>Ga0307425_1000015_pt1 | contig 80824 bp, 82 predicted proteins | sample SalMarWE160330MG_FD_202152 | JGI IMG/M metagenome (GOLD analysis project Ga0307425, IMG submission 202152) | Salt marsh sediment microbial communities from the Plum Island Ecosystem LTER, Massachusetts, United States - WE1603-30 | ecosystem: Environmental > Aquatic > Marine > Intertidal zone >... | reverse complement strand
AGCCGGGCGTGTCGAAGATGACCTTCTCCGGGTAAAGCGCGATGAGCTGGCCGCCGGCTTGCGGCAGGGCATCGATCACTTTGACCTTCAACTCACGCAGGCCGGCGTAGAACGCGCCGAACAAACCAGTTGGCCCGGCGCCGATAAAGGTAATGTCGAATACTTCCATTCCCGATTTTCCCATTACAGGTTTGGTGCTCCTTTGGCTTTGCTGGTAGAACGGGGCGGATTATAAAGGCGTCACAGAAAAGGTGTCAATCTGCAGGCCGGTTGGCGGCTCTTCAAGAACCGAAGGGGAGGACGAGCGCCGCCACGGCCATCGCCGACAGCAGGCCTGCTGCGATCAGCAGATTCCCTCCAACCGAACGCCAGGGCCGCTGATCGATCAAGCGTCCTTGACCTGGCGACATCTCAATCACCTGCAGGGAAGGCCCGACGAACCACGCCAGCCCTCCACCAGCCAGTAAGCCGCCCAGGTGCCCCCAATTGTCAATGCCCGGCATGAGGCCGAGCGCCAGGTTGAGCAGCGCTACAATGATTAGCTGGCGCAGCTGCAGCCGGCCAAAGCGCCCGAAAAGCTCGCGATGGAGATAGAGAAAAATCGCCAGCGCGCCCAGCAGGCCAAAGATCGAACCAGAAGCCCCTGCGGAAGGGTATGGGCTGAACGCCAGGCTGAAAACAACCCCTGAAAATCCACTAAGGATATATATCGCTAAGAAACGCGGAGTGCCGAAGAAGCGCTCAACCGCCGGACCAATCGCGTAGAGCGAGTACATGTTCACAAACACGTGTGGGATGCTGACGTGCAAGAAGATCGGAGTCACAAACCGCCACAGCTGACCCTGCAGGATCTCCTGCTTTGATTTCGCGCCCCATTGCAGCAGAAGGTCGTAGCCGGTCAAAGACTGCAGAATCCACTGCCCGGCAAAGATCATGGTCGTAAAAGCGATCAGGCCGTATGTTCCCCGAAATTGTGACCAGGCTGGCCTTGGTGGCTGTGGTCGGGGTTGCTCGATCCCCTTGGAGGGAGCGCTGGATTGAGAGTCGGGTGATACAAAGCTCATAGTTCGACCTGGCGTGGGTCGGTGCGATGATGCTCGGCGCGAATGATGGAGGCGATTGTATCGACTGTCGTATCCAGCTGGTTGTAGGCGTTGATCACGTAGTAATCAAACATATCCACTCGGCGGAGCTCCTGACGGGCAGTCGCGATGCGCAGCTTTAGATTCTCACTGGTTTCGGTTTTACGAGCTTGCAGCCGTTGAACGAGCTCTTCCTCGCTGCGGGTCGAAAGAAAAATCAAGAGCGCTTGCGGGTATAGTTTGCGGATCGTCTCTGCGCCCTGGACATCAAGACGCATGACAACGTCCGTTCCACTGGCGAGCGCCTCGCGCACCTGGGATTTAGGAATACCCTTGTAATCCTGGTAAACGATGGCATATTCCAGCAGATCGCCCTGCTCGATCATCTCGGCAAACTGTTCCCGGCTGACGAAGAAATAATCTACACCGTCCTGCTCGCCATCACGTTGTGGGCGTGTGGTGGCGGTTACGACGAAATGCATCTGCAGTCCGCGCTCCTTCATCCGCTGCAGGACGGTGTCCTTTCCGACCCCTGAAGGGCCGGAGATGACGACCAGGAGTGGGTGATTCTGGCGCTGGATCAGGTCTTCTTGCATGACATTGAAGCCTCCCGGTGGGCTCAGTATAATCTATTTGAAGGAGGTGACGATGCCGATGTACGACTACCGCTGCCAGGAGTGTGGTAAGCGGTCCACGATCTACCAAAGTTATCAGGAATATGGCCTCGAACCGGTCGAGTGCCCTCACTGCGGGAGTCATGAGCTCAAACGCCTGCTGCAGCGCGTTCGTTTTGCCCGCTCCGAAGAATCACGGCTTGACGCGCTTGGCGATATGTCAGACTGGGGCGACCTGGACGAATCCGACCCACGGGCAATGGCGCACATGATGCGCAAAATGGGTTCCGAACTGGGCGAGGAGATGCCGCCCGAGTTTGACGAAGTCGTCGATCGACTGGAGGCTGGAGAAAGCCCGGACGAGATCGAATCAAGCCTGCCCGACCTGGGGGCGGGTGACGACTTCTAACGAGCTCCCCGCTACGAGTTTATACGGGAATCGGAAAGCGACTACGAATGATCCCGGCGATTTCGAGGGCCAGCTTGCGATGAGCTTCAGGTTCAAAATGCAAACCGTCGATCGCGCTGGATTCGATCACCTTGCCCGCATCCAGGAAGTCCGCCGCCCACTCCAACGCAATCCCTGCATAGTAGTCGGCCAGGAGAGTTGATTTTTCCTCGCCGCCCTCGAACGATTCGGCTTTATCCGTCAGAGGCTTTAAGGGCGGGGGTGCGATCAGGAGCACAGGGGGTGCAGTGCCGTTCAAACCGGCGCCGCTGTACTGGATGTCCTTCAAGAGCACTCCGATGCCCTTGGCGATATCCCTGGCGGAGACAGAAAATCGAAGCTTGAGATCGTTTGTCCCCAGCATCAGTATGACCAGGTCAAGAGGCTGGTGCGATTGCAAGCATGGCATCAGATAAGCACGTCCGTTCTTGTGGCCCTCGATCGGGTCATCCCAGACCGTGGTTCGGCCATTAAGACCCTCTTCGATGACGTGGAATTGAGGACCAAGCTCCTCCTGCAGTACACCTGGCCAGCGCACGTCGTGCGAGTAGCGCTCCCCCGTCCCAGGCGTCGAACCCCAGGTGTTGGAATCACCGTAGCATAGCAGCGAAATCATGTTGTTTAGATCCCATGGTCATGCAGCCCGTATCCCATTGACTGTCGGATCAAGCCCGACTCTGTAAGAATCGATCAACTGCCAGGTGAACGGCGGTTTCAACCTGGTCCACCTCAAGGCTGGCGTCAATGACGACCCAGCGATCAGGTTCCTGTTGCGCAAGCTTTAAATAGCCTGCTCGCACCCGCCGGTGGAAGGCCACGTCGTAGGCGTCAAGCCGGTTCCAATTTCCACCGGCCTCGCGCCGGCGCAAACCATGTTCGACGTCGAGATCCAGCAGCAGTGTCAGGTCAGGCACCAACCCCTCGGTGGCAAATTCTGTCACCTGGCGCAGCATGTCCAGGTCAAGACCCTGTCCGAAACCCTGGTAGGCGAGCGACGAGTCATAGAACCGATCACAGACGACGATCTTGTCCGCTTCGAGCTGCGGACGAATGAGTTCGTTTACCAGCTGTGCCCGTGAGGCGGAGAAGAGCAAAAACTCCGTATGGGCATCCATTGCCGTGTTATCAAGAAGAGTCAGAACCTTGCGGATTTGATCGCCGATCCCAGTTCCACCCGGTTCGCGCGTGAGAACAACCTCCTGGCCGAGAGACTCCAGGTAGCTGGCCAGTCGTCGAGCCTGCAGTGTCTTGCCCCCGCCCTCAGGGCCTTCGAGTGTGATAAAGGCACTCAAGTGCGGAAGATCCTGACCCGGCGTCGGGGTTCTTTTCCGTAGGAATGCGAGATCAAGTTCGCCTGGCGTGCCAGTTGATGCTGCAGCCGGCGCACATATGACGAGGCCGGCGCCAGGTCGACCGATTGCGCACCATCGAGCACATCCTGGATCGCCTCCTGAGCCTCCTCCAGCCCGCGGTCAAGCGCCGGATCACCGGTGGCTACAGCCTGCAGGTTGAAGAGCTCGCTCAGAAAACCTTCCATCTGGTTGACGGTGTTTGCGCGCAGCACATAAATTGGCATGCGGCGATTCTCGGCATCCTTGATCGCGCGCTGGCGCTTGCGGTAATAGGAACGAAGGGTGACGAGCACCTCGGCCTCACCGATCGAATCGACCAACACGGCCGGCACGCCGAGCCGCTTGGATGCTTGCCGCAGGCGATTACGGGCAACACCATACGGATATATACGTATCGGCGCCAACGGCGTGCCCGGCATATGGGGAGGCGTGGGCGAGAATGGCAGCCCCCCGTTTTCCCGGTCGGGGGCGGTCGGCAGCGCCGTCTGGCGGCGATATCCCGAGGTTGCGTTCATATTTGAACGGGCAGGTGCGGGCGTCGTCTCGACCTTGATCTCGCCGGCCTCGTCACGATAACGCAGCTCTGGGAGCACCGGCCTGCCGCGCAGCATGCCATCTACGGCGGCTGAGACATCACGATGGACGGCCAATCGCTCCCGGTCCTGGATTTCAATCAGGACGTCAAAGGTCGGCGCGGCCCGCCGCTCAAGGACGGTTTTCTGTGTCCCACGCCGCCGTGCTTCTTCATCCGACAGCGTGACCGATTCAATTCCCCCGATCAAGTCTGAAAGTGTCGGATTGAGGAGCAGGTTCTCAAGGCTGTTACCGTGAGCTGTACCGATGAGCTGGACCCCGCGTTCTGCGATTGTGCGGGCTGCAGCCGCCTCCAGCTCCCGTCCGATCTCATCGATGACGATCACTTCGGGATTGTGATTCTCGACCGCCTCGATCATCACTTCATGCTGCAGCATGGGGACACGCACCTGCATGCGCCGGGCACGGCCGATCGCCGGGTGGGGGACGTCCCCGTCACCGGCGATCTCGTTGGAAGTGTCGACGATGACAACCCGCTTTTCTTCGGCCAGAATGCGAGCTGCCTCGCGCAACATGGTGGTCTTGCCTACGCCAGGGCGACCGAGCAGGAGAACGCTGCTGCCCCCGGTGATCAAGTCCTGGATGATGTCAATCGTGCCAAATACAGCCCGTCCGACGCGGCAGGTCAAGCCAACGATATCGCCGTGACGGTTGCGGATTGCTGCAATGCGGTGGAGAGTGCGCTCGATCCCGGCCCGATTGTCCGCGTCGAAATCACCGATGCGGGTGACGACATACTCCATGTCCTCGGCCGTCACCTCGCGCTCGGAAAGTGTGATCTCCTGGTCCAGGTAGCGGGCTGTTGGCACTCGGCCAAGGTCGAGAATCACCTCCAGCAGGTCTTCGGAGCGTTTAATCTCGTGCAGCGCGTCACGTATCTTCGGTGGAAGAACCGCCATGAATACGTCGAGGTTGTCGGTTATCTTCTGTTGGGTCATGGTTGGGCTAAATTAAAGTGACTCCTTTTGACCGATCGAGGTAAAGGGAGCGGTCGGTTCAGGCTGGGTGCCGTCCATTGCGGGCAGAGCTTGTTCCAGCGTGCGGCGTACCGATGCTGTCAGGCGTTTGACCATCACCGCCTGGTCCGTAAAGGGCTGCAGGCCGAGGCGGTCAAGCGAGCCGCCCAGGCCACCCTGGTAGGAGCGGACACATATGTACAGCGGTTTCCCGCCAGGAGCACTGAGATTTTGAATAAAGCCCGCGAGCAGCTCGTCCGTCAGCTCGGCGGCCGGGTGAAAATACGGTTGCACCCAGATGCCATTTGGGCCGCGGTGCACATCGAGGTAGCCCAGGGTTTCATCGCCGGAGTGGAAGATCAACCCCTGGCTGTTTTCAAGGGGTGGCTGCTCGACTTGCTGGACCAGCGCCGGCACGATGTTGCTATACAGGCTGTGGACGGAGAATTGATCACGGGATGAGGCGGGCAGCCAGGTATCCTCTTGTTGCGCGAATGTGTTTGAGAGAGAACCTTCAAGGCGCCAGATACGTTGGCGGGCATAGATGGCGAAGCCCGCCCGGCGGAGCGTTTCGAAAATTGGGTCGGTCTCGCCCACTTCAGCGACCAGGGTCTGCGCCCTTCTCTCGCCAGCAATACGGGCGATGCCATCGAGCAGGCTCAGGCCTTCAGGGGTGTTCAGGATCTCGTCCGGACTGATGAAGGCGAGATGGGCTTGCTGGCGATCTCCGCTGATGATGAACTGCCCGATGCCTGCCAGATCCTGTACATCGTCAGAGCGGAGCACAACGGTGCAGGCGGCGCGGTTTCCTGGCAGAAAAACATCCAGCAGAGCGGTTTGCATGGCCTGCGGTCCGCGCGTCAAAGCCATCTGCGAATCGAGGCAGACCCCGCGGTTTCGAATTCGATGCAGCAACGCCAGATCACGCCAATCGAGCGGACGTACGAGCATCGTTCAGCTCCCTGCCAGGCCCAGAAAATATTCGTGAAAGCGTGTATCCTGCGACAATTCAGGATGGAAACTCGTCGCCAGCAGATGTCCTTCCCTCGCTGCAACGATCTGTTGATCTTCCCCGCTCGATTCACCCGGCGCATAGGCCAGGACTTCAACCTCCGGGCCCACGCGCGCGATGATCGGGGCGCGAATAAAAACCGCCGGGAACGGGCGCTCTGCCTCGTTTAGCACGGGCACCTTTAAGTCAACCTCGAAACTGTCGACCTGACGGCCGAATGCATTGCGTTGAACGGTGATGTCCATTAAGCCCAGCAGCGGCTGATCGCGCTGTGCATCGCGTGAGAGGAAGATCGCGCCGGCACAGGTGCCCCAGATCGGATGCGATTCGCCGAAGGACCGCAGCGCCTCGATCAGGCCATACTCAAACGCCAGTTTTCCGATCGTAGTCGACTCGCCGCCCGGGATAATTAAGGCGGTTAATTCGTCCAGTTGATCGGGTAGTCGCACCTCGCAGTGCTCGACCCCCAGTTTCGAGAGCATCGCCTGATGCTCGGTGAAATCGCCCTGAAGCGCAAGAACGCCGATCTTCATTTCACGGCGACCTTCCGTTTTCCGCTCATCTCTTCGATCTCAAGCGCGAAGACCGACGTGAGTCGGAGTTCTTCGTCTGTAATCGGCCGATAATCTTCACCAGAACGCAGCTCGGGAAAGTATTTATCAAGCAGGCCCTGAAGGCCGTAACGCGCTTCTGCCTCCTGCTCGACCACACGTGCCCGGCCGAAGGCGATCACACTGGCATATTCTACGCTGAATTCGAGCGCGGTATCGGCCGGCAGCAGCTGACCTACTTCGGCTACAGCCATGCTCACGCGCGGGTTTAATTCGATGTTGCTGCGCGTGCGGCCGGAGCCTGCGGTGTGAAAGTAAATGCGGTTCGTCGTCGCGTCAAACCAGTAAAGTGAGACGTGGGTATAGGGCTGATCATCAACCGAGCTGGCGAGCGTGAAGAACTTCCCGCGTTCCAATAGAGCCCGGATCTGGGAATCGTCATCGATCGCTCGATCGGCCCGCCGCATGGCGGTGCGTTCATCCGGCATCGGCCTCTCGAAGGATCCGGTTCACCAGCCGCGCTCGGCCAGTCGTTCGGCCTGCGGCAGTTCGGCAACTGAAATCCCGACCATCGCCTCGCCCAGGCCTTTGCTGATTTCGGCCAGGATCGACGGATCCTGGTAGTGTGTCACGGCTTCGACGATCGCCTTAGCTCGCCGGGCCGGATCGCCGGATTTAAAAACGCCCGAGCCGACGAAGATACCGTCGACTCCCAGCTGCATCATTAAAGCCGCGTCGGCCGGGGTGGCGATACCGCCGGCGGCGAAGTTCACGACCGGCATGCGGCCCAGGGCGCGTGTTTCCAAGACCAGATCATAGGGCGCGCCGATTTCCTTCGCGTAGGCCATTAGCTCTTCTTCGGGTGTGTTTTCCAGTTGGCGGATCGCACCGAAGACGGCGCGTGCGTGCCGAACCGCTTCAACCACATCGCCCGTCCCGGCTTCGCCCTTGGTGCGGATCATGGCTGCGCCTTCGCCGATCCGGCGCAGTGCTTCGCCCAGGTTGCGGCAGCCGCATACGAAGGGAATCTTGAAATCATGTTTATTGATGTGGTGGCTCTCGTCGGCCGGGGTGAGCACTTCTGACTCATCGATGTAGTCGACCCCCAGCGCCTGCAGAATCTGCGCTTCGACGAAGTGTCCGATGCGGCACTTCGCCATCACAGGTACGGTGACGGCCTGCATGATCTCTTCGATCAATTGCGGATCGCTCATACGGGCTACGCCTCCGTCGGCACGGATGTCGGCCGGTACGCGCTCCAGCGCCATCACCGCTACGGCACCCGCCTCCTCGGCGATGCGCGCATGCTCGGCCGTTACAACATCCATGATCACCCCGCCCTTAAGCATCTGGGCCAGGCCTTTTTTAACCTTGAAGGTCCCGGTTTCCTTCGTCATGACCACCTCCATGAAGCTTCCCCCCGCGTCACTTCGATTTTACCACGCATGGGCCAGCCGCTAAAACGCGCTGGATCAAAGATCTGTATTTTTGTCCTTGACATCTTGAAGAAGCGGATATACAATTAGTACAATAATACAAAGATACAATTAGACAATCAGACAATCGCAAGCAGGGATGATGTTTTCTGAACTGGATTTTCGCAGCCACATACCGATCTATGTGCAGCTGGTTGAGCGCATCAAGCACCTGGTTGCCAGCGGTGTGCTCGAACCGGGCAGCCAGCTCCCGACGGTCCGCCAGATGGCAGCCGAACTACGCGTGAACTTCAATACCGTCGCGCGAGCCTACCGCATCTTGGACGAATCGGGCGTCATTTCAACCCAACAAGGGCGAGGGACGTACGTGCTCGACCCTCCGCCGCCGGAACAGGCGGAGCGATTACGCAGGGCGGCGTTGGAGGGTTTGGCCGGTTCCTTCATCTCTGATGCAGAACGAATGGGCTTTGAGCCGGGTGAGGTTCAGGCAGAGATCGAGCAGATGATCAAGACCTGGCAGGACGAGGGCCGGGTTCCAGCAGCGGAAGATTAGCCGGGCCGATCTCACGGCTCGAGAAAAAGGACAGCAGCTATGACGACAAGAAGATCACTTGCACAGTTTGACCTGACCATGCGCAGCGTTGGGCCATACCGCCTTCGAATTCCAGGCGTGGCTCTCGCCGCTTGGTTGGCGCTGATGATACTTTCTCTCCCGCTGGCGTTCGGGCTGATCGCGCTGAAAGTGCGCAGCGGTTGGGTCGGTGCGGCGTTGGTGGCGGTCAATATCATCGGCTTATACCTGCTCTTCGCGCTGAAAGTCGCCGATCAGTGGGAGAAAGCGATCATACTGCGCTTTGGGCGCTTCGTCGGCTTGCGCGGGCCGGGGATATTTTCCGTCGTGCCGGTCGTCGACCGCATTCCGACCTGGATCGATCACCGCGTAATGGTCACCCCGTTCAGTGCAGAGAAAACGCTCACCAAGGACACCGTACCGGTCGATGTCGATGCGGTGCTGTTCTGGCTGGTCTGGGATGCTGAGAAAGCGGCGCTGGAGGTTGAGGATTACCGCATTGCCATCGCTTGGGCGGCACAGACCGCGCTGCGGGAAGTGATCGGTCAGATGGAGCTGGCGGACATCCTCGTCGGGCGGGCGCGCATGGACCGCGATCTACAGAAGATCATCGACGAGCGCACCACTCCGTGGGGGATCACGGTACAGTCGGTGGAGATTCGTGACGTTGTCATCCCTCAGGACCTGGAAGATACGATGAGCCGTCAGGCGCAGGCAGAGCGCGAGCGTCAGGCACGCGTGATCCTGGGAGAGTCGGAGAAGCAAATCGCGCATTCCTTCTCCGAAGCATCGCAGGCGTACCGGAACAACCCGACCGCCCTGCACCTGCGGGCGATGAATATGCTCTTTGAAGGGCTGAAGGAAAAAGGCGCCCTGGTGATTGTTCCCTCCAGCGCCGTCGATACGATGAACCTGGGCGGTTTGAGCGGCATAACCTCGCTGGCGGCCAGCGCCAGCAAACCGGACCGGGCGGAGGGTGACTAAGTGGCTGACCAGCCGGTGTACCGAGTGGAGGTACTGGGCGGGGGACTGCGCGGCGCCCGTCCAGAAGAGCTAGAATCGCTCTTAAATGATCTGGCCGCCGAAGGCTGGGAGCTGCACAGCATCAACCATCAGGCCAACAGCAACCGTGTATGGATCGTCCTGCGCTCGCAACAGCGCCGGCCGGAACGCAGCGAATCCAAGCGTCGTGGTTGGTCGCTTGATTGGGGGTAAGCGTACTGTTTCACGTGAAACAACCTGCTGGCGGGTGGATAAAAGCCTGAAGGGATAGGCCCACCCGCCGGAACTCTTAACTGCGAGGTGCGATGCTTGAGGCGGTGTATTTTCTCAACGGATTGGTGATGGTAGCTCTTCCGCTGGCGCTGGGCGTATGGATCGCCCGGCGATGGTCAGTTGAATGGGGAATCTTCGGACTGGGTGCGCTGGCGTTTGCGGCCTCACAGGTCCTGCACATACCCTTCAATCAGTTCCTGCTCTTACCCTGGCTCGGGGCTGATCGGGAACCGGGGATCGTGCTTCAAATCGGGGGCGCCCTGGCGCTGGGATTATCTGCGGGCATTTTTGAGGAACTCGCACGTTACATCATCATCCGCCGGATGAAGGACCACAGGCGTGGTTTTGGCCCGGCCTTGATGTTGGGCGCCGGACACGGCGGGTTGGAGGCCATCATCCTCGGCGGTGCGGCATTGTATGCGCTGATTCAGGCCTTGACCTTGCGCGATGCAGATCTGGCCCAGGTCGTAGCCCCCGAGCGGTTGGAGTTAACACGAGCACAGCTGGCCGCGTTCTGGAACGCACCGGTCTATGCCGCCATGCTCGGGGCTCTGGAACGCTGCTCGGCATTGATGCTTCATCTGCTCGACAGCGTGCTGGTGATGCTGGCCGTGGCGCGCCGCCAGCTTCGCTATCTGGTGCTGGCGATTCTCGCTCATACGCTGTTCAACGCCATCGCGCTTGTGACCGTTGAGCGCTATGGCGTATATGTGACGGAAGCGCTGCTGCTGGCTATGGGGCTGGCCGGCGTGCTGGCGATGCGCCGCCTGAGGCGGCTTTTCCCTGAACATCCAGAGCCGCCTAAAGTTCGATTGGCAGTTAAAAAAGCTCGTCTGCCTGCAGAGCCCTTCGAATCCGATTCACAGAAGCTGGACGATTCGCGCTTTGTGTAGACGCTCGCCGCCGCATCGGGTACAATGCGCGCCGCGCTACACTGCAAATCTTGGAAAAAGACCATGATACATACCGAGCACCTGACAAAGGATTTTGGCGAAAAGCGGGCCGTTGATGACCTGACTCTTGACGTGGGCGAGGGTGAGATTTTTGGATTCCTGGGCCCGAACGGAGCTGGGAAGACGACAACCATTCGAATGCTCGGGGCTCTGATCAAACCAAGCTCCGGGCAGGCGCGAGTGGCCGGATATGCGCTCGATCATGACGAAACCGAGATCAGGCGCCGGGTGGGGATCCTTACCGAAGCCCCGGGGTTATACGACCGACTCAGCGCTGAAAGGAACCTGGAATTCTTCGCCGAGCTGTATGATGTGCCCGACGTTCCTGGCCAGGTAGAACGTTATTTACGGATGCTGGGGTTATGGGAGCGGAGGGCGGAGGCTGCGGCGACTTTTTCGAAGGGTATGCGCCAGAAGCTGGCTATTGCCCGGGCGCTGCTGCATGAACCACAAGTGCTGTTCCTGGATGAACCAACAAGCGGGCTGGACCCGGAGATTGCACGCCTGGTGCGCGATTTTATCGAGGAACTGAAGGTCGAAGGGCGCACTATATTCCTTTGCACCCACAACCTGGATGAGGCGGACCGCCTGTGTGATCGCGTGGCGGTCTTCAACGGCCATCTGCTGGCCTTGGATACGCCGGCCGCGCTGCGCGGGCAGCTCTACGAGCGGGCGGTTGTGTTCCACCTCAGGCAGGTGGACCCAGCCTGGGCGGTGAAGCTGGAATCGTTTCCTTTCGTCAGGAAAGCGGAAGTGGTCGAGGGCAAGCTGGTCGTCACGCTGGACGACCCTGAAGCCAACAATCCAAAGCTAATTCGCACGCTGGTTGAGGCAGGGGCTGACCTGCAGTTCGTAGGCGAACTGCGCCGCAGCCTGGAAGATGTCTACCTGCGGTTGGTTCAATGAACATCACGCCCGGGGGCCAAGGGTGACGACCGGGTAATGAAGGTGGCATAAGATGCGAAAAATCTGGGTGATCGTTCGCAAGGAATGGGCGGAGGTCTTCAAGAACCGCTTTGTCTTTTTTACGATTGCGTTCATGCCCCTTATTCTGACCGCATTGCCGCTCATCATGCTCTCGGTGATGGGGTCGTCTGGTGATATGGCCGGTCTTTCGACGAGCGATATGCCGTCGCAGTTCACGGCCTTATGTGGAAGCCTGAGCGGCAGTGATTGTGCACAGTACTATCTTGTGAGCCAGTTCCTGCTGTTGTTCATGCTGATGCCATTGGCGATTCCGGTCACTTTTGCCGCGTACAGCATCGTTGGCGAAAAGACCACCCGCACGCTCGAGCCAGTTCTGGCGACGCCTGTGACGACTCTTCAACTCCTGGTGGGAAAAGCGCTGGCGGCGGCGATTCCGGCGATCGGGGTGACCTGGTTTAGTTTCGGCGTTTTCATCGCCGGCGTGCAGTTGATCACATCCAATGGAGCGCTCACTGGCCAGCTGGGGGCGGGCGTGTGGTTGCTGGCGATATTCGTCGCCGGACCGTTGATGGCTGTGGCCGCCGTCAGCGTTGCGGTCATGGTTTCCTCGCGTGCCTCCGATCCACGGGTGGCCGAGCAGCTCTCGATGCTCGTCATCCTGCCGCTGCTAGGGCTGTTCTTCGGTCAGATCAGCGGTTTTATCCTGATCAACCAACGGGTCATGATTTACCTGGTGCTGGGGTTGGTTGTCATCGACGCGGCGCTGATGGTATTTGCCACACAGCTTTTCCAGCGGGAAGCGATCCTGACACGGTGGAAGTGAGATTGTCGATGAGACGGAAGATTTCCTTCGCCGCATTCATTCCTCTCGTGCTGGCCCTGGCGATGCTGCCGGCCGTGGCACTCGCACAGGACGACAGCGGTACGCTGCAGATTAACCTAAAGCGAACTTTTGGATTTGCGGCGGGAGCACGTATCCAGGGCCGCTTTACGATTACAGCCAAAGGACCGCAGGACCTGAGTCGGGTTACATTCACGTTGGACGGCAATCAGATTGCCCAGATCTCGCAGGCCCCTTTCAGTTTCGGCTTCAGCACCGGTGATTACAGTCTGGGAAACCATACGCTATCGGCAACCGGAATGACGTTGGCTGGCCAGGAAATTGAAGCACAACCGCTCCAGTTGGAATTTGTCAGCGCCGAGGAAAGTGCAAACGCCGCTTTTCGAATCGCTGGCCCGATCCTCGTTGGCGCGCTGATATTGGTCCTGATTAGCTCGGTTGTGCCAGCACTAGGCCGAAAAAAGGGGACTTTTGAACTCGGTTCTTATGGTGCTGCCGGCGGGGCGGTATGCCCACGCTGCAAGATGCCCTACAGCCGATCGGTGCTCGGCCCAAATTTGGTCCTCGGGAAGCTGGAGCGATGCCCGCACTGCGGTAAGTGGGCGATTGTGCGGCGTGCCAGCCAGGCACAGCTCAAAGCGGCTGAGGCTCTCTACCAGCAGGACGCTCACCAGGGGGAGGTCGACCCCGACCAACACGAGCGCCGCTACGAGCGAATGCTGGATGATTCGCGCTTCGAGGAATGACCTCTTCGATGAGCTCCGAGAAAGCCCCGATCCCGGTCTGTGATTACGAAGGCTCAGATTACCAGCAAAGCTTTTGGGATCAGGGCGGGCGGGAGTATGAAGATCGAGCCGAAGCAGTCGCTCTTCGCAGGCTGCTGCCGCAAGGCGGCCTGCGTTTACTGGAAATTGGCGCCGGCGCCGGGCGCAATACACCTCGCTACCGGGGATTTGAGCAAATCGTCCTGCTTGATTACTCACGCACGCAGCTAGAACAAGCCCGCAACCGGCTCGGGCTGAATGGTCGCTTCGTCTATGTAGTCGCCGATGTGTACCGCATGCCCTTCGATATTGGGCTCTTCGATGCGGCGACGATGATCCGCACGCTGCATCATCTGGCAGAACCCGCCCGGGCGCTTGAGCAAACACGCCGTACGCTTGTCTCTGGGGCGGTTTTCATCCTTGAATTCGCAAATAAACGCAATTTGAAAGCCATTCTGCGCTGGCTGGGGCGCCGCCAGGATTGGAATCCGTTCAAACGGGAGACAGTGGAGTTTGCCCCGCTGAACTTTGATTTTCATCCAGTACAGGTCAGGACCTGGTTGAGAGCAGCTGGATTCGAAATTGAACGACAGCTGACCGTATCACATCTGCGCCTTGGCTTGTTAAAACGTACCTTGCCGGTCGGTTTGCTGGTTGCGCTCGATTCGCTGCTGCAGCTAACCGGCGGAGTGTGGCAGGTGACGCCCAGCGTTTTCGTACGGAGCAGGGTGACGGGCGTGCCCGAGCCGGTGGCCGGGGGGATGCATTGGCGCTGCCCGAACTGCCTCGCAACCGGGTTACCTGAGATCCCAGCGGGATTGAAATGTTTGAACTGTGGAAAGACCTGGTCCTTCCAGGATGGCATTTATAATTTCAAAGAACCGCTACCAAACGGACCAGGTATCTGATTGGCCTCGTGCTCTGGCGCTCTCTTGCACCCGCCAGTACGTTGAACCCTCACGCGCCATCCAACCCATGCCAACCAACTCAAGGCGCAACAGCGCGGTATCGGCGTGAAAATGCGCCAGTATCTCGTTCACCTGCACCTCGCTGTAGCGCCGATCGGGTTGGAATGATTTCAGAACAAAGCGCAGGATGACGATGCGCTTCTTACGCTGGGCAGGAATTGTACGCAAACATCCGTCCGCATCGACGAAGTTGTCCAGCACACGCCGGTTGTAGGCGTCCAGGTCGACGTCATTCGCGAGGTCGTCCAGGGTTTCATCAGCAAGCAGTCGGCGGGCCATTGCATGCAGTGTATCGGTCTTGAGCTGGTATACGCTATAATAGCCGTCGGCCCGGGCACTTACCAGACCGGCCTCGGCCAGGCGGGATAGGTGGTGGGAGACCGTCGAGGCGCGCAATTCAAGCAGCGCCGCCAGTTCTTCGACCGCATAAGGCTTCCCCGCCAGCAGGCCGATGATGCGCAGCCGGTTGGCGTCAGCCAGGGCTTTGAAAAATTCAAGTAGTCCGGTTTCGACCATTTTTATAATATTCGAAATAATTAGATATCTATCGAAATAGATTTTACATGTGTCTTCGACCGCTGTCAAGCCATGGAGGAACAAAATGCTTCCAACGCGCGAAACGTATCAGGTTGAGGTCGCCGGCATCTCACGCAAACTACCGCTGTTCGAAGTCGCGCCAGGTTTACGCATCGCGGTTCTGAACATCCTCGGTGACACAGAGTTGGTCCAGGCTTGCGCCCGATCGCTGGCCAGTGCTCTGAAAGATGCCAACCACGACTTGCTCGTGACGGCAGAGGCGAAGAGCATCCCTCTTATCCATGCCCTCTCGGTCGCCATGGGCGACCGACACTATGTTGTTCTGCGCAAGGCTTACAAGCCCTACATGGGGGAGACGCTGAAAGCGGAGACGGTTTCAATTACGACCGGAGCCCCCCAGATCCTGTATATGGATGAGAAGGACCGACAGCTGGTTGAAGGCAGCCGGGTAATCCTAGTTGATGATGTCATCAGCACGGGATCTACGCTGCGGGGGATGCGTAAGTTGATCGCCGAGGCTGGAGGCGAGGTTGTAAGGGAGGCGGCGATCTTCACCGAGGGTGATCCCGAGGACTGGAAGGGCATTACCTCGCTCGGGCATCTGCCCCTTTTTAAAGGCGGCGCCTGACTCATTTGATCCGAAGCGGTCAGGAAGCACCCACGCAGTAAGTTCTCGGCAGCTTTCCGGAACGACGTCAGCATACGCCAGTGGAATGCACGCGACTCGCAGCCGTGTTATTCGTATTGTGTATGGGAGGAAATTATGAACTCAAGCAACCGTTCAACGCTGGTTTTTGGTTTGGCACTGATCATCATCGGCGCTTTGTTCCTGGTGGGACAGCTTTTTCCGGATATCTTCAGTTGGCTAAATCCGGGGGAAAATTGGGCTTTGTTCGTCATCGGGGCGGGTGTTCTGATCTTGATCCTCGGGGCCTTGACCGGAGTGCCCGGTCTGGCGGTCCCGGCTTCAATTGTCGGTGGGATCGGGGGCATCCTGTATTGGCAGAATGCCACCGGCCACTGGGATAGCTGGAGCTACCTGTGGACTCTCATCCCGGGTTTTGTCGGGATCGGGGTCATCTTAAATGGATTTCTGTCGGGGCACGGGAGGCAGGGACTTCAAGATGGTGGGCGAACGATCCTCGTCAGTCTGGTTATGTTCGCCATCTTCGGAGCTTTCTTCGCACGCGACATGTTCGCAGGCTGGGTCTGGCCCGGGCTGTTGATCTTGGCCGGCGTACTGATCTTGATTTCTAATCTGCTCCGGCCGCGAGTCTAACGTCTCAGGGCAGGATCCAACGACCAGGAGGAACTTAATATGGCGGAACGGAGGTTGACCCGCAGCCAGACCAACCGCATGCTCGGGGGCGTATGTGGTGGGTTGGGTGAATATCTTGGGATCGACGCAACCTTTGTGCGTCTATTCTTCGTGCTGCTCGTCTTCGGTGAAGGTGCAGGCTTGTTGATTTACTTTCTTCTGTGGTTGATTTTACCGGTTGAAGGCAGCCAGGTTGGCGATCTTGGGAGCAATGTCAATAGGAGCGCACAGGAAATCTCCGAACGCGCCCGCGAGATCGGGGCAGGTTTACGCCAGGGACCGGGAGCTTCGAGCACACAAGTGAGCCGGATGGTCGGCGGGGCCCTGATCCTGGTTGGGGTGATCTATCTGATTGACAACCTGAACCTGGCCTGGCTCGGGTGGCTGCAATTCAATGTCATCTGGCCGATCATGTTAATTCTGGGGGGAGCGATCTTGCTCCTGCGTTACCTGCGAGGTGAGTGAGATGAGCGAACATCGCCACCGGCCCGGTATCTCCGGGCCCTTGATCCTGATCTTCCTGGGGGTCATTTTTCTTCTCAACAACCTCGGCGTGACCGAATGGACCGTCTGGGAAGTAATTTTACGGTTCTGGCCGGTCCTACTCATAGCGGCTGGGCTTGATTTAGTGCTCAGCCGACGTTCAGCCTGGGGTTCAGTGGTCGCGCTGGTTCTCATCCTGGCTGTGATCGGGGTGAGCCTGGGGGCAATCCAGCAACCGCCGCCAGCGACCGCTGGCGTGATCCAGGTCAGCGTTCCTCCGGGTGGCGCACAAAAAGGGGAGGTCAGCCTGAATCCGGCTCTGGGCTACTTGCGGGTTGTATCGAGCGCTGGATCCAGTGGCGATGTGATCCACGGGCAGGTAAGGCCATTTCGCGGCGAACGGGTAGAGCAGACCGCGCAGGGGCTGGGTAGCCGCATCATCGTTAACATCGCCAGCGGCAGTTGGGTCGTTGTTCCGTTCATCACAATGAATTTCGAACGTCCGAACTGGGACCTGACCATCGATCCCGCTTTACCGCTCAACCTGGCGACCGATCTTTCCATGGGCAAGACGGAGCTAAACTTACGTGATTCCATGATCGAATCACTGCAGGTTAACACCAGCCTCGGGCAGACCGTCATCCGTCTTCCAGCAACCACAGCCGAGGTCAAGGTCGAAGGCGGGATAGGGGAAATCGTGCTCGATCTGCCGCAGGGAGTCGGTATCAGCGTTCGTGCCGACAACGGCATTGGGAGCGTCGATCTACCAACAGACTTCTCGCAGCGCCAGGGCGTGTATTATTCGCCCGGTTACGATCAGGCGGACCAGAAGCTCGATATCTCGGTTGACCTGGGAATTGGTGTGATTCGCGCCCGCTGACCACCCATTGGCCAGTTCGAAAGCCGCACTCAAGAATGGGATGCAGCGTGCTGCATCCCCATTCGCGTCCGGACCTCGAGCCGGGGTCAAGAAAAAGATTCCCGCTGGCCCGAAAATGGGATAATTATTTCGTAAGGCCTGATTGTTATAATCCCCGTACTGCAGGAGGGCCAGCATGTTTTCAGATATCAACAAGCGCAGGGACGTCGAGCGCAAGGTCAAAGAGGAAGGCCGTTTACCCCCGGGTCAATCGGCTACCTTGAAGTTCCCGGTCCTGCACTACGGCCCGATCCCCACCTTTGATCCATCTACCTGGGATTTCAAGGTCTGGGGTGAAGTTGAAGAGCCGGCCTACTGGGACTGGGAGGCGTTTCAGAAGCTCCCGCGCACGAGCGTCAAGATGGATATTCACTGTGTGACGCGCTGGAGCAAATTCGACACAACCTGGGAAGGCGTCTCGTTGAAAGCCCTGGTTCAGGCTGGCCTGATCAGACTTAAATCGTCTGCCGCATACCTTGTTCAGCACTGCGAGTACGGTTACACGACTAACATGCCGCTCTCGGTCGCGATGGGTGATAATTTCCTGATGGCGACACATTTCAACGGCGAGCCGCTGACCCCCGACCATGGCTTTCCGCTGCGAGGCGTCGTTGGAAAAATCCTGGGTCGCGATGATTTAAAGGATGTTTACCTCTGGAAAGGTGGTAAATGGCTGCGTGGCTTGGAGTTCACCCAGAACGATCAACCCGGGTTCTGGGAGCGAGCCGGGTACCACAACGAGGCTGATATTTGGCTTGAGCAGCGGACCCAGGGGTATTAAAAGTTATGATACCTATCACGATCAGGGGCATAGCCCTGGATCGTTTTGATTCTCCGGTCAAGCTGATCCTTATATAATGCAGGCAGAGGGTCAATGGCAGCCAGCGAAAGCTACCAGGCGGAGCGCCTGCGAATGGTAAGGAATCAAATCCAGCGGCGCGGGGTGAAAGACCCGCGTGTGCTGCAGGCGATGCAGGATGTCCCGCGCCATCTCTTTGTCCCTTCCGAGCGCCGACACCAGGCCTATGCCGACGGGCCCCTACCCATCGGCGGAGGCCAGACAATCTCCCAACCCTACATCGTGGCACTCATGACAGATCTACTTGAGCTGTCAGGCGGGGAGTGTGTGCTGGAGGTAGGCACGGGCTCTGGATACCAGGCCGCCGTGCTTTCCAGACTCGCAAAGCGGGTCTATTCACTGGAGCGGATCCCTGAGCTGGCGTCGCAAGCTGAAGTACGGTTGGCCGAACTTGGCTGTACGAATGTGGAAATACACGTTGGGGATGGTTCAGTAGGGCTGCCCGAATATGCGCCCTATGATGGGATTCTCGTTACAGCCGCGGCTCCGCGAGTGCCCGAGGCACTCAAGGAACAGTTAACTCAGGACGGCGGGGTACTTGTCGTCCCTGTAGGGGGCAGGGCGGGTCAAATCCTGGAGCGCTGGCGTTGCGAGGGCGAAACCTTTCAAATTGAAAAGGTCGCACCGGTCGCGTTCGTCCCTCTCATCGGATCGCAGGGTTGGGACGAGGACGAATCACCGGATCGACAGTGGCGGTCCAGGTGATATCCTGAGCCTCACTTTGTAGCCGCCTTCAAGTAGGCAAGTGCGACGCCCGTTTCGCCATCCATCAGCAGTTCAAGCACCATCCCATTTTCAGCAGCAGGAATATCCACCACCTGAACAACCGCCTCCCACTCAGCTTCGTCCGGCAAGAGATCCAGCAGCACGTTCCGGTTACGCTGGAAGAACTTCTGATTCAAGAAAGCCTCCGGCTCCTCGAGCGGCAGCGCAAGTGGGAAGATGTTGGCCTCCACCAGGTCCTGGAAAAAATGTGTGCCGTATGAGGGCTCGGCCTGGTGCTCCTGGTCTGCGATCTCGATCAGCGATTGGGCGTGGTAGACATCAGCAAAGGTTACCGGGATGCCGATATCGGGGTTGCGGCTGCCCCAACGGCCGGGTCCAAGCAGGATGAAGCGCTCCTCGCTCAGCCGGCTGTTGAGCCGGCCGATCAAGCGTGCCAGTGCCGGCTTCTGCGAAATCGGTTCGAGGTCACGGTAGGCATGCGGAACAACGTAGATCGCGAAGCGAACATTCTTGACGATTCCATCCGGCACCATGCGCTGGGTGCGGAAGATCGTTTGCTCCGCTGGAATGTCTTGCGGGATCTCGACCGGCTCGCTCTGCAGGTGACTCTGCGGACGACACTGCAGGAGCGAGATGCGAGCCTGCGGTGCACCGTCTTCAGCATCCTCCAGATAGAGCGCAAACTCGGTGTCGACCGGGCTGTTGTACGCTTTTTCGAGGGTCTTCAGCATTCGGCGCATTACATGCGGAAAGTCTGTACGACGGAGCAGCCCATCGAAAGTGATCACCAGGTCGCGCTGCGCGGGACCAAGCGGCACGCTGAGCAGATCCTGCAGGTCACCCTGTTCGTAGAGTTGGGCGATAAAGCGTAAGTAAGGCGTTTGTGGTCCAATGCACTTGGCGACTGATAGGCTCCGAAATGCGTTCTGGTCTAGATCGATCAGGTCGACCTCGCTTTGCGAATAACGATGGATATCGCGGGGCGAGCTCTCCGGGCGCAGGTCGGGATGACTGAGCGCCACCAGACGTGGGTAGTCGCTGCCAACCTGTTCGACCGCGCGTGTTCCAAGACCCCAGACCATGCGCAGGAAACCGGCATCGCGATCGATACGGGGGCTCCAGCGGAACTGGTTGCGGGAGAACGCCACACCGGCGGCATCTGGCAGGAAGTAGGTGCCCACGCGGCGGCCCTGCGTTGCCTGAATCAAGACCGCCATGCGTTCATCATAGTCGAGTAATTCAACCTTCCGCCGGTAGAGCAGGACTCCCGAATTGTAGACGCTTGCGTACACCTTCTTGATGGCGTTAAGCAGCTGCTCGAGGTTCTCTTCGAGTGAGCCCTGGTTAGGGCAGAAATAACTGTCGTACTTTCCAGCGAAGGAAGTTCCAAAGGAATCCTCGAGCAGGCTGGAAGAGCGAACCACAAGTGGGACGTCGGCAGCCTGTTCCAGTAGGACTCGAAGCTGGTCAACGATATCCTGCGGAAAGTGGCCTTCCTGGAATGAGTGCACGATTTCCGGGTAATCGGCACGAATCTCGTCTGCGGGCTTGTACTTTTGATTTGCGAAGACATGCAGCCCGTTAAGCTGGTTGAACTGGTAAAAAAGGTCAGCCCCAAGAAACCAGGAACGGGGGATGTGAATCCGCTGGAACAGTTCGGGATCTGCTGACTTGCGCAGGATGGTTTGCGCCAGCATCACACCCGCAGCTTTGCCTCCAATTTTCCCGCGACCGATGCGTCGCTCAAGGATCGATTTCAAATCTGAGATATCAAACCATTCTTTCGCGATTCCTAGGTAGGCAAGGTGATCGCTGATCATGGCCTTGATCAACACCACTTTAATCTCTTTCAGGTTGTGCTCGATGCGGTTGCGTTCGTCCGTGGGCAGGGCCTCGTAGCTCTCACCCTGGGCGAAAAGCATGTCCCAAGGCGCCAGTTCCGGATGCAGGGTGAGCACGACATCCTGGGCGGGCATTCGACCGGCGAGGGTGTCCTTCAGCAACTGCTCGAAGTCTTCGTATGGCAGGTTATAAGCGAAGTAGAAATCCGTCAGGTTGTCGCGAATAATGCTGACCCGCTCTTGCCAGACGTCGGGGTGTTCCTGGGCAAAAGGATCGGTGAGCCCTTCCCGCAGCTGAGACTGAATCGCTTTCTCCCGCACCTCGACCTCAAAATTCTTACGTGTAATCACGCCCCGCTCGAAAATTTCCTGGCGCATCAACTCCCGCACGCGCGGCGCGAGAATTGGATACTGGCTCAAGGCCAGGTAGAGCGTAAGGACTTTGGGGAATTCGTTCGGGTCAAGGCTCATCGATCGCTCCAGCAGCCTGGTTTCGACAGGAATATTCTATCGAGCCCGGCTGGGAATCAAAAGGCCCTCATAGGTGAGGGCCTGGTCTGTTTGACCGATCTGTCTTTATCGGGAAGCCTCAGCGTCCGAGGTGCATGGGCATGATGACATGCAGAAAGTCGTCGCGGCCGACCGGGCGCAGGACTCCAGGGGACGATGGCGACGAGGTCTCAAGGGCTACATTCGGTGTATCGATTGCGTTGAGCACATCGATCAGGAACTTGACATTGAAAGCGATCTCGACCGGATCACCTTCAATGGTCGCATCGACAGTTGTCTCATTTGATCCCGTTTCGGCTGCCGCAGCGGTGATCTCGACTGTGCCAGGCTCAAGTTCACTGCCGGGTGTAAGCCGCAGGCGGGCGGAATGGGCCGCCTCGCGGGCAAAAATCTCGGCCGCCCGGCAGGCCTTGAGGAACGCGCCGGTCGCGAGCACGCTGCGCGAGGCATAGCTGTTGGGAATGATGCCGCGGTAATCGGGGAAAGTGCCGTCGATCAGTTGGGATACCAGCTCGACGTCCTTCGCCCGGAAGATGACCTGGCCCCGGTTCGGCGGAAGCGACATGCTTACGCTTTCCTCGCTCGACCCCAATATGCGGGCCAGTTCACTCAGGGCACGAGCAGGAACAATGGCATTGACGGAGTTGGAGGAAGGTGAACTCAGGCTCGCTGTGCGCACCGAGAGCCGAAAACCATCCGCAGCTGCCATGGTCAGTGTTGAATTTTCAAGCTCGATCAACACGCCGGTCAGCACCGGGCGTGCGTCGTCGGTTGATGCCGCAAATGTAACCTGATGGATCATCGCCCGCAGGTCTTCGACGTTGAGTTCAAGTCCGTCGTCAAGGTCGGCTGGAGGCAGCGGTGGAAAATCCTGGGCATCGATGCACTTGACGTCATTGTTGAACGCCCCACAGCGGATATTGAGTGTTTGGTTGCGGATGGTGAGGTCCATCGCGACGGTATCGTTCGGAAGCGTATTGACCAGGTCGACAAATGTGCGCGCCGGCACGGTGGTCGATCCTTCCTCTTCGACCTTGGCACCGATCCAGTAGCTGATGCCAAGTTCGAGATTCGTGGCCGAAAGCCGTAAACGCCCGTTGTCGGTCGCCACCAGGACGTTTCCCAGCACAGGAAGTGTGCTGCGCGGGGCAACCGCTCGAGCGACGATGCTTAGACCACGTGCCAGATTCTCTTGCAGACAGGAGACCTTCATATGGGAGATATCCTTGAATGTGGAGTAGCGATGATGAAGTATACAATGAGTTCGGTCGACCGACAATGTCGGGTGGACAGTCAACCGTCCGTAACTTACACTTAGTGCGTGAAAATGGACGACAGTTCCCCCCCAATTGATCAACTGCGGCGGATGGTCGTGCGCCTCTCACGCCTGGTTGAGATAAGCGTCACGTTGAACTCGACGCTGGATCTGGATCGCCTGCTGCAGTTCATCGTCCGCTCCGCTGCCGATCTGCTTGAGAGCGAGGTCGCATCGATCCTGCTCGTAGATGAAAATTCCCAGGATCTCTATCTCGCCGCCGCTACCGGAATCTCGAGGGAAGTGCTCGACAAGCTGCCGGTCCCAAAAGAGGGGGCACTGGCGGGAACGGTTTTTCGAGAGGATCGGCCGCTGATCTTGAACGAGGTCTTCGGTGCGCTGGATGGACTTCATGGCCTGGGCGTTTCGGAGGGGACGGAGATCCGTTCGTTAATAGGGGTACCGCTGCGCATTCGTGAGCAGGTAGCCGGTGTGTTGCAGGCAAGCAACAAACGCGCCAGTATCTTTGATGATGAAGACCTACAAACGCTTACGAATATTGCCTCGTTGGCTGGAGTAGCGATTCATAACGCCCGCCAGCTGGATGCACTCAACCGTGCCTATGAAGAATTGGGAAACCTCGATAAATTAAAAAGCGACTTCATCGCCATCGCTTCGCATGAACTGCGCACACCGCTCGGCCTGATCCTGGGGAATGCAGCTCTGCTGCAGGAAGCAGCCGGCGACGAGCTCTACGAAACAGCCGAGGCTGTTCTCGCCTCAGCGATGCGTATGCGCGTCCTGATCGAAGACATGACCAACATGAGTATGCTCCAGGTGGGCTCAGCCGAGTTAATGCTGGCGCTCCAGGAGCTCCAGCCGATCTTGCAGGCCGCGCATGACGAGGTCGCCAGGCTCGTTGAAGCCAAGGGCCAGCAGCTGACAGTGAACATGCCAGAAGAGCCGTTGGTGGCCTTGCTGGATGGGCCAAAGATGCGCATGGCCCTGACCAATTTGCTGAACAATGCCATTCGCTTCACCGACCGTGAGGGTCAGATCGCACTGGAGCTTGAACCCCACGGCAGAGAAGCCTGGCTGCGGGTGAGCGACAACGGAATCGGAATCCCGCTCGATCAGCAGGAGAATATCTTCGAACTTTTTTACCAGGTCGAAGACCACCTTACGCGCCGCTATGATGGGATGGGATTGGGTTTGGCAATCGTAAAGGCGATCGCCGAGGCACATGGGGGTCGAGTGTGGGTGGAAAGTGCCGGAGAAAACACCGGCGCTACGTTCACGATCGCTGTTCCGCTAGAATCCTGAGAGCATCCTGCAACCAGGAAAGCAGCCCTTATTTATTGGGACGATAAACAGAATCCCCGGCACGCACGCGTTGATCGACCTTCATCGCCACCTCGGAACCGGCGTCAGCACGTTCAATATTCTCATGTTCAACCTGCATCGACTCGACATGCTGCACGAAGTCCGTGTGGGCGCCTTTGAAATGAATTTCCGCGCCGACCTCAAGCTCCCCACGCAATCGAATGACGCCGACCATGACCTGCTTATAGAAATGGGTCACCTCGCCAATGTGTTCTCCCTCAACCATGGTTCAACCTCCTGCTGCACTCGTGTCTATGACGATTGTACAACGGGCAGGACCCAGGTGAACGGCTGAAGTACGTTTGAGGAAGTGGGTTAACGGGAGAGGCGAGCGGCTGGTTCAGGTATCCAACGCAGTGTAACGACAGAAAGCAAGAACAAACCGGCGTAGGCAGCAAAGATCACCATGTAGCCAAGACCGGGCTGGAGTTGGTTAAAGAAGTCTGCCAGTGGTCCACCGATGCCGGCTCCAACAATCCCTGCCCCTGCACCGGCCAGATTGGAGATTCCGAGGTAGCGGCCGGCCTCGTGCACCGGAGCGAGGTCGGTTCCCAGAGCCCAGCTGGTGGCCATGAAGGTTCCAGCGCCCAGTCCGAGAATGCACCCGCCGATTATAACGGCCACCATTGTGGGGGAGATAAGCAGGACGCATGTACCCAGCGTGCCGGCCAGGCCGGCGAAACCGACCAGCTTACGCCGCCCGATACGGTCCGCGAGATAACCGCCGCCGAGGGCTGAGGGGATCAGGAAAAGCGCCACTACGGCCAGTAGGAGCGTGGTCACCGTGGCTGGTTCCTCGGCATGCAGTACGTCGGCAATGTAGAACTGGGCAAACCCCTGGATCGATCCGATTGCAGCCAGAAAGAGCAGGCGGTTGACAACCCACCAGATGAAATCTTTTTGTTGGCCCGCGCCCTCACCGATCCCGATCCATGCACCCAGGTAAACGCCCAACAGGATTGAACCGGCCATCGCGATCAACCCGGCTATTCCGATCAGGGATACCTGCACTGCAAGGGAAACATTCATGCCACTCAGGATGTCACCGCCGGAGCGGACTAACCAAACTGCAGCCTGAGAAACAGCGACAAAGATCACGCTGAGCGCCAGCAAGCGCAGTGCCCGGGGTCCGACACGCCCTTCGGGTGTTCGCTCTTGGCGTGATTCTTTTACAAACAGCAGGGTAAGCAGCATCGTAAGCGTAAGGGCGGCGGCGATGATCCCTACGGTCCAGCCAATCCGCCCGGCATCCACCAGCGGTCCGATAAAAATGACAAGGAAGGCCGGCAGCAGTTCAAAGACCGCCTTGACGCCGGAGGACCGCCCTCGTTGATCTTCCGGAATGAGATCCGGGAGCAGGCCCTGCAGCGCTCCCTGCGCGAAGTTGGATGAGATCTGCAGCAACACGATGCCAACCAACAGGACCAGATATGCCGTTGAAACCCCCAGCAGCGGCTTGACTTTCGCGTCGAGCGATGAGCCGACGAAGCCCGGAGAGGCTGCGATCAGCAGCAGGAAGACCAGATCAAGCAATGTGCCGATGGCGATAAACGGCCGCCGCCGGCCCCAGCGCAGCGTGCTGCGATCGCTGAGCATCCCCGCCATAGGCTGGACGAACATTGCGACCGCCAGGCCGACTACGCGAATCGTTGCCAGGTAGGTGTTCTTCTGGGCCTGGGCGACAAAGAGCGCAACCAGGTAGGGCAGCAGGACGGGGGTGATGATGCCCGAAGAGACGTTCAGTCCAAGCCAGTAGATGTTGACGAAGATATGCTTCGACCAGCGCGGCGAGTGTTCGGAGGAGAGCGGTGAATTCATGTCAATGTCCCTCTGGCGGTCTGCTATGCCAGCCACTCCCTCAGCTAGCCTGAACTCAGATCTGGACGCTTCCGCCGGGATCAAGTACACGAACGCGCGTCTCAGTCTCCGCTTCGACGCGCTTCGCCCATGCTTGAGCATCCTGTTGGATTACGTCGAAGGTGTTGTAGTGCACTGGGACGACCAACCTGGGTCGTATCAACTTCACTGCCCGCAGCGCATCATCGGGTCCCATGGTGAAGTTATCTCCAATCGGGAGTGCTGCCAGATCGATACCTTCATCCCCAATCAGGCTCATGTCGCCGAACAATCCTGTGTCACAGGCCAGGTAGAGCTTTTCGCCCTCCTGGGTCGTCAGCAGGAATCCGGTCGGGTTGCCGCCGTAGCTGCCATCCGGCAGCGCAGATCCGTGCAGAGCGAGTGTGAGCTTCAGGTATCCGAAGGGATAATGGAACCCACCCCCGATGTGTTGGGCGTGGGTTTCAATACCCTGCGCATCGAACCAGTTCGCAATCTCAAAATTCGAAATTACCACTGCGCCCGTTCTGCGGGCGATAGCGACCGCGTCGGCAATGTGATCTCCGTGTCCATGCGACACAAGAATGTAGTCGGGGTTGACCGCTTCGGGACTGGTTGTCGCAGCGGGATTATCCGCCAGGAAAGGGTCCACGAGAATGTTTACTCCCGCGGTCTCAAGGCCAAATGTCGCATGGCCATACCAGGTTAATGTAAGAGACATGAAAACCACCTCCCAGGGATATGCGGTGATGCCGGCAGTATAGTTGCCGGCATCGCTGACTGTCAAAAACGGCGGCGGCGTGGTTCTTCCTGATTGAGAATCTCGGCCGTGATTCGTTTGGCTGGTGTGCCGGAACCATCCCCCTCGCGCCAGCGGTTCATCGCCTCGGTAAGTTCTTGACTCAAACGCATCCAATCACCCGTGAAGAGGATCAAGCCGAGCCGGTCATTGGCCAGCATCCAAGGGCCGAGGAAAAGACTCAGCACCCAGCGCGGCAGCGGCCAGTCTACAAGGTTGATGCCAAGCGCGGTCTCGCCCAGAAAAGGCTCCAGCACCTGTCGCTGGTAGCGGGTAAGGCCGGAGGGCGGCAGCAAATGCGCCATATCGACCGGACGGGTGGAACGGATGCGTTGATAGGAAATCTTCAGCCGGTAAACCGGGGTCTGCAGCCGGAGGTGGTCAGCGCGTGGCTGAACGTATGCCGTGAGCGGACCGATGGCAATGAACAACCAATAAGCCGCGGCGACCAGCCCGCCCGCCAGCAGCCAGCGCGCCCCGTCCTCCGGCATCCAGACCACAAGCGGCGTCCTGGTCAACAGCCACAAACCGAGCAGCGAGATCGTGAGCAGCATGACCCGGACGTACTGCAAGCGGACGACGTGGCGGTAGAGGCGGAGCGGGTACCGGCTTCCAGCCTGTAGCTGGCCGCGTTTGCGGCTCACTCCGCTTCTCCTGCGACGGTGGTCGGTAGTTCAATCCAGAATGTGCTGCCGGCGCCGAGTTCGCTCTCCATGCCAATCGTACCGCCCATCATCTCGATCAACCGCCGGGTGACATAGAGCCCCAATCCCCAGCCTGCCTGCTCGCGGACTTCAGGCTCTTCCGATCGGAAGAACTGGGTGAAGAGGCGGGTTTGGTCTGCTTCGCTCAGGCCGATACCGGTATCCTGGATGCTCAAGCGCACACGTGCGCCTCGGCGGGCGGCGCTGATCGTCACGCGTCCCCCATCCGGCGTGTATTTGTTGGCGTTGCTGAGGAGATTGGATACCACCTGCATCAACCGGTTGTGATCCGCAAGCACCATGGGCAAACCTTGCTCCAGATCGAGGTGGAGATGCTGCTGCCTTGCTTCAAACTGTGGTTGCATGCCGGCGGTTGAGTTGCGCACAAGCTCGCTCAGCGGCAGCGGCTGGAGCTGTATTCTCAAGCGACCGGTGTCGATGCGCGAAATATCTGAGAGATCCGAAACAAGGTCTGCCATACGATCGACATTTTCAATGATGGTGTTGAGAAATTTCGTTTGCTGTGGGCCGACCTCTCCGGCAGCGCCCTGACGGATGAGATCAGCATAACCGCGTATTGAGGTCATCGGGATCTTCAATTCATGCGAGACAATCGAAATAAACTGAGATTTGGCCTCGTCGGCCTGGCGCACGGCGCGATAGAGTCGGGTATTCTCGATTGCGACGGCGGCATGTTCGGCTAGGCGGAGAATGAAGGCTTGCGCTTCGCAGGCATGTGCACTTCCACTTCGCTGGATGCCGATCAGCGCCAGGGTCGATCCTTCCCTGCGGGCAGGCGCGATCAACACATAGGGCGCCGGGCTGTCTTCCCATTCGACCTGAGCAGGCACACCTTCCTGCACGGCGGGCAGGAGACCGGGAAGATCGAGAGCCAGGTTGGATCCCTTCCCATCACCGGCGGCAATTGTCAGGGAGCGGCCGTCCTCCTGCACCAGTCCGATCCAACCCAGATCGGACTCAGTGCTGCGCAGCGCCCAATCGAGCGTCAGATCAAGCACGCATTCAAAATCGAGGCTCGTATTGAGCTCGCGGTCGATGCGTTCGAAAGTCTCGAGCTCCGCCACACGCGCTGCTAACTGGGTATCGACTTGAGTATAGAGGCGTGCGTTTTCGAGGGCGACGGCAGCCTGTGCGGCGAAAGCCTCCAGCAGCTGGCGATCGCCCTCGTTGAATGCGCCGCTCTTGACGCGGTTATCGACGTAGATAACGCCGATTGCATGGCCACGCGCTGGCAGAGGCTGGCAGAGTATCGATCGCAGTGCATAATGCTGAATCGATTCGCGATTCGAGTAGCGCGCATCGGTCTGCGCGTTAGTCGTCAGCATGCCCTGATTTGTGCGCAGCACTTCCTCAATGATCGTGCGGCTGACTTGCATGTCGTCCTGGTCGAGATTTTCGCGCTGGAAATTGCGGGCTGCCTGAAGCTCCAACTGGCCAGTTGAGTCATCCTGCAGCATGAGAAATCCACGCTCTGCACCAGTCAGCTGGATGACGGCATCCATGGTTTCGCGCAGTACCTCGTCCAGGTTGAGGGAGGAGCCCAGGGCGCGGGATACCTGGTACAGGGCAGCCAGGCGCCCATGCTCATCGCTCTGTATCAAATTTGCTTCAACCGCTTCGAGCGCCTCGAGTGCGGATGACGAAAGCGATGGGTCCGCGAGGGCGCGGCGGAGCAGATCCAGGTTGCGACGTAAGTCGGCAGACTCGGGAACCGTCATGTGCCACCCCTTGGGGGTTCGTGTACAGCATCAGCATAGTATGTACACAAATCGCTTAAGAAGCACAGCTCACATTGTGGATTGCGTGCATGGCAAATTTCGCGGCCATGCCGAATGATATTCAAGTGCACTTCTTGATAGGTTTCCGGAGGGAAAACCCCGGCCAGATGCTCATGTGCGGCCTCGACGCTCATCCCCTCCGGGCGCAGCCCGAGACGGCCGGTCACGCGGTATATGTGGGTATCCACCGGAAAGTCAGGTTTACCCAGCGAGAACAGCAACACGATGGCCGCAGTTTTCGGACCGACACCTTTGAAACGCAGCAAGTTTGCCCGGCCCTCGTCCCGTGGCATGTCACGCAGGTATTCGAGGTTCAAGCTGCCCTGCTCGGCTGTGATTTGCTGCAGCACTTGCTGGATGCGGGGTCCTTTCTGGTTGGCCAGACCCGCGATCCGGATGGCTTCGATTACCCTATTGGAGTCGGCATCGCGTACGGCTTCCCAGGATGGGAATTGTTCACGGAGCGCTTCGAAAGCCCGATCCCGGTTGGTATCGTTTGTGTTCTGGGAAAGGATGGTCGAGACGAGTTCGTCTAGCGGGGGCAGCGGGTTGCGCCAGCTCGGCTGGCCATAATGCTCGAGCAGTCGTTTTCGGACTTCAGCCGCGAGTGAGGCAAAGGACTCCACGCGGCGATTATAACCCGCCGCTTTGAGGCCTCCAATTCCACCTTGGAGAACGAAGGGAACCCCTGCTCACTGATTTAGCAGAGGTTTCCTTCTACTCCATATGGGCGATGACCGCATCTCCGAAGGCGGAGGTGCTCAGCAATTCAGCATTCTCCATCAGGCGGTGGAAATCATAGGTGACCGTGCGGGCGCCAATGGCGCCTTCCATACCGCGAAGGATCCGGTCGGCTGCTTCCGCCCAACCCATGTAGCGCAGCATCATCTCGCCGCTCAAGATCACCGAGCCGGGGTTGACCTTGTCCTGATCGGCGTACTTCGGTGCCGTCCCATGGGTGGCTTCAAAGATGGCATGCCCGCTGACGTAATTGATATTTCCACCCGGCGCGATTCCGATACCACCAACCTGCGCCGCGAGGGCATCGGAAAGGTAGTCCCCGTTCAGGTTCATGGTGGCGATGATATCGAACTCACGGGCGCGAGTGATGGTTTGCTGAAAAGCAATATCGGCAATGGCGTCCTTCACCAGCAAGCGGCCCGAGTCGAGCGCCTTTCGCTGTTCTTCATTGGCAGCTTCCTCACCTTGTGAATCTTTCGTGCGCTGCCACTGTGCCCAGGTGTAGACCTGCTCGCCGAATTCACGCTCAGCCAGTTCGTAACCCCAATTGCGGAACGCCCCCTCGGTGAATTTCATAATGTTGCCTTTGTGGACCAGGGCCACGGAGTGCCGATCATTCTCCAGTGCGTAGCGGATTGCAGCCCGCACAAGACGGTCGGTCCCTTCCTTTGAGACGGGCTTGATGCTGAAGCCGGAGCTGTCCGGAAAACGTATCTTCTCAAACTCGGCCGGGAAGTTACCGCTCAACCAGGCCCGGAACTCGCGGTTGATCTGGCTGCCGTACTCAAATTCCAAGCCGGTGTAAATATCCTCCGTGTTCTCTCGGAAGATAACCATGTCAACGTCCTGTGGACGTTTAACCGGGGAGGGGACGCCTTCAAAGTAGCGCACCGGACGCAGGCAGACATACAGGTCAAGCGCCTTGCGCAGTGCCACGTTCAGGGAGCGAATCCCGCCGCCAACTGGAGTGGTGAGCGGGCCTTTGATTCCAACCAGGAATTCCCGGAAGGCATCGACAGTCTCCGCAGGCAGCCACTCGCCGAAGCGGTCGAAGGAAACCTGGCCCGCAAACACTTCCATCCAGGCGATTTTGCGGGCATCGCCATATGCCCGCTGCACGGCTGCATCGATAACCCGCACCGATGCGCGCCAGATGTCGGGGCCGGTGCCATCACCGATGATGAAAGGCACGATCGGCCGGTCGGGTACCTGCAGTGCGCCGCCGGTGACGCGAATTTTTTCGCCTTCGGCCGGTATCACGGCGTGCTGATAGGACATATGGAGCCTCCTTGGCGGGGAATACGATCGGGGCAAGTCACGGCTTGCCCCGTTTCAGGCGAGCGGGATTATAGCATGCCCACTTAAGAGTTTAAGTTCAGGATTTGTAGCCCTGTGGGTGATCGCGGTGCCATTCCCAGGCGCTGCCGATGATGCGCTCAAGCTCGGGACAAGCCGGTCTCCAGCCGAGCTCGGCCCGAATCCGGCTGGCGTCGGCAACCAGGCGCGGTGCGTCGCCGGGGCGGCGGGGAGCTTCGAGAACCGGAATGTCGAAATCGGTTACCCTGCGTGCGGTATCGATCACCTCCCGCACTGAGTAGCCTGAGCCGTTGCCCAGGTTGTAGACAAGTTTCTTTTCGTGTTCGAGTGCATCGAGCGCGAGCAGGTGGGCCGAGATCAGGTCGGCGATATGGATGAAATCGCGCACGCAGGTTCCATCGGGCGTGGGATAGTCTGTGCCATTGATCTGGGCTTCCGTTCGCTGCCCGAGGGGGACTTGCAGGACAAGCGGGATCAAATGGGTCTCGGGTTGGTGGGCTTCACCGATCCCTGGCAGGGCGCCTGCGGCATTGAAGTAACGCAGAGCAGCGTAATGCAAATCGTGTACGCGCGAGTACCACTCCAGCGTCTGTTCGATCATCAGTTTCGTTTGCCCATACACGTTGGAGGGGCCGAGCGGCGAGATCTCGGAAAGCGGTTCGTCGCTGGAGGTATAGACGGCGGCGGTCGAGGACAGGACAAAACGAGGTACGGCCGCGGCAACTGCCTCCTCGATCAGGCCCAACGACAGCGCCAGGTTGTTATGGAAATACTTGCCCGGGAGCTGCATGCTCTCGCCCGCCTCAATAAAGGCGGCGAAGTGCAGCACGGCATCGTAGGACCTTCCCCGGAGCACAGACCGAAGCCGTTCACGGTCGGCGAGATCGGCCTGGATGAACTCGGCCTCCTCCGGTACGGCTGCCCGGTAGCCCTTCACCAGCGAATCGTAGACTGTGACTGAGTGCCCGGCCTGGAGCAGGGTCGCGGCTGCGGCCGAGCCGATATACCCTGCACCTCCGGTGACGAAGATTTTCATAGATTGACCTCTCAGCCCGAAGTCTGTCCGGCGGTAAGGCCGGTCAGCACTCTAGAATCTCAAGCTGCGCTAGAGACGCAACCAGGTGCTTGATGCCGGCATCCTCGAACTCGATCGAAACTTCTTCGTCGTCGAATTCGACCTGGGTGTTGATCACGACCCCCTCGCCGAAAACCGAATGGCGCACCCGCATTCCAGGTTGAAAACGTGCCTGGATTGTCTGCCGGACCGGGCTCTCCCAGCGGGTCTGTGCCCGGTATTCTTGCTGGGTCCAGGTCTGGATGCCAGGAAGTTCACCCTGCACCAGGTCGGCGGGGATGTCATATAAGAAGCGGGAGGGTTCGCTCAACATGGAGGGGCCAGCGAGCCGCCGGCGAAAGGCACGCACGAGGAAGAGCCGGTCGCGCGCGCGTGTGACGCCCACATAGAACAGGCGGCGTTCCTCAGCCATTGCCTCCGGGTCGTCGAACGAACGCTGGTGCGGCAGCACACCATCATCAAGGCCGATAATAATCACGACCGGAAATTCAAGCCCCTTGGCGGCATGCAGCGTCAACAGGGTGGGAGCGTTCTGCTCGTCGCTGAGCGTATCCTGATCCGAAACCAGTGCGACGTGCTCAAGGAATGTCGCCAGATCGATCGTTCCAAACTCATAAGCTGCCTGCCGTAGTTCCTGGACGTTTTCCCAGCGCTCGGCCCCCTCTTCCGTACCATCATCGATGTAGGCACGGTAGCCGCTGTTCTCGAGAACGGAATCGAGCAGATCGATCAGCGTGAGCTGCTGACGTGAATCGATCCAGCGCGCAAGCGGCTCCGCGAAGGACAGCAGCGCAGAGCGAGCGCGGGAATCTATTTGATCGGTAAAAGCGGAATCGGGGGAGGCGGCGAGGGCGAGTAGCACGCTGCAAGGGGCTTCGCCCAGCGCTTCGGCCAGCCCCATTAAGAGAGCGACGGTCTTATCGCCTATTCCCCGCGCGGGGGTATTGATGATGCGCTGCAAGCTGACTCGATCGGCAGGATTGTGGATTACCCGCAAATAGGCGATCAGGTCTTTGATCTCGCGACGACCATAAAAACGCTGCGCGCCGACGAGCTGGTAGGACAGGCCGGCACGCAGGAACATCTCCTCCAGCGCCCGGGATTGAGCGTTCGTACGGTACATGACAGCGCAGTCACGCGGCTGGAAACCTTCCCTCACCAGCAGGGCAATGGTCTCGACAACGAAGGCTGCCTCATCGCCTTCATCATAGCTCTCGTGCAGAACGACTGGTTCTCCCCGCCCGCGTTCGGTGAAGAGCTCCTTCTTGCGCCGGTCCGGGTTTCGGTCGATGACGGCCATAGCCACGTCGAGAATCGTCTGCGTCGAGCGGTAGTTCTGCTCGAGCAGGATCGTTTGCGCCCCCGGATAATCCCCTTGGAAGCGGTGCACATTGCGGTAATCCGCGCCGCGCCAGCGGTAGATCGATTGGTCCGGATCGCCGACGACGAACAGGTCCGGCTCGGCTCCGGACAGCAGGCGCAGCAGTGCATATTGTGCGCTGTTCGTGTCCTGGAATTCGTCGACCAGAATATGCTGGTACCTGCGGCGGTAGGCAAGCCGCACCTCATCCTGGCCTTTAAGCAATCGAACAGCCCAGAAGAGCAGATCATCGAAATCAAGTGCGTTATTCAGCAGCAGTTGTTCCTGATAGCGTGTATAGGCTCGACCGACGATTTCATTAAAGTAGGTATCGCTCACGAGGTCCTGGGGCTCGATCAACTCATTCTTCGCACGTGAGATGGCGCTGTGGATCCGGGCTGGTGAGTGCTGTTTTGAATCAAGCTGCAGCTGGCTCAGGACCTCTCGCATCAAGGACTGCTGGTCGGCATCATCGAAGATGACAAACTCGCGCGTGAACGGCAGTTGTTCGGCCTCGCGCCGCAGCATCCGGGCGCAGAAGGCGTGGAACGTGCCCAGGCTGAAACCCGTCTGGCCGCTTGGGTCGCCCTCGAGCAGCGCTTCGACGCGCGAGGCCATCTCGCGCGCGGCTTTATTTGTGAAAGTAACAGCCATGATGGAATGCGGTGCATGGCCGAGTTCGCGCACCAGGTAGGCGGCGCGATGGGTGAGAACGCGTGTCTTGCCCGAACCGGGTCCAGCAAGAACGAGCACCGGTCCGGGATCGGCGGTTACTGCACGCCGTTGTTCGGTGTTTAGCTCGGTTAGGAGATTCATCGCTTCATAGCCCGGACGTCATTCTAATGGGCGGCCACACTGCCAGCAAGGCGCACGGCTCACAACCCGCGCGGGCCGATGTCGACCAGGTCGGGTGATGCCAGGGGGCCCTGAAGATCCGCAGTGGGAAGCGCCATGATGCCGCTATCGGCAAAATAGGGGAAATCAAAGTGGACTGGATCGCCGACGTCCTTGCCCGGAATTGGCATCAGGCGGGCTGTGAGCGGCTTGAGATGGCGTAGTCCGACCGCGCCCAGATCGACGAGCAGCGCCGTTAGTGCACCCTGGCTGATTGAACCGGGCAGCGGAATCGTATCAAGACCGGTCCCGCAAAGGGTGGAATACAGCAGCAGATCGCTCAACGTCAATTGCCCGGAAGCGGCGCGTGCGGCTAAAACGCTGTCTTCCAGGACGGGCAGAAAGAGCCCGCAAAACCCTTCACGCGTGAACTTGGCCCCGGACAGACAGTCGGCCAGGAAAGCAGCGGCTGCGGCACTGCCGGGGGAGCCTACGGCCGAGGGGCCAAGGGCTTCCATCGCCGTGCCGATCGATCGGCCTGGTTCGGGATACGGGGCGAGTGAAAAATCGATCCCCGTATAGCGCAGGTTATGCTCACCGGCGCTGCGCTGGGCGACCTGCTGGATGGCATCGGCGTGCACCTCAACAGTGTTGATCAGCTTCTGACGGATATCGCGCAGCGAGCGCCCCTCACGAGTGGCCTGGACAGCCAGATCGGCAGCTTCGGTCGCGATGGCGACTGTGGCTGGCCCGCCGCGGTGGTAGGCCGCCGGAAAGAAAGGTGTTCCAGGGGCCACGTCCACCAGCGCCGCAAAGCGCAGGTTTCCGAAACCATCGTGCGAAAGGCCGGAGATTTCCTGAATGGCGCGGGCGCAGTCGCTCGCGGCCCGGAGCGAGAGCCCGATCGAGGGGTCGGCATACAGGGCGGAAGTGAAGATGATCTCGGTGCTCGCGAGGATTTCGGGCAGGACCTGAAAGCCCTCCCGGTCGTCCGGCAGCACTGGTCCGATTGCGGCGTAGTCGATCCCGTGAACGAAAACCTCGGCTTCGAGATTGCGAGCCAGTTCGGGACGTTTCGCTGCCGGCACCGGAGAAGACATCTCCGCCGGTGGGGGAGTTGCCAGGCGGGTGGTCTGGACCTCGTAACCGGCTTCACGCAACTGGCGTGCCATTTGCTGGAGCGCGTTGGCGGTGCGGGCGATAGCGTCGGTATCGAGAGGCCAACCCGGGTCCATAAACCCGGTCACGGCTCGGATCTGCATGGTTCTCCTCGCTGTCGAACGATTTCAAACAGGATCACGGCGCTGGCGATGGCCGCATTGAGCGATTCCGTTTCCTCCTGTAGCGGGATCCGTACCTGCCCCGCGGCCAGACTTTCCAGCCCCTGGCGGTGTCCGTGGGCTTCACTGCCGATGACGAGCGCTGCAGGTTCCTTCCAATCGACGCAGTCGTAGCGTACTCCCTGGTTGGGGTTTGCAACCCAAATGGGCAGACCACCGCTGAGTTCGACCAGATTCCCTATCCTGGATTCGATCAACGGCAGGCGGAAGTGGGCTCCGGCCGCCGCCCGCACGACTTTAGGGTTGAATGGATCGACGGTACCTTCCAGCATATAGACCGCACCCACCCCGCACGCACGCGAGGTGCGTAAGATAGTGCCAAGGTTGCCCGGGTCGGAGATTTGGTCAAGGATCAGCGCCAGGTCGAGATCCCGGTTGGGAGCTAATGCGGGCTGCTCGAGAACGGCCAGTACGCGCTGCGGAGAATCGGTCGCAGACATGGCCTTGAGGACGTGCTCGCTGACGGTTTCGCGCCCGGCGCCGCGGGCGACGAAGGCATTGATCAGCGCCTGGTCCTCCGGCTCAAGCTGTTCAAGGTGAAAAAGCGAGCGCACCTTTGCATCGGCGGCGAGCGCCTCCTTCAACAAGCGCGGGCCTTCGATTACGAACGCTTTCTCGGCGCTGCGCTCGGACTTCTTTGATTGCAGAGCACGTACCCACTTCACGCGCTGGTTCGAAGTCGACGTGATCATTCTTTGCCTGAAGCCTCAGGCCAGCCGTCATCAAAGGCTTTCATAAATATCTCTAGCGTAGGGTTGTCCCAGAGCACGAGCCAGACCTCCTGCAGCGAGGGTGTAGGGTGCTGGACCGCATATTCTTCTAGCGCAGCGAGAATTACGCTTGCGGCGCGCGGCTTAGGAAAGCCGAAAATGCCGGTTGAAATAGCTGGCAGCGCCACGCTGCGCATCCCCTCTTCTTCTGCAAGCTGAAGGGCGGAGCTGACTGCCATTGAGAGCTTCTGATCTTCGTCCCCCTCTCCCCATACCGGACCGACGGCATGGATCACATATTGGCACGGCAGCGTACCGGCACCCGTCAGCGCCGGTCGGTCTGGGCTGATTGGGCCATGGCGCTCCACCCAGGCGTTGCTTTCTCGCTGGATGCTCCCACCTCCGCTCCGGCTGATCGCTCCAGCGACCCCGCCGCCATGCTGCAACCTGGCATTGGCTGCGTTGACGATCGCTTCAACCGGCGCACGGGTTAGATCGCCGTGAACGAGCGAAAAACGCACGCCATTGGATAGTGAAACCTGCCGGATGCAGTTGTTGATGACAGCCTCCCGGGGCGAAGATGGGGCCGTGCTGATTGTAACACTCGCAGAGCAGCGTAAAAGCCGCAGCCCGTGGTTCAAACCAGAGTCCTATGGCAAGCTCAGCGCAGACTATCTAGAATTGAGGCTAATCCCTCCTTACATGTTTCCCAGCGGTTGCCAGCCAGAAAACACAGGAGGAACGTTTATGCGCAAGAGCGTCCTGTACGTCGCGGCGCTTGCGGCCCTGACGGGCTGTCTCATTGTGCTGCTCGCAGTGGGTGCCATACCGCTCAATGACTCCCTCTTGCGAGGACCAAGCTGGGTGATCATTCTTTCCGGGCTCGCCTTCCTGCTAGCCGGTGCGCTCACGGTGTTGATCGAGCTGCGGCGGCACGAATCGACCCCCACCTCGGCTTCGATGGTTGGAATCCTGCGCACTCTCACCGGCCTGCTTCTGGTTTTAATTTTTCTCACGCTCGGGAACTGGGTCGCATTTGGCCCCGGGGAGCGTGATATTCAAACCACATTCTCCATGCCGCTCTTTGGCGCGACGGCGGCATCGGGCAAATTCCTCGGCCGGGCTGCTTTCGGGGCAGGCGCGGTAATTCTCGACCTGGTGCTGCTTTACGGCCTGGTGATGGGCATCTGGCGACGAGCGCGTGACAAGGCCCGTCAGATATAGACTGACCCTGGCGTGGTGGCCAAAAAAGGGCGCAGAAGCGCCCTTTTTGTTTATCTTGGTGAGGGTGTTCAGCCGCGAGCGGTTTTTACGACTTCGCTGAAGGCCCTGGGATCGCGAACAGCCAGGTCGGCAAGCACCTTGCGGTTCAATCGAATCCCGGCGTCTTTCATGTCGTGAATCAAGCGGCTGTAGGTCGTGTCGTTCTGCCGGGCAGCCGCGTTGATGCGCGCGATCCACAAGCGGCGCAGGTCACGCTTGCGGGTGCGCCGGTCGCGGTAGGCATACCACAGACTCTTCAGCATGGCTTCGTTCGCCCGCCGGAAGAGCTTGCTGCGGGAACCGTACATGCCGCTGGTTAGCTTCAGTATTTTCTTATGGCGTTTGCGAGTTACCGTCCCGCCTTTAACACGTGTCACGTTTCACTCTCCTGTGAGCCCATGGGCGCCAGCGCAGGATAAACGCTTGTTGAGTGCACCCAACGGTCACACTAATCCAGGCTTACTTCGATGACCCGCCAGAGCGGGCGTTCGGGTTGGCCTTGTACTTCTTCAAATACGGCGCCAGGCGCATCACGCGCTTGGTAATGCCCTTCGAATCGACCGGCAGCATTTCCGTATACAGGCGCTTGACGCGCGCCGATTTCTTGCGGCGCAGGTGGCTTTGTGCGCCCTTTGTACGGACCAGCTTGCCAGATCCGGTCAGCCGGAACCGCTTGGCGGTGGCTTTGTGGGTCTTTAGTTTGTACTTACCTTTTTTTGTCGACTTGCGCGGCACGGTGCGTACCCTCCTGAGTTGCATGTGGTCCGTTGGATGTGGGATGCATCCTGAGAACCAAGCCCGCGGACTGTCCAGCTGTCCGCGGGGACGTCATCCTGAATTGGAAGCGCTTGACGAAAAAAGCGCTATTTTGGTTTTCCCGGCGCCAGCGTCATGAGCATGGTACGGCCCTCCATCATCGGAGCCTGCTCAATCACGCCGACATCAGCCAATTCTTCCGCGATGCCCTGCAGGTCCTGGAGCGCAATCTCCGGGTAGTGGATCTCGCGTCCCCGAAAACGGATGCGAACACGGACCTTCTTGCCCTCGGTTAACCAGCGGCGGGCGTCGCGCACTTTAAAAGAGCGGTGGTGGTCGGAGGTCTTCGGCCGTAGCCGGACCTCCTTGATTTCAACCTTCGTCTGTGCCTTGCGTGCCTCGCGATCCTTCTTGGCCTTTTCGTACAGAAATTTGCCATAGTCCAGGACGCGGCATACGGGTGGATCGGAATTGGGTGCGACCTCTACTAGATCGAGATCGGCTTCCTGAGCTATTCGCAGCGCTTCCTCAATCGACACCACCCCGACGTTTCCGCCGTCCGGGCCGATGAGGCGTACCTCGCGGACACGAATATCTTCATTAATTCGGTAATCTGATGCGCTGATGTTTAGCTCCTCCGACACAGAAACACGGGCCGCCCGGTCAAGTTACGAGCGGCCCCAGGACGCGCGGATAATACCACGGGTACGGATGAATCGTCAAATGATTGGCAGTTTCCTGCCAGGGTTCAGAACATGTTGTTGGGGCCGCATTTGTGCTTCGTATTGGCAGCTTTGAGGCGGCAATCCGAATTTCGCTGAAGTAATGACAAGCCGGGTCCAGTCAGGACCCGGCTTGCAGCAGGCGACCTGGGGCAGCCGAGGAAGACCGCTGCCGGTTTAAGCCGGCTTGCCTCAATTATGGCCTCCGCTGCCCCCACCTGGCCCGTTTGGACCGCTGCCGCAGTCCTCACAAGGGCCCTGGGGTTCACCGGAACCCTGGGGTCCATCCCATTCGCCATTTTGCCCGGGTGGCAGGACCTGCGGCTGTACGGGAGCATCTTCGGGGCGTTCGTTCCCCAGCCGCATGCGGAAGGTGGTCGGATCGAGAATTGCATTCGCGGCCGTGTCGCGCACGCGTAGAATCGCCTGCTCGGTCTGCTGGAGTGCGCCCTCTTGGCCTTCAGATGCATTTGTTCGGAGCTGCTGCATGGTTCGAAGCTGTTGCTCGGCCCGGGCCCGGATCTGCTCCATGGTCTGGATCAATTGGGGGTCATCGAGCTGGGCTGACTGCTGCAGTGCAAGCCGTAAATGGTTCTCGAGGCGCGTCGTCAACTGCAGGCTGATCGGTGATCCTTCACCAACCAGGGCGCTGATCTCGTCCAGCCGTGTCTCGACCAGATTCTCCAAAAGAAGAACCTCCTGCTGCGGATCACGCGTCAGGCCCAAACGCAAGTCCTCGAACGCAAGTTTTACGCTGTAGAGCGGGTCTCCGGGCAGACTGGACTGAGCAGCATAGGCTGCGGTTGTACCGGTCCCCCCGAGGGCGAGAGCGAGAACGATCAGAATTCGGGCGAAGCTAAACATGGGTGAACGCTCCTTTCGGAATTTTGTTGTCCACCCTATATGACGCCCGTCACGAGTTAGAGATACGGGTTCCTTCATCGCCCCCGCCGCCCGCAGGAAAACTCGACGTCCCTCGGCAGCCATATCGGGATCCCGTTCGGGGACATCCCGAAGCGACTCAAGCCAGCCGGGCATCCCACCCCTCGTATCCTTTTTCATGGTCATCGCTCGTCTCCCACATCCCAGCCCTCGCTCTGGAGCATCCTGCGCAGCGCGCCCACCCCACGGTGCTGCAGCGCTTTTACGGACCCAATCGGTTTGTCCACAGCGGCCGCGACCTCCTCGTTGCTCAGCCCTTGAAAGAATTTCAGCAGGATCACTTGGCGTTGGTCGGGGGTCAGATGCCAGATTAAACGCCGGGCGACCTGCTGCGTGATGCTGTACTCAGCCTGCTGAGCCGGGTCCTCGACAGCCGGAATCCGCTCAAGTTCGATATCTTGGTCATCCGCACCAGCCGGGTGCCGCCGGTGCATGTCCATCGCCAGGTTGTGCGCAATGCGGTACAGGTAAGCACGCAGATTTTCCCGTGGACCGCCTCCCGCTTCGATCGCACGCAGGAACCGCAGGAAGGTCTCGCTGACGATGTCCTCAGCGATCTGGACCTCACCCAGCAGGCGGTACGCATAACGGTACAGCTCCGGGCTGAGCTGATCGTAAATCTCAGTCAGAACCTGCTGGTCTCGCCTGCGGGCAGCCTGCAACCATCTCACATCCTGCGATGGCATCTCTCGACCCTTATGACGCTCCTGAGCCGCAGCAGATACGGGCTGCACCTCGAACTGGCATGTGTTGGCGTGAAGCTTCGTTCCATCCTGTCCATCATAACCAGAATGCATCTGGAATGTGAATTTACTGCAAAGAAAGGATGGTCATTGCGCGAAATCCGGCCGCTCTATTATCCACTGCGCCCACTTTCCCGCTGCTGCCCGACCGACGCACGCTGCGCCAAACTGCAACGCCGGACTTTGATGAGATATCAGGATTTTGCCGGCTGGGCTCAGCGGCTGTAATTCTTCAATCCCCCTTGAGTAAGCTGGTGGGAGGCGACGACTGAGCCGCACCACGCCCCCGGGAGGCCAGCAGCGGTCCGAGAATTTCGCCTAGGACCATCAAGCCCAGCGCGGCGAAGGGCGTGAAGAACCAGGCCAATCCAAGCGCAATCATCCAGCGCTGGACCGTGCTCAGCGGCCAGGCGAACAGCGCCCCGGTCAGCAAATACAACCACAGAGTCAGCGCTGGCAGCGCCGCAAGTGCCGTCAGCAGGAAGTGCGCGCTGCGCACCGCTTCTGCTTTCACCGAGGGTAACCCCACCCGCCGCCAGACCCACACCGACCACACGGCGAGCGCGTAGGCCAACGTCAGAAACGATCCCGCCACGAGCAGCCCAGGGTCCGGTCGCCACCCGGCCAGAACTCCACCCACGTCGAAGTAACCTGCAATCGCCAACACGTTGGCAAGCAAACTGACCCAGCCACTTACCAATAAGAATACGTTGTAACGTCTCATCACCTCTCCAACTGTTCACTGACTAAGCGGCCAACAGCAGTTCCTTGATCGGCACCGGCTGGCGATCCTTGTAGATGGCAGAGACCGGGCGGACGCCGATCCAGCTGCGCAGATGCCCGGCCAGCAGCGGCGCGCCCACGTCAACACCTGGCGGCGGCAGGACTCCTGGCGGGCCCCAGTAGCCGGCGTTGGCCAGCAGCCAGGTCTCGAGCGTCCCCCGGTCGACCCCCACCGGCGAGACGATGCTCTCGATCGCCCGCAGGAGCAGCTCGCGGTAGGCGGCGCGGTCGTAATGAACGTCGCCCTCAACCAGCTCCCAGGCGCGCGCCTTTTCCGGGCCGGGGATGAGCAGGAAATTCAGCCGTTCGCCGGGGTGGAGCTCGACCCCGGTCTGTGCCAGCTGCCCCGCGACGCGCGCCGCTGCCGTGCGTACGGTGTACTCCTCCGGTTTGCGTGACAGGCGGTGGGCGACCACCAGCTCGGAAGGGTCGACCTCTCCGGCGCACAGCGCGCCCAGTTGCCGGCGGGCATAGTCCAGCGCATCAGGCAGCGCAGCGCGAAAGCCGGCCGCGTCCTCGCCGCTGGCCAGGATCTCGAGCATGCCCAGCTGGGTTTGCTTGATGAAGCGCGGCGTGTCATGACGGCGGGCCTCGATCCCGCGCACCTTCAGAGTCTGGTCTTCGTAGGCACCAAAGTAGCGATTGGCGACCGCCACGCGCGGCTCTGTGCGCGAGGGCAGGAAAGCCAGCCAGCGGTAGACGCCCTCCAGCCCGATATGCAGCCCGGTGCGCTCGTGAATTTCGTCCAGCAGCGCCTCGTAATCCGGCCGATCCTGCGCCCCGGGCCTGTAAATCCAAAGCCCGTCCACGTACAGGTGCAGCACGCGAAACCCGCGCGCCTCGACCAGTTCCTTGGTCTGCAGCAGGATCTCCCGGCCGTAGGCGTTGACCGCCTCGTGCGCCTCGATCCGGCCGAAGCGGGCGTTCTTGTAGCCCAGGTACCCGAAGCAGGTCACCAGCAGCCACTTGTGAGCCGAGTAGCGGCGGCGGAAAGGCTCGCGGCGCGGGTCGTCGACGTCCATTTCGCGTATCAGTGCCTTGTAGTGCCGGCGTTTCTCGAGCAGCGGCGCGAGCGTCTCCGGCACCAACCCCTGACGGTGGCGGCAGACGGGCGTGCCCAGTTCGGGGATCGGCTCGCCTTCGCAGCAGTGGGCGCCGACCGTCTCGGGCGAGATGTTGAAATGAACCATGATGCTGGGGTACATGGCGCTGAAGTCGAGCTCGGCCACGTGCTCGTGCAGGCCGGCGATCGGCGTGTAGACCAGCCCACCCTTGTCGGCCGTGAGCAGATCGCCCCCGCTTTTCAGGTCTTCTGGCTGGCGCTTCTGCCAGGGCACGAGCACATCGCGCCGCAGCGCGGTGGCAACCTGCATGGCGCTGATGCCGGTGCCGGTCGAAACTCGGGCGACAGTCTGCGGCGGCAGGCCCGAGAGGCGGGCGATCTCGAGGATGCCGTCGATGCCGTAGTCGTTGGCCAGGAATGCATTCTGGCGGTCGAGGTGCCAGCGCCCGAAGAGCAGGTGCTGCTCGTTGCGGAAGACCACCCGGCCGTAGGAAAAATAAGATGAAGCTGACTTGTGTTGCACAGCGTAGCCGGGATCGCGATTGAGCGGCAGCGGGATGTGGTAGTGCCCCGCCAGTTCGATCAATCGCGGCAGGATGTAGTTGTCGCCGTAGGTCGACACCAGCACATCCGGGTCGTACTGCTCGAGCAGGTGGCGCAGGCCGAGCACCAGCTGCCGGCTGCGGCGGCGGGGGAAGCGCAGTGTTTCGCCCTCGATCTCGACCAGCAGGTCGGCGCGGTGCCCGCGGCCCGGGTCGCACATGTCGCCCGCCAGGCGCAGCGCCATCGTGCGCAGCGGCGGCAGCGCGTAGTCGATCTCCCAGGGCGAATCGAGAGAGCGAATCTCGCACACCTGCTCCCCCTCGACCTCCAGCGCGCAGTAAGCCAGCGGGAAGACGCCGCGCGCCAGCACGTAGCGCTGGGCGAGGGAGATGTCGGCGTTGTAGTAGGTCAGGTCGGGAAAGGCATCCGCCACCTGGCGGAAGAGGTGCGGCAGCTGGCCGGGCCGCGGCACGCCCACCTCGAGCACCTCCACTGGACGGTCGAGGAACAGATCGAGGTGCTCGCCGCGCGACAGGCTGACCGGCGTGCGGTGAGAGCGCAGCCACTGGCACAGTTCGTGCAGATCCTGGCGCGGGCCGCGTGCGTAGAACATCGCCGTGAACGAATCGTGCAGCTTATGGCTGCAACCCTGGGCGTCGAGCACCCACAGCGTCATGCCGTCGCCGTCCGGGTAGGTGTCAAACAGCCAGCCGAAGAGGGTCGTCATGCGTCCTGCGCTCCCCCGTCATGATCTGCCTGTGGGCCCGGCGGCAGCGCCTGACGCCCGGCCCCGCCCTCCCCGGTGCGCAGCATCTCAACTTCCCCCTGGAGCAGCAGCACCTGCTTGTGCTCCTCGACCAGCATCGCCAGCAGCATGACCTCGAACGGCAGCAGGTGGGAGGCGTAGGCCGCGGCCGCCAGGTGGCGGCGCGAGGCGCCCAGCAGGTCGTCGAGCGCGCGCTGGTCTTCGCGGCGCAGCGCCCGACGGAAGCGGGCCAGCGACTGCTGTTCATGCAGGAAGGCCTGTGTGATGGAAGGTAGTGTTCGTCCCATGGATACCTCGCAGTGTTTGAAATGGAATCGATGAAAGATCCGTCGGTGGCTTATGAGACCCGGAAGCCGGGTGGAGGGAAGGGCGGTTGCCGCTCATGGTTTCCCGGCTTCCGGTCCCTTACGCCGGACGCCCGCCTCAGCCAAACAAGCGCAGCTGCTCCTGTGACGTCGCTTCGGGAGAGCGCAGCAGCCAGGCGGCGTCGGCGGCAATCTGCAGCTGGTCGAGCAGCGACCAGCGCTCCTTGACCAGCACGCGCGGCTCGCGCGCGCCGACGATCACCGCTCCGCCCGCCGCCAGGCGCTTGAGGTGCGTGATGGTTTTTGCCAACAGCCGTTCGGAATCGCGCAGCGGCACGCTCTCGTCGTAAAAGGTGCTGAGCAGGTCGAGCACGAAGAGCACATCCGGCGCCTGCGGGCTGGCCGGCCCGCTATCATCCGGGACGCCACCAGCGGCGGGCGCGTTTTCGATCAACTGCGCCAATTGAAAGCAGGTGAAGGCGCGCGAGAGCCGCACACGCTCCAGCGTGGCGTGTGGATTGGAGCTCAAGCGGCGCGCCAGGCGGGCGATGAAGTAGCCGTCGAAGCGGTTGCCTCCATCGAAGACGCGCACCCGCCGCCCGCCCGCTGCCATCAGCGTCAGCGCCGCCAGCAGCGCACGGGTGGGCGTCTCGGCGCCCCAGAAGAGCGACAAGCGCGGCTGCAGCAGCATCTCCAGTGTGGACGGATCGTCCAGCGCGAGCGGGAGCGGGGGGTGTTCGTACGATACGAGCGTCGACTGCATCACATACCTCCAGGGCAGCGAACCATTCCATAGAACAAATGTGCTAAAAGTCTAACCCTGGATGGCCGGGGCGCAATCCCGCGCGCGGTGGAACCGCGCGGGTGAATCGCGATTCACCCGCGCGGGGGAGGAGATGGTTTTCCGAGAGTGGGCGTTATCCGTTGCTGGGTGCGGCGAGCAGTTCTTTCAGGCGGGGATGGTCGGCGTAGTAGCCGCGGTACTCGGGCGGCAGCATAGCGGCGATCCGGCACATGACTTCGTCGGCGTTGGCACGCAGACTGGCGCTGTGCCTTGATTCGTCGAGCGGTGGCAGGGTGAAGGGCAGGCCGATGCGCATGAGGTAGCGCGGCCGGCGCAGCTTGTGCCAGCACGCCAGGGTCTTTTCCGTGCCAGCGACGGCGATCGGTACGATCGGGGCGCTGACTTCGCTGGCCAGGAAGGCGATGCCGGTCTTGCCGCGGGCCATGGCGCCGGTTTTGCTGCGGGTGCCTTCCGGGGCGATGCCGAAAATGTTGCCGCGTTCCAGCCAGGCGACGGCGGCGTCGATCGCCATGCGATCGACCTGGCCGCGCTCAATGAAGATGCCCCGCCCCATGCGAAGAATCGGCCCGAAGAGCGGGTGGCGGGCGTACTTTTCGGCTGCCCATCCGGTCACATTCTCGCCACCCACCAGGCCAAAGACGAGCGGCAGGTCGAAGATGCTGAGGTGGTTTACGGCCAGAATGTAGGGTCCATTCGCCGGTAGATGATCGAGCCCCTGGACGTCACGCCGGGTAAGGATAGCCGCGAGCAGGTTGAAGATCCAGCGCAGGAAGCGAGAAAACATGCGGTGTTCTCCTATTCCGCTTCGATTGTAGACGGATTTCCGCAGTGCTACAATGTCGCCGAACCGAGGGTGGTGGCGAGCGTGTTTGAGATCAAGCAGATCGATACAGAGTCAAAGCGCGAGGTAGAACGGTTTGTCCGCCTGCCGTTTAAGTTGTACCGCGGCCACCCGCTCTGGGTGCCCCCGATCCGCATGGATGTGCGCACGCGTCTGAACCGCAGCAAGCATCCCTTTCATGAGCACTCCGACGCCGAATTCTTTATTGCCGAGAGAGACGGAGAGGACCTGGGCCGCGTGGCCGTCATCGAGAACAAGCCCTATAACGAATACCACGGGACCCGCCAGGCGCAGTTCTACTTCTTCGAATGTGTCGAGGATCTCGACGTCGCGCGTGCCCTGCTCGAGCGTGCCTACGAATGGGCCCGTGTGCGTGGTCTGAACGCCATCGTCGGTCCCAAGGGATTCGGACCGCTCGATGGCTACGGCATGCTGGTGGAGGGTTTCGAGTTCCGGCCGGCGATGACGATGATGAACTACAACCCACCCTACTACCCGGAGTTCATGCAGGCTCTCGGGTTTCGAAAAGAGGTCGATTTCGTCTCCTGCTACCTGAGTGCGCATAAATTCCATCTGCCCGAGCGCGTGCACCGCATCGCCGGGCGGGCGGCAAAACGCAGCGGGCTGGAGGTCAAGCGCTTTAAGAGTAAGCGCGAGCTGCTGACCTGGGCCCCGCGCATCGGAAAGACCTACAACAACACCTTCGTCAATAATTGGGAGTACTACCCCCTGACCGAGCGTGAGATCGATTACGTAATCAGCGAGATACTGACGATCGCCGATCCGCGCCTGATAAAGATTATCACCCATGGCGAGGACGTGGTGGGTTTCCTGTTTGGCTTCCCTGACGTCTCGGCCGCCATTCAGCGCAGCAAGGGTCGTCTCTTCCCGTTTGGGATCATCGATCTGTTGATCGAGATGAGGCGCACGAAGTGGATCGCACTCAACGGCGCCGGAGTGCTGCCCGAGTATCACGGTCGTGGTGGAAATGCTCTGCTCTACAGCGAGATGGAAAAGACGATTCAGGAGTTCGGATACCGGCACGCCGACCTGACCCAGGTGGCTGAAAGTGCGGTGCAGATGCGCAGCGATCTGGAAAACGTCGGTGGCGTAGCTTATAAAAACCACCGCGTGTTCATTCGCGAAATCTAAATCCAGATTTAGGCCGTTTGCTCAGCGCGAGAATCGATGGAATGCGGCTTATCTATCATTCTTTCGTCTGTCTGACCAGGCCGGGGGCGAGTTCGCGGCGGATTTCTGATCGACGGCCAGCCCGCTTGCCCATTGCGAGAAACAAAAACGCCCCCTGGTTTTTGGGGGCGTTTGGTTTTTACTGCGACTCGGCTAGCCGAACATGCCAGCTGCGGTGCCGACACCGAAGCCGAGCAGGCTGATGACTGCGGTGGCGATCAATCCCAGGATGAAGTAGACGATGAAGCCAATCACGACCGTCACGATCGTCTGCACCCACTCCAGATCGAGCGCCTCCTTGGCGGCGATAAACCAGGCTGCCAGCGAGAGCAGCGCAGCGATAATGCGAACCGGAGCGGTAATGCAGTTCAATGCCGGTGAGAAAGCACCGAGGATGCCGATCACGGCTACGGCCTGCCAGACGTAGGCTAGTCCGAGCGTGCGCACCAGCTCGTCGAAGGTCACTTCAGCTTTAAAGACCTCACGTCCGACCCAAGCGATGATCATCGCACCGACTGCAAAACCGACTACCGCAAACACCGCGCCAATGAGAGCGGCGATAATGATTCGGAAAAAGCCCGTTGCATTCACCGAACCGAGCTGGTTCAGGAAGGCGATGACGGCGATCAAGACCCAGGCAGTCGAAGTGAAGCTGGTGTCGTCCTCAACTTCCTTGTAGACCTCGCGGCGGAATGTGAAAGCACCCATGATTCGATTCATCAACATTGCTTCTTTACTCCTTTTATGGTGGTTGATCACCAAGGGTGAGATTTAGAGAGGCTGCTTCAGGAGCAGTCCGACGGTTATAACCCCTTCCGGCAGGCTGCGTTGCGGGAGGGGCCGACCGCTGCTTTGTAGTTTCAGCTCGAGCTTGTCAGCCAGGCCTGGGCGAAATCTACCGCTTCCGGTTGCGAGAACAGGCGGCTCTCGGCCGATCCGACCTTGCCGATCCGCACTGCATGTTCGGCCTCGAATTCGGCCCCGATCTGGGCGAAGGGGGTCTCATCCAGATCGACGTCACGGTAGGCAACCCAGGCCCGCTCGCCGTCGAGCATGACGGGAGCGCCCTGGGTGATGTCTCTGTGCCGTGGAATGCGATATTCGGCCAGGTGAAAGGAGGTGTTGCTGTCGTAGCCGGTGCCGAGCAGGAGCACGTACCCTTTTAATTCGTAGATGCGCGCCAGCGGTGAACCCTCGCCGAGCGGATCCTCAAGCTGGTGATTGCGGGTGATTTCATCGGCATGGGCGCCCCAGGCGGCAAAGGAGAGCGCCGGGTGCTCGCTGCGCAGCACTTCCGGCCAGGTGCGGAAGTGCTCGGGTATGCGGCCGATGCCGCGTGTCGGGGTAAAGTGCGGGTCGTAGGCTGGCATGGTCGCACGAACAGCATCCACCCAGCTCGCGGGGACGGGCGGGTTTTCCCAGCGGGCAGGCTCGGACAGTTCACCCGAGTGCGCCGGCATGACCAGCGTGCCGCCCGGCGTGAGGACGTCCTGCAGCGCCTGGATCACGGCTACTGAACCGCCGTTGACCCAGCCAAGCGCTGAGAGTGAACTGTGTACGAGCATGATCATGCCCGGCTCGACACCCAGGCGGAGCAGGTCTGCGCCCAGCGTCTGGCGCGTGCGCGGCTCCGGCGTGGCGCCGATCACCTCTGATTCGGCCATCGTTCCTCCGCCGGGATTATAACTGCGAACTGAACGCCGATGGCCTGACCGGTGTTTCGTCAGCCCGTCTCCTGCTGCCACCAGCGCAGGCCCAGGTCGAGCAGCAGCATGCGCAGGTCGGACTTGCTGTGTAGGCCGAATTTACCCAGGGCGCTGCGCACGTGCGATTTGACCGTCTCGGGCGAGATGACCAGCTGGGCGGCGATTTCCTGGTTGGTGCGCCCGCGCGCTGCCAGCCAGGTGATCTCACGCTCGCGCGGCGTGAGTGAGGCCAGCACCGCTTCGGCATGCCGGCGCAGCGCCTCGCGTTCGAGGGCGCGGGTGAGCAGATCCTGCGCCAGCGTCTGCGGGGAGCGGTCACGGGCACGGGCTGCACGCCGCAGGTGGAGCGCCAGCTGCCCGTCCAGCTCGACGGTCAGGCCGGCGCGGCCCGGGGGCGCCAGCCGGCGCAGGCGCGCCAGCCACCCCGCCCGCCCGGAGGCTGGCTGCCCGGCCGAGTCAATGCTGGCTGAACTGGACCGACGAAGAAACCACACAGGCCGCTCCCGGGCGTGCGATGCTGGAAGGATGGGAAAACACGCTCGCCTCAATTATATAGAACAAATGTTCGTATGTCAATCGACGGAGAGGCGTCATAGACCTGCATTCGCTTCCCTGATAGACTCGGCCGGTAGCAGGAGGCAGGCGATGGTGACGAAGCTCGCGAGTTCAATATCCTTGGCGCTGGCGCTCGCCCTGGCCGGATGCAACGCTCCGGTGCTAGGGCCAGCTGCCCCACCGACCAGCAGCCCGGCCGCGCTCGCGTCACCGACGCCCACGGCCGAAGCAACCACCCTGGGTACGGCCGGCCCGGAGGCGATCGCCATTCTCGAGCCCGCCCCGGGTTCGCGGCTGGTGAGCCCGCTGCAACTGACCGGGATAGCCGATTCAACCTTTGAGCAGGTTCTGACGGTCCGGCTGATTTCGTTCGAAGGTGGACTGCTGGAAGAACTGGCGCCGGTGATGATCGAATCCGAGATGGGCACGCGCGGGCCCTTCTCTGCCGACCTATCGTTCTTGGTCGACCATGAGCAGAACGTTCTGATCCAGGTGCTTGCACACAGCCCGCGCGATGGCGGTGTGACGCATATGGAATCGGTCGGCGTGATGCTGCTGCCGGACGGCGTTGCTCAGGTGAAGACCCGTGATCCCTATCCCGAACGGATTATCATCTCTCAACCAGAACCGGGCGGAACAGTCAGCGGGGGCGTGCTGCACGTTGAAGGGGTGGGCATCGCCACTTTCGAAGGCACGCTGGTGGTTCAGTTGTATGATGCGGATGGAGCGCTGCTCGCCAGTCAGGCGCTGATCGTGAATGCGCCCGACATGGGCCTGCCGGGTGACTTCGCGCTCGATGTATCGTACAGCGTGGCCGCCGAAGGTCCGGGACGGGTGGTCGTCACGGATCCTAGCCCGGCATTTGACGGTATAAATCACCTCGCCAGCGTGGAGATCAGGTTGCAGCCCTGATCGATTTGGATGGAGCAGCTTTGAAAAACCGTGAGGTAAAAGACCGCGATGGATGATCAAACGGCACCAATCCGGGGGCTCGGGAAGAATTCAGGCACCTCTGCCGGCTGGCCGTACAGCCGCGTGCTGGCAGCGCTGGTGCTCGTGCCGGCCGTTCCCATGCTTCTGTTATCGGTCGGAACGCTGCTGCTCTTCTACCTGGCGCCGGTCCGCTTTGGAGACTTACTGGCACGGCTGCCGGGTGAGTCTTTCATTCGTACGGCGCTTGTGTTTGCGCCGGCGACTCTGTTTGCGATCGTCGTACTGGCGCTGCTCTACGCCGTAGAAAAGCCGGTCGAGGCCAGTCAGAAGAAGGCCGTAAGACCTGGAGTGCGCAGGATACCCAAGCAGCTATCGGGAGCGCGCGGGGCGGCCCGGCTGACATTAACTTTTGCCGCACCGCTCTGGTTGTTTACGCTGGGACTATGGAGTCTGTCCTTTATCTCACCCGTGCGTTTCGACCGGTTGCTCGCTCCACTGCCGGGCGACTCGTACCTGCGACCGCTTGTGCCGATCGCCCCCTGGGTGCTTTTCCTGATCGTGCTCGCGGCTGCCGGATTCGCCTTTGCCCGCGAGAAGCCGGCAAAAGGACTCTCGGAAGAGCGCTCCCCCGAGCGCATGCTGCGGCCGGCGATCGCCTCGGTGCTGATCTCGTCGCTCCCAGCCTTGCTTGCATCGCTGGCTGCGCTCGGATTCTACTGGCTGCGGCCGGAGAGTTTTGCCCGTGTGCTGGAGCGACTGCCGTTTGATACGCTTGTGCGGGCGGGCCTGGTCTTTGTCCCCCCGGCCACGTTCGTGGTCGTTGTGCTGGCCTCGATGTACCTGCTGGGGACGCGCAAGCCGCGTGCGGTCGAGGGACGAGTGCCACCCGCGCGCACGGCATTCACTTCGTTTCGCTCGAATCTGGGATTATTTGTTCTTACGGCAGGATTGAGCCTCTCAGCCGCCCTGGGGTTGGGGCTGCTTGGCTCGCTGATCTACATCATCGTACGCTAGGAGATTATTATGACGGGCGCCATCTCCTCTTATCCCTTTATCCTGGCACTATTGGCTGCTGGTCTGGCAGAACTGAGCGCGATTCTCATGCGCCGCGCCGCGCCTACGCTCGGCCGCTGGCTATTCTGGTTGGCGGGGCTGCTATCGCTGGTCGCGGCGGGAAGCCTGATCTGGTCCTACACCTGGGCGATGAGCATCACCCCGCTCTCGCCCTGGGGCAACGCGCTCACGCAGGCGCTGGGTGCGATCCTGCTCCTGGCCGGTGTCGGGCTGCTGCTGTGGGCGTTCGGTACGCTCGGCGTGCAAAGCCTGATCGCGCAGGAAGGATCACGTCTGGTCACGCATGGTCCCTACCGGCTGCTGCGCCGGCCGATGGGGGCTGCTATCGCGCTGCTTGGCATCGGAGGAGCGCTCACCAGCGGCAGTCCGGCCATGTGGGTCTGGTTCTTCGGCTGGTTGATCCTCTCACAGCCGCTCTTTGAGCTGGAGGAGTGGGAGCTGCTCGCTCGCGTCGATGGCGCGCAGGATTACCTGCAGCGCACGCCGCGCTACCTGCCTCGCCGCAGTTAGGGTGCTGGATCCAGGCGCTGAACGCTCCCGTTTAAATCGGCAAGATAGACTCTTCCGGCAGAGTCAACGCCAAACGAGCTGATCTGGAATACAGTTTCCCATAGTTGCGCGTGCAGCCAACCACCCGCTCCATCAGGGCGCAAGCCCCAGATCCGGCCGCTGCAGAAATCACCATACAGATAGACCCCGGACCAATAAGGCAGCCGCTCATCCCGAATAACCACTCCGCCGGTCACTGCACAGCCAAGGGAATGATCGTATTCGGCGATGGGGTCGAGCATCCCCGGCCCGGCGCTTCCGGCGTAGGCCAGCGTCCCCTCACGCAGGTTCCAGCCATAGTTCCGCCCGCCATCTGCTCCGGCTGGTTCAAAGTCGATTTCCTCCATGCTGCCCTGGCCGACATCGCCGATGTACAGGTCCCCGCTGAACGAGTCAAAAGCGATGCGCCAGGGGTTGCGCAGCCCATAAGCCCAGATCTCGGGCTGGCCGCTTCCACCAGCGAAGGGGTTATCCGCCGGAATGGCATAAGGATCACCCCCATCGACGTCCAGGCGTAAGATCGCCCCCAGCAGGGTGTCGGGCCTTTGGCCGTTGCCCTGTGGATCGCCGGCCGACCCCCCGTCACCCATTCCAATATAAAGATAGCCATCCGGGCCGAAGGCGAGCACACCACCGTTATGGTTGCCGTAGGGTTGATCGATTTGTAGCAGGTTCGCCTCGCTGGAGGGGTCAGCCCGGTTTGGATCTTCGCTGACCCGGTAGCGGACGATGTGAGTTGTGCCGCCTGTTCCGGTGTAATCGAGGTAAAAGAACCCATTCTCCGCGTAGCGCGGGTGGAAAGCCAATCCGAGCAGCCCCTGCTCGTTGCCGCGGTCTTCGACCTTCGAGCGGATATCGAGGTAGGGTTCGAGCAGCCGCTCCCCGTCCTGCAGGATCCAGATCATCCCGCGCTGCTCGACGATGAAGAGCCGTCCGTCCCCGGAATTCGTCACCACGACCGGGCGCGTGAATCCATCGACCACCCGGGTCCAAACGGTTGAGTTCGGCTTCGGGATCTCGGGGACAGCCGCCGCACCTGGGCTGGCGGGAATCGACATTGCGCTGGGCGTGACTACACTTGCGGTCGCTGGCAGCGGTAGGAATGAGGTCGCGGATGGGGGGATGTCTGGCGTGCTTCCTACCGCCGGGGCGCAGGCAGCAAGTGCGAGTGCGAAAACGATAAGGGCCAACCGGTTACTTAGCATGGGTACCATCCAGCGTACGAGTATCGCTTACAATTGTACCGTGCTGAACCGAGCGCATCATGCCGGAGGATGATCCGTGTTCACCCGCTATTCCAAAGAAGCCGAATTCGCCCTGAGCGCCGTTCGCACCACGGCCGAATTGTGCCGTTCGATCCAGCAGGAGATGGTCACGCCGGCGCTCTCCAAGTCGGATCATTCGCCGGTAACAGTCGCCGATTTTGCCAGCCAGGCCGTCTTTGCCAGCATGCTGCTGGAGCATTTCCCACAGGATGCACTCGTAGCGGAGGAGGACAGCCGGGTGCTGCAGCAGGCGCAGCAAGCGCAGACCCTGAAGGCAGTTACCGCTTATGTCGGGCGTCTCCTGCCACAGGCGGATTCGGATCAAGTCTGTCGCTGGATCGATCACGGCACCGGGGGGGCAGCGCGGCGCTTCTGGACCTGCGATCCGATCGACGGCACGAAAGGTTTTCTGCGCGGCGATCAATATGTCACTGCGCTGGCGTTGATCGTCGATGGGAAGGTGGAAGTGGCTGCCCTGGGCTGCCCGAACCTGAAGGCAAATCTGCAGCCCGCGATCGGCGGGAGCGGGTGCGCGGTGATCGCCGTGCGGGGCGAGGGCGCCTGGTCGACGCCGCTGAAGGGTGAGGAAGCGCGCAAATTGAACGTTTCAGCGGTCGATGACCCGGGGAACGCACGCGTCCTGCGGTCCTTCGAATCGGGGCATACCGACAGCTCGAAGATCGAAGCGCTCCTGAGTACCCTCGGCATCGCGGCCGAACCCGTTTTAATGGACAGCCAGGCCAAGTACGCTCTCCTTGCAGGTGGTTCGGGTGAGCTGCTGTTCCGGCTTCTCTCGCCTGGCCAGCCTGATTACCGTGAAAAGATCTGGGATCAGGCAGCCGGTTCTTTGGTCGTCGAAGAGGCTGGAGGGCGGGTGACCGACCTGCGCGGACAGCCTCTCGATTTCACTCGCGGGCGACAGCTGACTGCGAATTTCGGTGTGTTAGCCTCGAATGGCCAGCTGCACCAGGCGGCGCTCGACGCAATTCGCGCGGTCGGCGCCGATCGGCGGCCGGAGCAAGCGTGAAAGCACGCCTGCCGGCGGCGCTGGCATTAACGCTGGCGCTGCTTGCGACAGCCCTCACGGCCTATCTCTCTACAACCGTCTTCGAGCGCATTCCACACCTTGAGGATGAATTCGCCAATCTCTGGCAGGCTGAGGTATTTGTTCAAGGCAAGTTGAGCCTGCCCTCTCCAGAAGCAACCCACTCTTATCTCGTGCCCTTCGTGGTCGACTACCAGGGCCAGCGCTTTGGCAAGTACCCGCCCGGCTGGCCGGCGGCGCTTTCGCTCGGCGTGCGAGCAGGAGCGAGTTGGATGGTGAATCCACTGCTGGCCGGCCTGGCGGTCTGGCTCGCCTTCCGCCTCGCTTCGAAGCTGCTCGGCGAGTGGCCGGGAGTCCTGGCGGCGCTGTTGCTGCTCAGCTCGCCGATGTTCCTGATGTTATCCAGTTCGATGATGTCGCACACTTTCAGCCTGGTCCTGGGGCTGATCTTCACCCTGGTATGGCTGGATCTCTTCCCACGCCAGGACCGGGCCCGGTTGAGACGAGCTGCGTCCACGTGCCTGCTTGTGGTCCTGGCCGGGCTGTCGCTCGGTCTGCTGGCGTTGAGCAGGCCCTGGACGGCCGCCGCGCTGGCCACGCCCTTTGTGATCCATGGCGCTGTTCGATTGGTGCGTGGTGGAAAAAATGAACGCATCCAACTGCTGACGGTAGCCGGGCTGGCCGGCCTGCTGGCGGCATGTGTTCCGCTCTGGCAGTACGCCGTGACCGGGAGCCCATGGCTCAACCCCTACACGCTTTGGTGGCCCTACGACCGCCTTGGTTTTGGACCTGGAATCGGGGTGACAGAGAGTGGACACAGCCTGTATTGGGCGCTGTACAACACCCGCTTCAGTCTGCGGGCTGGACTGCACGACCTGTTCGGTTGGCCGTTCATCTCTTGGATCTTTTTACCCTTCGGACTGGTCGCGTTGCGGCATGACCGCCGGGCGTGGTTGCTGCTGGGCATCCCGCTGGCTCTGATCGCCTTTTATGCTGCGTACTGGATCGGATCCTGGCTGTTCGGGCCGCGATATTACGCCGAGGCGCTGCCGGCACTGGCACTTTTCAGCGCGGCCGGGATCGCTTGGCTCGGCGGGTGGATCGGAAGACGTACTTCAGCCCGGCACTTTCGAAGGCTGGCCATTTTTGGATTAACAACGCTGCTGCTGGTGGTTGATGCTCTCTGGTATATCCCGGCTCGTGTCGGCGGGATGCGCGGCCTGTACCATATCACCCGGGCGCCATCCGAACAGATCGCGGCGCAAAACCTGGGACACGCTCTGATCATCGTCCACGCCGATCGCTGGTTCCAGTATGCGCAGCTGCTGCCGCTCGTGCCGCCATTTTCGGACAGCGACTTGCGCATCGCCTGGAGCCGGAACGCGGAAACGGATGCGATCTTGAGTGAAGCGGAAGTCAATCGAACGATCTATGAGTACGATGTAGTGCGACACGAGCTAACGCTTCATACGCCGTGAGTGCTAAGAAGTCTTAACCCTCCAGCTCGGTTTCTACCTATAATCTGTTCATGCCGATGATCTTAATCGTCGAAGACGACGCTACGCTGCGCGAGACGATCGCCCTCAACTTGCGCTCGGAGGGTTATGAGGTTCAAACCGCCGGCGATGGTGAAACGGGGTTGAGGAGCGCACGTGAACTCTCACCTGATCTGATCATCCTCGACGTCATGCTGCCAGAATTAGATGGTCTGACGGTATGCCGGGTGCTGCGCAAGGAGAGCCAGGTGCCGATCATCTTGCTCACGGCGCGCGGCATGGAGACCGACAAGATTATCGGCCTGGAGAGCGGGGCTGATGATTACATCGTCAAACCATTCTCGTTGGGCGAATTCCTGGCCCGGGTCCGGGCTGCACTGCGGCGGGGAGAGACGGTGCAGCCTGGAACCGAAATCCAGGCGGGTGAACTGCGCCTGGATTTGATCGCCCGGCGGGCGTTCCGGGGTGAGGGCGAACTTCAACTTGCGCCGCGCGAATTCGAACTGCTGGCAATTTTGATGCAAAACCCAGGTGCCGTTCTTACGCGTGAGACTCTGCTTGCTCGGGTTTGGGGCTCGGATTACCTCGGTGACCCACGCACGGTAGATGTCCATATCCGCTGGCTGCGTGAGAAGATCGAGCCCGATCCTTCTCAGCCCGAACACATTCATACTGTGCGCGGGGCCGGCTACCGCTTCGAGCGATCATGATCCATCCGCTCTGGCTGGTAGCTGTGGGATTGGTCGCCCTGCTTGCGGCCGGGCTCTGGCAGCGTGAGCGCCGGAAACTCCAGGATTTCGAGCGCCAATTCAGGCGTGAAACCCAAGAAATGGCTGCCAACCTGGCGCGTATCGAGAGTGAGAGCAGCCAGATGGTCGCCGCTCTCGGCAGCAGCCCTTATCCACTCATCGTTGTTGACCAGAATCTGGACGTCCGTTTTATTACCCGGCATGCGGCAGATCACTTCGGGCCATACCAGCACGGCATGAGCCTGATCAGCCTGACCCGTACGACGGCACTCGAGCAAATTGCCCGGGACGCATGGGAGATCGGGCCAGAAGGAGACCTGGAGCGAACGATCCGCATCACGGATAAACCATATCTGGTGCGGGCAAAAGCCGCCGCTGGCTACATCGGGATCTCGCTCGAGGATATCTCTGAAATGCAGCGCTTGAGCCGGGCCCGGCAGGATATGATCGCCAACCTTTCGCACGAACTGCGAACTCCGATTGCTTCGATTCGACTGCTGGCCGAAACGCTGATCAGCCCGGCCGGGAAGGCACCACAAGTCGCAAGCGATTTGACCCAGAAGATTGTCTCCGAGGTGGACGTGCTTGAGCAGATGACGCAGGAGATGCTCGACCTGTCCTCGATTGAGTCAGGACAGCAGCCCATCAAGCTCGTGACGATTCCGCTCTCTGAAATTCTCACCAATCCGCTGGCACGATTGGAAGATCAGGCAGCCCGCAAGCAGATCGAGATCAAAATCAAAGACTCCGGCAGGTTGAAGATTCTCGCCGACAGGGCACTGGCTGAACGGGCGGTGCTCAACGTTCTGCACAACGCGATCAAGTTTTCGGCTGAAAAGGGAGTCGTCAGCATCTCGGCCGTCGGCGACAAACCAGGCTCGATGGTGACGCTGGCAATCCAGGACAGCGGTCCGGGGATCCACCCTGAAGACCTGGCGCGCATCTTCGAACGCTTCTACCGCACAGATCGCGCCCGCGCCACCCCTGGCACTGGCCTGGGTTTGTCGATCGCGCACCACATAATGCGTGCCCACGGCGGAAGCATTGAGGCCGAGAACCTGCGTCCCCCGGCCACCGGGGCCGTCTTCCATCTCAACTTCCGCGCCGGCTGATTAAGCGTAAAGCTTCTCCCCAACCAGTTCAAAAAGCTTCATTTGAATTAAGGATGGTTAACCGTCCCTTGAAACATGCTTAAAGTCTCTACGCTATGTTAGAAGCATGGAAAACGAAAATCTTAACTCCCTGGTTGTAAAGAATTCCCCAACCCCGGCGATTCTCGCTGGGCGGGCCAGCTAAAAAACAATTGACAACTGCCTCGGGAGCATCGGTGATCAACAAGCGGGAATGGCGCTCTACAGCATGGCGGTGTCCGCAGCAGGTCGGCCGGGCTCGATCTCGTGGAGTCGCACCCTGTGGGCGGTGGGAGCCCTGGCGTGATTGAAGCGACCAACGATATTCTCCATGGCAAAGGGATCGAACTTCGCTGCCCCGTATGCCATGCAAAGTTATCTGAGTTTGAATCGCGACCACTCGGGAGCAACATCCAGCTAGAAGGAAGCTGTCCACCTTGCCGCGCCCGGATCTTCGCGATCCGGCGCTCTCCTGCATGGACCGAAAAACGGCCGGTGGGGAGCAGGCAGTGCGTTCTGGATATTATCGATCAGGCCGCTTGAGTCGGCTGGCTTTCTCTCTCTATCCCCCCAGGGGCACCTGCAGCGCCGACCGCAGCAGGTGTTCTTGGGTTAAGGAAGCTTAATCGAACCTTGACCTGCCCTTAAGTGATCCCAATTATCCTACGATGAGATTCCAAAACATCCTGAGGAGGATTTGAAGCATGTCACATAAGCGTTCAGTTCTGGTTATCGGTCTCCTTCTAACTCTCGTGCTCTCCGCTTGTGGCTCGCAACCAACGGCAGTGGCCACCGTTGAAGTGACACGAATGGTGGAAGGGACGCCACAGGTCGTTGTTATTACGGCGACTCCAGAAGCACAGGCACCGGCCGGATCGATCCAGATCAACGGTGCCGGGGCAACCTTCCCGCTTCCGGTCTACACCGAGTGGACCTATGCCTACCAGTACGTTGATCCTTCGGTTTCGATCAACTACCAGGGCATCGGCTCAGGTGGTGGTAAGAAGGCCATCGTCGACCGGACGGTCGATTTTGCCGGCTCCGACTCGCTCCTGAAGGACGAGGAATACACCGCCGGTGGTGACTTGCAGATGTACCCAATGATCGCCGGCGCGGTTGTCCCGATCTACAATATCGAAGGTGTCACCAGTGATAATCCGGTGCTGGTTCTCAGTCGTGAAGTTCTGGTCGGGATCTTCGAGGGTTCAATCAGCTCCTGGAACGATCCAGCGATTGTCGCGCTCAACCCTTTGCTGGCTGATAAGCTGCCGAATGCGACGATAACCGCTGCCCATCGCTCGGATGGATCCGGTACCACCGAAATTTTCACCAAGGCGCTCGCTTCCTTCAGTTCCGATTGGGCAGCCAATGTCGGTGCCGGTTCGTCGGTCGAATGGCCGGTTGACAAGGCCGGCAACGGTGTGGGAGGCAAGGGCAACCAGGGCGTGGCCGCTGCAGTTCAGAACACGTCCAACAGCGTCGGCTACGTCGAACTATCCTACGCGGTTTCAAACAAGATCGCCTTCGCCCAGATGATTAACAAGGCGGGCAACGCGGTCACGGCTGATGTGGCCAGCTTACAATCTGCGATGGCCGATTTCGCCGGGAGCTTTAGCGATCGCCTGACCACGGACATCGTCGATGGCTCCGGAGCCGGATCATGGCCAATTTCGGGCTACACCTATCTTGTCCTGCATACGTCGAGCATGGAAGACTGCGCCAAGGCAGTTAAGCTGCTTGAGTACGTCCACTGGACGCTGACAGATGCTGGCGCCGCTCAACGTGCATCAGATCTTGGCTACGCAGTGCTGCCGGAAGCGGTACAGCAGCAGGTGCTATCAAAGTTGGGTGAAGTCAGCTGTAATGGCAGCCCGGTTATGAGTGGGGGTTAGACCTCCAGAGTAACCAGGCCTTGAAACCCATAAGGGGAACCCGGGACCAGGCGGGTTCCCCTGCGAGTATTCCTGCGCCAGCTTGGAGATAAAAGGTTGAAGGCCACAAAGTACGCAAAAAACAATCTCTTCGCAAGAGCGAGGCAGCGGTTTGTGGATGGATGGAAGCATGGCGATACGCTATGGCGTCTATTGATCGCCCTGACCGCCGCCGCCGTACTTGTTTTAATCCTGGCAATCGGCTGGCTTCTATGGCGGGACTCATCGGCTGCGCGACAGGAGTTTGGAGTTTCCTTTGTGCTGCCGACATCAGACGCCTCCTGGAATCCCGTCTTCGATAAATTTCAAGCCTGGCCATTTATTTATGGCACTCTTCAAACCTCCTTCGTCGCTCTGCTGATAGCCATCCCGGTCAGCCTGGGAATTGCTATTTTCTTGGCCGAACTCAGTCCGGCCTGGCTGCGCACACCGCTGGGCTGGATGATCGAGCTGCTGGCCGCCATCCCCAGCGTGGTCTATGGATTGTGGGGCATCTTTGTATTCCTCCCGGCTGTCGTCACGCCGCTGGGCGACGCGCTGGGGCAAGCCTTCGGCGGCATACCCGGCTTAGGCGTCTTTTTTGCTGGGTTGATTCCACAGAGCGGATCGAGCCGCCTGGCTGCCAGTCTCATCCTGGCGATTATGATCGTTCCCACAATTGCGGCCGTCAGCCGGGATGTCTTTCTGGCAATCCCGGGTGCTCAGCGCGAAGCAGCGATGGCCTTGGGCGCCACATCTTGGGAGATGATCTGGCAAGTCCTTATCCCCTATGGGTTGTCGGGTATTTTGGGCGCCGTAATTCTTGGCCTCGGCCGGGCTCTGGGCGAGACCATGGCTGTAACGATGGTGATCGGAAACAGTATCGAAGGCTCGCTCTCGTTGCTCCGGCCCGGCTACACCATGTCGAGCATCATCGCCAATGAGTTCGCCGAAGCCGTTACCGAGCTGCATACCCAGGCCCTGGTTGAAATCGGTCTGGTTCTTTTTATCATGACGCTGCTGCTCAACATCGTGGCACGGTTTTTGGTCTGGCGAGTGGCACGCCGCACCCCACAGGAGGTGCGTGCATGACAACTTCAACAATGCCAGCGAAGCGCCAGATTGTATTCAGTGAGGCTAGATTCGCCCGCCGCAGAATCGTAAACCTGATCATGCTCGGTCTGACAGGGGCAATGGCATTGCTTGCGCTTGTCCCGTTGATCTGGATTACTACCTACGTTATCTTGCGCGGGGGCAGCTCGATTAACGTCAGTTTCTTTACTCAGGCGCCGCGGCCATTAGGGGTGGCTGGCGGGGGCGTATTACATGCCATTCAGGGCACCTTTATTCTGACGGCATTGGCCGGGGTCTTCGCCATACCGCCCGGTGTGCTGGCCGCGGTCTACGCCGCGCGAAATCCAAACACGCCGTTGGGTATCGCGGTGCGTTTTTCAACCGACGTGCTTTCGGGTGTGCCGTCGATTGTGGTCGGCCTGTTTGGCTACGCTCTCATCGTCAAGACTCAGGGGCATTACTCGGCCCTGGCTGGTGGGCTCGCCCTGGCAATCCTGATGCTGCCAATCGTTGTGCGCACGACAGAAGAAATGATCAAACTCGTCCCGCATACGCTGCGCGAGGGCTCTCTCGCCTTGGGAGCGGCTGAGTGGAAAACAACCCTGAGGGTCGTCCTGCCAGCGGCTATGAACGGCATCATCACCGGGTTGATGCTAGGTCTTGCGCGCGCCTCTGGTGAGACGGCGCCGCTCTTGTTTACGGCGCTGGGGAATGAACGCTACGATGCATTTCGCATCATCAAAAGTGGAATTCAAACGGGCCAGAACCCGCTGTCGATCCTCAATATGCTTGTTGAACAGCCGATTGATTCGCTCCCGCTCACGCTGTGGAAGTATGCCCAGCAGCCTTACCCAGAACGAATTAACCAGGCTTGGGGAGTTGCGCTGGTCTTGATGGCTATCGTGCTGCTGACCAATGTTAGTGCGAAGCTTTGGGTCACCAGGCGAGCCGGACAGTTGAAGGGGTAGTCAGATGGTAAAGCAATTATATGGAGAACTCGACGTGGAAAATAATAAGCCTGCGATAAAGGGGTTAGCAGTCAAGGAAACGGTCGAAGAGGTGCTTGCCTCGCTCGAGATGAAGATGGAAATGTCAGATGTCTCTGTCTTCTACGGTAATTTCAGAGCCCTGGCAGGCGTCTCGCTAAAAATTCCTACTCAAAGGATTACAGCCATCATCGGCCCTTCCGGCTGCGGGAAATCGACTCTTTTACGTTCCTTCAACCGCATGAACGATTTGACCCCGAACATCCGAACAGAAGGCGATGTGCTCCTCGACAGCCGGAATATCTATGCCCCGGGAATCGATGTCGTGGATGTCCGGCGTCGGATTGGCATGGTCTTCCAGCGCCCCAACCCGTTTCCGAAGAGCATCTACGACAATGTGGCCTATGGACCGCGGCTTTACGGGATTCGCCGTCACTCCGAGTTGGACGAAATCGTTGAGGGAAGCCTGCGCCAGGCAGCTCTGTGGGAGGAGGTCAAAGACAAACTGCACCATTCCGGCCTGGCCCTCTCCGGCGGCCAGCAGCAGCGGTTGTGCATCGCCCGCGCGCTGGCAGTCGAGCCAGAAGTGATCCTGATGGATGAACCGGCTTCGGCCCTGGATCCGGTCGCTACGCTGCGGATTGAAGAACTGATGCATAACCTGGTGGAGCAGTACACGATCGTCATCGTCACTCATAATATGCAGCAGGCAGCGCGTGTTTCAGACTTCACCGGTATGATGATGATGCGTGATGATCGTGCCGGCGAATTGATCGAGTTCGATCGGACTGACCTGATCTTCACCCGCCCGGAGGATAAACGAACCGAAGATTATGTCACCGGACGTTTTGGCTAGATCTCTGCCCGAGGGTTGACAAGATGAAAATTGCGGTCATTTCTGATATTCACGCCAACATCCACGCGCTGCAGGCAGTGTGGGATGACATCGAGATCGTGCGCCCGGATGTGGTCTACTGCCTGGGCGACCTGGTAGGGTATGGTGCCTTCCCAAATGAAGTCGTCGAATTCTTGCAAGTGCGCAAGGTGCCAACGCTGATGGGCAACTACGACGAAGGTGTTGGGTTCGACATGAACGACTGCGGCTGCGTGTACAAGGATCCAGTCCAGGAAGAACTGGGCCATCAATCCCTGCTGTGGTCGCGCGAGCGGACCACAGCTGAACACAAGGCCTACCTGCGCGCACTGCCAATGAATATCCGATTGGAAGAAAGCAAGCCCAGCATGCTTATGGTACACGGCAGCCCACGCCGCATGAACGAATATATTTACGAAGATCGCCCTCGTGCAACTTTCGAGCGTCTGGCAAAAGTTGCCGGCACACAGGCTCTTTTCTTCGGCCATACACACCTGCCGTACCAGAAGACAATTAATGGTATGTTGTTCGTGAATACCGGGAGTGTCGGAAAACCGAAAGATGGTGACCCGCGCGCAGGCTACGTCGTGTTCGATGCCGGCCTTCGTCCGAAGGTGGAGTTTCGCCGGGTGAAGTACGATATTCGAGCCGCCGCCGAGGCGATCCGCTCCTGCGAGCTGCCGGACGAATTCGCGCTTATGTTGGAAAGCGGCACCAGCACTGTGCTGCGGGAGAAGCCCGTGGAACAAAAGAGGAGAACTACATGACCGAGAGGGTGCCGGGTTCATCACCCCGGGCGGCGCTTGATGACGAGCTGGCGCATCTGAAGGACGAGATTCTACGCATGGGTGACCAGATCGATTCGGCGCTCGTGCGGGCTGTCACGGCGCTGCGCGAGCGTGATGCGCAGGCAGCGCGCGAGATCATCTCACACGATACCGATATCAACGCCCAACGCTTTGAGGTTGAAGAACGATGCCTGAGCCTGATCGCAACCCAGCAGCCAGCAGCGAGTGACCTGCGGGCGATTGTCGCGGCGATGAATATGGTCAACGATCTGGAACGGATGGGTGATCACGCCGTAGGCATCTCGAAGGCCGTGATCCGCATGCAGGATGACCCCCCGCTGGAGATCCCGGTCGAGTTCACCCGTATCTACGATCTCGTGCGGACGATGCTGCGTGATGCACTGCTTTCATACCGTGACCAGGATCTCAAGCTGGCACGCAAGGTCGCCGACCTTGATAATGAGATCGATGTCCACTACCGCAAGTTATTTCGTGATCTCCTGGCCGTGATGGCCAACTCACCGGAAACCTCCGGTGCGGCTGTTCGGCTGCAGTTCGCCAGTCATAACCTTGAACGCATCGCGGACCGCTCCACGAATCTGGTTGAACGGGTTATCTTCCTCTCGAGCGGCGAAATGGAAGAGCTAAACCCCGAACCAGATGACAGCGGGTTGAATTAACTCCAACGGTCGATCCTGGCCCGGGCTGGTACTTGGCCCGGGCTTTTTTGATGCTAAAATTATTCACCTGTGACCGGCTTCAGGCTGGTTCGGTCGGTTTTCGCGCTGGAGGCCGGCCTCCAGGACACGGCTCACGGGATCAACGAACCGCAGGCAGAGGTGCTCTTCCGGCTCAAGCCCCGGGGAGCCCGGGCCAATTCCTTAGTAAAGGAAGCCAATCCATGAACTTCCCCCTTCGACGAGTTGATGACTTTCGAGGCGTGGTCTCCGATTCAAAGCTCGCTGAGCTGCGCGCGGCGGCCAAACCGCTGCAGGGCGCAAGCGTGGTCCACGTCAATGCTACGAACTATGGCGGGGGCGTAGCCGAGATCCTCGACAACTTCGTGCTGTTGATGAACGATCTCGGCCTGCGAACGGATTGGCGCGTGATCCATGGCATTCCGGAATATTTTGAGGTCACGAAGAAATTCCACAATGCGCTGCAGGGCGGAGACCTGAGTTTCTCAAGCGATGAACTTGCACTCTACAAGCACATCAATGAGAAGTTCGCCGCTTTCGCCAATCTTGATCAAGATTACGTCATCGTTCACGATCCCCAACCCTGTGCCCTGGTTGCGTATGTGGATCATCAATCCCCCTGGGTGTGGCGCTGCCATATCGACATCACCCACGCCAATCCACAAGCCTGGGCGTTCATGGAACCGTTCATTTCGCGCTACGAGCGGATGGTGGTTTCGTCCGACATATATCGTCTTGCCGGGCTGGATTTACAGCAGGACATCATCTCGCCCTCGATCGACCCGCTCTCCCCAAAGAACCTGGACTTGCCCCAGGCGACGATCGATGAATACCTGACCCAGTACCACATCCCAACGGACAAACCGATCCTGACCCAGGTCTCACGCTTCGATCCGTGGAAGGACCCGGAAGGTGTGCTGCAGGTCTTCGATCGGGTGAAGAAATCGGTTGATTGCCGGCTGATCTTTGTCTACAACATGGCCAGCGATGATCCGGAGGGAGTGAAGATTCTGTCCCAGATGCTGGAGGCGGCCAAGACCTATCTCGATCAGGGCGAGGTACTTTTCGTGCGCGGCGACGATCCGGTCCTGGTCAATGTTATGCAGCGCATCTCGGATGTTGTTATTCAGAAATCGACGCGTGAGGGTTTCGGGCTGGTGATCACGGAAGCGATGTGGAAAGGCACGCCGGTGGTGGCCTCGAATGTTGGGGGCATCCCGACCCAGATGGTTGATGGTGTGACGGGCTACCTGCTTGAACCGAAGGATTATGATGGCTTTGCAGAGAAAATCGTCCAGCTGCTGCAAGACAAGGATCTGGCGGGTCAGCTTGGAGCCCAGGCCCGGGAACATGTACGCGAGCATTTTCTGGTCACGCGGCACCTGCTCGATTACCTCAGGCTACTGACAAATCTCTGACCTGCAAAAATTGATACCAGGAGAAACCAGTAGGGGCACGGCGCCGCCGTGCCCCTACCTTGACATGAATTCAGCGAGTGGAATTAACTGCCCACCTCAGCTACGAAGTCGAGTTCGAGCTGTACCTGCTCCGACACATTGGCGACCTGTGCTACAGAGGGGATCTTGAGGTCGAAATCGGCCCGGTTTACCATGGCTTTTGCCGTTCCGGATAGCCGTGTTTCGCTCTCGATGTTGACGGTCACATCAAATGTGATCGCTTGGGTGATATCCCGGATTGTGAGGTCACCGGTTACCTGAAAGTTGAGCGTGTCACCAACTGCCGCAGCCGCTGGCAGGCCTGCGACCGCGCTCGGCGTGAAGGTGATGGTGGGATAGTCGCCTGTCTGCAGGATAAAGCTGCTGATCGCCCGGTTGCGGAAATTGTTGTCCGTGGCGAGCGAGCCTGCGCCGATCGTGATCGTGCTGATTGAGGCCCCCGCCGGATCCTGGGGATCGACGCTTAGCTGCCCTTCGATCTCCTGGGTCGTGCCGACGACCGTATTCGGTGAACCGGCCAGAACCTCATCGATGATAAAGCGCGCTTCGCTTTCGCCCGGCACGATGACAAAGCTGAGCATTCCCGGGGCGGCCTCAGCAGGGGTTGCCCCGCCACTATCCGCTGGCGGCTGTGCCTGTGTGGGAGCCGCGGCCGCAGTAGGGGTTGCAGCAGAACCTTCAAGTGTTGCGTTCTGTGCACTTGTCCCGCATGCAGCCAGCGTACTCAAACATAAGATCAGGAATACAAATTTCCACGTCTTTAACTGTCGCATTGTTCTTCCATCCTTTGGCGTAAGTTGGTATGAATAAGTACGCCGGGGTGGATCCCGGCCTACCTGTCGATTCTATCAGAAGGAAGTGATGCGCGGGCTGTTCCGCATCACCTCCTTCAATCACGAGGAGGGCATTTCGGCGGCGCGCGCCTCGAGCCAGATGATGAGCGGTCCGGTCATCGTCGATCCGCTCCGACGCTGAAACGCGCCGCCGTTAGCCTCGATCATAGCCTGGCGCGTGGCCTGCATCTCCGGCGTGAATCCCTCTCCGCCAGCGAACTGTCCACCGCCCGGCCCACCCTCGCCGCCCGGGAAGATCGCCGGACCATCTCCGCCGCCGGGGAAGAAATCCGGCCGACCGCCACCTGCTCCCTGACCATTAGCCTGCCCGCCGGAAGTCGAGTCGCCCGAGAACGATGGTGCGATACCCAACTCCTGGAAAATCTGGAAGATATTCTGGTTAGAGAGATCCTGGCTCTGAATCCACGCCAGCTGCTCGGTTGTCATGGCGGCATTGATTTGCTTCAAGACCGCGTCAATTTCGGCCTGGACCGTATTGTCGCTGGTCATCAAGTTCTGCATGAGCTGCCACAGCGGCAGCAAGCTGGAAGCCTGCTCCGCCGTGATGGCTTGATCGGTGTCCTCCAACAGGAGCGTGCCGATGATTAATTGGTCCGTCGGCGTGGGCTGGAACGCACGAGCGGAGGCGCCGGGTGTGCCTGAAATTTGTGCCTGGTTAGCAGTCGTGTCCTCGGCCGCGCTTTGTGCGCCTGATGAACATGCGGCCATGGCGCCCAGGATGATTATTGCCAGCAAGCGGTAAAACCATTTCATGTCGTTACCTCGTATTTCGCAGCTTCTGATTTGGAGCTTAGGGATTTTGACCTTTCATCATTCATGCCGCAGCGCCTCGATCGGGTCGAGCAGGGCGGCCTTGTTGGCCGGGTAATAACCGAAGAACACCCCCACCGCTGCAGCGGAAAGAAACGCCAGCAGGATTGAGGTCGGCAGCACTACCGTGCGCATTCCGCTGGCGGCACCGAAGATGACCGCGCCGCTGATTCCAGCCAGGATTCCGATCAACCCGCCAAAGAGGCTGAGCAGCATGGCTTCGGCCAGGAACTGCCAGCGCACATCGCCTGGCGTGGCGCCGACCGATTGGCGGATGCCGATCTCGCGCGTGCGCTCGGTGACGCTGACCAGCATGATGTTCATAATGCCGATGCCGCCAACAACCAGAGAGACCCCGGCCACCCAGGCCAGCAAATTCCGGAAGGCAGCCGTGGTCGATTCCTGAGTATTGATGATGTCCTGTTGAGTCGTTACCGAGAAATCTGCGCTGTCGAGTGAGACGTCATGGCGGCGGGCTAGCAGGAGCTCGATTTGCAGGATGACATCATCCATGTTCGCGTCGGGCTTGAGTTCCACGTAGATGACGCGCACCCGATCGCCGATCAGGCGTGCAAACTGGTTGGGCGTGAACTTCTGAAAGACGACTGTGATCGGGGTATATATACGGGCATCGTAATCCGTCTCGCTGACCTGGCCGCGCTCGGCAAAGACGCCAATCACGGTCAGCTTTGTGTTGCCGACCGTGATCACCTCACCGATCGGGTCGTTCGTGCCGAACAACTCGCTGGCGATCGAGGCGCCAAGGACAGCGACTTTCGCCTTGCGGTCAACCTCCTCCTGTTTGAAATAGCGCCCTTCGGCGATCTGCATGTCGCGCACGGAAGGAAAGTCGGCGGTGCTGCCCAGGACTTCCGTCTGATCCAGGGTCACATCCCCCGCCTTTACCGTCTCGCTGGAGGGCTGTTCGACGACAATGGCCTGCACCCCAACAATTTGGTCAGCGATGGCGTAAGCATCAGCATAGACCAGGCCGCCGCCTTCGCCGCCCCCACCTCCAGGCAGGCCGCGCTGGAAGCTTGCGGTGACAAAGACCAGATTCGTCCCCAGGCCGGTAATCTGCTCCTCGATCGTCGCCTCCGTCCCTGCGCTGATCGAGACCATGACGATCACCGCCGCAACGCCGATAATCACGCCCAGCATCGTCAGCAGCGAGCGCATCTTATTGCGCAGCAAGCCGGTCAGGGCGACGCGCAGCAGCTCTATTCTCCTCACCCCGCACCGCCCTTCGCGCCAGCATGCACTCCATTCTGCTGCACACGTTCGAGCTTTCCATCCAGCATGTGCACTGTGCGCTCCGTATGTGCTGCGATTTCGGGGTCGTGCGTGACCATGACAATCGTCCGACCCTGCTGGTGCAGGTCATCCAGAAGCGCCATGATCTCTTCGCCCGAGCGGCTGTCCAGGTTGCCGGTCGGCTCATCCGCCAGAATCAGGACCGGGTCGTTGACCAGCGCCCGTGCAATTGCCACACGTTGCTGCTGGCCGCCGGAGAGTTCCTGGGGCTGGTGACTCAGGCGGTCGGAAAGGTCCACGGCTTCGAGCGCGGCCCTGGCCCGGGCCTCGCGTTCGGTAAGCGGCATATGATCCGGGTTATAAAGCAGCGGCAGCATCACGTTCTCAAGCGCCGGAGTCCGGGGCAGTAAGTTGTAGGACTGGAAGACGAAACCGATCGTTCGGTTGCGGATGTGGGCTCGCTCGGTCCGGTCCAGTTCGCTCACCTCGACACCATCCAGCTGGTACGAACCGTGCGTGGGACGATCAAGGCAGCCGATGATGTTCATAAGCGTGCTCTTGCCAGACCCAGAGGGGCCCATGATGGCCACGAACTCACCCTCTTCGATCTGCAGGCTAACACCGTCGAGGGCACGCACCTGGAAGCCGTCCATTCCGTAGACCTTTTCAATCTCGTGGGTACTGATGATCGGCCTTGCCATTACTGGGTCTCCACGATACCGGTTGATACCACTTCACCGGGCTGAAGCCCCTCAGAAACGGCAGCGTAGGTAATGTCGAGCAAGTCGACCGTGACCGTGCGCAGTTCAAGCTCGCCATTCACGACGACAAACACAGCATAGTTGCCGGGCGAAGTTTCCCGCAGGGCTTCAACCGGAACCAGCACCTCGTCCTGTGCTCGCCCAGCGATTACATCAACCGCCGCGTTTACTCCAAGCGGCAGGGCTGAAATCTGCGCGGCAAAGGTGTCGTCGACCTGGGCCAACGCCCTGATCGCCGAGACATTTCCGGTGCGGTAAAGGCTGGGGTCAATCTGAGTCACCCGGCCCGTAAAGACGACATCCGGGATCGCATCGAAAGTGATTTCCACTTCATGGCCGAGGGCGATCTTGTCCAGGTCCGTTTCATCGAGATAGAACTCGATATAGGGATGGCTGAGGTCGGCCAGCGTGATAAAGCTGCCCGAGGCGATCTCGCCCACGGCTCCGTCCACCGCCAGGATTGTTCCATCCATCGGGGCCACCAGTACAGCCTGATCGAGATTGCTCTGCGCTTCGGCCAGCGAAGCTTGAGTGTTGGATAACTGCAACTCGGCTTTGGCGATTTCATCCGGATCGGGGCCAGACGAAACCCTCTCATAAGCCCGCTGGGCCTCGGACACCTTTGCTTCAGCCAGTGCGACCTGTGCTTCAAGCTGTGCTTGCTGGATGTCCGTCGGCTGGCCGTTGTACCAGTTCCAGCTCCAAAGAGCGCTGTTGTAGCGTTTCTCGGTGTTGGCGTAATTCAAATTCGCGAGATCACTGTTTGGATTCTGCTCGAGGTTCGTTCTGGCGCGTTCAAGGGCAGATTCAGCCAGAGCCAGTTCAGCCTTTGCCGCATCCAGCGTCGAACTGCTGGCGCGGTTTCCCTTCTGGGCGACCGACAAGTCGTACTGTGCGTCTTTCAGGTTCTGCTGGGCATTCGCCAGGTCAAGCTGCGCCTGGGCTGTAACCAGATCGGCATTGGCTTTGAGCGTATCCAGAGCCTGCTGCGCATTGAGCACATCCAACTGGCCCACGGCAACGGCCGCGGTCAGCTTTTCCTGCTCACCTTCCACAGCAAGCACATCGCCTTTGTGGACCTTGTCACCAACCTGAACTCGAAGCTCCGCCACCGGTCCGGCCGTACCAAATCCAAGTTGGATCTCATCGTTCGAAACCAGTGTGCCGGTTCCGCTCGCTCGCAGCACAAGATCACCCTGACGGACGGTGGCGGTTTGCATCCGGGGTTCCGCCGATGCGACTTCGGCCGTGGGGCGCACAAGCAGAAACACAGCCGCGGCTGCCGCCAGCACGACGACTGCAATAAGGATCAGCCACTGTCGCCGGGAAAGGTGTTGGATGAACGCTCTCATGGAGCACTCCTTCTAACGAACTTAGGTGGACGTTCTCACGCAGCAGGATAATCCCCACACATGGGGATCTTATGAGTGTGATGTGAAGAAATCATGAAGAGAGCTCTGCTCGATTCCTCCGAATTTTTACCTGCAGATAGGTAGAGCAAACGGACGCCTCGCGCCGCTTTTCCTTGTCGGATTTTTGGGCTCTCGATGTCAGCTTCTCTGCCCAGGCCGCATGCTATAATGCGCGCGTGGGGCGAAAGCCCCACCACTGTTTTTCGATCGAGGAGAAAGTACATTTGACGAACCCGACGGACTCCGAGGACATACCCAAGGGGGACGATCTAACACAGGTCGTCGCCGAGAATGAGGTCTGGCACGCGCTTGAGACCTCCGCCGTCGTCCAGGCGCTCAAGACCTCGCCTTCCGATGGCCTGAGTTCCTCCGAGGCAGAGCGGCGCATCAGCATCTTCGGCATGAATGAGCTGGAAGGTGCGCCGCCGCCTTCGCTGTTCAAGCTGCTCCTGGAACAGTTCAACAACTTCATCGTCATCGTGCTGATCGTCGCATCGGTGCTCTCAGCCATCCTGGGTGATTACATCGAAGCAACTGCCATCCTGGCGATTGTGATCCTAAATGCTCTGCTGGGTGTGATCCAGGAGCGGCGGGCCGAGCAGGCCCTGGCTGCACTGCGGCGCCTGGCAGCCCCGGATGCTCAGGTGATTCGCGATGGGCATCGCCAGACCGTGCCGGCGCGCGAACTCGTACCAGGCGACGTTGTTTTACTGGAAGCCGGCAATTTCGTCCCGGCCGATATGCGCCTGACCGAAACCGTTAACTTACGGGTCGAAGAGGCGGCTTTAACCGGCGAATCGGTGTCGGTAAACAAAGATGCTCGCCTGGTGTTGACCCAGGATGTGTCACTGGGCGATCGCCGCAACACGGCTTTCAGCGGGACGGTCGTGGCTTATGGCCGTGGCAGCGGAGTGGTGGTGAGCACCGGCATGCGGACCCAGATCGGTATGATCGCCGCTATGCTGCAGTCTGTCCATGAAGAACCCACGCCGCTCCAGCGAAAGCTGGACGACCTTGGTAAAACCCTGGGCTGGGCAGCTCTGATCGTATGCGGCCTTGTGTTCGGGCTGGGCTGGCTGCGCGGCATCGAGCCGATTGAGATGTTCCTGACCGCCGTCAGCCTGGCCGTCGCGGCTGTGCCCGAAGGCCTGGCGGCTGTTGTCACGATTACCTTGGCGATGGGCATGCGTGAGATGATCACCCGCCATGCCCTGATCCGGCGCCTGGCTTCCGTCGAAACGCTTGGCTCGACAACGGTTATTTGCTCGGACAAGACCGGCACATTGACACAGAACCAAATGACCGTCACCCGCATCTGGGTCGATGGTGTAGATTTTAGCGTTACCGGGGGCGGATTCGAACCGGTGGGTGAATTCCAGGTCAAGGGCGAGCCGATCGATTTTGGCGACTATCCTGCCCTGACCTCTGCACTGTGGGTTGCGGCACTGGCGAACGACGCGGAAATTGAGACCTCCGACGACATTGGTGGGGGGCGCTCAACACGCGTGGTCGGCGACCCGACCGAAGCGGCCTTGTTGATTGCGGCCGGAAAGGCAGGAGCATTCCGTCCCGAACTGGAACGTGCCTACCCGCGCATCGATGAAATCCCCTTCGATTCGGCTCGCAAACGGATGACGACCGTGCATAAGATCAAAGCCCCAGAGCCAGGCGATGCGAGCCCGTTCTATAACAGCGATCTGCGTGAATGGGAGGTAGCGGCGATCAAAGGCGCGCCGGACGTGGTGCTCAATCTGTGTACGAATTACCAGTCGATGAGCGACAAGAAAACCCCGCTTACGGAGAAAATGAGGGACCGGATTTTTGAAGTCAACGCTGGCATGGCACGTTCTGCGCTGCGCGTGCTGGCCGTTGCGTACCGCGTCGAGCGTGACGTTCCCGACGAGGCCACCCCCGAAAAGGTAGAGCACGATTTCATCTTCCTGGGCTTGATTGGCATGATTGATCCGCCGCGGCGCGAGGCTGGACCGGCGATTGAGCGTGCCCGCCGGGCAGGCATCCGCACGCTGATGATCACCGGGGACTACCCCGATACAGCCGAGGAAATCGCGGAAGAGATCGGACTGCTGCGCAGTGGGCATGGGGTTTTAACCGGTAATGAGCTCAACAGCCTGAGCGATGAAGATCTGATCGAGGCGCTCGGTCACACGGATGTCTTTGCACGCGTCTCGCCAGAGCATAAGGTACGCATCGTTGACGCACTAAAACAACGAGGCGAGGTCGTGGCTATGACCGGCGACGGAGTCAATGACGCGCCAGCGCTGAAACGGGCCGATATCGGCATCGCAATGGGGGTGACCGGAACCGATGTGGCAAAGGAAACGGCCGATATGGTGCTCACTGACGACAATTACGCCAGCATCGTCGCTGCAGTCGAGCAGGGACGGGTGATCTATTCCAACATCCGCAAGTTCGTCTTCTACCTGCTGTCCTGCAACCTGGCCGAAATTGCCGTCATCTTTCTCGCCATCCTGGCCGGGCTGCCTTCGCCGCTGACGCCGATCCAGCTGCTGTGGTTGAACCTGATCACGGATGGCGCTCCGGCACTGGCGCTGGGGTTGGAAGCGGGCGATCCGGACACCATGGACCGTCCGCCGCGACCGCCGAGCGAGCCGGTGATCAATAAGCCGATGCGCCTGCGGATCGGCATTCAGACCGTGGCCATCACCGGGGTCACGCTGGCCGCCTACCTGCTCGGAATCCAGCTCTACCCGGGTATTCCAGAGGAGGCGAAGACGATGGCATTTGTCACGCTGTCCTTCTCGGAATTGCTGCGGGCCTTCACTGCCCGCTCGGAGAATTACCCGCTCCTCAGGGTAGGTCTGTTCAGCAACCGCTGGATGGTTATGGCGGTGCTGACCTCGCTCGCCTTGCTGATCGGCGTCATCTACCTTCCGTTCCTGCAGCCGATCTTCAACACGGTCCCGCTGGGTTGGTTGGAATGGGAGATTGTGCTGCCGCTGCTGCTGGTGCCGGCCGTGGTTGCCGAACTGACCAAGTTCATCAGCACCCGCCGTCTGCAGCGTGTATCGGCGCAGTGACGTCCGGGCTGGAATTCGCCTCAAGCAATTACAAGATCAGGCGCCAGACTCTTGAACCAAAGCGCCGTAGAGTTCAGGCCGGCGATCACCAAAAAGATCAAGTTCGTATTCGCCGGGGATGAAAATGCGGCGCTTCTCGTCGCTCTCGTCCGCGGCGATATCGCAGATGAGCACTTCCGCACGGTCTTCGCTGCCCTCCGCCAGGACTGACCCGGAGGGGTTGATGATCAGGCTCCGCCCGAGGTAAGTCCCTGCGCCCTCCCGGCCGATGCGGTTTGCCGCCGCCAGGTAAACGCCGTTTTCGGCAGCACGGGCCCGGGCCAGGAATTCGGGGTAAAGATGGGCGCTCGCGGGCCAGGCAGTTGAAACCAGGATGATCTGGGCCCCGAGAAGAGCCAGCACGCGAGCCGGCTCCGGAAAGCGCAGATCGTAGCAAATCAACGATCCGAGCCGGCCGAGATCGGTTTCCAGCACTGGGCCGATCTGCTCGCCCGGCGTGAGATAGCGATCGACACCGAGGTAAGGTAAATGCGTCTTGCGGTAGCTTCCAACCAGACCCCCGGGCGATACAAGCACGCAGCTGTTGTAGATTGCCCCGTCCCGTCCCTGCTCGAGCAAGCCAATCTGGAAGAACAGCCCGTGCTTCTGGGCCAGATCGACCAGAGCCGAGCTCTGCGGCCCGGGCAGCGGGTGTGCGAGGTGGGAAGCCTCATCCAGAGTGAGTTCGTAGCCGCTGAGGGCGCATTCGGGGAAAACTGCCAGCCGGACTCCCTGCGCCGCGAGTTCGCCCAGCAAGCGGTCGACCTGCGCCAGATTCGCACCCTGGTCCTTCCAGACTGGTTCCATCTGTACCGTTGCGATGCGCATCGTCAACCTGCACTTTCCATGAGCACGATTGCTTGTTGGCTTGAATTCACGGTAGAGTATACAGGACCTCCGGGCAGTATTCGCACATCTTCTGGGAGACCGGAATGAGCTTCTTGGACGCCTTTGAACCATGGTGGCGGTTTGCGGCTGCCGTACTGATCGGCGCCCTGATCGGGATGGAACGAGAATTCGTTCAACAGCGCAGCGGAGAGCAGGAATTCGGCGGCATCCGCACCTTTGCCCTGATGGCGCTATTAGGGGCTGTTGCGGCCTACTTCACCCACCGCTTCGGGCTGCTGCTTTTCATGGGCGCTTACCTCGGATTGATTCTGCTGCTCTGGGCGAGCTACCTCGCCCCATCGATGCGCGGCGAAGAAGAAGGTATCACGACCGAAATTGCAGCCTTGATGACACCGCTGCTCGGAGCGATGGTCATCTGGGATGCGCCGGAGCTGGCGGCCGCACTTGGCGTGCTCACGGCACTGATCCTGGCGCTGAAACCCGGCCTTCACAACCTGGCCCGCAGTATGAGTGCAGAGGATCTGCGCGCCACGCTTGAGTTTGCCATCATCACGGCTGTCATCCTGCCGCTGCTGCCGAATGAGGGTTATGGCCCCTTCAATCTACTCAACCCGTCTTTGATCTGGCTGCTAGTGGTCTTCGTCTCGGGCATCGGCTTCATCGGCTATGTCCTGATGAAGGTCTTCGGCACGGCACGGGGCATCAGCCTGACCGGACTGCTCGGTGGCCTGGTAAGCAGCACGGCCACGACGCTCAGCTTCGCTGGGCGAAGCAAGACCAGTCAGGGTTTATCGAACGCCTTGGCACAGGGCATTCTGCTTGCCTCAAGCGTGATGTTCCCGCGAGTTTTGGTTGAAGTGACAGTTGTCAATCGCGAATTGTTGCCGTTAATCATCGTCCCCCTGGGGGCGATGCTGTTGGTCGGTGCGCTGCTCGTCGGGCTGTACTGGCTGCGCCACCGTTCCCAAGATGAAGAGAAGCACTCTTCAACAGTAAAGTTAGGCAACCCGCTGCGGCTCCAAACCGCGATCGGGTTTGGATTGCTCTTCGCGTTGGTACTCATCGCTGTCCGGGCGGCAAACGAATACCTGGGAACGGCCGGGGTCTACGCCGCCAGCATTCTCGCCGGCATCACCGACGTGGATTCGATCACGCTCAGCGTCGCTGACCTCTCAGCGAACGGATCGCTGGAGCCACGGGTTGCGGCCTTTTCAATTGTGCTGGCGACGCTGGTTAATACGACAGTGAAGATGATCGCCGCAGGCGCCCTGGGTTCGTCTGAACTCAGGCGCATCATCTGGCGCACGTTTGGGCTAATGCTGCTAACCGGGGTCGTTGTGAGTGCGCTGACTTTCCTCGTCTTTGCTCCCTGACCCTCCTTCCGAAGGCTCAGCCGGCAATTCGTTCGAGGATGGTCGCAGTCGCCATACCGTGCCCGATGCACATCGTCTGCAGACCCCAGCGGGCTTGTCGGTTGGAGAGCTCGTGGACAAGCTTTGTCATCAGGACCGCACCCGTTGCGCCCAGCGGGTGTCCATGTGCAATCGCTCCGCCATCTGGGTTGACGCGCTCCAGGTCGGCGCCAAATTCCTTCGCCCAGGCGAGGACGACGCTGGCGAAAGCCTCGTTGATCTCGACTACATCGATTCCGTCCAGCGTAAGCCCGGCCCGTTCCAGCACCGCCCTTGTCGCAGGGATGGGGCCGTCGAGCATCAGCACCGGGTCCGATCCGACCACCTTTCGGGCTACGATGCGGGCCATCGGTGTTAATTGAAATCGTTCCAGCGCCTGATCCGAGGCCAGCAGAAGCGCAGCCGCGCCGTCGCTGACCTGGCTGCTGTTGCCGGCCGTGATGACCCCGTCCTCCTTAAAAACCGGTTTCAGGGCAGCCATCTTCTCCCGGTCAGGTTGTAAGCGAACACCCTGGTCGTGCTCAACCAGCGTTCCCATACCATCCTTCATGACGTGAACGGGGGCAATCTGGGCTGCACTGCGGCCTGCGCTCATCGCCTGAGCCGCTCGGCGATGGCTTTCGAAGGCGTAATCATCAAGCTCTTCTCGCGTTAAATTCCAGCGTTCGGCCATCATCTCCGCGCTCGTGCCCTGGTGAACCAGTGCGTAAGGGAAGTTTTCGGGCCAGCTTTCGGGATAATCGGCGCCCAGTGGTTGGTGCGACATCATCTCGATCCCGCCAGCGAGCACGAGGTCCATGTCACCGGCCAGGATGGCTTGGTTCGCAAAGTGGACGGCCTGCTGGCCGGACCCGCACATGCGGTTTAACTGCACGCCCGGTACCTGGTATGGAAAGCCCGCCTGCAGCAAAGACAGACGTGCGATGTTCGCTCCCTGGTCTCGGATTGGTGTAACGCAACCCAAGATCACGTCCTCAACGTGGCCGGCCTCGACCCCGGCCCGATCGAGGGCCGCATTCAGGACGTGCGCGGCGAGATCTACCGGCGCAACCGGGGCCAGTGCGCCTTTGTCGGCTTTCCCGATCCCGATTGGTGAACGGACAGCGGCTACGATGTATGCATTTCGCGTCATTTCCGGCCTTTCTGGAAAAGCACGCCCGTGGGCTCGATTACTAAGTGGAATTCCATTTGAGCATAGGTCCCGCCACGTGGCGAGTCAAGAGCTAGTGACGGGCCATGATTGATTTTCGGGTGCGAGTACAATAGGTCGAGGTTTGGTCCATGACAGAGATGAAGAGCCAGTTCCCCTCCCCGGGAAAAACTTTCCTGCTGGTCATGCTTACCCTGACCATTCTGATCGGGCCTGTTGCGTGCAAACCAGAAGTTTCGCCAACAACCGTCAATATCGTCAACATGACTGATCTCCTGCGCATTCTGCGTGCGGCCGGAGCGGTTGTAGAGCCTTCACAAGAAGAACCGATTATCCCATCCCTGCCAGGCGAGATGCTGCAGGTGGATGGAGAGACAATTCAGGTGGGAGATCTTCAGGGGGATTTACCTAGAGCCCGCGCGCAGCTAGCAGGATCCGGGCCCGACACGGAGGGCACGGCCCGGCCACTGACTTGGATGGGATCAGGCTGGTATGCGGTGTACGATGGGCGGGACGGCGGTTTGATTCTCCTGCTGAGCGGGTTGCTCGGCGATCCCATCCGTTCGACGCCGATTTCGGTCGAAGAACCTTTTCCCCCGGCCGTGCCAGGCGCAATGCGCGCCCTGGCCAAAGCGCTGGGTCGTGAACCCCAGGAAATTGTCGTCCTTGGATACCAGACCGTAATCTGGCCTGATGCATGCCTGGGTATTCCGAAGCCCGGCGAGATCTGTGCTCAGGCGGAAACTCCAGGCTGGCTGATTCAAGTCTCATTGGATGAAAAGGTATATGCTCTCCACAGCGACGAGACGGGAGGGGTTGTTGCCTGGAACGAACCCCAACCCGATCCTTAGCATGGGCAGCATGGAGGAAGAGCGGCATGAGCGAGCAATCAGCACAGAGCACTGAAGGGCATCACCTCAAGGACCTGCCGCGCAACGTCTGGGTGGTCACCCTCACCAGCTTTCTGACCGACGTCTCGTCCGAAATGCTCTTCAATTTGCTGCCGATTTTTCTTTACAGCGTCCTGGGAGTCAAAACCGCCTTTATCGGGTTGATCGAAGGCTTGGCGGAAGCGGTGGCAAGCTTGTTGAAGCTGGCCTCGGGCTGGTTGTCGGACAAACTGGGGATGCGCAAGCCGATTGCCGTTGCCGGCTACGCGCTCTCGACCCTGGCGAAACCCTTCCTCTACCTTACGACGAGTTGGACTGGAGTGCTGGCGGTCCGCTTTAGTGATCGGCTCGGGAAGGGCTTACGCACCGCTCCACGTGATGCGCTGGTCGCCGATACCGTGCGCGCGGAAGAACGCGGGCTCGCCTTTGGACTGCACCGCGCTGGGGATACCGCTGGGGCGGTGATTGGACTGGCAGTGGCGCTGATCGTCGTGCTCCTGACGCAGCGTGGAGATCCCGATCTCGAGCGGAGTACCTTTCAGAGCGTGGTGCTGATCAGCATCCTGCCGAGTGTTGTCGCCGTGCTGATCCTGGCATTCGGCGCACATGATGTTCCAGTAAAAAAGGCTGAGAGTCCGGTGGTGGGAGACGCGGCAGCGCCGATCGGAGAATCGGTGCCAGCGAAGGCCTCACTCTGGCGGGTACCAGGTTTCCGCCGCTTCATCGTGCTGTTGGTGATCTTTACGCTAGGCAACTCCTCGGATGCGTTCCTTATCTTACGCGCCCGCACAACCGGTCTGTCGGTCGCAGGTGTGCTGGGAATGATGATCACCTTCAACCTGGTCTATTCAGTGCTCTCTACGCCAGCCGGGTCGCTCTCAGATCGCGTTGGCCGCCGGAGCCTGCTGATCGCAGGTTGGGGCGTGTATGCGCTGGTGTACCTCGGCTTCGCCGCGGCGAAGAACAGCTGGCAGGCCTGGGCGTTGATGGGTGTCTACGGAATCTACTATGGCCTGTCCGAGGGTGCGGTGCGGGCGTTTGTGGCCGATCTTGTGCCGGCAGCGAACCGTGGAACGGCGTACGGCACGCTGTACACGGCCATAGGCTTCAGTGTGCTGCCGGCGAGTTTGATCGCCGGCCTGCTCTGGCAGGGGGCTGGAAACTGGAATGGGCTGGGCCCCAGCGCGCCGTTCTATTTCGGCGCGCTGATGGCGGTTATCGCAGCGGTAGGATTGTACGCGTTCGTCCCGGACCGAGCCGGGCAGCCTGTTACCTGAGAGGTTTTGCATGGCGCTCGACCCTCTGCTTGGAAGAATCCACAAACCGGTCCGGCGGCGCGGGGCGGAGACCTATGTTCTGGTCACTCTGCTCAGTTTTGCCGCATCGGTTGGGGCCACACGGCTGTTCCTGGAGCTGACCGGGTACCCCCAGCTCGGCACAGGTCAGACGCATATCGCGCACGTGCTTTGGGGTGGTCTGCTGCTCTTCAGCGCAGCCTTGATCGTGCTGATCCTTGCCAATCGTTGGGCTTTCATGCTGTCGGCGGTGCTGGCTGGCGCTGGTGTCGGTTTGTTCATCGATGAGGTCGGGAAGTTCATCACCCAGAATAACAACTACTTTCATCCGATCGCGGCTCCGATCATCTATGCATTCTTCCTGATCACGGTGTTTATTTACCTGCGGGTCCGCACTCGACCGAAGTTTGATCCGCGCGAGGAGCTTTACCTGGTCCTGAGTGAGTTGAGCGAGGTGCTTGATCATGACCTGGAGCCCGGTGAGCGGGCCGAGCTGGAAGCCCGGTTGGAGCTGATTGCTGAAAATGCCTCCTCGCCGAATTACGCCAAATTAGCCGAAAGCCTGCTAGCATTCTTGAATTCAACGGATCTCGAAATAACCCCGGAGAGGACTGGGATGCTGGAGCGCAACTTGGCTGGTCTTCAGCGCTGGGAAGAGCGCTGGCTCCCGCTCCGACGGTTGCGGGCGGCGTTGATCGGGGGCTTGATCGCGCTTGGGTTCCTGGCGCTCTCGGGCTTCCTTGAGCTGCTTCTGGCGATGGGAGATCCCCTTCGATTAGAGCGCTTGGTTGCGAACCTGGTCGAACTAGGCCGGGTTTCTAGCACGACCGGTGTGTTCTGGTTCGCGGCACGCGTGACGCTCGAAGGCTTGGTCGGGTTCCTGCTATTTGCGTCTGGCATCATGCTGCTGTTCGGCCGCGAGCGGGCCGGGATCAACCTAGCCGTGATTGCGCTGCTGTTGTCGCTGGCGGGAGTCGACGTGCTGGTGTTCTACTTCGAACAATTTTCGACGATGTTGACGGCTGCAGTCCAGTTCACCCTGTTGCTGGGGCTGCTACGCTACCGCCAGCGTGCAGAGCGTATTCCCGCGCGCAGCCGGGCGGCCTCTACCTGATAAGACGAACACCTACACCCAGGACGGATCACTCCTGGCTATGTTTTAGTCGTGATCCTCGAAGACCTTTTCGCCAGCCTGTACCGCCACTTTGATCCGGTTTTCAGCCGGCGTGATCGGGCAGGACCAGTTAGCGTTGTACGCGCAATAGGGGTTGTAGGCCAGGTTGAAATCGACGTACAGGCGTCCACCCCCGGCTGGTTCGGGCTCGAGGTAGCGGCCT
>Ga0307425_1000014_pt1 | contig 81143 bp, 74 predicted proteins | sample SalMarWE160330MG_FD_202152 | JGI IMG/M metagenome (GOLD analysis project Ga0307425, IMG submission 202152) | Salt marsh sediment microbial communities from the Plum Island Ecosystem LTER, Massachusetts, United States - WE1603-30 | ecosystem: Environmental > Aquatic > Marine > Intertidal zone >... | reverse complement strand
GTAGATGACTTCGGGTCTCTGGTCTCCGAGGCCGTAGGGGGAATGGAGCTAGAGATCCCTGAGGATGAAGACGAGACCCGGGACCAATACTCAGCGGCTGATGCTCCTATTATCAAATTGGTAAATGGCATCCTCCTCAAGGCCGTCAATGACGGGGTCAGTGACATTCATATCGAGCCCTTCGAGAAATCATTGCAGGTGAGATACCGATTAGACGGTGCGCTCTACAAATCCATGAACCTGCCTCTTGGCATAAAAAACGCCATGATTTCCAGGGTAAAGATCTTGTCCGGACTGAATATTGCCGAACGTCGTGTGCCACAAGACGGCAGGATAAAGATGCGTCTTGGCAAGACCAGGGCCGTCGACTTTCGTGTCTCCACCCTGCCGACCCTTTTCGGTGAGGGCGTCGTCATGCGTATCCTTGATAAGGGTGCCCTTAACGTGGACCTCACCAAACTCGGATTTGAGCAAGATACCTACCAGGCACTCAGGCGTTGCATCTCACGACCCTATGGCCTCCTGCTAGTGACGGGGCCCACAGGAAGTGGAAAGACCACCACGTTGTACTCTGTTCTCAACCGGCTGAACAAAGAAGACACCAAAATACTAACGGCAGAGGACCCCGTGGAATTCAACTTCAGGGGAATTAATCAGGTCAATGTCAAAAATGAGGTAGGCATGACCTTTGCCGCCGCACTTAGATCCTTCTTGCGGCAAGACCCTGATGTGATTATGGTCGGGGAAATCCGTGACATGGAAACGGCAGAAATAGCCATCAAGGCGGCCATGACCGGCCATCTCGTCTTTAGCACCCTCCATACGAACGACTGCCCTTCCACTATCGGACGTCTTGTAGACATTGGTCTACCGCCCTTTATGCTGGCCTCTTCAATAACCATGGTCCTTTCCCAACGCCTAGTTCGAAAACTGTGCCCAAAATGTAAAGTTGTGGTCGAAAACATTGATCCACAGGAACTAGAGAAAATTGGATTCTCTAAAGATGAAATTTCAGACCTTAAGATATATGGACCAAAGGGGTGTTCTGCATGTAACGGTTCCGGCTATAAAGGTCGAATTGGTCTCTATGAGCTCATGGAGGTTACTGATGAGGTTCAAAAGGCTATAAATTCCGCCGTCCGTGAGGACCAGTTGCGAAAGACTGCCTTACAGGAGGGTATGCTTACATTGAGGGAAGCAGGCCTCCAAAAAATCCGCGAAGGATTGACATCTTTAGAGGAGGTCCTCAAAAAGACGGTCATAACCAGAGAGGCCTTGCCTGCCTATCTCATCAACCCCGATGTAGAGAGTTATGAAGATGGCGACGTGATTATCCGAGAAGGCAACAAAGATCGGGATTTCTTTAAGCTTGTCCAGGGAAGTCTAAACGTCGCGAAACATGGCAAAAAGATAGCCGAAATAATGCAGCCAGGAGAATTTTTTGGAGAAATGGCCGCAATATCAGGAGAGCCGCGATCCGCAACCATTGTATCAAAAGGCAGGTCCGTGATCAAACGATACCCCGGGGACAAGCTCCCCGAAATCATCACGAAATATCCTGATGTCGCCAAACACCTCTTTGAGATTATTGTTGGTCGTTTGGATCATGCCAATCAGGTTACGGTAAAACTCGTCAACGACATCATGCAAAAAAAGGCCCAATAATAGAAATATGGATCTTGCCAGTGAGGAGTCAGTTAGGCGAGAAAAGGAGAGGGCACGTCGCCTAAAAGGGACAAACTGGTGGAACAGAAAAACACAAAAAGGGCTCTGCTACTACTGCCGTCGTGAAGTAGGCCCGAAACAATTGACCATGGACCACGTCGTTCCCCTCAGCCGGGGAGGAAAGAGCAAAAAGGGGAATATCGTGTGTGCCTGCAAGGAATGCAACAACAAAAAAAAATATCTCTTGCCCATAGAGTGGGACGAATACCTCAAGGCCTTGGACACACGGCCTAATGATCCTTAACCCCTGCTCACCTCTACCTCCGTCCCGATAATATTTCTCGATTTAATACCCAGCATATCACACGCCCGCCCCAAATTTACCGCTATTTCGAGACAATCTGCACTACCTATCAAGGCCAAGGCCTCATCCCTCTCCACGTCGCCATAAGTTTCTCGTAGGCCCTTAATGGCAAGGCCTCGGGTCCTAATAATTGGTTTATCCCCGCCCAAAAAATGTTCCAGGTCTTTCCTACGGATATTGGTAATAAGATTTCCAAAGTGGTCCACACGCATGACCAGGCCGCAAAGGAGACCATGTTGCTGTTTAGGTCTTGGAAGCTCGAGCGGCACGGGATCATCTATAGCCGGGCCCATGTTCGTAGCTTCCACACCAAGAGAGAGATGCCCTGCCACGGAAGCAAAAATATCCCGTCCATGGAAGGTAGAGCTTACGTTAGGGAGAAAATATTGACGTTCTTTAATATGAATAATCTCTGTGGCTTCATGCCTGGTAACAATAGGCCAAAACAGTCCGTTGTCAGGACCAACAAAAAGATACCTCTCCGTCTTGACTAAGATGGGGCGCCTATGGCCCCCCACACCGGGATCCACTACCACAACATGTATAGTGCCTTCGGGAAAAAAATGATAGGTCTCCTGTATAAGAGATGAGACATGGACTAAGGCCCCTACGTCTATCTGGTGGCAAATATCGATTATCCGTGCCTCTGGATTAACAGAAAGGATAACACCCTTCATAATTCCCACGTATGGATCACTGATGCCAAAATCGGTCGTCAAGGTGATGATGCCAGAGATCATGATTTTCCGCCTTTGTCTCAATGTTTCGCCATGGACCCGCTTGACGCCTCACGCACACTGTCACCTGGAACCTGTTCTTACAAACGTCTATCCTACCCCGGATGAACCGGAAAAGTGCCTAAATTGAACTAAAGCCCGCCCTTGTGCGACCTGATGAGCATTCTAGACACGATCCTGCGGAATACTACGTCCGGAAGTTTTAGACAAAAGGGCCAATAAACCAGGTCTGGGCCAGGGTTTGAACTGAGTAAAGTTAAGGAGACACAAAATCTTCTGCCCGTTTTGAATTCAGATCCACATTTATAACATACCAAAAAGATAGACTATTTCATTGCTGTCCAAAATGAATTCAAATGTGCGTAAGACTTTTGCCCTTTGAAATAGACGTATTCCCAAGATGGGGTAAGGGACATTTTTTGGCGTGTCTAAAAATGTCCCTTACCCTGCTATTGTTCAAATATCTAAAGCGTCACCGAATCTGTTCAGGCAAACCCTAACACGAAATGCTGTCCAACAAAAACCGTTTTTGGACAAGAGTGACTACGAAACACTATCTAAGGGGGTTACCCAAAGTCAAGCAGCCTAGCAAAAAAGCCTTGACAAAACGCTGAGCATAAAATTAAATAATAGAGTAATATCAGGCAAGAAGCCTAAATTTGAGGCCACGAGGGCGAAATACCCATAAGAAACAGATATCCTCTCGTGGTTTTTTTATTCTGGCCGGTCACGGTCTATGTGAGGGATAAAGGACTTTCAGGCAAGATGTTTGACGAAGACTTTGCAAATGAAAAATCGGTTATACATCGCCTTGACCCCAGGGTCAAAATCGTGATTGCGGCCGCCTTTTCTTCGGTAATCTCCGTATCTTCGCGTTGGATCGCCTTAGCACCTGGGCTTGTCTTTTCAGTTTCACTCGTGCTGATAAGCGGATTACCTATCAGAAAGGTCTGCCTTCGTCTCGTCGTGGTAAACAGTCTGATACTCTTCCTCTGGTTTTTCCTCCCTTTTTCATTAAAGGGCACCCCCTGTTTCACGATCGGCCCATTTACCGCCACAAAGGAGGGCATGCTCTATGTACTCCTGTTGACTTTGCGTTCCAATATCATAGTTCTTGCACTCGTCAGCCTTGTATCCACGATACCGATCTTCGCTCTCGGCCGGGCAATGGGCAGGTTATGTGTCCCTAACAAGATAGTACAGCTGTTTTTATTCACTTATCGTTATCTCCATGTTATCCACCTGGAATACCTTCGTTTGGTAAACGCCCTGAAAATCAGAGGCTTTAGACCAACGACCAGCATGCACACCTATAAGACCTACGCATACCTCTTTGGGATGCTGTTGGTAAAGAGCTATGACCGTTCTGAGAGGGTGCGAAAGGCAATGCTGTGCAGGGGTTTTAAGGGAAAATTTTATGACATGACACGGCCTTCTCTGAGGACTTTTGATCTTGTGACAATGTTACTGATGTGTGTGGCCGTGGTGGGAATCGCCTTACTACAATGGACAAGATTCATATACTGATTAATCTAGAAGATATCCACTTTTCATATAGCGGCCAAAAGGCGGTACTTCAGGGTATCTACTTCAGGCTCTGCGAGCGGGAAAGGATTGGCCTTATTGGACCCAACGGAGGTGGAAAGACCACCCTTTTCCATATCATAATGGGGCTCCTGAAGCCGACGTCAGGAAAAATCGAGATCCTCGGGAAAGGCATAGAGAGCGAAAAAGACTTCAGGGCCGTGAGGCAGAGTATAGGCCTCCTCTTTCAGGACCCTGATGATCAGTTGTTCAGTCCCACGGTATTGGAAGATGTCGCCTTCGGACCGCTCAACCAGGGGAAATCTATCAAGGAGGCAAAGGGGATTGCCATGGAAACCCTGGCATCTCTTGGGCTTTCTGGTTTTGAGGACAGGGTGACCTACAAGCTATCTGGTGGAGAAAAGAGGCTGGTTTCTCTTGCGACTGTCCTTGCCATGAAACCAAAAGTCCTACTATTGGATGAGCCAACCACAGGGTTGGATCCAGAGACCACACAAAGGTTGATAAGTATCCTGAAGCAATTGGATATCGCTTATGTATTTATTTCGCATGACATAGACTTTGTCATGCAGACCACAGACAAGATATATGGCCTATTAAATGGCCGCATCGTCTCAGAGGAAGAAATCGCTCCCCACACCCATATCCACGCACACGGCTTTGGCAGACTTCCACACAGCCATTCTTCTCGCCTGGCTGATGTTTAAGCCAGATTCAAGGAAAGGGGTGGATTGCGTAATGCGACCAAAAACTATTGTTTATCTATTTGAAAGAGACAGCCGACGTGCTAAAAATTATATCTTGTTGTCTATGACTCAGGGGGTATAGACTTCGCATGAAAAAGGTCATACGGATGCGTCAAATGTCGGATAATCAGCGGGGCGTCGTAAGAAAAATATCCGCCCACGGAGAAATGGGCAGGAGGATAAGAGAAATGGGCCTTATTCCGGGAATCCGGATTCAGATTCAGGGCCGAGCACCTCTTAGGGACCCCGTGGCCATCAAGTTGAGAGATTTCACCTTGACCTTGCGAAATAATGAGGCGGACCATATCCTGGTCGAGGTGGATGCACGCGGGCATCATGGCAGGAAAGGCAAATGAAAAGTCATGTCACCATAGCCCTCGCCGGGAACCCTAATGCCGGAAAGACCACCGTCTTTAACGCCATAACCGGTGCAAGGCAGCATATTGCTAACTACCCCGGGGTCACGGTCGAGAAAAAATACGGCCATGTCACCCACAATGGTTATAAAATAAAGATCGTAGACCTCCCAGGGACATATTCTCTGACCGCGTATTCTCTAGAAGAAATCGTCGCCAGGGACTACCTAATAAACGAAAGACCCGATATGGTCGTCGATATTGTGGACGCCTCCAACCTGGACAGAAATCTTTACCTGGCAGTCCAATTCAAGGAACTTGGGATCCCCTTTATCATTGCACTCAATATGATGGATCTCGCAGAGTCCAGAGGTATTGTTGTGGACCATGAGCTATTGTCCACGCTGATCGAGGTGCCTGCCGTACCAATGGTAGCCAGGGCAAACAAGGGTATCCTGGAACTACTGGACAAGATTATTGAAGAGTCCAAACGCGGGCAAGAGTGGCGGCCTGCCGTGATTTCCTACGGCATGGACATAGACAAAAGCCTTGAAGAGATAGAGACGATTATCAAGGGCTACAAGGCCTTTGATAAAAAATACCCTGCCAGATGGCGTGCCCTAAAGTGTCTGGAAGGGGACAGCCAGATGAGGGAGTTGCTCAAAAAAGAACCGGAGCTTGAGCACAAGATCGATACTATCTATGAACGAACTTCCAATCATATCATGAACACCCTCGAAGAAGACCCGGAGGGTATAATAGCCGACCATCGTTATGGATATATAACCGGCATAACCAAAAAGGCGGTCAAACGAAAGATTGAATCACGACTTAATCTTTCAGACAAAATCGATAAGTTTCTTACCAACCGCATAATCGGTCCCGTCATCATGATCACCATGCTTTACGCCATCTATGTCTTCACCTTCTGGGCCAGTGAAGCTCCTGTTGGCTGGCTTGAGACATTTTTCGGTGGGCTCAGGAGCTTGGCCTCTTTGGCTATTCCAGAGGGAAACCTGCAATCCCTGGTCGTATCCGGCATTATTGATGGTGTAGGTGGTGTATTAGGCTTTCTCCCTATCATTATGTTCATGTTCTTTGCCATCGCCTTTATGGAGGATTCCGGCTATATGGCAAGGGTCGCGTATATGCTCGACAGGGTCCTGCGTTGGTTTGGGCTGCACGGGAATTCTGTTATGGCCCTTGTCGTCAGTGGCGGCATATCTGGGGGCTGTGCCGTGCCAGGTGTCCTGGCCACAAGAACCCTTAGAGACCCCAAAGAAAGAATCGCTACCCTTCTTGTCGTCCCATTTATGAATTGTGGCGCTAAATTGCCCGTATTCGCATTGCTAATTGGGGCCTTTTTCTTCAGGCACAAGGCCCGCATGATGTTTATCCTGACACTTCTTTCATGGGCCTTTGCCCTGTTTGCGGCCAAAATCATCCGATCAACTGTACTGCGAGGCCCCAAGACACCCTTTGTGATGGAACTGCCCCCTTACAGGCTACCGACCCTCCGAGGTCTTTTAATCCATACCTGGGAAAGGACTTGGCACTATGTCAAGAAGGCAGGAACAATCATCTTGGCAATATCGATCCTCCTTTGGTTAATGATGTCCTTCCCCCGCCTTCCACATGAACAGGTCAAATCTTTTGATGATTACAACAGCAATCTTGTGCATTCTCTTTTAGTGTCATCAGAGATCAAGGGACTGGTTGAAAACAAAGAAGACCTTGCCGTCCTCAACAGGCTTTATGAATCGTACTCTCAGTCAGATAATAATGAGGACATCTCAGGCAAATTTTTGAAAAATTCCCTGGTTAAGCTGGCGAAGACCGCATCGCTTATCAGGCAGGGGAAAACCCTAGGCCTAACAAGCGATACAAGGTATATTAAGGCGGCATCTCAATATCTCCTATTAAGGGATAAGATAAGCAAGTCGGGAAAACTTGAACAACAGGCCACCCTGAGGCATACCATTGCGGGATGGATTGGCCTACGGCTGGAGCCCGTCACCCGCCCCCTGGGCTTTGACTACCGAACCAATATAGCTCTAGTGGGAGGTTTTGCCGCCAAAGAGGTGATCGTTTCCACCCTGGGAACTGCTTACTCCCTGGGTCAGATCAACCCCACCGAGACAGGTTCGCTGTCAAGGAGGCTAAAAAACGATCCCCATTGGAATCCTTTATCTGCCTTTACCCTCATCGTTTTTATAATCCTCTATGTCCCCTGCTTTGTGACATTGATCAGTATCCGAAGAGAAAGCTCCTGGGCATGGGCAGGGTTTTCGATCTTTTTCAACCTCTTCGTCGCCTACTCGGTCGCGCTCGTTATCAACCAGGGCGGAAGAGCTCTCGGCATAGGACAGTAAGGATAAATAGGGATCTATTTACACAAGGACTGTCATGAGATAACGCCTAAAAAACTCATCACCTAAACGGAGCAATAAGGATATGGATAAGATCCCAGTGACAAAAAATGGACTTAAGAAATTGAAAGCAGAATTAAAACAGCTTAGGAACGTGGAGAGGCCCGAAAATATTCGCGCCATACAGGAGGCGTCTGCCCATGGTGATATCAGTGAAAATGCCGAATATCACGCTGCCAAGGAAAAACAGTCCTTTCTTGAAGGCAAGATCAATGAATTGGAGGATGTTATAGGCAGGTCCGAGGTTATTGATATTGAAGATGGGCCCACAGACAGGGTGGTATTCGGCAGAACTGTTTTGTTATTTGATATGGAGAAAGATAAAGAGGTCTCATATCAACTGGTCGGGCCTTACGAATCGGCCCCTGAGGATGGAAAGATATCCGTGAAATCCCCTTTGGGCCAGGCATTGATTGGAAGAGAGGTGGGTGATGACGTGAAGGTAAAGACACCTCGCGGGATTCAGGAGTTTGAGATAGTAGAGATACGTTGAATTATGGATACCATTAGACCCGAGTGTGCCGTCACCATAAAATACACTATGACGAGCCTGCTACCAGATGGCACGGTCAAACAACGGCCTGAACAAATAATCGAGTTTATCTTCGGTGTTGAGCGTCAGGTTCCCAGCCTTGAAAGGGTACTCAATAACGCAAGTGCCGGGGATAGGATTAGCTTACGCATCCCGGCCTCAGAGATCTATGGCGATCATGACCCCAGCTTGATCAGGGAAATCCCCAAAAAGGGCCTTAAAAAACAAAGGCTCAAGGAAGGCCAGTTCTACCGCCAGATGAAAGACGGCTGCCTTGTCTCATTCAAGACCCTAGAAGTTCGTCCGGAGACGGTTGTGGCAGATTTCAACAAGCCAATGGCAGGGATCTCGGTTCTTATGGATACTGAGGTGGTGTCTATACGTGAGGCAGACAAAAAAGAAATAGAGGCAGCCCGTGAGACTGAATCAAAGAAAAGGATCGGTTGTGGTTAACTAATGTATACCAGAATTTTTGTGCACGGCCTGGAAAGCAACAATCAGGGCACCAAGTCTACCTTCCTCAGGGAGAAATTTCCTGATATGATTATCCCCCATTTCGTGGGGGATCTTCAGTCGAGGATGGAAAAGTTAAAAGAGATACTTGCAGGCAGATCAAATATCCAACTTGTAGGATCCAGCTTCGGGGGCTTGATGGCATGTCTTTTCGCCGCGGAAAATGAACCCAGGGTAGAAAAAATGATACTTCTTGCCCCGGCCATCAATTTGGCTGAGCTGTCGCCTGACAAGGAAAGAAGGCTTTCCCTACCTGTTTGGATCTACCACGGCAGGAATGACCAAGTTATCCCTTTGGTAGAGGTGGAGCCAATCGCCAGGCAAACCTTCGAGCGGCTTTCCTTTCATGTACTCGAGGATGATCACACTTTACTTCGAACCTTTAAGGCCATAAACTGGGATACCCTTCTAGCCTGAGGACCTATGCTTCATCCGACATTGGTCAACTTCCCTCATTTTATGGATTTATCCGCTCTAAATCCTCTTTTTTTATCCAGCCCCTTTTTTGCTCGGATAGGTGGATCAATGACCACCCATCCTCTGATCTTTCAAGATGTGCTGTTGTGCCCTCATGGAGTTTGAATAGGACGGTGTCACGAATATCCGGACCCGCTAGTATACTCACCTCGGGTTTGAGGATGACGGCACGATCATCGGTCTCTGTCTGATACCATTTCAATCCAAAAGAGATGCATACGATAAGCCAAGAAACCAATAATACCAGAGAAAGATAATAGGTCCACTCTGAATGAAAAATCAATCTGATAAGGAGGACTCCCCAAAAAAGCATATTCAAGATCCCGAACCCCCAGAATACTTCAGAAAGGCTCAGGGAGCCCAACCAGAAAAAGGTCATGCCTATAAACCCTTGGGATTTGGGAACAGCATCCTGCGTCTTTTCTCGTGCGTAACCAAGGTTATATTTCAGGTCCTCATCCCTCGGTATAAGTAAATGGGCCCTTTCATAGTTCAAAATCGCGCGACCGAGCTGATGAAGCCGAAAATAGGCATTCCCCAGGTTATAGTAAAGCTCTCCTTGTCCTTGTCCATGTCCAAATCGAATCAACTTACTATAACCATCAACGGCCTCCTGGAAATGCCCCCCTTTATAGGCCTGGTTTGCCCTGAAAAATATCTCCTCCCATCCCTGTGTCTGGGCCTTTATCTCGGGTGTCATAGAAAGACACACAACAAAGATCGCAACGGTCACCCAGATAGATCTTCTCACCGGAGTTCCCTTTCAATGCGCCTTATGACATTAACGATGCCATCTCCCATGTCATAGGGATCATTGCCCTTACCAGAATAGACCGTATCTTCGAGTCGTTGCAAAAAGTTTCGCAAACTATTCGCTGTCTCACTCGAAACTCCTCTTGATTCCAGAATTTCGCCTGCCTCATCCGGCGTTACCAAACCGAGGGACAAACCGAAGCGCTCGTTCAGGTAGTCCCTAAGAGCATAAGTCAAGGCGCCTGGAGTCATCTCCCCCTTCCTGTATCGTTTGATAAATGTCCTGGCCGCCTTCTTGGGGGTTGCGCCGGCTCCCGCACCTGACGACTTCTTTCGCAATTTCATGGTCCAGAATGCAGTGGCGTAAACAAACACCGGTATAAGAACGACCAGCAAAAATGTCAATCTGTCTGGCCGAAGCATGTATGTGCCCTCAAGGTCTCTCATAGAGGTATGCACGGGGAGGATATCACGGCCGATCTCTTTGACCACCTGTTTTGCAGGAGGTATCGCCTTCCCTTTTGTGGCGGGGCGTGGTGGGGCCTTTGCCTGTTGTTCCCCGCCGGGCATAACAAATAGGGCATAGGTTGATGTCCTTAATTCACGGTACTGGTGCCTGCTGATATCAAAAAAACTGATAGATAAGGGCGGAATCTCATAATTGCCTTCCTTTTCCGGTACCAGTGCCCATTTCATGGTCTTTGAGCCGGCAAGCCCTTTTTCATCAGGCCTGATATTTAGGACCGGCTCATCTGCATAGACCTTTATGTGATCCAGCCCCGGCATCTTGAGGTCCGGAATCCTATTGGCATTCCCTCGTCCGCTCACCAGAACCGTCAACGTCGCAGAATCCCCCGCCTTTATCTTGGAGGGCTCAAGCCGGGACTCTAGCTTAAAGTCGCCCACCAGGCCACAGAAATCAGCAGGCCTTCCCTTCTGGGGCAAGGGAAGGACATCAAACTTCAAGGAATCGCTTGCCAGGGTCGTAGGTCGCCCCGATGAGAAGGAGAAAAAGGGATCATCAAATAATCCCCAGCCTGATTGGGCCTTTGGTTGAATCACGGTCATATTCATCCTTGAAGGCCCAATCGCATAACTGCCCGCCCTGGAGGGGATCAAGGCATATCGTACCTCTACCACCTGATAGGATTGACCATCATAAATACCCTGGTATTCCTGTGGCTTTCCAAGTTGCTTGAAAGTGAGATCCTCTACCTTCGGGAGATCAAGAGAAACATTGCTTACCCTGGATTTGTGATAAAGTCTCAGTGTATAAATGGCCTGTTCTTCTACATATACCTTTGAGGATGAAAGACCGGCAAACAGAAAGAGGGGCCCCCTTTCAAGACCCGATTTATATGCCGGTTTAGTAACGGTCAATGTCTCCTGGTTGCTTATAAATGTTCTCCCATCAACAGAGACTCGGGCTGGCCCAATCTGAAAGGTGCCGGTCTTTTGAGGACGTAGGAAGTATGTGTAGTCAGCGCCCGAATTGACCTGACCATTAATCACTTCAAGGCGCGTTGAAGTCCCACCCTGCGAGACACCAAAATTTTCTAAGCCCTGAACAACTGGCCTTAAATCACTACTGCGTGTCCCTGATACGCCGACCACCATCCTAATGGAATCCGCCAGCGTGGCCTCAGTCCGATCCAGCTTCAGACTCACCGACACCCCGGAATGGGCACCACAAGGAATCGTTACAAAAAACAGGATAGTTACAATGATTAATATGGCGGAGTCTCTCACGTTACCAGTCCTTTCCTGAGCCCACACCGTGCCTTTTCTCTTCAGGGACCAAAAACCGCAAAAATCGCGATCGATCCTCTTTGATGTTATCCAAAAGGGCCTGTGCTGCCTTCTTATCCATCATAGATAGGGCCTGCCCCTGTGATCCGCCCTCTCCCTTTTCTCCCGTTAATGAATGAAGAGGCTCAAGTTTGCCTGACAGGTCTTTTGGTACCCCTTTTTCCCGTTTAGACTCCCCTCCCTGGCCGGACCCGGATTGGCCTTTATTGTCTGCTTTACCTTTGGCCTGAGAAGGCGTCTGCCCAGCGTCCCCTTTCTGCGGAGGTCTACCCTGTTCCCCTCCTTCCTTTGCTCCTTTTGATTGGCCCTCTTTGTTACCCCTCTTCCCGGAATTCTTCTGGGAACCCTCTTTCTCTTTCTTGGATTTATCCTTCTTCTGGTCTTCCAGTTTCCTCAAGGCCAGCTCCAGATTATGCCGGGCGTCCTCGTTCCCGGGATCGTAACGAATGGATTGCCTGTAATATGCCACAGCCGATTCAAAATCACCTTTCTTATAGGAAATGTTGCCTAGATTATAGGTGGCACTAAAGCGAGTCTCATCGTCTTTGGCCCTTCTCAACACACTTGAAAATGCCGCCATGGCACCCTGATAATCAGAGTTTTGATATGCCGCACATCCTCGGTTGTAACGAAAGCGGATATCCCCAGGATGGTCCATATCTGAACGGGCATATGCCTTTTCGGCCTCTGCGAAATGGCCCTGCCTGTACAGTTCATCCGGACTTTGGGCCGCTAGGGCCTGGGTCGCCAGGGTCATGCCAATAAAGAATACGACCATATCAATGTGCCTAAACAATTGTCCTCCTAATTACGCCCCTGTTTCCGTGGATCTCCTCTCCGCTATCAGTCCTTCGAGAACCAAAAAGAGAATAGCAATGAGCAGGAAAAGAGGGAACCTTTCCTCATATACCTTGATTTTGCCGCTTTTGAGTGTATGGGCCTCTGTCTTTGATTTAATCCCTTCAAAATAGAGGACATCCAGATCCAGATCACCCGCCACAGACCGGACATAACTGCCTCCAGTCATAGAAGCGATATCCCTGAGCCCTTGTTCATTGAGCCTAGACAGGACCAGCCTGCCCTCCTTGTCCTTCTTAAACCCTCCCTTGCCATTCTCTTCCGGGATTGGTCCGCCTGAGGTATCTCCCATGCCAAAGACAAAGATCTTTACGCCCTCTTCTGACGCGATTTTTGCCTCCTCGAGCCCTCGATTCTCATTGTCCTCACCGTCCGTGATGAGCAGTATGACCTTATCCGTTTCAGACTTGAAATCAAACCCCGAAAGACTGGTTTTTATGGCAGCCCCCAGGTCTGTCCCCGGAACGGGTATAAGATCAGCCCTAAGCGCGCCCAGAAACATCTGAAGCGCGCCATAGTCCAGTGTCAAGGGACATTGAACAAATGCCGCCCCGGCAAAGGCCACCAGGCCAACCCTGTCCCCTTCAACGACCCGGAGAAAATCCAGGATCTCTCTCTTGGCCCTTTCGAGCCGATTTGGTTCAATGTCCTCTACGAGCATGCTGCGCGAAACATCCACCGTAATCATGATGTCAACACCCTTCTGGCTGACCTCCTGGTAATGGCTGCCCCAACGGGGCCCTGCCAGTGCCAGAAGCATCAGGCCCAGGGCGCCCAGCAAAAAAAGCCCTTTCAAAAACCGCCTTCCCTTTTGAACCTCTCCCGTCAGACGGGCCAAAAGCTCAGGAACGGCAAAGGCCTCCATAGCCCTCTTTTTTTGTCTATCACGCACAACTAAAATCAAGGACGCCAGTGGCAGAAGCCAAAGGAAATGCAATATCCAAATATGGGCAAATGTCATGGAAGCACCCTCAGGATTGTCGCCCCCAAGAAGACTTCCAGGCCGAGTAAAACGAAAGCGGGAATGAGAAAATACGGATAAAGCTCTTTAAAATGGAAGAATTCCTTGACCTTGACCTCAGTCTTTTCTTGTCTATCTATGATATCGTATATCTCAGAAAGGCGCTTGCTGTCGGCGGCCCTAAAGTACTTTCCTCCTCCAGTTTTTGCGACCTTTTTCAGTGTCGCCTCGTCGAGATCAACCCGCTGGCGAACAATGCGGGTACCGAAAGGGGTCCTCACCCTAAAAGGGGCAGGGCCTTTTCCTCCCACACCAATGGTATAGATCTTGACCCCAAACGCCCGCACCGCTTCTGCCGCGGCCTCAGGCGTTATACTCCCCGAGTTATTCCTCCCGTCCGTGAGCAGTATCAGTATTCTGGTCTTTACCTTTAGGTCTTTCAGTCTCTTGCCTCCAATAGCAATAGCAGAGCCGATAGCCGTACTGTCTCCGGCCATGCCGATCTCCATTTTATCTACCAGTCCCAGGAGTAGTCCCTTGTCTAGTGTTAAGGGGGATTGAGTAAATGCCTCTTTCCCAAAAACGACCAGCCCAATCCTGTCCATCTCTCTCTTCCTGATAAAATCCTTGACCACCTTCTTGACCGCTGTAAGCCTGGAAACAGGTTTCCCATCCAACTGAAAATCCAGTGCCTGCATAGATCCCGAGGTGTCAAGGCAAAGCATAATATCAACGCCTGACGAGCGGATCTCCCTGGACGTATTGTAAAGTTGTGGCCTAGCAGCGGCCAAAACAAGCAGTGTAAGGCAAATAGTCCTCAGTCCTACAGGTACCTTTCCCAACAACCAATTGGCATTACCCGCAAGTCCTGCCAGTCTTGAAGTCACAGAATATGTTATACTGGATGGCCTTTTCCAGAAATCAAACGCCAGACATCCTGCCACCACCACGAGCAACACCAGAAGGATAGGATAGGCAAACCGGAACATCATTGTCCCGCACCCTGGCGTCCATTTGCTGAACGGTGTTCCTCAGAAAGAGGGCTGGTTTCCTTGATGTAAAAGAGTGCCCCTTTTACCTCTTCCTCTTTCCTGGCCAGCGTAGGTACTGTGTCAGCAAATTTGACAAGATCTGCCTGTCTCAACAAGGGTAAGAGCCTTCGATCCTCATCTTGGCGGACACGAAGGGCGATTTCCTCTGTGGTGAATTCTACGCCTGGAAATCCCCTGAGGGATCCAAGATAACTTCTCAAAATCTCAGAAAAGCGAAAATAGAACTCCTTTATGTGGCCCTGTTCAAAAAGCCTTTGGGCCTCAAGCTCCTCAATCTGCTTTTTGGCACGAATGTAAGGGGGGTCTTCAGGCAAAATCGAGACAGCACTGCCACCCCTTTTCTTGTACCACCAGATAAGACCAGACACGGCCAGCAATATGGTGAGCGCCCCGGCCACAATTGGGAGATGTTCCAACCACAATGGCCTGATTGGAATAATCCCTTGAATGGGCCTAAGCTGGGCCTCTTCGGGCCTGTCTCCCAGGTTGGAAAGCACCTTTAGGGACACAGGATTGGTCTTTAACATTTGTGGCTTACCTCCCTTATCTAGGTATGTAAGGCTAATTGGACCTGATTTCCAGGTACCGAGCCTGTCCACTAAAAGCTTGATCCTGATCTGGTGAGAATCGATGGTTCGTCCTAAGATCGTCAGACCTTCCAGTCCCTTTATTTCTGGTTTATCTGGCAGACGTCCCCGCTCTGGCAGATGATACATTAGGGTGAGCATGACGATATTACCTACCCCAGCCGAATCCCTGTCAAGAGAGGCCGATAGGCCGGGCCGGGGACTGCCGATATTCTCTTCAGCCTTACAAATTCCCGGGAAAAAAAGGAGCGCAAAGATAATACAACCCGGAACAATAAGAAAAGGGGAATGGCCCTGCATATATACTCCGACTTCTTTCAATTATAAATCTCTTATGACCTCCTTCTCCTTTGATCAAAAAGGCGTGTCAATGGCTCTACCACAGGTCTGTCCGTGGACAATTCGACTAGGTCAACACCCATTCTTTTGACGAGTTCCGAAAGGTAAGACAATTGCCCCCTCTGGTACTCCCGCCACCTCTCCCTTATATCCTTGCTTCTGGTATTAATCAGGAAGAACTGCCCGGTCTCAGGATCCCGGAGATTTATAAGGCCCACATTAGGGAGTTCCGCCTCAGCAGGGTCCGAGACCCGAAGGATGCTAAGGTCATGTTTTTTTGCTGCCAGTCTCAGGGACCCGTCGAATCCACTATCCATACAGTCGGATATCAGGAACACGATGGCATGACGCCTTACCACCCGGTTGAGATAGGTCAGGGCGGCATCCACATTGGTCCTTAGGTCCTGGGGTTCATATGTGAACACCTCCTTGATCAAGCGCCAGACGTGAGATGCGCCTTTTTTGGGCGGAATGTATTTTTCCATGCGTGAGCTAAATAGAAGCGCCCCCACCTTGTCATTGGTCCGGATGGCCAGAAAGGCAAGCATACCGGCCACCTCAGCCAGGAGTTCTCTCTTGAACTTCCCTTTGGTCCCAAATAGATGCGAACCGGAGAGGTCCAGGAGGAGTATCACAGTCAATTCTCTCTCTTCGTGAAAGACCTTGACAAAGGGCCGGCCAAACCGAGCAGAGACATTCCAGTCAATGGTCCTTATATCATCACCGGGCTGGTACTCCCGCACCTCTGCAAACTCAATTCCCTGGCCCTTGAATGCACTTTCATACTGACCGGCGAACAGGTCATTTGCAAGACGCCTTGTCTTGAAATGAAACCCCTGAATCTTCTTTAATACCTCCTGAGGGATCACTTTACGGGACCTCTAGCCTTTCCAGCAAGATGTTGATTATGTCATCGGTGGTCTTTCCTTCTGCCTCTGCCTCGTAACTAAGAATAATACGGTGCCGGAGTATATCGGGGGCCATGGATTTGACGTCCTGCGGGGTCACATAGCCCCGACCGTTTAAAAAGGCGTGGGCCCGAGAGGACTGGCCCAGCCAGATGGAGGCCCTGGGGGAGGCTCCATAACTAATCATGGGACCAAGATCAAGGCCAAATTCCTCGGGGACTCTAGTAGCCCTGGATATTCGCACAATGTAATCAACAATTTTTTCCTCCATATGGATAAGACGCATGGTCTCTTTGGCCGATTCAATTCGGGAGACCTCTACAACCCCGCTAACGTTATCGGTGGCAGCCGCATACACCCGTGTCATGATCTCCTTCTCCTCCGCAGCCGATGGGTAATCCACCCTGATCTTTAACATAAACCTATCTATCTGGGCCTCCGGGAGGGGGTAGGTCCCCTCTTGCTCGATAGGGTTTTGTGTGGCAAGCACCAAAAAAGGCCGTTCAAGGGAAAAGGTCGTCTCTCCAATGGTGACCTGTTGCTCTTGCATGGCCTCAAGGAGGGCGCTTTGCACCTTGGCCGGGGCGCGGTTTATCTCATCGGCCAGAATGATGTTATGAAAAACGGGGCCCTTCTTGATCTCGAAAGAACCATTGTCAGGCCGGTAAATCTGGGTCCCTAGGATATCTGCAGGCAAGAGATCAGGCGTGAACTGGATTCTTTGAAATGTAGTTCTAATTGTAGCGGCGAGGGTCTTGACAGCTGTAGTCTTGGCCAGGCCTGGAAGACCCTCTAAGAGGAGATGGCCCTCACATAATAGCCCTATCAAGAGCCTCTCCATCAGATTCCTCTGACCGACCACCACCTTTTCTATCTCTGACATAATCTGCCGCAGTACCAGGCTTTCCTCTTCGACCCTCCGTGTTATTTCCTGGATGTCCATCAATTCCTCCTTACCTCAAATTTCTCACATAAGATGGGATAGAGGCCGATACCTCTTTTATACCTTTTATCGCCCTACGACTTCTCAGGCCTCTTTATCATTTCATTCGGGTTTTTCATGATCTGGTCCACCTGCCACTTCCCCAGAAAAAAGGGATAGTCATTTTCAGAGGAAATCGCAGGGAAATCTTTCGCCTCCTTATCTTTCTTTGCGAAAATGGAAAGGGTGTGTTCTTTCGAACCCTTTAGGCCGATTTTACAAATGGGATTTTTAAAGTCCGCCTTTGTGCGGTCAGCCACGTATTTCTGACAGCTCAACTTGGAAAGGGTCGAAAGTAACCTGTTCAGTTTGGCTACATCAACCTCTTTTCCATCAGCGGTCTGCCAGCCCGTTTCTTCTTTTTTTGAGGTTGCCTTCTCCTTGGTCCCGGTCGTCTTGCCTGCCTTCACCTCAACAGACGGATGTCTTCTATGAAACACAAAAGATTCCTTGCCCTTTGTGATATGCAGCTCCGAAATATCCTTCTGTTCAAAGGCCAGAACGGCCTTATCCCTGAGTTCCTCCACCGTCTGATCAAATTTACCCCTGAAAACCCCCGAGGCCTGATAGATATTCGGATCACCGGTCAGTTTAACGAATGTGTGCTGATAACTTTGGGCAGCCTTACCGATCTCAAAACTTCGGCATATGGTATTGTCTGTCCACGCCTTGACAGTAATCTTTTTGTCATCACCCAGGTCATAGCGGACATAGCCCTTACCTTCTGAAACAAGGGTGGTGGGCCTTAACTTTCCTATAACGTCCAGCATGTTTTTGACCTTGCCCGGGTCGGCGGGATAACCTTTGGTCCCAATATACCAAGTATTGTCCTTCTTATTCAAAACGATGGAGTCTCCACCCTTATTGATCTCAAACCTCGAGATGGTCTTTTGCTTGATCTCTGCTATCTTAGGCAACTGGTAGTTCATCCTGTTCGTCTTCTTCAGCGATAGATACACAACAAGCGCGGCAATAATAATAACTAGTATGATGTATTCTTTTTTTGGTTTCATGGGTCACCTCTCTTATTATTTCTGGAATATCATCTGTATACGTCTTTTCCGCGAGTGCCTTCGGAACCAGACAAAAAGACCAAACACAATTACCAATATCGGAAGCCCCGCGATATTGAATGTCTTCACAACTGTCTTTACCAGGGCACTGCTCTCATTCAATGGATTAAACCGTTGAGTCTTGCCCCTCATAGCTGCTATATCTCCGCGGTCATTCAGGGCATCCAAGATATTCATAACAAACACCGAATTAGGACCTTTCCCTTCCCTATCCAGGATATTGTCCTGAAGCATCGCCGACGAGGCGATCAGAAGGATCTTGGCCGGCCTGCTCTTGGCCATAAAAACGCCCTTGCCTTGAATCTTGGATAGATCAACCTCCCCCTTTCTAACAGGCGTGTTCTCAGAGGATTTTTTCTCGCCCTTGTTTTCGGATTCAGACTCTTTTACCATCTTCTCGGGCATAGGCTTCCCCGCAAAATAGCTGGGAAACTCGCCTTCCAGCAGATATGCCAGAGGCATGCTCTCCTCTTCCTTCCCCGATGAAGGTGGCCTGATGTACATCGGGTTGAAATTGATCCTATTTCTCATCTCCCAAGACTTTTCCGAAGAGCTAAAGAGATTAAGGGCCTTGATCCCCTTTTTTGAGATCCGCTGCTCATCCAATTCCAGGGGGGATATCTTGAGGGCCACCAGTTCTTTGATGTCTTTCATAAACCCGAGGCCATGATTGATAAACCTGTTCTTGATAAGCGGCGCAAAATATATCGGCCTTTCACCCCCACCAAATCGCCTTGGAATGTTTTGCTTATAACAGTTTTCATCCAGTACTATCGAATTCTTGATGCGGATGCCGTAATGGTCCAGCAGCTTTTCAAGCCCAGTATTTAAAGGCACATAGCTTGGCCCACGGTTGTAGCCATATGGCTGTTGTTTCGGGGGCATGACCTCTTTGAATGAATCCAAAAATATGGCAAGATTTGTTCCCCCCATCAGGGCCTGGTCGATCTGATATAGCTCGTAGTCAGTAAACTCCTCAGTAGGCCTTGCAATGACAAGAGATTGAAGGCTTTCAGGGATCGAGTCATCTTTTAGATTAATCTCTCTAATCGTATAGTTGCGAGAAACCAGGTTTGAAAAGCTGGATAAGTAATCCGTCTGCTCACCTTCCATAGGAGAATAGCGGGAAATCTTAAGTGTTCCATGATCCGCCAGATAGCCTATATCCATGTTGATGCCGATAAGGGATTCCAGATTATCGTTAATCATTTGTTCCAATCGACTTGGATCCACCAGGCTATACTGTGTTCCAAAAATGGGAATACGCATCACGTGCATCAGTTGCATCGTCCTGACACGGCCACCGTATTCCATCACAAGACCGATGATGCCTTCTCCCGCCTTGATATTTTTGGCGGGCAGGGTAGGCCACGTCAGGGACATTATCTTATATTTTTGCAATATCTTTTCCTGTTCCTCGGGGCCTACAGGGTCTACATAGCTATAGGCAAGTTTTCCATAACTCTTTTCACCAAGCTCATTAACTACGTCTTTTACCTTTCCGGGTAATTCGGAAAGTTTCCTCAACCCCATAAAAGGTGCCACCTTTTTTAGAGATGAGGACAGATACAATTTGACCTGCACCTTGTCGTGCAGACTCAGGAGTGCACTAATCTTATTGTTGAGTTTCTGTATTGCGGTTGTCAGCTTGTATTCCAAGCCATCTGTGGAAGTAATTGTAGGGATCTGTTCAATCATATCCCCATGTATCAGCACAAGGCCCATGTACGCCTTCTTGAACTTCACTTCATCCTTTTCGAGCACTTGAATTTGAACGGGCCGAATCCCATAGCTGTCGGCCAGTGCCTGGTTTTCCCTGGCACCCTTGGCAATCCCTTCTGTCTCAGGGGTGACATTATAAAATCGGTAGTTGAAATACTGATTGGCATGGATGGCATATTCTTCGAGCAGATCGTGAAGATACCTTTCTGTATTATTGTGTGGCGCCGGGAGGTCTTGGGTGAAAAATACCTTTATGGTCAGTGGCTCAGAGAGGGTAGACACCACCTCCTTGCTGGCCTCGGATAATGAATATATCTTATTTTTCGTCAGGTCGATCCTGAGGTACAGGGTCAACCCCGCAATATTCACCAATATAATCACGACCAAATATATAAGGGGCTTAATAAAATTTTCGGGCAGGTTTCTTGAATCCATTTGCTTCTCCTCACTTTTTTCCTTGCATAACCAGGTTTGTTCCATAGAGTCCAACAAAAATTACGCTCAAGAAGTATAGGATATCCCGTGAATCGATAATGCCTTTGGAGATATTCTGAAAATGGGACGCCGCCCCCAGATAACTGATCACACCTAAAACAGACCTGGGAAAGAAAAAAAGCATCTTATCGATCAGCGTCAAGGCAAAGCATATAATCATACCGATAATAAAGGCGATGATCTGGTTTCGGCTCAAAGATGAAGCAAACAGCCCAATAGAGGAAAAAGAGGCACCCAGCAATAGAGCGCCGATATACCCCCCAATTACAGGACCCCAATCGAGCTGCCCCAGAAATGCGATAAAGCCTGGATAGGACACAGTAGGGACCATCATCACCGCAACAAAGGCGACTGCCGCCAGAAATTTGCCCAGGATCACATCGTTGAAAGTAACGGGAAGGGTGAGAAGGGTTTCATAGGAACCCACATTAAGTTCCTCGGAAAACAAGCGCATGGTAATGGCTGGAATCACAAACGAAAAAACAATGGGAAGCAAGGAAAAAAAGTTCCTGAGATTCGCCTGGTCGTAGAGAAAAAACGTTGCAAAGAAAAACCACCCCGTTACCAGAAGGAAGATAGAAATCACTATATAGGCAATGGGGGATATGAAGTAATCCTTGAATTCCTTATTGAAAATGTGGACGGCCTGCTGCATATCATTCCTCCTTAGTCAGCTCACGAAATATGTTTTCAAGTGTCCGGGTCTCCTGGTGAAGTTCCATTAAGGCCCAGTCGGTTTTTTTGACGGTTTGATAGACTGGTCCCCTCAGATCAAATGAGGCATTACAGGTGAGCCTTATATCGATCATTCCATCCTGGTCTTCCTGTATACATTCGACCTTTGAGATACCGTCGATCACTTCCAATTGGGCCCTCGCCGATTGGAAATCCGCATTACGAATAGAGACATGTATGAAATGTTCTTTGCTGGCAGTTTGTTTCAGGCTCTCAGTGCGGTCGTCGGCAACAATCTTTCCCCGGTTAATAATGACGATACGGTCACACGCGGCCTCTGCCTCACTTAAGATATGGGTAGAAATGATGATAGTCTTTTCCTTCCCGATCCGCCTTATAATCTGTCGAATTTCGGCAATCTGATTTGGGTCCAGGCCTGAGGTAGGCTCATCCAGCACCAATATCTCAGGGTCATTCATCATAGCATGCGCCAGCCCTACACGCTGCTTATACCCCTTCGAAAGCTCACCAATAGGTTTATGCATGACCTCATTGAGCCCGCACAGATCAGCCAGATTGCGAATTTGGGAGAGTTTGCCATTCCCTGTCTTCTCAAGACCCTTGATATTCGCGATATAGACCAGGTAATCGTACACCAACATCTCATGGTATAAAGGGGCGGATTCCGGCAGGTACCCGAGGAGCCTTTTTATCTTGAGGGCATCTTCCTCAATAGTGTAATCCTTGACTCGAATGGTGCCCGAGCTGGGCCGAAGAAAGCCAGTCAGCATTCGCAGTGTGGTCGTCTTTCCGGCACCATTAGGCCCCAGCAGCCCCAGGACTTCACCTTTCTCAATCTCCAGGTTTATCGTGTCCACGGCACAAAGATCGTGATAATACTTGGTCAAATTCTCGACGTGTATCATGTTCCTCTCCTTTATGTTTTTCGTGGGAGCATAATTGTCTTGCCAAAGCTGAACAGGCTCATGTCCTGATTTCCTGCAACATGAACACAAAATATGAAATGGCAAAGCAGACCAGGGTCAGGGCAATCAAGGCCGTCATATACGGAAAGACCACTATGACACTCTGGCCTAATCGCAAGGGGTTCTGAAAACGTGAGGCCAGAATCTGCTCCGCTGGCCCCATGAGTGTAATGGAGCGTGTCGTTTTCCTCATGGGATCGATAATTGTGGCGGTCGCGTTAGAATAAAGGACCATGGGGGAGCAAAGAGAAACCATGTCTTTTACCCTTGCATTCTCAGGCCTTATTTCTCTCTGGTTCCCCACGGGCGCGACTGCATTTGCCACGACATCCGCGCCCAGAGACACAAAAAAAGACAGAAAAATCCAAAGCGCCACTGAAGCCAATGCAGATGTCGCAATGTTCCTGAAAAATATTGAAAACAGCATAGAAACCCCAAGCCAAAAAGAGATGTAGAAGATACTTATGACAAGATATATAAGGAGACGCCATATCTCATCAATCCCCGGTACGACTCCCACAATTGCGAGGCCAAAACCGGAGATGACCAGGACAATAGAAATGAGCATGATGCTGATCGTGGCCACGGCCGCCAAGAACTTCCCGTTAATGACCGCATCACGATAGATGGGTTGGGATATGAGCTTGATGAGTGTCCCATGCGCCCTTTCCCGATTAATAGAATCAAACCCTAGAACTAGGCCTATAAGTGGACCAAAAAATGCCACGAATTGGACCATGGAAAACAATGCGCCTGGAGTGCTAAAGAGCATTAGAAAGGGGAACTTGGTCCTTGAGAGGCCCCCAAGGTTCTCTCTCAAGTGCATCCCTGCCATGTAACTGGTAATGAAACTTACCATGGCAATCAAGGCAAAGAGGACAATAAACCTGTAACTGCTGAAATGATCGCACAGCTCCTTTCTATAGACCGCACAAAGGCCTCTCATATCTATACCTCCCGAAAATACTTCATATATACCTCTTCCAAGGTGTATTCCTTTTCACCCACCCCAAATTTTTCCTCCGCCAGTGAAGCAATAGATCCCTCCGCCACCATCCTGCCGTTGATCATGATCCCCACACTATGGGATATCTTCTGTACTTGGTGAAGGTTATGCGAAGAGAGCAGCACAGTAATATCTCTATCACGGTTTAATGATTCAATTAACTCCATCAACCTGAGGGCCCCATCGGGATCAAGACCAAGGGTTGGCTCATCAAGGAAGAGAATCTTAGGATCTTTAATGAGCACCTCCGCAAAGCCCAGACGCTGTTTCATTCCCCTGGAGAACGCACTCACCTTTTTTCGTTTTTCCCCACTTAGACCGACGAGTTCCAGAAGCTCGTGGGTTTTTTCAGATGCCCTGTGTTTCTGTATCCCATTCAGGCTGGCGACATATTCCAGGCTTTGGACTGCATCGAGATCCCCGTAAAACCCCCCATTTTCAGGAAGGTAACCTACAAGACATTTCACGTCCCTTGGCCTTCGTAAGGGGTCAAGGTTACAGACCCTTGCATCACCTGCTGATGGCCTGCTCAGGCCGAGAAGCATCAGAATCGTCGTTGTCTTCCCCGCCCCATTTGGTCCTAGAAATCCGAATATCTGCCCTTTTTTGACCTTAAAGGACAGATGATCAACTGCTGTCTGATTTTTGTATTTCTTAGTTAGACCTGTGGTTTCGATCATAATGTCTGATCCCATCTTACCGCCTCCCTAATCTAATAAATAACGTCACAAGCCCGGCCATGACCAATACAATAATCCCGATCCCTATCCACCCCCAGGCAGTGGCGGCCTTTACGGTGACCCTCAACTCAAGGTTTTTCTCTGCCTTGCCCGACTCTGCGCTCAGGCCCACGGAGTAATCACCAACCAATGCCTGATCAGCAGGAGTAATTGAGGCCTCAATCTGTTTTAGCTCTTCGGGAGCCAAGGTGTCGATCTTTTCGGGGTTGAACTTCACCTTCCAGTTTTCAGGCTTAAAGGATAAAAAGTGCACATCGTCTAATTTAGCAGACCCGCTGTTTTTCACATAAAATGATAGGTTGGCCTCTTTTCCCCTGATGGCGTCAAGGGAGAGAAGCCCGTTAGCGGTGCCTGCATCGAGCTTATATGTCCCGGTCAAGACCACGGTCAGTCTGGCCTCTCCCTTGGCCTCTGGAGAACTAACCTTGACCAAGATGTTATACTTACCGGGACTTGAAAGGGCATAGGGTTTGACCGCAACCGCAACGGTTTGGCTCTGGTTTCCCTTCAACCTCAGACTTGAGATAAACTTTTCTTCATATGCAGGTTTGAAATTAATCTCCCAATTCTCCGGGCCCTGGGAGATCAGACTAAAAACGGCATCCTTTTCCAGCTTGCTTTGAACCTCCAAAGAGAATTCGAATTTACCGTCTGTCGGCCCCCGAAGTACCGGATAGGAAGTAGTAATATTGACTCCCCCTGCCTTTTTCTCCTCTTTCCTTTGTTTCACCGTAATTGTCACATGGCTCTTTGAAATAAGTTTCCGGTCTTGGGTTCGCGCTCGGATGCCAAAGATATATCTTCCCGGCGCAACTTCTCCCACCTGCCTTGCCTTGAAGCTGAGGCTCTTAGACTTGTCGCTTTCTACATGAACACCAGTAACGCCATAGCTATACGTCTTTATCTGGGCCTTCCATCCCTTGGGGATAGAAGTCAGCGCAAGGTTTATGTCTTCATCCCTTCTTCCATGGTTTTTAACAATCAGATCAACGCTCACCTCTTCCCCTTCAGAAACAATCACCCCCGTATATTCCGGGGCCACGGAGATGCTCCTAGGAGGCAGATCCTTCTCTTGCTCCTCCCCAAATGCAGAAGGATTCAACAACATCAGCACGCCTGCCACAATCATAATAACAATATAATGGATGAGATTTGCGCCGTATAGTTTGCATGTCATGATATCAAACCTCCTTAGGTTATTATCTTTATAACGTTTTCATGTACAGTCCATGATTGGCTATGGCACTACTATCTGCACAAAGCCAGCCCGACCGCTTCGGTGATCGAGACCAAGGACGACGATTCGTTGGTCCGGTCTCAACGACCTGATCAGAGCTACAAGATCTTCCACACCGCGAATTTGCAGGCCATTGACCTCCAGGACCACGTCGTTTACCTCAAAGCCACTGGTCGCCAGAGGGCTATCCGGAAATACTGATGTAATCACCAAACCACGTCTAGGATTCAAGCCATATCGTTGTACCTCCTCTGGCTTCACAGGCCTAACGTCCACCCCTAGTCTACCCTCAATGGAAAAGTTTTTACCCCTTATCATTGCCTGCAGACTGGCGGGCCTGACTTTAAGGGTCTGTGTCCTGCCGTTGCGAAAGACAGTTATGTCGACCTCTTCTCCAATGGGACTGGCCGCCACCTCATTTTGGAGGGTACTGCTATCAGAAACGTCCTTTCCCCGGTATCGGACCACCACATCGCCCCTTTTTATGCCGGCCTTGTCTGCTGGACTGCCCTTTGCCACCTGAACGACCAGTGCACCTGTAGCCCTAGCCAATCCAATAGATTCAGCAAGATCAGGAGCAAGGGCCTCGATCCTGGCGCCAACCCAGCCTCGAGCTACCCTTCCATGGTCAAGCAGCTGTCTGGCGACGTGGGTGGCCATATTACTGGGAATGGCAAACCCCATCCCTTCAAAACCACCGGAATGGGATATAATAGCCGTATTGACGCCAATGACCTCTCCGGAAAGATTGAGTAAGGGGCCACCGCTGTTACCAGGATTTATGGCGGCATCGGTCTGCAGGAAATCTTGATAGCCATTGGGATCCATGATCCCTCGCCTATGCTTTGCGCTTATAATGCCTTTAGTGACGGTCTGGACAAGGCCACGGGGATGACCGATGGCCACCACCCAGTCACCCACCTGAACCTGATCTGAATCTCCGAAATTCACATGGGGAACAGGGCCCTTGGCAAAAATGCGCATCACCGCCAGATCGGTCTTGGGATCCGCACCTACCAATTTGGCTGGATATCTTCTACCGTTGGCCAGCAACACCTCAAGCGTAGTCGCACCTCCAGCCACGTGATTATTGGTAAGGATATGACCCTGTGTGTCCATAAACATGCCAGTTCCCAGGGCGCTTAATTCATTTCTGAAATTATGCGGTCGAAAAGGAAGGTCGAAAAAATTGGGAAAGAAAGGACCTATCACTTTTTGACGTTGTATTACATCCACATGCACAACGGCGGGGATATTCTCTTTGGCAACCCGCGCTATTGCGGTGCTCAAATCAATCGATACATTTCTCTCACCCGCCTGTGCTGATACCAAAAAACAATTAACATATCCCGGATATGCCGGGGCCATCAACAGAATCAGGTGGAGAAATAAGAATTTGAGGAAAAGGCCTTTTTTTGACATTCTGACACCCGCCGAGGCATCGGGATCACGTTTAGGTCATTATGGGAACTTGATCTACTCGCGCCTCGTCCATCACAATTTACATGACAGTTAGAGCATTCCTTCACTTGCCTGAAGGCACGGCAGGGATAAGTATAATAGGGAAGGCTTTCAGGAACCTTTCAAAAAGATTACAATTTTGAAAGGATTTGGCCTTGGGCCTAAAATGTATAACGAACTCCAAAACCCAGGGAATTTGACGCACCGCTGACACCATGAAAGAGACCCCAGGCGCCAGACCTGTGATGGATCCGCGCGACAACACTCCAGTGGTCAACCTTTGGCACGGCAAATGCCAATTCGAACATCATGTAATCTAGAAATTGTGACGTGTGTGCATGATATTTTGCCTCAATCTCCGGGGTTTTCGTCGCATAAGATACCCCTTCCCCCATTGCAAAACTTGTATCAAGATAATCATCCCAGGGAAACGGTTCCCATCTAGCCACGATCAGGGCATTGAATTCCAGGTGGTGTTGACCGATATAATGTTTCACTACTTGCCCCTCAAATCCAACATCGATGTTTTTGTTAAATGGCCCGATCATCTTGGAAAGGGCACACGCCACTAGATATGAGTGCTCATATTTCGATTGCATAAAAAAGGTATCCGTCAGGTTATCGCCTGTCAGCTTGGTCTCGTAAACGGTCAATGCCCAATCGTTGGCGGCCATCACATTTCCACAAAATGAGCAAAAGAGCATCAAGACCAAAAAAATATACAAACACATCTTCTCTATTTTTACTATCACCATGTCCTTATTCACGCCTTATTGTAATATAAGTAAGTTGTCTTTCACCTCTTACCCCTTGGGGCATTGAGGGCAATCTCATTTATTACTCTTAGGAAGGTCTTGGGGTTTGCTTAAGATACCGTTCATCCTGGGGCCATCCTGACGAGAGTAGAGAGGTAAAATATGGCATAACAGGCAAGGACCGCAATAAGATTCCAGTGCCCGTGGTTTTGTATAAGGAGGTTCCATTTGAAAGACCAGACTGATCTACTTTTAATCAATCTCAAGGACGGCCAAAACCGCTTCACCTCCCGACAATATTCTTCATATGTATCAACAAAGAGCCCCCGTAACTCTGTCTCCTCGCGCTTAACGCGATTGACCATATAGAAATAATACAACACGGTAAACACCATAATCAGCCAAATCTTGCCGATAAGGAGGAGGCAGCCCAGAAGCAAAAAGAACCGCCCTATATACATCGGGTTCCTTGTTAGCATATACGGTCCTTTAACCGCAAGGGCCTTATTCTTGTCCAATGAAGCGAAGCTCCAAAGTTGAATCAGTTCGCCGAACATTGAGACCACAAATCCTGGTATAAGCAAGGCTGTCTTTATCCGTGGGATCAATAAGATGAAGAGTGCGATAACAATCGGATATCGCAATTTTGTCAAGGCCCTTCGCAGTAGTTCATTGTTGAAAATACCGTGGATCTGATTTACCACGCCATCATTCATGCTGGTATCCTCCGTAAGACACAAGCCAACTTAACCTATTTTGGCCTAATTGCTTCCCCCCGAAGAATCCGAGGGGATTGGCACGGGTTATAGAACAGCAAATTAATCGGGATATGACACAAAGGTTACTATTTTGTAATATTTTGTCAAAAGTGCACATGGAGTTAATTAGAAAGAGGCGCACGAGGGAGGGAAACAGTAAATGTACTCCCCTTGCCAAGATGACTTGTGGCAGTGATATCACCGCCATGTGAGCGGGCGATTGCCAGGGCCAGGCTGAGGCCCAAACCCGTCCCGGCCTGTGAGCGGCTCCGATCACATCTATATAGCCGTTTAAAAATGTGTGGCAGGTCCTCCTTTGATATGCCAATGCCCGTGTCACTGAAAGAAATTACAGTCTTAGCCATATCGCCGTTAATCGAAACCGTCACTGTTCCTCCGTATGGGGTATACTTTAACGCATTATCCAGGAGATTGGCAATCACCCGTTGAAGCCTCTGCATGTCCCCATATAGAGGATAATGATCTGGTAATTTCCTGACAAGATCTATGCATTTGTCTTCAGCAATAGGCTGAAATAATTCACAGGCATCCCGCACCAGGCGGACAAGGTCGACCTCCACCATCAGAAACCTGCCTTCCCCTGCCTCGATTTCTGATATGTCCAGCATGGCATTGATCATCCCCAAGAGACGATCGCATTCCTCTATGGTGTTGGCCGCCATTGCCTCAAACTCATCCGCACCCCTACCGCTTAACAGCGTCATTTCAGCGATACCGCGAATTCTTGTAATGGGGCTCCTCAAATCATGGGCAATGTTGTCGGTCACCTCTCTCATGCCGCGCACCAGGGCCTGAACCTGGTCCAGCATGTTATTGAACGTAGTCGCAAGCCTATCGATTTCTTCGCCTCTGGATTTAGCAGAAACCCGCCTCTCAAACGATCCCTCAGAAATTTGCTGGGCTGTTCGGGTGATCTCATCAACGCCACTGAGTGCCCTCCTAGCCATAAACCATCCGATAAGAGAGGCAAAGACCATGAGCAGGGCCATTATCGTGCCAAATATCTCCCGGAATGCCGTCATAAATCGCTGATCTTCTTCCAGTAGCCGGCCTATTTGGAGAATCTTACCTGGACCGATTGCACCATAAACCATGCGTATCCTTGAACCATCTTCGGGCCTCACCAGCGTTTCGAACACATGGTCGGCGCCCCCTTTTAACCGTTTCAGTGTGCTCTTGGGCACAACCACGTGCCCCCAGGAGGACATATTTGATGAGACCATCACGTCCCCTTTTTCGGTCAAGAGACGGAAGAACATCTTATGCACCCCCTCAGACTCGGCTTCAAGGACCATCTCTGTATTGGCGGCGTCGATGTCCTTGACCTCGAGTAGGGAAGAGAACTCGTCGATTTCGTTTAAAAGGGCCTGATCTGTTTGACCGCGTAAGGCAGCGGCGATCAAAAAATAAAAGACGGCAAAGGCCACGAGGGCCAATATGCCGAATATGCTCGCATACCATAGGGTCAACCGAAAGGCCAGAGTGCGTGGTAACCTATGGAGCCTCCTTAAGAACATATCCAACCCCCCGGATGGTGTAAATCAGCTTTTTTTCGAAATCCCTGTCAATCTTATCGCGCAATCTGCATATCCGTGCCTCAACTACGTTGGTCATAGGGTCAAAATTATATTCCCACACATGTTCCATGATCATGGTCTTGGATACGACTCTTTCGGCATTGCGCATAAGGTACTCTAAGAGTGCAAACTCGCGGGGTTGCAGCTCGATCTTCCTTCCTCCTCTAATAACCTCACGGGTGATAAGATCCATGGATAGATCACCAACCCTATGACGGGCAGGCTCTGATCCACCGCTGGCCCTACGGATAAGTGCCTGTACGCGGGCCAGAAGCTCGGAAAAGGCAAATGGTTTTGTTAAATAATCATCGCCCCCTGTCTGAAGCCCCTTAACACGATCTTCTATCGATCGTTTGGCACTCAAAATAATAACCGGCGTGTTTATCTCATTGCTCCTAAGTCTTTCTATGAGTGTAAGGCCATCCAATTTTGGCAGCATAATATCTATAATCGCGGCATCATAAGGGCTATTAAGGGCCATATGGAGACCAATTTCGCCATTGATCGCATGGTCGGCAGTAAATCCCGACTCCCTAAATCCCCTGAGTACAAAAGACGCTATCTTTTGATCATCTTCAATCAACAATATTCGCATAACCAACAACCCCGAATCCCCGCCTGGGAAAACCGCAGAAATCTTTTTCTGATGGAAAAAGCATAAGATATACCGACCATGTATGTCAAGCATACATAATTGTAGGGTAACTACTAAGGTTGTCAGATTCACCGTTTAGGCATCGCGGTTCATGAAAAACAGAGGCGATATTGTGCATTGATGACCAGGCGGCTTCTTGTTTTTGTTTCTTCACGTTTTTGTAACCCCGACTCTGAACTCCTGAACTTTGAACCTTAATACTTAAAAAAAACCATTTGCCACCATGAAATAAGATGAGTACACTTAAACAAATCCTCTCCGCAGAACTTTAACGTAACAGCTCAATAAAAAGGGGCAGAAGAAGAGCCCTTCTACCCTGGGGCTAGTTGCTGAAGCCACTGTGCTTTCCCTAAATATTAAGGTGATACACTTTAACTGGGGGTAGAAATGATCCAAATGAAAGAAAGAAGAAAATTTTTAAGGTTCCCTGTGGCCTTAAAAGGTGAATATACCTCGGGAAGGAATAATCGTGAAGCATGTGTGCTTTCAAATATAAGCCGCGAGGGCGCGGGCATGAGGCTTCATGTGACGGAGAAAATAGATGGCCTTTCAGATATCCAATTACATATAGGTATACCTACAAGACGTACACCGGTTCAAGCCAGCGCTAAGTTACTATGGATAAAAGAGGTTCAGGAGGACTCAGGATTAGATTTCATTGCCGGCATCCACTTTAAGGGAATAAATGAGGAGGATAAATGGAGTCTTCTAGATTATGCCTATGATGATTGGTATTCGAGGGAGACGAAAAGCCAGCTCTAATACCCGTCGATATCTTCTCCTCCTTGTTTCATGTAGGCCCGCTTTCTCATCACCATCCGTATGAATGCGTATACCGTGATCAGGGCCATAAGGGCAAAAAGGATCTCATAGAGATTGTAACTCAGGTAGGTAAACCAGGTGATCTTTTCTTGCAGGGAATTATGCCACGCCCTTTCTAGGCTCGGCAAGGGCATGGAAACGACCTTGATAAGGGCGCTATCCAGATCTTCACCACGTTTCATGTAGTTTAGGATCTTCAACATCCCCTCTTTTCCGAATCTGTTGATAATATAGGCAGAGAAACTCTTGCTTTCCTCATAGGCAAGTAGAAGGCCTTCCTTTTCGTTTGGAAAATGCCTTCTCAGGTAATCAAGGCGTATAAATGTGTCTCGAAAGGCCGCCCTGTTAAGAAGAGACCTTTTTTGATTTATTACAACATCGCTCATTCCATCGCTTACCCACTGACAAAGGCCCTCGTCCAGCCATTTTGGTAAAATGTCCCCGCTGATTTGGGAATGAAGCAAGAGATGACAGAGTTCGTGCTTAAGGGTTATATCAAGGCTAAAGGGTTGAATGTTGACCTTTGAATAATTGATCACTATAAGGTCCTTTCCAGGAACAGCAAAGGCCACAATGAATGGATTTTCGCTCATTTTCTGAAAATGTTTGCTGTCCTTAATGAGTACCACAGAAGGTTTCAGAGATAGGCTCCACCCAAAGATATTCTCCAGATCCCCTTTCACCTTTGGATAGATATCCGCGACTTTTTGAGCGATCGACCCCAACGATGGTTCAAAATATACGGTCAACTGCCCTTCTTCAAGGACATTATACCCCCCCTTCGCCCAAAGGAAGGGCGGAAAAACAATAAAAAGCACGGCAAGAAAAATTAGTACACCTTTTTTCATAGCGTTCCTGCTTCTAGCCCCGGTGCCACATCGCATATGGCCTCCAGCCAATGGTACGGCATTCAAAGGCCTTGAAAAGTACTAGCTCAATATTAAGGGAAAGGTTAATGTCTTCTGCCCCTTTTTATTGAGCTATCACCTTGAAAACGAGATCAAGATCAAATAGCATTGAATCAATACATTTGGAGCAATTAGACATGGATCCTATCCTCACCGGCCTTGACCGTTTACGCCAAGGCCTCTGGAAAAAGTTAAAGGGTTATAGAATAGGCCTCCTGGCCAATCAGGCCTCTGTTGATCGTAGCTTAAATACAACCAGGGAAGTTATTTCGAGCCTGCTTCCGGGTCAGCTGAAGATGCTTTTCGGCCCTCAGCACGGGTATGGAGGCGAGGAACAGGACAATATGGTGCAGACCGGGCATTCTTATGACAACGACCTGAAGATTCCCATTTTCAGCCTTTATTCAGAAACTAGAGATCCCAGCCGCCACATGCTTGAAATGATAGACATACTGGTCATAGACTTACAGGATGTGGGAACCAGAGTTTACACCTTTGCCTCTACCATGCTCAACTGTCTCAAGGCCGCTGCAATCTTAGGCAAAAAGGTCTTTGTCCTTGACAGACCCAATCCACTGGGCGGAACAGTAGTTGAAGGAAACATCCTTAAGCCCGAGCTATATTCCTTTGTCGGCCCCTATAGCTTGCCCATGCGCCACGGTCTGACGATGGGAGAAATGGCCTCAATCTTTAATCGCGTGTTCCGGCTGGATTGTGATCTAGAAATATTACCTATGTCCGGGTGGCATCGAGGCATGTTGTGGCATGAGACTGGATTGAGGTGGATTATGCCCTCGCCTAACATGCCCCTCCCGGAAACGGCATGTGTATATCCTGGACAGGTGCTCTGGGAGGGGACCAACCTTTCTGAAGGAAGAGGGACATGCAGGCCATTCGAAATCTTTGGGTCACCTTACCTAGACATAAAGGCAATAAGACAGAACCTGGAACGCGAGGCCCTAACTGGTTGTTATCTTCATGAATACTCGTTTCGTCCCACATTCAACAAATGGGCCGGGCAGGCCTGCCGTGGGTTCATGATACATGTCCTCGCGCCCCATACCTATCGGCCATATCTCACCTCAATCGCCCTTATCAAGACGGTAATCGCTACCCATAAGGGCAACTTTGAATGGAAAAAGCCCCCCTATGAATATGAATATAAAAAGAGACCCATTGACGTGATAATAGGCGATACATCTGTCCGGCGCGCAGTTGAAGCTAATGTTCCTCTCGCCTTCATAAAAGAGCAATCCATGGCAGGCCTTGACTCCTATGAACAATGGAGAAGGGCATACCTGCTTTACCCATAAGCGAATAACTTCGCAAGGATCACCTATGAGGTTATCTCTTCCGGGTTGTTGGCTTTCTTCGAGGGCTAAAGGTACTCTTGGTTCAGTCCAGATTATAATTGGGGTAAAATTCTTTTATCTCAGAAAGGAAGTTCGCACGGCCCTCCCATGGTCCTAATTAGTTTTGAAAATCGGCACTTTATGTTACCGTCTGTTTCACCAGGCCCTTATCTCTTTTGGCTTCCACTAATCCATTTATCAATGGCTTCTTTGTCGAACCGCCAGACCCTTCCAATCCTAATCGCGGGAATTTTGCCTTCGCCCGCATATTTACATATAGTAATCTCATGCAATTTCAAGTACTTGGCAAGTTCCTTGGTTGTCATTATTTCTGGCATAACACACTCCTCGATACTTTGATTTGTTTGGATGGTCTCCTTTACATGCAGAATATTGGGATGTCAGAAAATCAATTATTCTTATTTTAATGCCTAAAAGCTTTAAAGTCAAAAAAAAACGTGTTAATAGTCAATAAAAAATCTTAACTCTTCATATTTGATTTGTATTACATTTTTATAAGTTCGATTCTGAAAAATTAAGCACAAAAAGCTATACTCATGAGGACTGGAAAATTAATTGTCATAATAGTCTTTGCAATCTCCTGCATTTCATCAACTACTGCTGGTTACCACAGGGTCAAATTCGTCTACGATGGAGATACTATTCTCCTGGATAATGGGGAAAAGGTGCGATACCTAGAGGTCGATGCCCCCGAAATCGATCATACAGGAGGAAAAGATGAATTCATGGCCCGTGCAGCAAGAGATTTTAACATCAAACGGACAGACAGGGCACGCGTGAGGCTGGAATATGATCGAGAGAAAAGGGACAGGTATGGACGGCTTCTCGCGTATGTCTTTCTGGAAAACGGAAGTATGGTCAACGCACTCTTGGTCCGGAATGGCCTGGCCCATGTCATGTTCAAGGATCGGAACTTCAAACACAAGGAAGACCTACTTTATTGTCAGAGACAGGCAATGAAAGAAAGGCTTGGAATCTGGAGCAGACCTCTCGAAGGGGATGAGAAATTTTATCTGGGAAATCGGAGCTCTTACAGGTTTCATCGGCCCGGATGCCCTTTTGCCAACAAGATCTCTCGCCGTAATATATTGATGTTTAGATCTCGCCGTGATGCCTTCTGGGAAGGCTACAGCCCCTGCAATAAGTGCCGGCCCTAACAATGACCCCAGGATAATCACCAGGCGTTTAATAGGACAGGGCTTGACCGCCAAGGCGGCCGGCAGTGGGACCTTTTTGAGGCCAAAGACCAAGACAGACGTATCATTATTGCCCCCTGTCATCACAATCATCGCGCGGCGATATGCGCTTAGAACTCTCTCATAACAAAGTCTATATTGTAACCACGCCACGAGCCTCAACCGATACTCTCTGACACCGCCCCTGTAAATGCCTCAGGCAGAATAGAAGGCCGAAAAAAGGCCCCATTGCTGGCCTTGGACTTCTCCTACCATAGTTGCCCTCAATTATTGAGCTATTACATTTAAGACTTGACGATATCTTACCCTGCCACTATAAGAGGATCAATAAATCGGCAATAACTTTCCCCGCCGCACAATGATTTGTCCACAAGAATAATCCTAAAGGCGTCGATGATTCATCCACAAAAGGAAAATTTCTTGCCTCACTTCCATGCCCTGAGGGTAAGAACGACCCGCCTCACCATAGCCGGAAAATGGATGTTATATTTTATACTGATCGGTCTCATTGCTGGACTGGGGTCTGTGCTGTTTTATTACCTCTGTCAGCTTGGAATCCATATGTTTTTGGACCAGATAGCCGGCTACCGCCCCCCCGCTCCTGCAGGGGAGGGCCACATCTTCTCCGCAACACAAACCCCTTTTGATCGTTGGGCACTCTTATTTCTGCCAGCCTTGGGAGGCATCATCAGTGGCTGGATTATATATACCTTTGCCCCTGAGGCGGAGGGTCATGGAACCGATGCCGCCATTGATGCCTATCATAACAAGGGGGGCTTTATTCGCGCTAGAATTCCATTGATAAAGACCATTGCCTCAGCCCTTACAATCTCCTCAGGGGGGTCAGGTGGTCGTGAAGGCCCCATTGCCCAAATAGGTGCTGGATTCGGTTCCGACTTGGCAACAAGGCTTAATCTGTCTGATCGGGAACGGCGGATCATGTTGGCGGCCGGTCTGGGTGCTGGCATAGGAAGCATTTTCCGCGCGCCTTTGGCTGGCGCCCTTTTCGCGGCAGAGGTTTTGTATCGCGACCCGGAGTTTGAATCAGAGGTCCTCATCCCTGCTGGTATCTCCTCGGTAGTAGCCTATTGTGTCTTCTGCCTCTTTCTTGGTTGGGGATCCCTGTTTGAATCACAGAACTTCATCTTTCAAAATCCGTTGGAACTTGGCCCCTATATAATCCTCTCATTCGTATTGGCAGTGGCAGGCATGCTGTACGTAAAGTCCTTCTATGGTGCCCAAAATATTTTTAGGGCCATAAAGATCCCCAACCACATAAAACCGGCCATCGGTGGACTCATGACGGGAGGAATAGGATTCTTTTTACCTCAAACCTTGTGTTTCGGTTATGGCTATGCCCAACAGGCCTTAGACAATGAGCTTTCGACACTTTTCCTCCTTGGTCTTGCCTTTGGAAAAATATTGACCACATCCTTTTCAATCGGTTCCGGGGGAAGCGGCGGCGTGTTCGGTCCATCAATCGTTATTGGTGGGGCATTAGGCGGGGCAGTGGGCAGGATATTTCATGATGTTCTGCCCGCCATTGTGACTCAACCCGGCGCCTTTGTGGTGGTTGGGATGGCCGGTTTCTTTGCGGCCGTATCCAATGCCCCGATCTCCACCATAATCTTTGTAAGTGAGATGACCAATTCATACCACCTCCTTCTTCCTAGCCTGCTTGTCTGTTCCCTTGCATTTTTGTTGTCTCGAAAATGGACAATCTACATCAAACAGGTGAAGACAAAAATTGACTCCAACGCACACCGTGGGGACTTTTTTGTGGATGTCCTGGCTACCATTAGGGTTAGGGAACTGTTGCCTCATATCAGGAAGGCCAAGTTGATCCCGGAAGACATGACCTTTCGGCAGTTCCAGGAGGTCTTTCGTTCAAGCCAGGAGCAGTACTTTCCGGTGGTAGACGCCCATAAGAGGCTGACCGGGATATTTTCAACAAACGATATTCGCGGGGTGATCTTTGATCAAGAAATCGGCGACCTGGTATTAATGAGAGACGTGGCAAACACCGAAATCATATTCACCACCCCATCTGAGGACCTAAATGAGGTGCTCAAAAAATTCACTATCCGCAATCTCAGTAGATTACCGGTCGTCCAAGACGAGGACCATTCAGAGTTACTGGGGATGCTGGATAGGCGTGAAGTCATCCAGTATTACAACGAGCGAATACAACAGATCAAGTCCTCAAGCCCGGCGGAGGAAACCGAAGAATCTGGGGAGGTCTTCCAGCTAAAACACATACTGGTCAAGGAGGCCATGAAACGAAATGTCGAATCAATTCGTGCAGATATGACGATGGAGGAACTCAAGGACTTTGTCTATCAGAGAAAGTTCAACGCCTTTCCCGTTGTTGATTCGCTCGGCCGACTTACCGGAATTCTTTCACTGTCAGACTATCAAAGCAGATCCGACCAGGACAGGTCTCTTTCGGCACAAGACATAGCCACTTGCGAGGTGATCACGGTCACCGAAGACGAGACCCTTCTTTCAGCCCTAAACAAGATCACATTGAAAGATTTCGCGATTCTCCCTGTTGTTAATAGCGAAGACCCAACAAAGCTCCTGGGCGTCATCAGTAGAAGGGACATCATGACAGCCTTCAGTGAAGCAATTGCAAAGAAAAAGTCTGGGGGGAGATAATAGGGGAGAAGTTGTTACTCCTACTTTAGTGCCTTTAGCTTGGCCCTGGCAATTTTGGCCTCGCTCGAATGGGGATATTCCTTTATGATCTTCTTTAAAAGCAGCCTTGAACTGGTCTTATCCTTTATTTCATAGAATGCCAGTGCCTGTCGAAGCATTGCATTGGGTACCTTATTTCCCTTGGGGTATTTTTTAATAACCTCCTGGTAGGCCAAAATTGCGTGCTCATATTGCTTCAGAGACAGGTAACATTCACCAATCCAGAATTGCGCGTTATCAGCAAGGTCCGACTTGGGATACTTTTTTACAAAACTCTTAAAACCGGCAAGGGCGGCCTCATATTTACCCTCTTTGTAGATCGCGCGTGTAGAGCTATAAGACTCCTTTTCAGGAGAGATAGGCCTTTTCCTTTCTTCAGACGTCAGGGGTTCCTGTTGAGATTCTTTGGCCACGGTAGTGTCTTTAAGGGTTTGACTGGCTATCTCAGGGGCGGGAGCAATATCCAGGTATTCATAGAGGTGGTTTATACTCATCTCCAGTGCAGAAACGCGCTCTTTGAGTTCATTAAGCGTGGCCTTTGTGGCGTCCTCTCCGGTGGTATCTCTTTCAACAGCACCCTTAACAAGATGGCTGTTCTCTTCTAGACGTCCCGAAAGTCTCTCGGTCTCAGCCCTTATCTTGTCGAGTTCGGCCCCCATTTCCGCCTGATTATAGCGAATAGATTTAAGCTTTGACTCAAGGTCACCAGAGACCTTCTTCTCCATTGACCCTTGCAGACTATCAACTCTCTCATTAACCGCTGCAATCTTTCTGTTGAGATAGAGAAGGTCTTTTTTTGTAGTAACGCAGGAAGGAAAAAGGAGTGGAATGACGAGAAACCACGGCCTAAAAAAACCATTCTTGAGCAAAAGGGATATTTTCATCTCTTCACATCAATATAGAACGCAGGAGCCGACCTCTCAAACAGGCCGGCTCTCTAAACTTGCACAAAAGGCCTGCCAAATAAATGGCATGACATCATTAAAGAACTAAATATTCTCACTTTATCAAATGGAACTCATCCCGCCTATTCTTGTCCCAGGCCTCCTCATTGTGGCCAGGGTCGACCGGCCTTTCTTCGCCGTAACTGATCGTTGAAATACGATCACCTGAAATACCCAGGGCCATAAGATACTTCTTGGCGGCATGTGCCCTTCTCTCGCCCAAGGCGAGGTTATATTCATTGGACCCTCTTTCGTCACAATTGCCCTCGATTCGCAACGAATAGGCAGGGTTTTGGCGGAGCCAGTTCGCCTTTTTTACCAAAATGGCCTTGGACTCAGATTTCAAATCCGACCTATCAAAGTCAAAATAGATATTCTCGGACTCAAACATACGGACCAGCTCGGCGATCTTTTGGGACCTTTCGAGTTCCTGGAGCCTGGCCTGCCTTTCAGCCTCCTGGGCACTGGAAAGCGCAGTGCCTGCCATCTCCCCTTGCCTGGCCTCTTCAGCCTCCACTTTTTGGGTAGTCGGCTGAATGGCCTCCGAGACCTCGGCCGGTTTTTTTGCACAGGACGCCACCAGTAAGAGGGAGCAACATACAAACGCCAGGGCAATTAAGCCATTATTAATTTTTTTCCCCATACTCTTGTTACCTCCTGAATTTGTTAGTTTACAACACCTCGCGGCATCTCGTAAGCCCCAAGTCTCTAATAATTTACCTTCAAATCGCTATATTTTGCAAGAAAAAATACATTTGACCTTTATGATATTTGGTCTTGTAACATCTCCCTTTCATTATTTCAAGCAAATAGAGTTACTGTCGTAATTTTTTCATACCCAGCTCCCTTGCCTCCATTCGACAAGGGATGTGAGGACTAAGGGCCCCAGGATGGAGCAGTCTGATCTCCATCTAAAAAGGTGATTCTTTTTTGATTCTGCCCGTTGGAATTCATAATATAGAGGTGATAATGGCCCTCTCTATTTGAACTAAATACTATGTATCTCCCGTCAGGAGACCAGCACGGGTCTTCATTATTCCTTTGATTCTCCGTCAGCCTCTTCAATTGTCCGCCGTCGGGTTCCATGGTGTAGAGATCAAAGTGCCCATTTGTCATTGATTCAAACGCGATTCTGTTTAAGGAAGACCAGGCCGGAGAGCTATTATATGCACCTTCAAAGGTCACTCTCTCTTCCTTTCCACTGGCAAGGTCCATGACATAGATCTGTGGGGATCCTGAGCGACTTGACACGAAGGTGATTTTTTTCCCATCCGGGGAAAAGACGGGCGAGACATCAATACCCCAATGGCTCGTCAGCCGCCTAGTGATTTTACCCTCCAAATCAATCGTGAATATATCGGGATTGCCTACGCGGCTCAGCGTTAGCGCCAGCCCCTTATCATCAGGGGACCACGATGCCCCTATATTTAGCCCTTCTCTACCGGAAAGCAGACGCACAGCACCAGATGCGATATCCATAATATAGAGCTTGGGGCCTCCATCTCTGTAAGAATTAAATGCGATTTTTTTTCCATCAAAAGACCATCTGGGCAGGAGGGCGATGCTCCTGTCTGCGGTTATTTGTCGGACATTTTGTCCATCATAATCGCACACATAAATCTCTTTATGTCCTGTGCCATTTCCCACAAAAGCCAACTTCGTAAGAAAGATACCCGGATGTCCTGTTAATGCTCGGATGATATCATTTCCGAGTCGGTGCATCATATAATGGTAGTGGTTTTTGTACCCAAAGGTCCTCTTACCAAATATCTCTCTTCCCCAGAAGACATCGAATAGCCGAACCTCTACCTCCAGTGTATTACCTACGCATGTATAGCCACCCTTCAGAAGAAGTTCTGCACCAATGACAGACCAGTCCTTGAAACGAATATTTTCCATTCCAATGGACAAATCATTTTCTTCTTCTAAAAAGGCCGCTTTATCCATTGGGCTAAAATAACCGCTATAATCAAGGTCACTAGATATGATGGCCGGCAATTTGGTTGCTAGTTCCGAAGGAATCTTGGTAGTGACCCGATCCCTGAAATCTGGGATGGCAATCTTGAATTTTCGCTGGGAAGGGGAATTGATATCTATATAGATCCTGCCAAAACCAGGGGTGGGGAAAAAGAAGGAGGCACACAAGACAATGCTCAGCAGCCAGAATGGTAGCCACGCGCCCCTTGGGAAGGGCGATGTCCTTTGCCCAAATAATATGGGATTATGAAGCTCCAAAGGTCTAGTACCCTTCTAGGTCCCTTAGATTGAAATCGATCTCAATTTCGTCATATGTCTTATTGTAGCCTTCGGGGAAATGCGGCAAGGGGTTTGAGCGCTCCACGGCCTTTAAAACCGATTGATTAAAGATGACATCGGAGGATCGACTCTTGAACCAGGTCTTCAGGATGGCGCCATCATCTTGGACCGTTATAATTACAACGGATTCAAGGTGCTTTTGACTCTTGGCTCCGAGGATGGCGACAGGATAGGACCAGTTATGCTTAATCCTGTTTTCAACCTCCAACTGGTACATCCTGATGGAGATACCGGTGTCTGCTTCACCTACCTTCAATTGAGGAGCAGGCGCACCCCTGGCCCCTTTCTCCAACTTGGGGAACTCTTCGTCAAGAGGTCTTTTCTTCTCTGTCTCGACCTTCTTTTTGGTCTTCTTTTCCTCTGTCTCTAAAGTCCTTTTTGCGATAATAACAGGCCTCTCCTTTTCCTTCGACCACCCAATTCGCCTGGCTCGGTATGCCTTTCTCGAAGCAAACAGGCCCTGCCCTTTCTTTGTGTAAATGCCTCTTTCAGACCTCAGCCCCTTCCTGCTCGGCATTTCTACCAGGCTGACCTCATAAACCGCGCCTTTGATGCTCCTGATAGGCATGGGCTCAGGAACAAATAGAAGTGTTGAAAAAACCGCCAGGTGAAAACCAACGGAGACCATTAGCATCTTGCGCCACTTAGAATCCATCAGTCTTTCAGAACTGGCTTCAATCCATAAGGCATCCATGGGAATCAATCCAGAGGCTCGGTGATCATACCCAGTTTGTCGATCCCGGCCCGCTTGACCCTAGAAACCACATCTATGACAAAACCATAAGGGACATCCTTGTCGGCCCTCAACAGGACCTCTTTCTCGCTCCTGTTCTCAAAAATGTTCTTGACCTTCGTCTCCAGATTTCCAAGTTTGATTATATGATTCTCTATGAAGATCTGCCTTTTTTTATTAATCGTTAATATCAGAGGGTCTTCCCGGGTCTTGATATGCCTGCTGGCCGTCTTAGGGAGTTTGACCTTCACGCCCTGCATCATCATAGGCGCGGTTACCATAAAAATGATAAGAAGCACCAACATCACGTCAACGAGCGGGGTGACATTGATATCGGACAAAAAGCCTTTGTTATTGCTCTCTAGCATAAGCGAAACTCTCACGCATCTCTCTTTCTTACAATATCCTTTCTAATTAACTCCCTTTCGACCATACTCAAAAAATCAGATGCAAATATATCCATTTCCCCATTAAGCGCCGAAATCCTGTTTCTGAAATAATTAAATGCCACAACCGCCGGGATCGCGGCGGCCAGGCCCGCCGCTGTGGCAATAAGCGCCTCAGAAATCCCCGGAGCCACCACTGCAAGATTAGCCGATCCTTTGAGCCCTATCCCCCGAAAGGATTCCATAATACCCCAAACCGTGCCAAAAAGTCCGATAAAGGGCGCTGTATTCCCGGTGGTAGCCAAGAAACTCAGGGCGCGCTCCAGTATATTTATCTGATTTATGGTTCCCCTTTTCAATGATCGCTCAAGATTGTCCATTATGGCCTGACGGGACCTTAAGGCCGCCTCACCACCCCCTTCATCTTGGCCCTTCTCTGAATTGAAAGAGGCCTGAATCTTTCGAATTCGGCTGAACTCGGCATATCCCGCCCTAAAAAGACGCGCGACCGGGCTGAATGCCAGCCCTTCACATGCCGCAAATATCTTTTTCAACTCCTTCCCCTGGTAAAAAAGCTCCAGAAAACCAGCCGTCTCCTGTCTTGCCCGATAAAGCAACCTGAACTTCATAAAGATAATGGTCCAGCAGGTGATCGAAAAGAGCAAAAGAATCCACAAGACAAATTTCACCATCAGACCGGCATGAATGACCATCTGGACAACGTCATGACCAAACGCACTCCCCACTGAAGCGCCAATCGGAATCTGAGCAACAAACGGCAGGCCTATCATAACCACCTCATCAATCGTTCGTTGTTTATAAAAACTTCGACCATGAAACACCTACCCCGGATGAACCGGAAAAGTGACTAAATTGAACTAAAGCCCGCCCTGGTGCGCCCTGATGAGCGTTCTAGCCACGACCCTGCGGAATACTACGTCCGGAAGTTTTACACAAAGGGACCAATAAACCAAGTCTGGGCCAGGGTTCGAAGTGACTAAAGTCAAGGTGTCGGAGAGAGAGACGGCGTAATTTTTAAATAGCTTACCAGATAATCGGCCAGACCCTCAATATTATTTGTTGAAAACCTGGGAACCCCGAGATCAACCGGTGTATCACTCACCAGGCCCACCAGATTCTCGTCCTCCTCGCAGAGTGGCTCCTCACGGACCTCGGGTCTGAAGACCTCTAGTTTTGAATTCTTTTCTCTCTTGTAGCCCTCTGTCAGAATAATGTCCACCCCGGTAAGAAATGTTGCTAGCTCGAAAAGATTGTGATCGTGGTCTACATCCATAACCATTCCAATCTGGGAAGGCGATGAGATTATGGTAACCACACTCCCTGCATGCTTATGCCGCCAGCTATCTTTCCCCGGTCGATCAATCTCAAAGCCATGGACGTCGTGTTTTATGGTCCCCACCTTAAACCCCCGTCTCGTGAGCTCTGGGATCAACTTTTCAAGCAAAGTAGTCTTCCCCGCCCCTGAGGCGCCCACAACAGAAACAATGGGTGCTTTCGTCTTCTCTGAAATCATCCCTGGTCTCCCTTGCCTCCCCCTGCCTCCATCCACAGTTGCCCGCTTTTTGATGTATCATATCCACCCAGCGCAACTACCCGATCCCGGAAATTTCTTGATTGGATAGTCTCCAGCACGGCCCGAATATTCGGATGTTCCAATATCGCACTAGGCAATATCAGGTCATACTGCTCCCTCTCAACCGGAATAAAATCCAGATCTAGGGCCTTGGCAGCAGCAAAGATGCCCATGCCGCAGTCGGCAGCCCCACTCAACACATCCACGGCTACGGCCATATGGGTGAACTCATCGCGATTATATCCTGTTATGTCTTCAGTGTTCACCCCAAGTTGATTCAGTTTATGATCAAGAAGAACGCGTGTCCCCGATCCAGCCTGGCGATTGACAAAGCAAACGTCCCCTCTGGCCAAGTCCTCTATCCCTTGAATATGTTTTGGGTTTCCCTTTGAAACTATCAGGCCTTGATCTCTCAATACCAGGTGAAAAATACTCACGCGTAGCCCTTTCAAGTACCTTTTAATATAAGAAATGTTGTATTGCCCGGTCTCAGTATCCAAAAGATGCGACCCTGACATGTGGCAAGTTCCCTGTCTGATGGCCATAAGTCCGCCGAGACTGCCGACATTACCAGACGCGATGCGAATGTTCCGTCCTCTACGCCTGATCTCGTCGGCCAAGACATCAATAGTAATATCGTGACTCCCTATGATGACGACGGTATTCAGGAGTTCTTCCTCCTTTACAAGAAGCTCTGCCTCAACCTCGTCATTTTGAGAGACACCTTCCGATAGAGCCGGGATACGGATAATCCCCTCTGCCCTAGTGAGTGTGGTGATAGATCCTGCGGCCCTTGGGAGAGGCGCTGCCACATATCTCGAACCAACCTTACCTATGTTCACCCGCAAGAATTCCTCTATTCCGAGCTTGGATGGGATATCGCGGGTAGGCGTCACCTTAATTGTTTCGGGCCTCGGAGGTGAAAGGCCTTGCAGACTGAAGAGAAGGGGTTTCACAAATTGCTCAAATGAAAGTGCTGATGAGACGGCATAGCCAGGATTGCCAACGACAGGTTTCCCACGAACCACACCCAAGATGGTTGGCTTGCCAGGCATTATTGCAACACCGTGGACGAGGACCTCTCCCATTTCACCTATTATATGGACGGTGTAATCCGCGCTTCCCGCCGATGATCCCGCATTCACAATTATAACATGGGCGTCAGATTCAACGGCCTGCTTCAAGACATTGCGCATCCTGTCTTCTACGTCCGGTATGATATCATAGACCATCGGTATGGCATTACATTCCCGAACCAGCGCCGCAAGCACCAGAGAGTTGTACTCAACAAGCTGGTGCTTATTCAACTTCGCCATCCCGTTCACACTGCCGTGGTGAACTAGTTCCGAGCCGGTGGGGATGATCGCCACGCGAGGCCTCTCCCAGACCCTAAGCGAAAATACATGAGAGCTGATAAGGGCGCCCAAATCATAGGGCCGAATACGATGGTTTTGAGGGAGAAGTAATTGTGTGGCCACTATGTCCTCCCCCACTTTCCTTACATGTTGCCACGGATAGGCAGGAGATCGAATTTCCAAACACCCTTCCTCAACCTCATGAAGTTTTTCAATCATGATCACCGAGTCAAGCTGCACGGGAATGGGCTGTCCCGTGTTTACCCAGACCGCATCATGGCCAATCTTCAAGATCTTAGGATGCCTTTCAGTGGTTCCGTAAGTCTCCTCTGCCCTCACTGCAATACCGTCCATTGCCGCGGAATGAAACGAGGGAGAAGAGCGCTTTGCAAAGACCGGTTCTGCAGTAATGCGACCTAGGGCCTCATCAGTCCTGACGATCTCATCACTAGTGTGGCGATCAGGGCCAAGTCGGCCAAAAAACAACTCTTTTGCCTCCTCAAGCCCCTTCATTTCCAGATAGACCTGTCTTTTCACCACGAGCCTCGATTAATGGCATCAAAAACCATCACCTTCACCTTTTGACCCTTATAAAGTCCTTCCGTAAGCATGCCTATCCGCACAAGGCCGTCCGACTCCACAAGGGTCGAAATGAGGCCTGATTTTCCAAAGACAGGTTCCGCTATCAGGGTATCTCCCCTGTGAACCAACCTCACTCGAATATAATCCTCACGTCCACTGGCCGACTCAATATTCCGGCCCATCTCGGCCTCGATCAGTGTCTGAAATGGACCCGAAAGATCCGTAATACCTGAAAGCCTGGCAATCAACCTCGTCAAAAACACCTCGGCTACAATAAGGGCTGAAGCCACATGGCCCGGCAGGCCGATGACGGGCCTAAATCCAGACCTGCCAATGATGGTCGGCTTACCAGGACTTATGGATATACCGTAAACAAACAACTCAAAATCACGAAGCGACTCAAAGACCTTGAGCGTTAGATCCCTTGTTCCCACCGAGCTTCCTCCGGATATCCACACCGTATCTGCCTGGTTCAAGGCCCCTTCAACCATCTCCTTTAGGGGATCAAAATCATCGCGGCACAGACCCACGTATAAGGGTTCAGAACCCACCAGCCTGCAAAAGGCCACCAGGGAAGAACCGTTGATATCCCTGACCTGGCCGGGTAGGGGCTGCTTTTCTATGGGCACGATTTCATCACCGGTAGATATTATAGCAACTGTGGGTCTTCGATAAACCGGTATCTCTATTTGGCCAAGCCCGGCCATAACACCTATGTCCTGGGGACGAAGCCTATGACCCTTTCTGACAACAATAGCCCCTTCTTTCAGATCATCTCCAGGCTGAATTATATTTTCAAGGGGAGAGATGGTCCGGGAGACTTCCAGAGTCTTCTCATCTAAGAGATGACAATACTCCACCATCACCACTCCGTCAGCCCCCTCAGGCAACATGCCTCCAGTGGAAATCTTAAAGGCCTTCCCGTCACCTACGGCTTCACCGGGGGCCTTACCCATTGTAACCTCTCCTGTTACTTCAAGGAGGGCTGGCAGGCTTTCACTTGCCCCAAAGGTATTCTTGGCCCTTACGGCATACCCATCCACAGTGGATCTGAAAAAGCGGGGCAGATTCTCCGGCGAAATCAGATCTTGACTCAAGACACGGCCCATGGATTCTTGGAGGGGGATCCTTTCCTCCCCTGATGGACCAAACCCATTTATTATATCGAAGACCTTTTCGGGCCTCTCTAACTTAAAAAAGGATTCCAAGATAAATCCAATAATAACGTATTGATATAATAACTGACTTTCTGTGATAAATTATCAGAAACATTACGGCGTCAACGAATATGTCATGAATGATTTAAGGCTTCAACAAAAAAATCTCTCTCATTATGGCCGGGCCGGTCTAGAAACATTTGTATTTATTGAGCTAATACCATCTTGTCTTAGAAGGACAAACTTGCTATTGATAAATATGCTTGACGTCATTCACGCTTGCCCTCACTCTATGGCCCGGACGGAACGAAGAAAAGATATTGCCATTCGTTTGGCATTTCCAAACATAGGTAAAGTGCTACGAAAAAAGATTATCCTTATACAAAGCATATCTATTGGCTCACCGAGAATGAAGAGTTACGACTTAGACAAGACCTAAATTCCCGTGGCATAGGGGTGAAGAGTGCGAAGGGGATTGTTTGCGCGTCCCTCGATAAAATTAGCAGCATAACCAGTATTGGGCCTGATGTGTGGAACGATACATGTCAAAGGCAAGGAAGCTGGTACCGCACCTCTGAGAAAAAAGGCCTTTATCTATTGGTGAGCCCATTTGAACTGGAGCATTACAATAGCCGGAAGGCCGCCACCATTACTGAATCAGATTTTGTGCCACCACGCCTGGCCAGATTGGTAGACAAAAGGGTCCTTTTAGAGGACACTTCCCTGAAAAGGCATCTTCCCAAAGATTGGCTGCATGTTGAAGAGAAAGAAAAAAGGCTTTACTTGAGGTGGGCGAAACGATTGGGATCTGATGTGGTCGATTATGCCTTCCTCTATCTGTCCCACACGGCCAATCATGCCAATTTTATTAACCCTCGTTTTTTTGTCAGAGACGATCATGATATAATCCCCTATTCCATAGACAGAAGTGCACATCTCTGTTCTTGTTGTGTCGAGTTATTTCAGATTCTGGGCAATAGATATAAGAAGAAACTGGTGGCACCGTGCCCTGGAGCGACTATATTTGCTCGCCTGAAGCCTGACCGTTACCTGCTTATTGAAGATGCTGGAAAAGGAGGTCAAATATGAAAACCTTTTTTGAACAATTCTATCAGCAAGTCTTCTCACATCCAGGGTTAATCATAAATTCGATTGTCCGTATCCTTGCCATATTCCTGTCTGCCGCGGCTGCCTGGTGGGTCCTGAACCTGATCACGGGTAAACTCGAGAGAAAATACCGTGATAGTGTTCTTTTTGAAAGAAGCCATACTATCTTCATCCTTGTAAAACGGGCTGGCCATTATTCCATATTGCTTCTGGTGGGCATAGGATTGCTAAACGCGTTTCAGGCACTGATGGTGGAAAAGATCTTTTACGCCTTTATGGTCCTGATTCTTGCTTCTTTTGCCAATGGCATCTTTAATCAGATTATACCATACCTCGAAAACAGGCTTACGGCCAAGACAGAGACCCACGTGGACGACATGATCGTGGACCTCTTTAAGAAGTTCTCAGGTGTCATTATCTACACCACAGGAATCATCATAGCCCTTGACATACTAGGGGCCAATATCATGCCGTTTGTTGCCGGGGCAGGTGTTGCAGGCATTGCCATCGGCTTTGCAGCCAAAGATACCCTCTCAAACCTCATTGCCGGAGTCCTTTTGATTATTGACCGGCCTTTTGAGATAGGCGACCGTATTGAAGTCTGGACGGCCCCGGCAGATTCGTCGACCTGGGGAGACGTTATTGACATTGGTCTAAGGGCAACCAAAATCCAGACGCCTGACAACATTGTGATTATCATTCCTAATAATGAGATCATGCGGCGAGACATCATCAACTATACCACCATCACAAAGGAGATCAGGGTTCGTATCCCGGTTGGCATTGCCTATGATGCGGATATCAAAAAGGCCAAAGACATTATCACAAGAATCAGCCTAGAGCTTGAATGGGTCATGAAGGAACCACCCCCCAAGGTGGTAGCCAAGAGCTTTGGGGACTCTGCAATTAACCTCGAAGCCCGGATATGGATCCGTGAACCCAGACGAAGGATGGATACAATCTCCTATGTAACCGACCGGTTAAGAGAGGCCTTCCAGCAGGAAGGCATTGAAATTCCTTATCCAAAACGCGATATCTATATCAAGAAGTCTGATGTCGAGAATCTTCCCTGTAAACTTGTATGACCTTTTATCGGGGATGGATGCTGACATCAACTTTGGGCTTGCCAAGGGGTGCTATGTTCTGTTAAATGAGGCACTCATACGCTGGAAAAAGGGCATTGTCTCTTTGCTTGAACCATATCTGATCCGATGCGAATCCTTTTTGCTTCATTAGGAAAAAATGCAAGCCAATACCAAAAAGAGAAACCTCTTCGACTATATTGTCCTGAGCGCAAAGGGCTTTTGCATGGGGATCTCTGACGTGATTCCCGGGGTATCTGGCGGCACTATGGCCTTCATCCTCGGCATCTATGAGGAATTAATAGACGCCATAAAGTCGTTCGACTTTAAGGGCCTTAAACTACTTTTGGCCCTTAAATTCCGGCTCCTTCTGGATCGAGTCTCCTGGCAGATCCTCCTCGCCGTGGCTATTGGCATCCTCACCGCCATATTTTCCTCAGCAAGGATTCTGAGCTGGCTCCTTCAGAACAGACCCGTGCTCATATGGTCATTTTTCTTTGGACTGATCCTCGCCTCTGTAATGACCGTCAGCCGGCGTGTCGAGAAATGGCAGCTTCTCACATGGTCATGCCTTGTAGGAGGAATTATCGGGACGTATTTTCTGGTAGGACTAGTTCCTGTATCCACCCCTAATTATCCATGGTTTCTATTTTTGAGCGGGGCAATTGCCATCTGCGCTACTATGCTTCCGGGAATATCCGGTGCCTTTGTTCTCTTGCTCTTGGGGAAATACCAATATGCGCTCGAGGCGGTCAACCAAAGGAATTTTCTTGTCCTGGCCCTCCTGGCAGCAGGGGCCTGTGTCGGAATGGTCTCATTTTCCCGGGTCTTGGGCTGGTTATTAAAAAAACACCATGATAAAATGGTTGCCGTCCTCACCGGGCTCATGCTGGGATCATTGAGAAAGGTCTGGCCCTGGAAAGAGACACTTAAGAGCTTCATTGACAACCATGGGAGAGTGGTCCCAACTGTCCAGTCAAATTACCTGCCGGCGCAGTGGGACATGCAGATATCTATAGGCATCTCGCTAATGGTTTTAGGCTTTGTGGCGGTGCTTATTTTGGATAGGCTTGGCGCCAGGGAAAAATGAGGCTCAGGCCAAAATAGGAATCGCAGTTAATGCCAGACCCTACTGTGCACCTTGACAAGTGGACACAAAATGTGTATCAAGGGAACCCAAAAAGGCGCAGTCAAGAAACGGCTAAGGAGTTACGAAAAGAGAAAATTATCATGAAGTGGCTGAAACTTTTAGGTATAGCGTCTGTTGCAGTCGGCCTTTTCTGTTTTAACTTTGCCCTCGCAGCAGATGCCCCTGTTGATCAGGGAAATGGACTTACTCTGCCGCAGGTCCTTACCGGTATTTTGGTGATGGGATGGTATCTGTATAACCACTTCAAGAAGCAAATCAAGGCCCTCTCCAGGCACTTCTTCTCCAAGAACAAGGGACCTGAAAAACTCTAAGATTAGGTCGTCATCCCTTCTTTATAGATGCCTCGCACATAAACAATGTATTTCCCCATATAATACAGCACCACAGCAAACGTAAAAAGATCGAGCAACTCCACATGCCGCCAGCGTATTATGTGTGCCATAACCGTTGGATACACAGCGGCCGCGAAAAGGTTTGTATCTAGATGCGGCCATTGAAAGGTTCCGGCCTTTCTGGAAATGAGGGCTATTACAGGAGTCCAGAAGACTATTCCCGCCAGAGTGATCCCTACAAGAAGCAGTGCCTCTCCCAGGAATCCAAGGGTAAATATCGTTGCAAAGATAAGGATGCAATCGGCCACGGCATCAAAAGTATCGCCATAGGAGACTACCTTTTTGCTCCTCCTTGCAAAAAAACCATCGAGCGTATCAGTTATAGCCGCCGCAGCGAAAAGGTAATAGGGAACAACACGCTCACCGGAAATTATGAGCCAAATAACTATCGGAGCAATGATAATCCTGTAGGCAGTAAGTATGTCTGCTATCCTCATTGCTCTATGTTGCGCCTCCTTTTCTTGGATTCTATGTATCAGCTCAATAAAAGGGGGTTAATCACCAGAGAGTGAATAGGGCAGGGCTTGTCCGCCTCTTACCCTAGTTACCACAATTATTGAACTCTTACGCTTCTATCAAACTTTTTATTTTACCATAGTAGCAGACTGTTCCTATTGTCAAGGAACTATTGCCTTGAGCCTTTGTTACCCATTGTTTTTAATTTTCGTTTTGATCTCAGTGGAGCATATTGCAGGAAAGTAGGGAATTACAATCACCTGCCCGTTGATACTCTCCATAACCTCTCTTGCCTCTTGAATCTCCTCCTCACTGTGACTTGTACTTTCACACAAAATGTCAGGCCTTATTTGCTTCACATTTGGCAGGGGAGAATATGTCTCTTGGGCAACCGCAAGATCCACATATTTAATGCAACTTGCAAGTTCGATCCTTTCCTCAAATGACAGTATGGGCCTGGACTTTTTCTCCATAACTGCTGCATCAGTGAGGATTCCCACGATCAACTTCCCATCATCACCCGCAATGGCCTTCGCGTTTTTCATCATCAAAAGATGTCCCCTGTGAACTATGTCCAGGACATAATATGAATACACTATCTTCACTTTTTCCTCCAATCTTGACGGTTTCGTAAAGAGTCTAATTTGAGCTTATCTGTCATTCCTGAGAAACCATGAATCCAGTTATATCAATTAATTATGGACTCCCGCTTTCGCGGGAGTGACACGATTTTGCCTTTTTACGAGTTCGTCAATCTTTGTGCCCAAAAAAGGGAAAAAGGCACTCTAATTTTTAAGGGCTAATGGTATTTTCCTTTTTTTGGTTTGTAGTTCCACAGAAACGACATAAGCACGGCTGCAAGCAGGGCGCCACAGATCCAAAAATAAAATCCATAGTTCCATCCATAGTTGTCTACAAGGTATCCCGTAAAAATCCCGGTCAGGGACGCGCCGATATACCCGCAACCGTCGATAAAACCCGCAGCGGACGCAGCGGCCTTTCTTGAGGCGTAATCCATGGATATGGTTGCACAGATCATAACATGAGGACCATATGTAGCAAATCCAATTCCGATCAAACAAATAAGGCTCCATGCCCAGTGCAGTTTTGCAAGGCTTGGGTATATGGCTGTAAGCACAGCCAATAAGAAGAGCATTACCACCATGATTGGCGCACGTCGTGATTGAAAGAATTTGTCGGATGACCACCCGGCAAAGAGTGCACCGAGAGACCCGGCAAGTGGAATCGCAATTGCCTTGTAAGCGGCAATTGAGATGCTGGCCTTTTCCACCTCAAACATATAAGTGGGCGCCCAGTCCATAAAACCGTATCGAATGATATTTAATCCGAAAAGAGACAACGCCACGAGCCATATCCTGAAATCGGTCAGGACTCTGCTTATGGTATAATCAAACCCCATATGGTCATCGCTTCTGAGTTCATACTGCTGGATTAGGCCGTTTGCCTCCTCTTCGATGGTAGGCAATCCTACCTCTTCAGGGGCGTTTCTCCCGTTGATCATCCATTGTATTCCAATAATTACAAAAATACCTGCTGGAACCCAAAATGCCCACCTCCATCCGAAAAGGCCGACGACAAAACCCGCCAGAGACCAGGACGCGGCATTTCCGATCTGATAACATGACCCAAAAAGGCCTGCAACCTTCCCCCTTGTCTTCAAAGGAAACCAGTTTGCTATTGTCTTGACGCTGGGACTCCATCCCATGGCCTGAAAGTAGCCGTTCAGTCCCCAAACCAGTGCCATGGCAGTAACAACGCCTGGAAGGAAGGCAAAGATAATGTTCAATATTGCTGAGCAAATTATGCCAAAGCTTATCAGCTTTCGTGCCCCGAATTTATCCCCAAGCTGGCCGTTAACAAATTGCCCCAATGCATACATGAAAAAGAGGGCTGAAAGGACACCTCCCATTGTGGTCTTAGATAACCCATATTCATGCATAATACCCGGCAGGGCAACGGACATGTTGACCCTACACAGGTAAAAAGATGCATAGGTTATCCAAAGGGAAATAAAAATACGCTTACGCCAGTACCTCAACCGCTCTTCAACATTCATTGTTGTGTCCATTAATCACTCCTTTCATATTCACTTTTAATTTTGCCCCTAATTTGGTTAAATGTCGTATTCGAAAATCCTATTCTTCAAAGGCCTTAAGGGCGTTTTCATAGTCTTCAACTGTGTCGATTTCTCTCCAGCCCCTCTTGATTATTACACAGTGGACATCAACCCCCAAAAGAACCAGCTCCTGCAACATGTCTGTCAGATAGGCCTTTTCAAATGTAGATGCCCTGATAAAAGGCTTTCCCCAAAATAGCCCCTTTGATCTGTGAAAATTTCTCTTAAAAATGTCCGTGCCCCTCTTGGTCAATTTCATCATTCCGATAAATTCACCGTGAACATCATGCCTTTTGGTAAGGATTTTTCCTATCTCTATCACTTTGTTTTCCGCATCAAATATGACATTCTCTGCCTCAGCAATGGGATGATCCTTCCTGTTCTTGTAATACTCCCGCCATTCGATATCCACGACAATGGATATGTCTTTTTTGCTTTCAATTAGTCTTTCCACAACCTGTTTTTCATAAAGAATGTCTGAATATGATATGATTACATCGTCATCCATTTCTTCTTCGGCGTAGAAAAGAGAATTGAGGATATTGTTATTCTCATAGTTGTCATTGATGTGATATTTTAGCGTGGGATAGTTGATCTTCTCTCTTTTATATCCCTTGACAACCGATATGTCGGTGACACCGCAAGAGCTTAGGGTCTCTATCTGCCTCTCCAGGAGGGTCTTACCGCCGAATTTCAGCATGCATTTCGGAAGATCCTCGGTAAGGTGTTGCATCCGGGTGCCCATGCCTGCGGCAACTATGATGGCCTTCATTTTTTTCCCCTCCAATTCCTTTGCCATCCTCAATATTTGATTGCCCGAAAGGTCTCTATTTTTTACAGCCCTAATCAACTTGGAAATTGAAGGAAACTCTTTAATGATTTCAGGGAGATCTGGCGGGATCTTCTTGGAATTGACCCCCGCAAGATCAAAGAGATGTTCAAGATTGGATTCCAGGACGTTATTGATCTTTATAATAACCTCTTTACTGGGAGCTTCCCGTTTGTTTTGTTCGATATCAGACAGGTAGGCCGGGGAGATCTCGACAAGCCTCGCCATTTCTCGAAGCCCTATACGCCTAGTCTCCCTCAATTTTTTTATATATGCCCCAAATGATTCCATGGATATTCCGGAAACACCATAATTTAGTGTTTACATGTTAGCTTACACTAAAACAGCCTTTTTGTCAAGGAAGAAAACTTCAGGCGGGGTAAACAAATAGAGTTCGTGGTGGACGCGGGCTATGGGGTTTACGTCCCTCGCTATCTGCGCCGAGGGTTATCACAAGCATCATGCCCCATCTCTTAAACCCAATCTCCTCCAGATTAACATGGTAATCCAGTCACGCATCCTGGCAGGCACAAATTTGGTTACAAGGGCCCCCAGCTTGGCGTCCCAACCGACAACGTAGCGTATTTTTGGTCTCCTTGCCGTAAGCGCATGCACAACACACCTGGCCACAACCTCGGTAGGAGTAGCCACCCTGGCAATCTTGTCGGGGTCATCAAGTACACCGAGGACACCGGTAATTGCAGGGCCATATAGCTCCCTGGCCACCTCCGGAAAGCCATTTATAGTCTCATGCGCTGCTACCCTGGCCTTATCCCACATGGGCGTCTTTATCGCACTGGGTTCGATTATTGAGACTGGGATACGCCAGGGACGAAGCTCCAGCCGGAGCGAGTCGGTAATGGCCTCCAAGGCGGCCTTCGAGGCGGAATAGGCCCCCAGGTAGGGCTGGGGTAACCTGCCGGTAATCGAGCCCATATTGACGATACGGCCATGGCCCTTTCTTAGGAGAGGAAGAAAGGCCTGAGTGACCGCGATGTGCCCTATAACATTCACCTCTAGCTGCCTCTTAATCTCAGAAATGGGGAGAAACTCGATAAGGCCTCCCACAACAATGCCCGCATTATTTACGAGACCCGCGAGGCCCGTTTCTCCAAGCTTGTCAGTCACGGTGCCCAAGGCCGACACTATGGAATCAACCTCAGTGACATCTATAAGAATAGGACAAAGACGGTCCGATGCCTTTTGGACCAGGGCATCACCGTCTGCCTCTTTCCTTACACCTGCAAAGACATCGAACCCCATCTTGTCCAAGTAAAGGGCACAAACCTCACCAATTCCAGTTGATGCGCCAGTAATCACAACTGCCTTTTTGACGAATTTTCTCTTCCCTCCCATTACTGGATCCTCCTTTTCGAGGTCTTCATATAACAGATTATGGTTCTATTGGCAATCACCGCTTAGACTTCGGTATCTTATCCCGACGAGAAAAATATTTTGCCGGCACGACTACTAGGTTTGGCGTAGTGTTTTTCCCGTAATAGTTTCGTGCCAGTATTCATCCAAAAGTGTGGTATATTTATGTGTGAATTTCAAAAACGCTTTCTTATCCCAGTAGGCGCGAAAACGTTAGGACATTAAGAGGAGGCAAATACATGAAACCAGAAGCCTGGGCAGAGGAACTAAGGAGAAGGGCCAATAAAAAGAAAGAGGCCTTGCACCGGCAACTCAGTCAGCCGTTGACCTTTATTCAGAAGGCCATTGTAGACGGTGCCTCTACCCTGTATTTTGACGTGTTCCGCCAACGGCCCAAGATTGACCAGGAATCAGCAGCCCTTGCCAGAGAAAAATTTGGCAGGTATTTTCCTGCCACCGTTGAGGAGATGCTTGTAGAACTCCTCAATGACCCTAATGCCTACGCCCAAAAGGTGGAAGAGTACGAGAAGACTTGTCCCCCCGTCCCAGTTGAATTCCCCACAAATCCTGCCCATTACAGGCTCATTACTCGAGATCCGTCGCGACAGATCCAGGAGGTCCTGACTCAATTGGCCCTTTTATCAAATTTTCCGTCTCAAGATGGGAAGTACTATGCCTTGGACATAGGCACTGGATACGGCAGGCTTGCCAGAAAAATTGAAGGCACCCTAAAGGGTCTTTTCAATGGGAAAAGGGACTTTAAGGTCTTCGGCATGGATATATCTGAAAGCAATATAGAAGACGCAAAGAAACTGAACGAAGAGACCGTTTCTGAGATTGTATTTTTTGTCCGTGACATGAATAAGGTCCCATTCCCGTCTAACACATTTAACCTTGTAAACACGACCGATGCATCATATCTGAACTTCAGGCATAGAAGGCCGTTCTATATCGCAGAGATCGCAAGGGTTTTGGTTCCCGAAGACGGAAGGGGCTGCATAACAAATCCCAATGAGAAGACCACCCTCAAAGAATACAACTATCTGATGATGAGGTCCAACTACAAGACCTATATGAATCCCCTGAATATCATGAGGTCAACGGTTCTCGGCAGGTGTTCCATACATATTGATGGCCTGGTCAGAGGAAGGCCGGACTGGGAAATTACAGGCACAAGGGACATGGCCAACACACTTAAAAGGGCCTTAAAGGCAGAAATTGTTGACACCTGTGATTGGCCAGAGAAAGGAGGCCCTGCAATATATAGCGAATTCACCTTTGCGGTAAACAACAAGACAAAAAAGGCCCTCCTGAAATATATGGACTTCAGAGAGGGCCAGAGAGAATCCGAAAACTGGTTCAATATTGAGAGAGGCCAATGACTTGAGAAACAATGCTAGTTTTAACCTAGGAGTACTCTCGTGATTATTTAGCAAGACATTTTGTCAAAAATATGACATAATTGACCCAAAATCAAAATGAAAAAGTAGGAGGAGCATTATGGCAATAAATACATTCATCGAAAGTTTGGGGGCGTATATTCCTGAGGGACGGCTTACGAGCAAAGAGATAATTGAGGGGTGCAAGGTCAAGCCGGCCATTGACTTGGAAGAGCTTACAGGAATAAAAAGCAGGCCGGTGGCGGGAGAAAATGAATATGTCCTTGATCTATCCCGCAATGCCGTGTCAAAGTGTTTTGAGATCTCTCGATACTCGCCCGAGGATATGGATATGGTGGTATGCACCAACATATCTCGCTATAACGGTCCTAAATTCGAGGCCGATTTCGAACCCTCAAATGCGATGCAACTTGCTAAATATTTTGACTTTTCGAATGCCATAATCTTTGATCAGCCCAATGCCTGCGCAGGTATGTTTACGGCTCTTGATGTCGTGGACGCCTATATAAAGGCAGGGGTCATTAGACGGGGACTGATCGTGAGTGGCGAATATCTGACCTGCCTCGCCCGTAATGCGCAAAAGGAAATGCGCAGCTCCATCGACCCTCAATTTGCCAGCCTGACCGTGGGAGATGCCGGCGCAGCAATGATCCTGGATGGAACGAATGACCCTGCTCTTGGATTTCACCATATGGAGGTCTTCACGGTTGCCGAACACAGTGATCTTTGCATAGGAAAGGTGAGTGAGGAAGATCATGGGGGCTTCAGCATGTATGCCGATTCTGCGAGGATCCACGAAGTTGCAATAGCCATGGCCGCGGAACATATTGGGAGCACCGTTAAGGGTACAAAGTGGGAGCACAGCGAAAATCATCACTTCATAATGCACCAGACTGCAAATAGGGCCATAAAGACCCAAGGCAAGGCCATCAATAACTGGGTGGGTAACACGGTCTGTTCCAAGGAAAACTCGGTCGTGAACGTGCAAGATCGCGGGAATAGTGCCTCAACCGCCCATTTCATTGCCCTCTGGGACCATATTTTGAATGGGACCATCAAATCCGGGGACAATATACTGTTTGGTGTTCAGGCCTCAGGCATCAACCTGGGAGTTGCCATGTACACTTTGGACGATCTCCCGGCTCGGATTTTGGCAGTTGAACAAGGAGCTTACGACGAGGCTGTCAGCGCATAACATATTAATCGACAAGCAACAAAGGAAAATCATATGGGAACAAGAGTAGAAAGTGTCGGGGTATTTGCGAATAGGGATGGATCTGTAACCAACTCGATTGAACTTGTAAGGCGAGCGGCAGAACCCTGTCTGGAAGGGTCTATGTATAATAGAAAAGATATCGGCGTGTTGGTAAGTGTCTCAATCTACAGGGATGATTACTGCTGCGAGCCCTCTTTTGCGAATTTTATCCAGAATGACCTCAAGATAAACCATGACATAAAAGATAGTTCCGGCGCCAAGAGCCTGTCATTTGATTTGTTGAACGGGTCCATGGGTTTCTTGAACGGTTGCCAATTGACCGGCGCCATGATCCGCGCGGGAAAGGCAAAAACCGGCCTCGTGGTAAGTGGTGATGTGGTGGATTATCCCATTAACGAGAATAGCTCTCACCCCGGCTTTTGTCAGACAGGAGCGGCTATGCTCCTCGATGAGGTTCCAGACCGGGACGTGGGATTTACCTCTTTCTTTTTCAAGACATTCCTGGACAGTCAGGAGGCATACGAGTCTTATATTTTTTTCGAAAACAAGCGCTTTACAATGATGTTCGAGAAAGATCCCGCCATCGAAAAGATATATCTGAATGCCATCACTAGGGGAGTTACAGAGTTTCTAGAACGGGAGGAAATCGGAATTGATTCCTTTGACCTGATTCTTCCGTCTCAGATATCTCCTGGGTTTGTAAAATCTCTGGCAGATGCTCTCGGCGTGGAAGAGAAAAAAGTCATCAATGTGGCCAGGGAAGACGGAGACCTATTTAACGCATCCCTGCCTACTACCATTGCCCATGTCTTTGAAAACGGTCTGGCCTCGCCGGGGCAAAAAGGACTCATAATCAATGTGGGTTCAGGCGTCCAGGTGGGCTGCGCCATTTACAACTTTTGACTAACTGTTTCACCTATCCATCCTAAAACCTGATCAACGGAGGAATGTTCGCGCTGGTGCCGTGAAACTTTGCCTGGAGCAATAGTTTCATGGATTTAAATGGGTTGACAGGAACCAATTTCAGGGGTGATATCCTCATCCACCTGGCGAGGCCATCTATTGTGGCCGCAAGATTATTGCATCCCGGCGAAATGGTCAAATTCTTCTTCCCAAGTCGTCCCAACAATTCCGGATACCATTCCTGGATTGCACAATCGCCGGCGATATGAACAGGGGCTTTCAGATTAGCGACCTCCTCGGGGTCAATACCTTTTCCCATCAAGATCGTAAAACCCCCTGTCCCACCAAAATCCTGGGCAAACACCTCTAATACGGCCTCTGTGTTTCTCTTGCAACCCTCGGTGCAACACCTTTCCTTTCCCCGGATAATGGCCACGTCTTTCGGAAAAAGCTCAAGCAAAGCCCAAGTGAATTGCTGTTTTCTCTCCTCAAACAGGTCCCGATTCTCTATCTCTATCTGGTCAAAGTGCGATTCGCCGGTCTTGTATTTGGCGGACAATCTGAGATGCTCCACTTCTTCCAGATCAAACCCCAAGAATCGGGCGCCTACAACATCCACGGCAAGGGGATCATCTCCTCCCAAGATTACATCCAGAGGGACAACGCACCTCTCTTTTTGCGCCAAGGGGGGATAATGACCATAATTGGTTGCCTCAAGTCCATCAACAAGAGTAAAATCCGGTTGAACATTTGCGAAAATATCGGCGAGCTTTTGATGAAGATTGAAGTTGTGATCGGCAATCCGGCTCATCTGATGCACCAACCCCAATTGGTTTTTTATGCCAAGGGTTACCGTAGTCATGGAATGCGACTTTAGTTTGGGAATAGAGAGGTAGAGGTTTTCATTGCGATTGCGGATCAGATGTTCGTGAACAAAATCCGAGATTTCCACAAACCTCTCCAGACCGGGAAGGTACATCGGCATCTCGCCAGTTTCATCCAAATAGACAGGTATTGCACCTGTCTTCCTGCACATCTCCTTCATCCCCGTTATTTCAAAGACCAATCGAGTAATGTTGCCTTGGGTGCTATTTTCAATGACATAGACCTGGCGAGCCCCCTGATCAAAAAAGTAACGCACTACACTGCCAACGATCTCCGGCGAGGTATATACATGGGGTTTAAAATCAACACCATTTATCTTGATAAAAACCTTGCCAGACCTCTTAAGCAGTTTCTTGCCACCACCAAAGGAATCGAAGATCAAGCTAACCGCCTGGCCCAGTCCTTGAGTGACGTCTTGAAAAGCGACTTTGGCCATCATTAAACCTCCAATGATTTAAGGAATGAAAACCACGGCACTCCTGTTGTAGGCATGTTACCGGGTACTTAGATATCACACTGACATCCGAATTGTCCATACAAAGAAGCTTGGGCACCTAATGTGCTGATACTGTGCACTGTAAGGGTGATGGCGCCAAAATCTTCTTCCACGCTTCCTTTCAGGATATAGGGCCTGCCTGTATCCAGCATATGGCAAAGACGGTTGTATACCTTGGGAAAAAACACGGCCTCATAGACACCGGTTGGGTCCTCAAAAGAGACAAATTTCATGGCCTGACCATCTTTTGTATGCACGGTCTTTCCTGTAATCTGCCACCCAATGGCGGTAACCACTTTTCCCACCATGCGGTAAAGGTCCCTGGCCGGGACATAGTTCAGCCCTTTTAATGTGTTCCTATAAAGACTCAAGGGATGGATTGAGATAAGAAGGCCTAATGTCTCGGATTCATGTCTCAGCATGAGGGCCTTTGGAGTGGGGCGATTTGAGAAAGATTTGCCTTTAAGGAACAATGTCTGGGTGGGAATGGTATCTTGGTCGAAGAATCCGAGTGTCCGCCACATAAGGCCGGATCTGCTGACATGGTGGGAGATCCGGTCAAAACAGCCTGCCTTGATCAAGATTCTTACATCTTGCAGATGGATATGCGGTCCTGTGCGATCCAAAAAATCCTCAAATGAGGGAAAAGGGCCTTTCTTGGCTCGCTCGTGGATAATCGCTTCCTTTGCCTCCTGGGATAGCCCTTTCAACTGCATGAGGCCTACACGAATTTCTTTGTTCCTGCCCGTGTACTTGATTTCACTATGATTGATATCAGGGGGCAGTATCCCGAGGCCCATACGCCTGGCTTCAGAGAGATACCCAAATGTGGAGTAGTAACCCCCTCCATTGGAAATTACCGAGGCCATAAACTCCGCGGGATAGTGTGCCCTCAAAAAGGCCGATCTATATGCCACCATAGTGTAGCTTGCAGAATGGGGCTTACAGAAACTGTATCCATCAAAGCCCATCATCATCTGCCAGACCTTTTCAATGATTTTCAGGACCACACCCCTGTCCCGGGCACCCTGTACAAAACGGGCATAAAAGTCCCTAAGCCTTTTTCCCCTATGCTTTTTGCTGACCACCTTTCTGAGGGTGTCGGCCTCGGCAGGATCAAATCCGGCCAGGTAAATGGCCGCCTGACTCAACTGCTCCTGAAAGACCATAACGCCAAGGGTCTCTTCCAGCACTGGTCTTAAAAGGGGATGAGGGGGCTCCCAAGGCCGGCCATGGAGCCTTGATATCCAGGTCTGTATGCTTCGATTGGAAGCGGGCCTGATTATAGAGGTGACCACCACGTTGAGATGAAAGTGGTCCAGATGCAGATACTCCTCAAAGGTGAACCCGGATTTGACCTTGATCAGGACCTGCCGCGTGGCCGGGCTTTCAAAATAGAAGACCCCAAATGTATCACCCATATAAAAGATTCGCACTGTCTCAGGGTCATTGATGGGAGTAAGGCGTGCATAATCGATTCGCCGGCCGTAATTTTTTTCTACCAGGGCCAGGGTATCCCGGATGACGGCCAGGCTCCTATTGCCCAGGATGTCTATCTTGACAAGGCCTGAGTCCTCCACCGAGTCTTTCTCCCACTGGAGCACCTGTATACCACTGGCTGAAATCTCCACTGGACAGTAACGGCGTATCTCATCAGGCACCACTACCATGCCGCCGCAATGAGTGGAAAGGTGGTTGAAATGGGTCTCAAGCGCCGCTGCAGCACTCAAAATCTCGTTCCACGGCCGCTTGAACTCAATTTCTCTCAGCCTGGGATGCCTTGATAGCTCCTTCCAGATATCCCTAAGACGCCACCCAAACCCTATTTTGCTCGTCACCAGCCCAATTTCCCTGTCTGTCAGCCCAAATACCTTTGCCACTTCCCTGATGGCTGACCTTGCACCAAAGGTGTTGTGGTTTGCCACCATTGCCGCCCGGCGGTTGCCGTACCTGGCAAAGACATAATCAATCACCTGGTCCCGCTCGTCCCATGCAAAATCCACATCAATATCCGGCGGATTTATACGTCCTGGATTCAAAAAGCGCTCAAAGAAGAGCTTGTGCTTTATGGGATCTACATGGGTGATCCCCAGGGCGTATGACACAATAGATGCGGCCGCACTTCCACGGCCACACGATCGGCGGGCCTTCCTGGTGATATCGGCCACCACAAGAAAATAGTGGGCGAAATTCTTTTCTCGGATAATCCTCATCTCGTGTTCCACTCGCTCCTTAACATCCCTGGTAATCCTTCCATATCGGCGTCTGCATCCCTTTAGCGTGGCCCGATAAAGACGATCAAAGGCCTCCTGGTCACCCATATTCTCGAAACAGGGAAATATTATTCGGTCAAAATCCCAGTTCTGAAGACAGGATTCAGCGACCCTAAGGGTATTGGAGACCGCAACTGGTGCGTGAGGGAACTGGTCAATCATATCGCACGGGGTGTTAAGAAAATTATGCTCCCGGCACGTATCCCCGGGGGTCAAACGGGAAAGCTTGCTGTTTTGGGATACCGCCCTAAGGATTAAGTGAAGCCGGAACTGGTCTCTGCTTATAAGGTATACCCGGTTGGTAGCGAGAGGAGGGATCCCGGTCTTGCGGGAAAAGGCATAGCAGCGGGCCATCTGGTAGCCGGGGGACATCTCCACAAAGAGGTCGTCTATGCCGTCCCCTTTCATGGCCTTTAGTAACCTGAAATCATCGGAAAAGATGATAAGCCCTTCGCGCTTTTCCCTGAGTGCTCGAATCAGGTCAAAGTCTTGATGACACTGGCAGGCGGAGATAATACGGGAGAGATTGGCATATCCCTGGTGATTCTTGACCAGCAGCACGGCACGCCGCCCATCGGATAAGAGTTCACTCCCCACAATAGGTCTAATGCCCATTTCCCCGGCGGCCTGAATAAAAAAGACCAGGCCGTAGAGCCCATTGGTGTCGGTCAAGGCAAGCCTGTTCATGCCCATTTCCCCGGCGGCCTGGCAGAGGCCCCCAATGGAACCGACACCCCAGCCCTTGGAATAATGAGAATGGACATTGAGATGAACAAAATCGCTCATATCTCACTGTTTACCCCTCTCCCATACTTGACAACACCCTCCCCGTGTCGCTTCCTTATAAGGTCCAGGGCCTGGATGATACGGCATTTTTTGTCTTGACCAGGCGATGTGTCATGGAAAAGCGATAGCTGGCCACGCGACGAAGAAAAAGCCCAGAACCAAATCCTGATAAACCGGACCCGCACCCGCCGGCTACAGGCCTTGAGGAAGAGCGCCTCTAAAGGGCCATAAAGATCAAACTCCCAGTTGCTGAGACGGGACAACTTGAGCAGGCGCTTGATCTCCACCTGGTCGGAATATCTGATCAATAGGCCCGCCTTTTGGGGGAAAAGCGTCCTGTCTCGCAGACGGCAGGCGCACTTTCCCACAAGGTCATAAAGGGCACCCAGCAGTCTTCGGTCATCATTCTCGTCCTGAGGGAGAGAGAGCTCCTCGCTCACCATAGGCCTCATGGCGAAAGGATAGACCGGAGTGGGATCAATACCAAAGGCCCTTTGATGGATCACAGATGCCTGACGACCAAAGATAAGCCTCAGGCTTCCCATATCCATGGCAGCCAGTTCCCGCACCCGGATGATGTTCAGCTCTTCCAAAAGCATTTTCCGGCGGAAACGGCCTATGCCAGGAACGACTTCTACCTTTAGGGGGGCCATAAAATGGGCTTCTTGCCCGTGATCTACATCTATGAGCCCTTCTGAAGGCATGATGCGGGAGGCAATGCTGCAGACCATCTTGTTACACGCCACCCCTACCGTTCCGGACAGACACAGGCGCCCTTTAATCTCCCGCCTGAGACGATAACCGATATCCTTTGCCCTCCCCCAGAGGCGCTCGGTCCCTGTGACATCCAGATAGATATGTCCCGGCCGGGAAGGCTCCCAGAGGGGAGTATACTGGGCCACCAGTTCAGCCAGGTTCTGGCAGGCCCTTTCCGTGACCTCGGGATTGGGGGGCAGCACCTTCAGCCCTGGGCAAAATTTCCTGGCCTTTGAAAGGGACATTCCTTTCAAAATCCCCTCCTTTCGGGCCTCGAGGGAGACGGACATGACAAGGGCACGTTCTGATTGAGGGGGAGCTACAGCTACAGGGCGACACCTAAGCTCCGGCTGCCGTGTCCGTGCCACGGCAATGGGAAAGGCCGGTATGTGAACATGAATGATTTCCCGATACAAGGTGAAACTCCACATAGGCGATCTCTGGCCATAGACATAAGGGGCGTATTTTTTGCTTTCACCTTATACCTCGTGACTTGTCCCCTTTGCTCAGTGCCCTTTATAATACCTTATAACCCCCACGACCTTCCCTTCGATCCGGAGTTTTCCCTTTTTCACCCGAATGGACGCCATTCCTGCATGGGCAGGCCGGAGTTCCACATGATCTCTCCTCTTGTAGTATCTCTTAACGGTTGCCTCATTTTCGATCAGTGCGACCACGGTCTCGCCGTTCTCCGCCGACGGCTGCTTTCTAACCACCACAAAGTCCCCGCTCAAAATTCCATCTTCCTCCATGGAATCTCCTTCTACCTGGAGTACAAAGAAATCCCCATTCCCTACCATGGATGGCGGAACCTCGATAGTGCTTACATCTTCCACCGCCTCAATCGGCTTGCCTGCCGCCACTCTTCCTAATAGGGGAAACTCGAATCGTCTGGTTTCAACGGGGCTTATCACCTCAATTGCCCGCTTGCGATTCTTTTCCTGTGGAAGACGAATATAGCCCTTCCGCTCCAGGATACGGAGATAGGTGGTAACCGTGTTATAGGAACGGAAACCGAACTGGAAACAAATTTCATCAAAGCTGGGGGATCTCTCCCACTCCTCTATATAATGGTAGATATAATCCAAAAAGGCCTTCTGTTTGGGTGTTAACTTCATGGCTACCTCCTGGTTTGTGAACGGTCATGGGGCAGATGTAAACATATAGCCAATATATTACAGTATAACTTATAGTGTAAATTTATCTGGAAGTCAAGCAAAAAATAATAATTGTTCTTGATCTTATTCGGGGGGAAAAGATGGGGGAATTCTAATACTGCAACGACACCTTGGTTTCTTCGCTGCCAAATATTTGAGCCATGTGAGGGATAGGCCAACGGTCAGTAAGCGTCATTCCTGGATAGGGGATAAGAATCCCATGCTACCGCCCGCACTCCCCTCAAGTTGTATGGCAAAATCATCAAAATATACATCGGTGGAACTCCAACCCCAGGTATGTAGTCCTAGTTCCGCTTGCGTAAATTCTCCAGCGGCAGGGCTGGTCAAGGCATCGCTCCGGATAATGGCGTTTAGCTCCTTGCCTGTTCCCAAACGGTCAACAGAGCCGTCCACATTGGCGTCCCACTGAACCAGCGTGAAATAGTCATTATCCGCTGATGTATCGTCCACCCCATCGGGAGGCCAGTCTATTTGATTACGGGGATTGGCCAGCCTTTTGTTGTCTAGGGGATTATCATTGGCTATGCCATGAGGATCCGTATCGCCGATATAAACTCTAATATCATTTACTCGCTCACCGGCAAATCGCCCTGATTCCGCTATCTTCTCTTCCACACGAACGAGCAAGGTCGGCCAGTCAACCCGGTTATCGGAAACGATCACGTCATCTATATACCAGCCATCGCGAGTACCACTTTTATCTGTTATTAACCTGAATCTGATCTTTACCCCTGACTGACCACCATATGCTGAAAGATCAACCCTTTCATTTTTCCATGAGGTCCGTTTGCCGGCATATCTCCTGAGGATCTTCCAGGTGCCTCCGCCGTTTGTAGATATCTCAACGAGTGCCATGTCTCCCCACCACAAAGGTAACCGTCCACCCCGAATATCATAGTGATGCCAGAAGCTCAAAACAGGCGACAGTATGCCTGAGAGATCAATGGCCTGGGTAACCAGGCTTGTGCGCATATTATTCTGGTAGTCACCGGCAGGGCTGTCTGTCCAGCAGGTCGTTTCACTATGATAATCAGAGGTGATTTGTCCCCAAGCCCCCTCAACAGACCATCTTGACGTGCCGCTTTCCATATCATCAAAAAAAACCACATCATGAGAAAGAATGTAATCGCTGTTTTCCAGGGTCTTGTAGGCCAGCCATTTCCACTCTGTTCCCCCATTGGTTTGCTGCCACAATAGCACCATAGGCCTATTGGTTAGTGGCACAAGGGCATTTGAGATTCCATCAGCATTATGCGGGGCAGCACTCAGAAAAGAGGCGCCATAACTGTTTCCCATCTCATCCAGCCGAAAGGATAGCCCTGCCATGAAATAGGGGGCCCGATCCACCTTTATCTTCACCTGGGCATCATAGCTCAAGAGATTGCCTGCCAAGGCCCAAGACGAGGCAAGATTGGCGTCGGTGGTGACCCAGTTGAGGGGGACCAGGCTTCCACGAAGAAATATCGGGATCCTGTCTGCGGCTGTCACTTTCAAGGCCATATCACCGTCAACAGGTACTATCCCATGGGATCCGAGGATCGAGGTCCCATCATCTTCTTCAAACCAGTGGGTCTTGTCATCAAAGGTGTCACGCCACTCGGTCTTGCCGGCTGAAGCCCCCCGCAGGACCCACCCTATGGGAACGTAATAAATTATCTCTCGTGTCGTAGACATGGAACCTTGACCAAAAGTCCCTTCAGAATGGAGTTCTACAAACTTCTGTAAGTCTATATCGCTATTGGCAGCCACGCTAAAAGGCATCATGTTGGGGTTATCTGGATCATCAATCCCGATCAAGCGATTATCTGATCGCTCCTTGTAAGAATAGATGTGGCCATTGACTGCAAAAGTCCCATTGCGGTGTGGGAAAGCGACGCCAGATCCTGCTTCAAGAATCAGGCTATCGCCCTTGCTTACTGGTTGCTCCTCATTAGTGGTTATGGCAACAGAAAACACATTCGTCCCTACGGGCACAGAGGGCATGGGCCTCGCCGTCACAAAAGTAACATATGGTCCATGCCTGCTACTGCCGCTGTAATCATAATAATTCGTTCCGATTTTCAATCTCCCCAAGGTGAGAGTCAGATCGGGTGGGAAAGAACCTGGGACCTTTGTATCAAGAGTTGTGCCTCCGTTGGGGTCAGATGTGGTAATAAAGTAGTAAGGAAAAATGTTGAGGTGGAATAGACCGTCGTTATTAAGCGAGAGCGTATATATCCCCTGGTTATTCATCTCCTCCAATGTGGCATCCTTTGCGCTCTCATCCCCTGCATTCATATATCGACTGGCGGCATATCTGTATCCCGATTCAGCGAGGAAATAGGCCCTTGCCGAGCGGTTGGCCATAACCTGGTTAAGGGTTGAGGTACTCGTCAGTGGTAACATAGCCGCTCCAAGGGCGGCAAATATCACTATTGTAACGATCAAACCTATAAGGACACTGCCCTTGGGACCCTTCAAGGTGGGCTGAGGTCTGAGCAGGCCTTTCCTGCCACCAGAAGGGATCATATGGGTAATCAGCCAGGAGCCCAATAAGATAGAAATTCCCAGATAAAAACAAATCATCATGGTGTTGAGGACCCCATCCCTGAACGCCTTCAGCATAGGGCCCACGAGATAATCCGGATGACCGCAAAGTACTGTGCCAACAAAACACTGGTATTCAGGCCTTGAAGGGGGGTTGGTAGTGGGCGGAGCACCACCGTAATTCCTATTGTTCCTGGGATTAACTGTTGTGGAAAAACTAATGTTTCCCACACTCCCATCACTATAACCGAGGACAAGATTGATCTGGACGGCAGAAAGACGTTCGATGCCTGTTCCTACAGCCCATGGTGTAGCGCCTGACCAGTAGCTAAGGCCAAAGCTATTGACATGATCGATCAGCGCATCCCCACTGGACAGGGGGATTGCCCCTTCTGCAATTTTTATTTTCCCATTGTCCAGTCCCAGTTTGCGAATGCCCGAAGTCCTTTCATAGGTAATAGAGGTAGGTGTCGCACTCATAACGTCCGTCAGTTCCATCAGCTCACGGTTCATACGGGTCATTGCCAGGTTGGCCTTCTGGGCCATATGGACGTTTTCCTTTGTGAATAAATAGCCCTTTGTGCCAGACACAATGCCTATACCTGCAATGGTGGCCATAATGCCCACCAATATGAGAGACACAACAATCTCGATTAAAGTAAATCCTTGTTCCCTTTTCATTGAATTCCTGAGGAAATATTAAGGCCTATTTTGAAAAGAGTGCCGTCAAAGACATATCCCGGTGGCTGATACTGACTTGTAAGATTCTCCCGTATCCAGACGTGTCCTTCACTTCATTGCCTCCCTCGAAAGATACGTACTGCGCTTGAACCATGTACTGCCCGTAATAGGGAGTATTGCCAATAACGTTTCCATTTTCCACATAGCCCTTGAAAGTCCGGAGTGGGCTGGGGTCTTCGGCTAGTAACTTTTTGTAATCCGCAGTCATCATCTCCATTACCTGATTCAGGTAAAGGCCGTTCTGTGCTATTATCACGGGCTCTGTACTGCGTATCATACTTGTACCCATGAACTGGACCAACATTGCCCCAAGGATAGAGGCAACTATTAAGGTGATGATGATCTCCAAAAGGGTAAGGCCTCTTTGTCCCTGATTAAAACAAAATCTCAACTTCATGGGATAAAACCCGTGCTTGGAGTTACAGTGATGGACCTTGTCCTTCCTCGAGATGTTACTGTAATCTCACATTCAGGATCACCGGTATCCAGTTCCTGCCCATTGGATGCCGCCCCATCGGTATAGGGTCTCCCCCATGAATTAAAAGAAAGGATTAAGGACTCCAGGGAGACCCCTCTGCCGGCAAGGTCGACCGTATCAGAATCCTCGCCTGGCAGAGCGACCTTGCTTCCCGTATTGCCATCCCTAAAAAGCCAGTAAGATGGACCCGTAGAGCATACACCCCATATGACATCGGAATTCATGGCCAGGGACTGTGCATAACGCAGGTGAGACTTTATGACCTCTGTCTGTGCGACCAGGTTGGTATTATTGGTCGCAAAATGATTAATAACAAAGGCAGTGATGATGCCAAAGATGATCAGGCAGGCGATAACTTCAACCAGCGTGAAACCCGGTGGCTTTTGGACCTTAATTCCCATTTCCATAATACTTTGGAAGTTTGCAAGATTTTACCGCAAGTGCTCTTTCATGAAATTCTCAAACCTTCTTACCACCCCTTTTTCTAGAGCAAGGAACTTTAGCCGAGTATTGCAGAGCATGTTCTTTACTACCTCTTTGGAGTCCACTACCTCACCCAACACATAGGCCTTGCCGTCCAGGAAAGGAAAAAGAATAGTCATGCCAAGTTCAGCGCCCTTCTCGAACTTACGATTGGTGACCAAAAGCATACCCCCTTGACTGAGATTTTTGGTTTGAGTGAGGTCATAGTTATCGTCCTCTTTCTCCCTATGATAACTAACGACTATCTTAGAATCTATCCTTGGATGTCTTCTCCTCTCCTGACCACAATACTCTTCCATTTCATCCCCCTTACAGTGTCCGGCAAAATTACACGGCTGGATCAGTACGTCGCCACATTGGCAAGACTGTTCTTACGATTCTCACCTAGGCCTATCAAAGTTTGAGGATAACAATTTAAAGCTTTGAAAACACTCAACTAGTCTTTCCGCCCTACAATGGCAAACGCCTAAAGTATTAACCTTAATTAAGGCAATCCGTATCTGCTCAATAAACGGAGACAGTTGAATGGAAGAGGATCTCACCGCCCCTTTTTATTGAGCTATTATGGCAATTCTCATTCAGCGGGCCGTCGGCGGCCAGGATTCATAGCTATCAATTGAGCTTTTTCACTCGCCTGCTTGACAAACACGGCCAGAGAAGAGAGATTATTTGTGTCACCTCTTTTGGGCAAAACTTAGAAAGGGCAATAAATGATCCTCAGAGAAAACCGCTTTGGTTTTAGATCGGTGCGGTGCACCCCAGATGCCAGAGAATACACCTTCACCTTTGTCACCCTCTTCATTTTGCTCATCCTCATATATGGAAACAGCTTCACTTGTTCATGGCATTTTGACGACTTCCCCAATATTGTGAATAACGCAAATGTCCACCTCAAGGCCCTTTCATGGCAAGACATCAAGAAATGCTTCTACGGTCTGAATATCAGCAAAGGATCGGTGACACGGCCCCTGTCCTATCTCACCCTTGGTCTGAACTACTATTTCAACGGCACCAGGGTCTTTGGCTATCACGTGGTAAATTTCATTATACACTATCTGGCATCTGTTTTTCTATTTCTTCTGATTTATAGTACACTAAGGGTCCCGTTGCTGAATGAACGCTTCAAAAACAGGGCCTATTCCATAGCCCTCTTATCGGTCTATCTGTGGGCCAGCAGCCCCCTTCAGGTCACAGCAGTAACATATATTGTCCAGAGAATGACCAGCATGGCCGCCATGTTTTACATTATGTCCATGTATTTCTATCTCAAGGGCCGTTTTTCGGTCAACTGCGTACATAAGATCATTTTTTTCGCCCTTTGTGGGATTACCGCCATGCTCTCGTTAGCAAGCAAGGAAAACTCTGCCATGCTCCCTGTCAGCCTCATCTTGTACGAATTTGTCCTGATCCAGGGTGTAACGCGAGAAAGGATAAAAAAATGCCTCAAATGGACCATACCCGCCGTTCTGGTTTTTGTGGCCCTGGCCATCGTGTGCCTTCACTCATCTCAACTAATGGATGGATACAGGTACCGGCCGTTCACGCTGGCTCAGAGGTTGCTCACAGAACCTCGAGCCCTCATACTCTATATGGCCTGGTTAATTTATCCCATAAGCTCCCACCTATCCTTGTTGCACGATATCGAAATCTCGCGCTCATTGTTTGCGCCATGGACGACATTTCCCTCCATTTTAATTATACTCTCCCTAATTGGGATCGCCCTTTGGGCCTTGCAAAGAAGGCCGTTGATCTCATATAGCATTCTCTTCTTCTTTCTGAATCACCTCATCGAAGGCTCAATTTTTCCCCTGGAGCTAATATTTGAACACAGGAACTACCTCCCCTCCATATTCTTTTTTGTTCCAATTGCCATGCTGGCCATTCATGTCCTTGGCTATTTCTCCAATAAAAAATCAATAGTATTCTATACCAGTGTCGCAATAGTCTTGGTTCTGGGATGTCAGGCCCATACAACCTATTTGCGCAATAGGACTATGAAGACGGAAGTTGCGCTCTGGAGCGATGTGGTTGAAAACTCCCCAGGCTTGAGCAGACCCTACGTTAACCTCTCCAATGCACTTTTTAGGGCAGGCCGGCCCAGTGAAGCACTTTTGACGCTTAGAAAGGCAATGGGCTCAAAAGTTGGCCCTAACCCCCGAAGCAGCGCATTACCCGCACACAACCTTGGCCAGTACTACCTTGCTGTGGGAGAACTTGACAGGGCTATGGCCCTCTTCGCCAAATCCCTTCAACTAGACCCGCGTCTTGCCCGCGCATACCACGGTATCAGCAAGGTTGAATTTTTCAATGGCAACTTGCGAGATGCCGAAAAAAATGTCCGCAAGGCCATTTCCTTACAACCCAATGAGGCCCGATACCACAGAACAAAGAGCGTCATTTTATTACGAGCCGGTCGGGTAAATGAAGCCATAAAGGAGGCGCTGCGCACAAGAGTGCTTGATGATACCTTACCAGAACCATTTTACATTCTCGGTGAGGCATACAGAATTAAAAAAAGCTGGAGAAAGGCGGCATATTATTTCGAAAAATTCCTTCAGAGTCGGCCCGAGGGCCTCAATGCACACATTGCCCTGATAGAAATCTACGCTGCGATTGGCAAGACGTCCATTGAAAGACAGCACATTTTCGCTTTGATGGCAGACAAGGGACAAAGACCTCTCAAGGATGTCCTGCTAGACTTCGACACTCAAATGAATTTCTTGGGCCCTGCCAGAGTAAAGCACATCCTTGCCCTCATAAGGGAGGGCCTTTCGGAGGAAGAACAAAGGCTCCATGGGATAGGGACCCTTGTCCCGGAAAAACAGACCAGGAATACCTGGCGTCAGCCACTGCTACAAGGACCGGTACCAGTTTCAGACACACAGCATTGATACACCTTGTATCTAATCCCTCCCTGGGGCCCTCATGCTCCAGTTTGTGCTGGCGTTCTCCCCCACCATAGTGACACTTCCGGTTATCGTATCACCATCCGTAATGCTTGCCGTAAAATCGCCTCCCAGGTTCGTGCCTACATTTACCGCATTATAGACGATCTGACCCGGGGTGTCGCCCTGCAATAGTCGATGAGCGAAATACTGATTCACACGCCCCTTCATCTCGGCAATCGCACCTGAAAGGGCCTTCTTTTTTGCGTCATCCGCCAATTCAAAATACTTGGGAAGTGCCACCGCGGCCAGAATGCCCAGGATGATGAGGACGGCGATTATTTCGATCAAGGTAAAACCGCCTTTGCCCTTCAAAAGATATTCCTTCCTTTTCATTTCTCTCCCTCCCCCTTTCTTGTCCAGAATAGTTTTACTGCGTATGCAGTTAGCTCAACCTCATATCATTTGTGGGGCCAACCCACTCAAAGACACTTGAATAACGAACACCGGAAAAGTGCCTAAATTTACATCCAAAGCTCCCATTTTTGACGACCCCTGTCAAGGCCGTTATCAAGGCCATGAATATCCGGTAACCCATCAACCTACCCTCACTATTTTTGTAAGGTCCCACCAGGGAAGGAATACCGAAAGGGCAAAAAACCCGACAATAGCAGCCAGGCCTATTATCAGTATTGGCCCAATGGCGTCAGATAGCCTCTTTACGGCATAATCTACCTCATCGTCATAATGGGCCGATACCTCACGAAGCATCTCCGTCAGCTCCCCTGACTCCTCTCCAATAGCAACCATATTAATTACCATGGGAGTAAAATAACCGGCAGACCTGAGAGGTACTGAAACACCCTTTCCCTCTTTCACCTTGTCTCTGATCCGTTGAAATTCCCTTGAAATAGCTGCGTTACCTATTGTTCCAGATAAAATCTCAATGGAATCGAGCACCTGTATTCCACTAGCGTGTAATATCGCAAAAATGCTGGCAAACCGAGACATGGCAGCGCTTATGAATAGGGGTCCCAATACGGGCAATTTCAACAAAAAAGAATCCCTTACATATCTCCCTTTTTCCGTCCTGAGGAGATAGCCCAAGACCCCACATACCGCGATTATCAAAAAGACGACTAAATACCAGTACGCCGACAAGAATTGGTATAGGATCATACAAATACTCGTAGGGTAGGGCAGGTCTATGCCCACATTTATGAATATATTGACAAATTTTGGTATGACGAAAGTCAGCAAGACAAAGAATGCAACCCCCAAAAAAAAGATTACCAGAATCGGATATTGCAGGGCGGACCGGATATCCAATTTGACCTTGTGCTCGTGCTCAATGATATATATCAATCGTTCAAGCACATCCGGGAGAGCGCCACTGTATTCACCGGTCCGGATCATACTACTGTACAGATGCGAAAACGCCCTCGGGTGTCTTCTAAAGGCATCATAAAGGGTTGACCCGTCCTTAATGTCGTGGCTTATGGAGGCTATAATTTTCTTGAGACTCGAATTTTCAGTCTGATTTTCAAGCACTTGCAAAACATTAATTATTGGCACTCCTGCCCGGACCATGGTTCGAAACTGTTTAGTAAAAAGGATAAGGTCCGGGGCCTTGATTGGCCTCAGTCTTTCCTTGAGGCCAGACCAGGATAATACTGGAGAATGTCTCCCTTCCTCTGTAATCTTGGATGGGATATATCTCCAATCGCTCAAAATATTGGTGGCCATTTCCAGTGAGTCTGTTTCAATTACACCGGAAACGCTTTTACCACGTTCGTTTATTGCCCGGTAGTGGAACCTTGCCATGCCCCCTCAGCTCAGTATTATAGACTTTTCTCTAGTAACTCATAACCGCTGATGCGGCTTCCTCCAGAGTCGTAACCCCTTTTGCCACCTTCTCGCAGGCGTCGTCTTTTAGGCTCCGGAGTCTACCCGCCCGGTGAGCGGCCCTAGAAATTTCCTGGGCCGATTTCCGTTTCAAAATCATATCCTGGATCACTTCATCGATGACAAGGACTTCGAATATTCCTGTTCGGCCTTTGTACCCTGTATCCATGCATTGAAAGCATCCCCTGCTTCGCTTGAAATTGGCCTCCTCCACCTTATCAAGGCCCCATTGGATTAGGACCTCTTTGGGCGGGTCGTAAGGTTCTTTGCAATAAGGACAAACCTTCCTGACCAGGCGCTGGGCAAATGAAACCAGCATTACAGAAGATACAAGAAATGGCTCAATACCCATATCCATTAAGCGAGTAATAGCACCGGCCGCATCATTAGTGTGAACAGTGCTTAAGACTCGATGACCGGTGAGGGCGGCCTGAACACCGATTGACGCAGTTTCGGCATCCCTAATTTCCCCAACCATTATGACATCGGGATCCTGCCTGAGAATAGATCTCAGGCCACTCGCAAAGGTCATGCCCGCCTTACGGTTCAACTGGATCTGCCGTATCTTTTCAATACGAAATTCTACTGGATCTTCCAGGGTGATAATATTAATGTCCGGCTTATTAATCCTTTTCAAAATAGAATATAGGCTCGTGCTCTTTCCACTCCCTGTTGGTCCTGTGCTCAGAATCATGCCATAGGGCTTTTCTATCATGGATTCCACCTTAGACCTGTCTCCCGCGGACATGCCCAGCCGGTCCAGTGAATATACACCAGCACCCGTATCCAGTAAACGCAAGACCAGATTTTCGCCATAAATAGTTGGTATGGTGGAGGCACGGACGTTGATCTCCCTGTCTTGCATCCTGACAGTAAATCTTCCATCCTGTGGTATTCTTAATACAGCGATATCCATGTTTGCGAGAATCTTCAACCTGGAAATAATTGGGAGGAACATGGACTTTGGGGGCGCAGGCACATCGTGTAGCCTTCCGTCTGTCCTGAAGCGCACCTGCACATATTCCTTTTCAGGGCTGATATGGACATCGCTTGCCTTTTCTCGAATCGCCTGAGCGAGGATTGAATTTACCAGTCGAACGACAGGGGCCTCTTCTGCCATACCTTGAAGAGAGCTTACATCAACGTCACGTCCGGTAGCACCCTCAATATCTGTATCCGTATCCGTATCCATAGCATACCGCACCTGCTCAATACTCTCCAGGATGCCGTCCAGATCTGAATATGTCCCATAAAGGCTAACAAATATCTGATTTAATTCCTGTTCAGTGCAGATAATCGGCTCGACTTCGGTATTTGTCAGGGCCTCGATTGTATCCAGGGCCATAATATCCATGGGATCAATCATAGCAATCGTTAGAAGATTTCCCCTTTTCCTCAGTGGAACCACCTGCTCCTTGTGGGCTAAATCCGCGGGAATGATTCTGGCCAGGTTTAGATCAACGGGATATTTGTCGGGACTGTATTTGTCCACCCTCAACTGCTTGGAGAGCAGGTCCATCACCCGAGTTTCACTAACAATTCCCTGTCTATTCAAGACCTGGCCAAGCCTTAAATTGGATTCTTTTGCGGCCCCAAGGGCCTGACTTAATTGCGTTTCCGTCAACAGGCCCGCATCCAGGAGCATCTCCCCTAATTTCTTTTTATCCTTCAATGTTTAGCCTCTTGTAACAGTTTAGCCCTTTGAAACAGGCATATGCATACCCTATAACTGCAGTGCTTTGTGCGCCCCGGTTTCTGCCGATCCCCCCTGCGTGCTCAACGTCACTGCGGTGAAATTTGCAACCTCGCAAAAAATATCGTTTTTTCGCCCCAGTCGGACAACACCCTTGCCTCAGGGGCGAGCCCACTAGGCAGCATCTTCAGTCTCTCTTGCGCCAATTCTTTGTTACTAAAACGTTTTCCATATAATATAATAAATCTCAAGCCCTGCCGGTTATTCCAGCACGGGATTATCCTCATGGACAGCGCACCACTGGAATGATCCCTTATGAACAGGTACGCCTCCTCGAGGCCCTTCTTTCTAGTGATCTCTACCCACCAATATCTCAAGGACGAAGGGCTCACCTTTACTGGAACTGCAGGAAAGGCAATCACCTGCCCAGGGGACAGCAGGTTTGGATTCCCTATTTGTGGATTCGCCTCGATGACCAGCCTCTGGTATTCGTGGGTGTAGACCCCATATACCTTACGGATCATGTCGGCCAACCAGTCGTGTTCGTTTACCGCTATTCTTCCCAAGATCTTGGGGGCCGCCTTCTGCTGAACAGGGGCCTGCCTTGGGCCATTCTTGGATGGAGTCACGATTGAGGTCTTGGCCTTTTCTAGAGGCACAGGTGGATGTTTTGCATCCCTGGGCATGAGTAGAGGCAAGGCCCTTTTTGTCGCGGGGGTCCTACCCCTTATCTGTCCCCTTATTATATGGGAAAGGGGACCTTTCCTCTTTTCCCATGGCCTTGGTATATTGACACGCCTAAATTCCAATACAGAAAAGATGGCGACTACCAACAAACACGTCACGGCCACCATCCTGTTTCGCCGCCTCCTCTTTCCCAATTCAGGAAACACCTTTCCGGCACAGGATCGGGCTTCCAACCATCCGGCCTTAGAGCGATTTTCAATGATCAGGGTCAAAATGATCCTGTGGCACAGGTTCACGATTTTCCTCGGGTATCCACCGGTAGCCCGATAAATGACCCAAAAGGCGGGATATGTGAAAAAAGAAGGCCCCCGATTAGTCCTGCCCGCCTTCTTAAGGCGGAATTGAATCATCGATCGAGTCTCTTTGAAATTCAAGGGGAGCAACTGGTGATATAAATTTATGCGATCCGCAAAATTTTGGTGTGTCCTGAGATAGGCCTCAAACTCTTTTTGGGCAAAAATGACAATCTGTAACAATTTATATTCGTTGGTCTCATAGTTAAGAAACTCCCTCAGGATTTCCAGGCAAAAGTCAGGCAATTTCTGCCCCTCATCAATAATCAGGACAACCGTTTTCTTCTCGTCCACCCCTCGACGAAAGAGATTTTTCTTGATACATTCCTTAAGTTCCCATTCGCTCGTACTACTTGCATATCTGTGCTCTCCAAACATCGTGGCCACAGCAGATAGTAATTCTATGGGACTGCTAAAATATGGATCAAGGATGAGATGGGTATCTACACCCTCGTCATTGGCGAATTCTCGTATTAACTGACGACAAAGGGTCGTTTTTCCTACCCCAACGTTACCTATTACAACACTCAATCCCCGGCGGAGCCTGAGAGAAAGCTCTATTTTTTGTAGGCATCCTATATGTTCCCGGGAGTGAGAAAAAAAGTCGGGATCAGGTGAATTGGAAAACGGCTCTCTGCTTAGGTTAAGAATCTTGAAATAATCCATGTCATATACGCCAAAAAGAGGCCTTTCATGTCCAGATCAATCTCGCGAAGACGAAGGTTGTCCTTGTGTGTGTTTGCCTTTAGCCTGCTCCACATCCGCATTTAATTCTTTTAGGATATGGGGTGTTATAAAAATAAGCACTTCTTCCATCTTGTTATCCCTGCCCTCTGACTTGAAAAGATAACCCAAGAAAGGGATGTCCTTCAGCCAGGGTATCCCGGTATTCGTTCGGACGGTTTTTTCCTTGTTCAGACCGCCAATCACTGTTGTCTGCCCATCAAGGAGTATCACATTGGTCTCTGCCTTCTTGGTGAGGATAGTGGGATTCCCTTGCACCGTATTAGTAAAATCTACCTCATCCTTGGTGGTATTGATATTTAGTTTAAGCATCTTTTCTTCGATCACATGGGGGGTAACCTCCAATTTGAGTGTGGCCGTCTTCCATTCCAACTCCACTGTCTGATTACTGCCCACACCTGTAACCGTCTGGAAAGGTATCTCTGCGCCACTTTCGATGGTGGCCTTTTGGTTATCCACTGTGGTTATGGAGGGACTAGATAAGATATTGAGCTTCCCTTCATCCTGAAGCGCCGAAAGTTGGACATTCAAGAGGTAGTTGCCGATATCTTCGGTCACGATACCAAGTGTCAGACCGGCGTCCTTGCTGAACTCCGCCGGAAAATTGGCTGCAATTCCAGAAGTAGGATCAATCCCTGGCGTCAGCGTTTTCCCCATCACCTCGCCGGTGTTTGCCCCCGGGCTAATCCAATAATCCCCGTTGTGATATAGCCCCCCCCATTGTATACCCAGTTGCCTGGCCGTCTCCCTGGTCGTTTCAACAATATTGGCCTCTATCAGGATCTGAGGTGTAGGCCTGTCCAGGCCCTGGATCAGGGGGATCATTCTTGCGATATCTTCCCTGATGGCCTGAATAATTAGAGAATTGGTATGCTCGTCCACCTTCACTGATCCACGTGGTTTCCCTTCTTTGTCCTTGGTCAAGAACTGTTGAAGATTTTCCTTGAGTTTGTTGGCATCGGCATAATCCACGCCAATGATCTTGGTCATAAGAGGCTCTACCCTCTTTAGCCCCATCTCCTGGAGCTTTCGTTTCTCTTGAATAGCATCCATCCTAAGGTCATGCTCCATATCCTCCACTGACATAACACGGATAATTTCTCCTTCCCACCTGTATGTGAGCCCTTGAGTGCGAAGAATGCCGCGAAATACCTGATCCCAGGGGGCGTCCTTGGCATTGATACTAATCTTGCCTTTTACACCCTCGTTTATCATCACATTTTGATCGGCGATCCTGGCCAAGGCACGAAGTAGCACCGCAACATCTGTCTCATGCATTTTGAGTGACACCTTCTCGGTAGGAAGACGCCTTTCCGGAATCCCCTTTGGCACCTTCCCGGTGGTAATCTCTTCCTTTTCTTCCGGAAGCGTAATAGCCCGCGCCTTGTGTGAGGGTGAACTGGCCTTGGACTTATCTGCCATCCCCCTCCATTTTCCCAAGAATAGGTCCGTTTTTACTGCCTCTTTATTGGCACACCCAAAGGCCGGTATCATGAATAGTGCCCCCAGGACTACCAGAGATGCCACCTTTGCAAAATGAATATGTATCTTGCATGACATTTGGTATTTCTAACCTCCCTTATATCCCCTGTTAAAGGCCTACAGCACCTCTTCCTCCATTGGCACGAGGAGCTTCTCATGTGTCCCTTTGATTTCGATCACGACCTTGTTTCCATAAATGTCACCTACAATATACCCCCCCTGCTCCAATTCCTCCCCTGTTTGATATTCCATCCCATTAATTATTGCGAACCTCTTTTTCCCCATCTCAATATATCCGGAATAATAAAGGGGCGCCTCCTTAGGCATGGCATACGAAGTCCTGCGTCCCTTATATGCGGCATCCACTAAGGAGATTTTCTTATTATAAAATGGATCCTTTGCCCAATTGGCCTCTGCGCGCTCAATAATGTAAGTGTCATATCCTAATTTCTTTTCTTCCCCTAGATCTTTACTTATCCCTGTCATTAACTTATTTAACGTCCCTGATTTCTCTCCACCACCAACATTGTATGTCTCCTTGGGTGATGAGAAAAAGAGGCTATAGATCCCACAAAAGACCACTATAACCATGATAACGAGAATGACCTTTTCTCGTTTTGACATTGCTAACTTCTCCAAAATGCGGTACTAAAATTCCAAAAACCGAATGGCGACGTCTTTTATATCAGGCGCCTGATTTCTTTAGGGCCAACCTGACGTTGAGCCGGAATTCTTTATTTCCATCTCCTGGTTGAATCTGAATCTCTTCCACATGCTCCAGGCAAGGTATTTTGCCAATCTCGATAAGAAACTTACGAAAATCAAAAAAGTCGCCCCTCAAAACCACGCCAACCGATATTGATCCAGAACCTTCGACTAAAGACCTGATCTCAGGAATGACATCTACCAACTGAAGTTTGTACCTCTTGGCCTTTTTTCCAAAAAGGGACGAGATGTCCGACAATTTGCCACTCTCAAGTTCGCCCCTTTTGGGGAGAGGGAGGACGATTGGCCCCTTGATTGCTAGCTCCTTCATAAAATTCTGGTAGATCGGGCTAAGCAGTCTTTGCTCTTCTATCTCCGATTTGAGACTCCTTATTTTTCCATCCAAACGGGCCATCCTCCTCTGATGAGGATAAATTACAAAAAGGACAAAACATAAAACTGCCCCACCGCATATCAGGAGCTTAGGAACGACCTGCTTGGATAGTTTTGGAGCAGTCTTTTCCATTTTTCTGTATCAAACCAATTTCATGCGGAAGGTAAAGTGCACCACATCTTTACCGCCTATGGATTCAATGCTGGTTTTTTGAAAATATGGGAGGCCAAAAATTGGACTCCCTTCCAGTCTTACCAAGTATGCCGCCAACGAAGATTGAAGTGTCTGTGACTCTCCAAATATCAGGCCTTCCACCATCAGGGTCTTACCCTTTTTCTCGTCCACATCTCCAAAAATTCCCTTCAGGTTGGCCTTTATATTAAGAAGCCGAATATTTGATGGGGTCATTCGTGATAGCTCTCCGATAACGGCCACACCACGGTATCTCTTACTGTACTCCATTAAGGTATGCCTTTTGAGCTTGACCCTCGCGGCCATATGGAGAATAAGGCCCGGACTCAAACGGGGACTATATATCTCCAACTGATGCCGGAGTTCATTTACCTCAAGGCCTTTCTTATCTGCAACACGACCCTGCCATAGGAAAATACCTAGACATGCCGCCAGCGCGAGCACAAAACCCGCAAATATACCATGGTTAGCCCGCGAAAGGATCGTCTGCCTCTCTTCATCCTTATAAGTGAAAATAAAATTAGGGGTGCGTGAATTATTCGACAAGGCCATGCCCAGGGCCGGGGCAAAGGAGGCCCTCTCAGAAAGGTTGCTGGGTGTTGACACGGCCTTCAAGAT
>Ga0307425_1000013_pt1 | contig 82249 bp, 73 predicted proteins | sample SalMarWE160330MG_FD_202152 | JGI IMG/M metagenome (GOLD analysis project Ga0307425, IMG submission 202152) | Salt marsh sediment microbial communities from the Plum Island Ecosystem LTER, Massachusetts, United States - WE1603-30 | ecosystem: Environmental > Aquatic > Marine > Intertidal zone >... | reverse complement strand
TCCGATAAGTGGCTATATGTGGACCCGGTTTATCCGGAGTCTTTGCCATCCTGATTTTTGAAGAAAGGATCAGGATCAATGGGTTGGTCTACTCAAATTTTCCCCATTTTCAGCCCTCCCCGCTGGGGCGTAGGCCCCTATGGGCCGGAGGCCGGCGTCATAGCAGCGCGTGACACCCTCACTACTTCCAGGCCCGTCCTCAAGTAACACCTCCATTTTTAAGCTCCCCGTTGCGGTCACAATATCCTGGGACCGGATTTTTGTTGACCTCTTTCTTCCCCGGAAATTATTATACAAATGTGGCGTGTGCGCATATGAAATCTGAAATCTCTCAAAATAACATTCAGTAATTTGAAAATATCGGCGATACTCGGTATGTATTATTGAGTAGCGCGTTATTGATCTTGCGATGGATTTGAGCCTTGCGCGTCAATACGACCCAGTTTTGCTGAAAGATGGTTTTCAATTTGTCTTCATTAAACAAGGTAGCTTATATGACCCTGTGCCGAATTATTGACCTGTCACCCTTATCCAATAGGCTTCATCTTATAATTCTATCGATGTTCATCTTATCTTTCCATGGCTGTGCTGTTATGAGAGAAGTTCTGGTGAAATCTCTGCCGCTTCCAAGCCACTTGGAGGAAAAGATCGAACGAAATGACTTTTTTGTTTCAAAAGAAGATGACGTCATTGGCCGATTGGCGGTCATCAGACTTGAAAAGGGGGATACGCTGCCGGATATTGCGAGACACTTCAGCTTGGGAACCAATACAGTCAGTGCAGCTAATCCGGGGATAGATATATGGGTACCTGAGGCCGGAGGGCGTATCCTGTTGCCCCTGAGCTTTATCCTGCCAGACACCCTTAGAAAAGGTATCGTGATCAACTTAGCCGCTATGAGGCTCTTTTATTTTAAAGGAGATGGTAAACTATTGGCCGTGTCGACCTACCCGGTCGGTGTCGGTACTACAGAGCGGCCCACTCCCATGGGCCAAATGTATGTAAAGCGCAAGATGTTCCGGCCGACCTGGTATGTGCCCGCCTCGATTGCTGAAGATCATAGGAAAAAGGGAGATCCTCTGCCGGCTAAAGTACCACCGGGGCCTCTAAATCCATTGGGAGAACACGCTCTCTATTTAAGTACGTCAGGTTATTTGGTCCATGGTACTAATAAACCGACCAGTATCGGCCTCAGGGCAACCAATGGCTGCATAAGACTCTATCCGGAAGACATAAAGAGACTTTTCGAAAACACCCCGGTGAAAACACCTGTGAACATTGTTAACCAGCCATATCTCGTAGGCCAACGTGATGGAATAGTTTACATAGAAGTTCATACACCCTTTGAAAAATCAGGCACCACTGAGTTGGAGAAGGCATATGCAAAGTTGAGAAATATTGAAAAGAAGTCAGGACACGCGCTTGACTGGAAAAAGGTTAAGGAAGTAGTGGCCGAGGCCCGTGGGATCCCTGTTCCCATATTCCAGACCCGTCATGGAAGTGAAAAGGATGTTGCGGAAACCATAGAACTCAAGCACCCGGACAAGTTGTATGGCAAACCGCAAATACCGGAACTCACAACGGACGCGTGGTATGTTCTGGCTGCTATTTTGCGTGACAAGGTTGACGCTCTGAGGCTTGCCGCAATTATTAACCATCAGGGTCCACAAATTCCCGCAAGGGTGTTGTCAAAGAGCGATCGCCACCGTGTTCTCGTCGGCCCTTTCAATAATATGAGCGAGGCCAAAGACGCGGCAAAACGCTTGAAAATTGATTTGGAAATAGACGGCATATTGGTTGAACCATAAAGGAGAGATAGCCAATTGCGCCTTTTCTTACACGTTCAAGCCGCATAACTTGTTGAATATCGCCCTCCAGCGCCAGAGGCGACCCTGCATTGAGAAATCAAGAAATGGTTGTACTTTAACTCCAAAAGAAGTACATGTTTTTTGCAACAGGTCAATAACCAACGTGGATATTTTTTGTGAAGTAATGCGGAATTTTACAGTCGCTATTATGGTAAGGTAAACTGAACAGAAAGGAGGTGACTACATTATGAAGAAGAGTCTTTTGGTGATCTCAATGATGCTTGCTCTCGCTATTGCTGTAGGGGGTTGCGCAACAAAAGGTGACCTTGAGCAGGTGCAGGCCCGGGAAAAGATGATTGGAGCGAAAGCTGATCAGGCCGCTCAGGATGCGCAGGCTGCCAAGGCAGCAGCCGAAGCGGCCACGTTAAAGGCAAATGAAGCAGCGGCCCGCGCTGAGGAAGCCGTAAAGAGGGCAGAGGAAAGAGAGAGAATCGCAGATGAAAAAGCAAAACAAGCTGACATTATTTTCCAAAAATCAATGAAGAAGTAAATCGAAAGGAAGTGGCAAGGTTTCGAGACCCACCCCTTCCTTATTTTTCCACCGTTTAGCATGGTACGTATTGCGGATATATCTGGAAGAGGACTGGTTTTGCGATCATCAAGCACATTATTAACAAGCACAAAGACATATACGGGTAAAAGGCAGAGAGGGATAGGCGAGTATCTTCGCCTTTTCTTCGTCTGCCTCATGATAACACCAATTTTTATATGCGGATGCAGTTACATTGATAAGGGACTTCAGGCCGGATCAATCTCCCAGGAGGCAAATGATTTTTTCAACCAGGGAAAATACGAGGCTTCTCTGAGCAAATACGAGCAAATTATTGAGAAACATCCCGCGGTAGCGGACAGAGTTCTCTTCGAGATGGGTATTATTTATGCCTATCCCAGGAACGAACAAAAAGACTATCAGAAATCTCTGGAATGTTTTCAGAAACTCGTAAGTGATTACCCGGATAGTGAATACAGACGGGACAGCCAGATGATGATACTTCAAATCCATAATGTCATCATCAAGGATAAAATAATTGCTACGCAGCAAACACAGATTGACACTTCCCGGCAAGAGGTTAAAGGCAAAGAGAATGAGATTATTACACTGCAAGAAAAGATTGAAACACTCGAACAAAAGATTTTTGCACTCCGGACGGAACCGGCAGATAAAGTTCTGATAGAAAAGAAAGAGCGACGATTGACGTTGCTCTCAAAGGGCGAGGTGATCAAAACCTACAAAATAGCCCTGGGGGGGAACCCGATTGGTCCGAAAGAAAGGCAGTGCGATAACAAAACCCCGGAGGGAACCTACATCATCGATTCAAGAAACAGGGACAGCGGTTATCACCTGTCTCTTCATATTTCCTATCCAAACGAGAAAGACAAAATGCGAGCAAAAGAACTTGGTGTTTCTCCGGGCGTAGATATAATGATCCATGGCATCAAAAACGGTCTCTCGTGGGTTGGTGCTTCTCATGCAGAGGTTGACTGGACGAAAGGGTGTATTGCCGTTAAAGACGAAGAAATGGAGAAAATCTACAAGTTAGTGCCAAATGGTACGATTGTTGAGATAAGGCCATAGAAAAACCGTACAACTTATCGTTTGACCGAATCGCGTAACACTCCTGGTGAAGTTTTTATTATGCTACATTTCCTTAACAACTACACAACTTTGAAACATTGTATAAACCGGCTATGAATACACAATCGATACATTTTCACCTTTCTACAGATAATCATGAATATTATCAGATTACAAGAATTCTGTTAAGGTAAAATTTAAAATCCCCAGAATAAACCGAAAGGCATATTTGTCATTTAAGGGCAAAAGAATGTGTAGATTGTTTCGTAAAATGAAGCCGCCCTCTACGATAGTGGCAATAATGGAGTCTCCGGTTTGCCGAATAGCAATTTTCAAGCGAGCTTCAAATATTTCCGGCTTTCGTGGAACAGCCAGCCACTCACCGTATCGAATCCAATAATTATGATCCCAAATGTCTATTGCCTTTTCGCCAGACGTCTCCAAGCCAAAACGCCGTCGATACGGCAGGGTCGTGTCGCCCCGTGGTTTAAACCCATTACTCATCCTCCTTTCTCTCGATTTCTGACAGTCAGTTATGTAAACGACCCCCTAAGGTCTCTCCCAAAAACGATCAACAGATCGCGATCTATTGCTTCCTCCCCTCTCTTCTCTACCCTCCACACCTCCCAGACCTTTCCCACCAGAGCCGTCCCGGTTTCAGGGTCATTTTTCCCGGTTTCCACCCGGAAGGCGTCGCATCGGCGCCCTTGCTGTTGCGGACGACCTGGAAAGCCTGGATCTGCATCAGGGATTCCGCCACATTTCTCCCCACCGGGGGCGTCAGGATTTCGTACCCCTGAATCACCCCGTCCGGGTCGATAATGAACCGCCCTCGTGTTCTCACACCCGCCTGGTCATCATAAACGCCGTAAATGGTCCCACCGCCGCCCGCATCGGAAAACATGGGGAAAGACACCGCGCCCTTGACCATCTTAGACAATTCTTTGTCATTCCACATTTTGTGGAAAACACACTGTCAATGCTCATGGAAAGGACCTGGGCGTCCATTTTCTGAAACTCTGGGTATTTCTCGGCAATTGCCGAGATCTCGGTTGCTCAAACGAAGGCGAAATCGCCTGGATAGAAGCAGAGAACCACGCAGCTACCCAGATACTTAGAAAGCTTGAAATTGACGAATTTCCCTCAAAAGAGTGTAACACAAACATTGGCCGGTTCATCTCAAATTTGCCCCAAAATGGGTGTGCCTGCAACTGAAAAGGGCGTGATTCTCAGAAGAACGGTTTCGTTGAGGACAACCGGCTTGATTTAATCCAGATCAACCGTCTGTTTCTGGCTAAATATAAGCGATAGGGGAGTCGTGGTAAGGTTCGTCAAGCTTCGTGTGCGCCAAGAGTACCACCTCGATATCTCAAACATTCAGCATCACCGAAAAGCTGTGGTTTCTGCTATGTCAGTCAGCGTCTTTGCGATAAAATGCCATGGTATATCAGTTAGATACGTAGTTATGTGGCAATGGCAGATACTGGCGGGTTTACGGGAAATCGCTCTTCCGTTTCAAGCAGAGGGTTGGTCTGAAGGCAGCGTAAAAGGCAACGCTGCGAGAACAATGATTCACATCTCGATGTTTCAGTACGATCCAAAAGGCCTGACAATACAAATATCGAAACCTTGAGAAAGATTCGTATCGTATCCTGCAATTTGCGGGAAGTCAGTTTATTGAAGACTAACAAAAGTAACCTTGAAAAGCGGCCAAATTAAGTATCATATCGGTGAGTTAGCATTTTGCTTGATCAATAAGAGCCACAAGATATAGGCACAGCCCTTCAGATCCTACAGTACCGCCAAATCCTCCTGCGCCCTGCCAAGCCAGTAATCCATTCCCATTTCCTGAAACATGGTTTCAGCTCTTTTGAGGTTCTCCAGGGCCTTTTCTTTCTGACCTGCATTGGCATAGAGCTCTCCAAGAAAAAGATGACCTTGAGCGTAAAGTGGTTTCAACTTCAACTCATCCACTATCTTCATCCCCTGCAATATATATTCCTCGGCCTTATGGATTTGCGCTGTTTCCGTTCGCCCCAGTATGCGCCCTAACAAAATCCATGATAGACCTTCCATATGTTTCTCGCCATACTTTTGAGATAAGCTCACGGCCTCTTCCATGAAGCTGCGAGCGTTCTTTAGATCGCCCTGCTGAAGGGAGATTTCACCCAAATAACGAGGATAATGGCACAAAAATCTTTCAAATCCGCCATCCCTCTGGATCTTAAGCCCTTTTTCCACATACATTCTGCCAGTCTCCGGGTCTCCAAGACAGGAGTATGCATGCCCCAACCAGGCCCAGCTCCAAGCCAATGGGCCCAGATATTTTACTTCTCCACTATACTTGATACACTTCTGAAGATGCTCTATGGCAGGCTTCCAGTCCCCCTTGGCGTGAAAAAAACCGCTGTACATCCATTCAGCAAACGCTAACGTTCTTAAGTCGTCGGTTTGGGCTGCATGACGCATACCTTTTTCCAAAAACATCTTTCCTTCCTCAAAATTCCCCAACCATGCCATGCTCAGACCGCAACATCCACTGAGGTAAGAATATGGATTCATATCAATAGCAAAAAAGTCAGATTCTCTTTCCGTTTTCTCAAGTAGATCGACGATGCCTGGCACCATATCAACGACTTTATCAAATCGCCCGGTCCCAACGTAGGAAGTGCAAAGCCCGTACGCAATTGGAACAATCAAATCGATATCCTTACTCTTTCGACCCTCTTCAAGAGCATTTTCTGAATATTTCACTCCCAGATGGGGGTCTCCTCTATATCCGTAATAAGTGCTCAATCTGCCATAGAAGAAAGCAAGACGTCTGTTATCCTGGAGGTCCTTAGAAAGACTCTCTCCTTCCTGGTGCATTAAGAGAGAACCTTCGGGGAACCCCAAGAGCCACATAGGCGTAGCCATCAAGACGAGCACTTCGAGTTTTTCCTTTTTATTCTCGACGGTATCAGGCAGCCGGTGAAGCGAAGCTAACGCCTCTTTGTAAAAACTATAAGCCTCCCAGACGGAATGATTTCTTGTTGCCTTGTTCCCCGATAACTTTTGATACCGGCTCGCCTTGTCAAGAGCTTCTCCCCTGGCGTAATGGTATGCCAGCATCTCGTAGAACTCCTCCAGCCGCTCAGGGTGAACCTCCTCAATCGCTTCCCCGATCCGCTCGTGAATCTCTTTCCTCCTCTTCACAAGCAGGCTGTTGTACGCCACCTCCTGGGTCAGGGCATGCTTGAAAATGTATTCCAGCTCCGGGAAAAGGTTCTTCTCATAAATAAACTCCAACCCCTGAAGGTTCAGGAGGTGGGACTTCAGCTCTTCCCTCATCCCGGTTATGGTCTGGAGTATCCGGAAGGCGAACTCCCTGCCGATAACGGATGCAACCTGCATGATTCTCTTGAGATTGTCCTCCAGGCGATCAATGCGGGCCGCGATGATCCCCTGAATTGTGTCGGGGATCTGAATATCGGAAGGCTCCCTGTTCAGGACATATTGGTTTTCCCGCCTCTCAATGGAGCCGTTTTCCAGCAGGCTGTGCGTGAACTCTTCCATGAACAGGGGATTTCCGGCGGCACGGTTGAGGATCAATTCCTTGAGCTCCGCCTCGACCTCGGTCCCTTCGAGGATCGCCTTGACCAGTTCACTGCTTGAGTCAGTGCCTAATTGATCCAGGCCTACCTTAGTGTAATAGGACTTGCTCCCCCAGGGATGGGTGTATTCGGGACGATAGAGAAGCAGCAGCATGATGGAGGTGTTGGGCAGCCACCCGATCATATAGTTTAAGAACTCCTCCGAGGTCTTGTCTATCCAGTGGATGTCCTCGACAGTTAGAATCAAAGGCCTTTCCTGGCTCCCTCGAACGAGCATGTCTCTTATACCCTCAAAAGTCCTCTCCCTCTTCTCCTTAGGTTCGAGCTTCGGAAAAGCTTCATCATCCACTTTGAGGGATAAGAGGTCCTGGAAGGGCGGGATAACAGACTTGAGCTTCTCATCAAGACCAAGGATTTTCTCCTCCATCTTTTTCTTGATAAGAAACTCCCTGTCCCCCTCCTTGATATCAAGATAGGACCTCAAGATATCTAACAAAGGCAGATAGGGCATGGAACCCCCGTACTGGAGGCAGCGCCCTTCAAGATAGGTGTATTCACCCTGAGGCAGCATGTTCCTCATCTCAAGGAGCAGCCTGGACTTTCCCACCCCTGCCTCTCCTACAACACCCACCACCTGGCCTGTGCCTGATGTCACCTTGTCAAAGACGCCCAAAAGCACGGCCATGGAGTTCTTTCGGCCCACAAACCGGGTCAGGCCCTTGGCGATTGAGGCCCCTATCCGGGTCGCCACAGCTCCCGCTTTGATCAGCTCAAATGCCTCCTGGGGCTCCTTCTTGCCTTTCACCTCAAGCTTTCCCATAGATTTGAATTCAAAAAAATCGCTGACAAGTCTGTGGGTATTCCCCGATACCAGGATCGCACCGGGATCGGCCATGCTCTCCATCCTGGAGCCCAGATTGGTGGTGTCTCCAACAGCCGTATAATCCATCCTGAGATCGTCCCCAATCGCTCCCACAATAACCGGCCCTGAGTTGAGCCCAATACGCATCTTGAACTCAACCCCAGTATCCTTCTCTATTTTCTTACCATACTCCTCAAGGTCTTTTTGAATAGCTAAAGCGGCATAACAGGCCCTTTGGGCATAATCTTCATGGGCAACCGGGGCACCAAAAAGGGCCATGACTCCATCACCGGTGAACTGGTTGATGGTGCCCTCATATTTGTGGATCTCATCCATGAGGATCTTGAAAGCACCATCCATGATCTGATGGACTTCTTCCGGGTCTAACTTCTCTGAGATGGATGTGTAGTTGGCCACATCAGCAAAGAACACCGTTACCAATTTCCGTTCGCCCTCGATAGAACTTCTTGTGGTGAGGATCTTATCGGCCAGATGTCTGGGGGTGTAGGATTGGGGCTCAGAATAGTCTACAGAAGGGGGTTCTTTGAGCTTTGCTAAGGTATGCCCACATTCATTGCAGAACTTACTGCCGGGCTGATTCGTTTTGCCGCACTCCGGACAGACAATTTCTAATTTAGCCCCACACTCATTGCAAAATTTTGCGCTCTCTGTATTCTCAAATTGACATTTGGGGCATTTCATTGGTGATGCCCTCCAGATCTAAAGAAAGCGGATTTAGGAGGAAAAAGGATGGGTATCTTGATTTTGATAAGATGGAGTATAAGCGAGATGTGGCTTTTTGTCAATTTAAGGGCGGTTTCCACATATTGTATGTCTTTTCAAGAACCTCAAATGCTGGGTTTCGTGCATAAACCCAGCATAGCACATCCACCAAATACATGCAAGAGTGCCAGACGAAGTTAGCCTTTTTGTATGGAAAATCCAACGCGCACTTAATATCGGAAGACCAGTATCTGGAATCTGGCCAGTTTTTATATCGTAACCTTCACTTCCGGGACAACCGCTTTTCGCAAGGCTGGCAGATCAATCCTTCACCTTTTTGAAAATTTTCAAATTCACCTATAATATAGAGTCCTGCATCATATGATAATTGTTCACCAGGCGGGCAGCGCAAGATATAGCATCCTTAAATTATAACCAGTCTTCCACGATTGTGAATATTGGATTGTTTTCTTGCATACTCGATTGTTCAGAATCCCTTTTCAAACGCCACATCCGATAGAATATGAAATTCTTTTTCGGGGTACGGTTGTTTATTCCATGTCTTTCCGCTGTCATTTGTGTTGGCGATATTGCCGGAACCGCCACATCCTCCGGTTGACACAGTCCAGGCGGTAGTGCCGTTCAGTGCAGCGACACCTACATTATATCCAGACGTTCCAGTACTGAAAATCTCCCACGAAACGCCTCCATAAGTGGATCGCAATACAGTCCATTATCAGCAGCGACCCAGATGACGCCCCCTGCATCCTGCGACCATTGTTGTTAGCGCAAGCAACCAGAATCCAGTATCCTGTATCCATTAAAGCTTTTCCATATCCAGAAGAATCGATATATCGCCGTTTTCCACGATCCCGACACCGGCAAAAGATCCAGCCCTCGCTAAGAGTTCCCCCAACGGCATGACCATAAGGGGCATGTTGCCGATAATGGTGTCAACGGCAAACCGTACAGGGGTTTCCCTATCAGTCGCACCGTTGGTGCCGGGGGGCTGCCTGAGCTTTAGAATATGCGTGGGCTTCCTCGTGCGGGCATCTATTCCGAGTCTATCCCTCAGGTCATAAAAAACCCCGCTTTGTTCTGACGATTTTGCTTCTGTCCTTTCAATCGATGCTACATTCGATGTGGGGATAGAAAGGGTATATTCCCCCAATTTGAATACGATGGCGTAGACAATGGAAAGAGACAGGGGAAGCCTGATGACAAATTGTGTCCCTTTCGAGGGCTCTGAGTGAATTGTCATGGAACCGTTGAGGTATCCTATGGCCCGGGCAATAACATCCATCCCTATGCCTCTCCCTGCAAGCTGGGTAGTTCCATGGGCAGAGGAAAAATCAACACTGAGTAAGGCATTAAAGAACTCATCATCGGGCATCCGCGATATCTCTTCATCTGACATAGATCTCTTATTCTTCAGGTATTGTGTAATGGCAGACCTATCAATACCACGGCCATCGTCACTCACCTTCAAGACAAGGCTATCACCTGTTTTCTCCGCTTCCAGGAGAATTTTACCCTCCTGATTTTTGCCCCTCTTAGCCCGTTCATCCGGAGGTTCAATTCCGTGTGCAATAGAATTTCTCAAGAGGTGCATAAAAGGCTCTCTCAGACGATCCAAGAGGCCAATATCCACCTGAAGTTCGCCTCCAACAACTTCAAACCCCACATCTCTATTATATGTTTTCCCCAGATCCCGGATGGTCTTTTCAAACAGGTAAACAAAATCATTTACAGGTATAAGTCTCAGTCGAGCCAACTGAAAATGCAGACCTTTCAACATTGACATATAGTTGTCAATCCAGATCTTCAGGCCTGTTGATATCTGATCTTGAGAAAGAGGGGGAAGCCTCTTTTCTAACAGCATGATCTCCTGAGAGCGGGCAAGCAGCTCTTCGATCAGCGAATAATCTACCCGGATGCGATCTATCTTTGAAGGAGAAGAAACGAGACGCACTTCAGGAGTGACGTGCTTCATCAGTTCATCCGGGCTATTAGCCAAACTGGCGGTGATCCTGTCCCACTCTTTCAAATTTTCAGGAGAAATGACATCATCCTTTCCCGCCACCAACCCTTTAAGTAGATCTGTCCCGTCAATAAGCAATTGCACGGCATCACCCGAGGGCTTTATATCTCCCCCCTGGAACTGATTACACCAATCCTCCATCGAATGGCACAACCCGGCTATTTTTTCCATGCTGAGGGCCTTAGCCATTCCCTTTATGGAGTGAATCTTACCATGGATTTCACCCCACAATTGCTGATTCGGCAGATCTTTTTCTACCCTTATCAGAACAATGTCCAATTCATCAAGATACTTACTTGCTTCCTGAATAAAGATTTTTTTGTACTTTTCAAGATCCATAGGTTAATTTTGACAAGTTCTTCCAAATTTCTTCAGGCGTAATCAGCTCTATGGTACGCCCTTCCTTGGTAAAGACGGTCCGGCTTCCATCATTGTCCTCAATCCATGTTATCCCGATGATTTTATCTGAAATCAGGCCAAGTTTCCGATGGTCCCATTTCAAGAGAATTAAATAAGGGTTTCCGTTAGGCATGGACCTTTCTTTTCCCATGAGACTCCCTACATCAATGACATCAAACAGATCGCCCCTGAAATAGATCAACCCTCTGTAACATGGAGGGGCAAGGGGGACAGGGGTGATTTGTATATCGTCCGCGATACGGTAAATATGCTCTGTCTCAATTCCTAAGCATTTCTCTGCGGCCTCAAAGATAAAACATTCCATATCTTCTTAATCCCTGCGAAGCCTGAATCGGCGCTGGATCTCCATCATCTTCTCTGACAGAGCATTCAATGACTTCACAACGGTGACGATCTCCCTTATCTCCTCTTTTTGATTCTTCGTTCCAATGGTAGTCTTCTGTGTCGACATAAAGTTCTCCTGGGCAAGCCGTGAAAGTTCATGGAACTGGCTGAACAAAGCCCTCATCTCTTTTGCCTGCTTCGCCGTCACATCTCCCACCTCTTTTACTTCAGTGGAAATATCCTTAACCCCTGAAAGCATCTCACCAAAAGTGCCCACGATGCCGTGAATGATTTCACGCCCTTTCACAATATGCTCTTCACTCTTTCTCAGGGACGTTAGAGCGGCCTTATTGTCTTCAAAGATGTCATCCACAATGCGCCTTATCTCCTGTGAAGACTGTTTAGAATTCTCTGCCATGCTCCTTATTTCGTTGGCCACAAGGGCAAAACCTTTGCCCATTTCCCCGGCCCTCGTGGCCTCGATGGAGGCGTTGAGGGAAAGGAGGTCGGTCTTCTGGGATAGTTCCTCCATGACGCTCATGACCATCTTTATTTTTTCCACCTTGTTTGACAACCTGTATATCGGTTCTGCGTTTTCGACCATCTGCTTGAGGACATCCTCCAAATAGCGCAAGGTCTCACGGGCATTGGCCTCACCCGTTTCGGTCTTGGCTAATGCATCGTTGGCCTTCGAAACCGTTTGGGCCGATTGTCTAACAGCCTCGTCCATCTGCTCCAGGCTCCTGTCTGTGACAAAAGATGTCTTCTGAACAATGAGGGTCTGCTCCTCTGAACCTTTGGCAATTGCCAGGGCTGTATCATCGATTTCCCGGCTGTTGGCCAGGATCTTATCTATCAGACCGCTGAGATTTGCGCCGGTCTCTTCTATCCGTGAAGAAACACTCTTTATCTCCGAAATTATATCTCGCAGATCATTTACCATCATGGCAAAGGCTTCCTCAAGATCACGGATTTCGTCCTGAGATAAACAAAGTATTTCCTTTGAAAGATCACCACGACTGATCTCCTTTGCAACACTACTCAGGCTATTTAACCTCCTCACAATGGATCTGGAAAAAATGCCGCCAAAAATAACTCCAGCAGCTAAGGCCAACGCGGCAGAAATTGCTTGAGCAAGAATGAAATCATTTGTTATCTGGTTTGCTATCCCCACAACCACCATAACAATCAAAAGTAATGCCAGAAAGCTCAGGATGAGCTTGTTTTTTATACTCGTTCTGTTCATTGATCTGCCTCCTCCATTGCGACGATCCAACCGGCGACATCTCCGCTAACTCTTAGAAGTGAAACCGCTAACCGTATTTCTTGAGATCTTACAGTTATACTAAAGCTGATTTTTCTCAGCCCCGGATTCCGGGCAACACCCTTTAGGGCATCGATCAGTGGAACCCTCCCTTCCTTAGGGAGCAAAGATGTAATCGGTTCATTCAATATCTCTTCAAGAGATTTATTTGATATCGCAAGGGCTTTGGAAGTGGCATTTATGACTCTTGCGTCCTTATCAACCACTACTATGCCCAACCCTATACTTTCAGTAATCGCCTTTTGGAAATTCAAATCATCGACTAACTCCGCCGTAGCCTGCCTGGGATATAGAGTACCGGGCTCAATGACGCTCATGTTTTCCGTGGGAGAGATCCCTTGATTTTCGATCCGGTCCATGAGTGCAGAGCAAAAGGCCCTTTTGCAAAGCAGTAATCAGCCTCAATATTAATAACCTCATTTTGCTGTTCCATAATTGTACTTGATATAGCTATAATCGGGAAAGGGAAGTCGGAAAATTTCTGGCGGGCAATTTTGATTAACCGGACTCCGTCTATCTTGGGCATTATTAAATCAGTAAAGAGGATATCAAAGGGTCCATACTCAAATTTTGATATTCCCTCCTTCCCATCATAGGCCTTTATAACCTCGTATCCCCTCTTTTCGAGGAACTCTGTAAGGAATTCCACAAAAAAGAAATCGTTATCTACAACCAAGGCCCTTTTTGACATCTGTTTCACCCCACTATATTGACTATTGACTATCGACTATTGACAACCGAATGACGGCCAAAGGCCACATGATCATAAAATGACTAATGACTAAATCCTCCAATCGACAATTTTACCCAGTGAAATGCTTTTTCTTTTCTATTTCACCGGGGCATCAATCATCAATCAATACAAACCCTGCGCACTTCACTGATATCGGTCAACCCTAAAAAAACCTTACTCATACCGTCCTGTTTCAGGGTAGTCATCCCGTCTCTTACACCTTGCAAAAAGATCTCATCTGTAATTGCCTGTTTTTTTATCAGGCTTTTTATCGCCGGAGTGCCTTCCAACAGTTCATGGATCGCCCTTCTCCCTTTGTAGCCGGTTCCCGAACATACATCACATCCCGATGGACGATAAAGAACAAGTTTTGGGCTGTATTCAATGTTGGTAGAGTGAAATGCTTCTTTTCCGTATTCGGCGGCGAGGGCTTCAAATTCCTCCATAGAGGGATTGTATTTCTTCCGGCAATTGGGGCACAATTTCCTGATCAATCTCTGCGCCAATACACCCAAAAGAGCATCTGAAAAATTTAGCGGATTCAGCCCCATGTCCAAAAGCCTGGTTATAGTCTCCGAGGCGCTGTTGGTGTGCAGGGTGGAAAGAACGAGATGACCGGTAAGTGATGCCTCTATTCCGATGGAGGCGGTCTCACTATCGCGCATCTCCCCTATCATGATTACATCTGGGTCGGCCCTCAAAAAGGAACGCATGATCCTCGCAAAATCAAGCCCTATCTTCGGTTTTACTTCCACCTGCCTGAGCCCAGGCTGTGTAATCTCCACAGAGTCTTCTGCCGTCCATATCTTCACACCAGGATTGTTGATATATGCCAGTGCGGAATGCAAAGTTGTTGTCTTCCCTGACCCTGTCGGTCCCACAGCCAATATCAGTCCATAGGGCTGAACAAGAATCCTCTTCATAACCTGCAAATTCCGTTCGGTCAACCCCATTTCATCTAATTTTAAGGCCCCAGACGCAGCCAAGAGCCTCAACACTGCATCCTCATGCCCGCCTGCTGTGGGCAACGTTGCCAATCTAAGGTCAAGGGGAGGTATACCTTTGCGCCTGAATTTGATTTTACCATCCTGGGGAAGACGTCTTTCGGCAATATCTATACCTGCCATTATCTTCAGTCTCGAGAGAATACCTCTCGCCATAGAGTTGGGAACCTGCATATACTCCTGACATACTCCATCTAAACGGAATCGGATCCCGGTTTTATTAGTAATCGGCGAAGGCTCAACAGGCGAATATCAAGACCCGTGGCTTTCCGTCCCCATCTCACTAAGAGTTTGGCTTTATGTAGATGAAGATTAAGCTCACAACAGGCAAACTATGCCTATTAGGAGCAGGCCATATACATTTTGAGGTATTTTGTCATGGACTAACCTCCTGGATAGAGGTTGAATGATTGGTAGGCATATTTACATCAAATATAGTAGTACAAAGTTCCTAAGTCAAGAAAAATCGAATTTCATGGATCTCAACAAGGGCCGGGTTCAAGCTTACGTGAAAAGTGTTGCGAAATCAGAAGGGTCCTCTATGCGACCATACATGATCATAGCATCCGAGTCCCCCGATTTATTCAACCTTACCAAATGAAACCTTGAAAATCAAGCAGGTGAAGGTTACCCAAATAAAGCTTCAGTGTCAGGAATGGTCTGAATCTCCCTTATGTCTGTAAGGCCAAATGCCAGTTCTCGCAATACCATCTGGATATATGAAATATTCAACACCACCTAAAGTTACAAATATCTGCCATTCGCCTCAGCCCTTCGATGCTAAAATATGATTAGATATCAATCAGATAGACCGCCACAAAACGATTATTAGGGCGAAGGTTTTCTAAACCCCCACCCCGAATCGATTGGGTTATGCATACAGGTTCTCTATCCATCTCATGGCTTCGGTATCAGGAACTTTTCAAAGGTAGATCCGGTTTCTTGGAAGAATCGTTCAGCGCAGAAGACCTTGCTCACAATCTCCTCTGAGGGGCGGCCATTGTAGCAACTGTTACAGGCTTCCCGTTTTCTTGAAGTCATAATACCTGCCATATTTCAGTAGAATGTGTTAACCTTTTGTAGCGTCTTAACACAACATTGGGGTCAACATGAGAAAAATCAACGAAAGGAGGAAGCGCAATGGCTGATTTTCACCAAGAAGGCCTTATAACGACACTTCATGCCCTCTACGAGGCATTTGATCGTGAGGAATATCTGGCAGATATGGAGAAGAAATTAGAGGAATATGAGAAACATCGCAGAATAGGCCTCCTTCTGCCGTCTCTTCATTCGGAAATACAGAACCCAGCGGTGCTCGATCGGATAATGGATGAGATCCAGAAGGTCCGATACCTCCATAGTGTGGTAGTGGCCCTGGGAGGCGCCCCTGAAGAGCTCCAGTTCAAGGAGGCCAAGGAATATTTCGAACAGCTTCGAACACCGGAGCGGGACGTGAAAGTGGTCTGGGTGGACGGTCCGAGAATCCAGAGCATTTTTCGCGAAATTCGAGAGAGAGAGATCTCAACGGGGGTGCAAGGAAAGGGACAGTCCGTGTGGATCACCCTGGGCTATCTCTTTGCCCGTGAAGATACCAATGTAATCGCCCTTCATGACTGTGATATAGTCACCTATGACCGGATCCTTTTGTGCCGTCTTATTGAGCCCACAGCCAACCCCCATAACGATTTCGAGTTTTGCAAGGGGTACTATGCACGAATATCTCCCACTGACAGGGCGATGAGAGGCAGAGTCACGAGACTCTTTGTCACCCCTTTCGTGGATATCATGAGACGTATTACGTATGATAGGGGACACGACGAACTGGGCCGTTTTTTTACCTATCATCGAACCTTCAATTATCCATTGGCCGGGGAATTCAGCTTCCTTACACGGCTGGCACGCGGCATTAACATCGCTTATGACTGGGGACTGGAGGTGAGCACCCTCTCAGAGGTCTACAAGCGGGTGATCCAGCAAAAGATTGCGCAGATTGATCTTGCCCCCAACTACGAACACAAACACCAGGATATTTCCCCGGGAGACGCCAGCAAGGGACTCCACCGGATGGTGGTGGACATCGCCAAATTCTACCTGGGCTACGTAAGATCTCACGGCTTTGCCTTGGATGACTCGGTCGTGGATATGATTTTGCATAGCTACTATGAGAATACCCTCGGTTTCATCAAGAGTTATAGCGACGATGCTGAGGTCAATGATTTGGTGTACGATCGTTATCAGGAAGAGCTCACGGCGCAATACTTCAGGGGCTTTCTATGGACCGCATGGGAGCAGATCAAGGGTCCGCACGAGAGCACCGTGATTCCCTCATGGAACCGCGTGATTTACAGCACTCCCGATATCTATACCAGGCTCCTGGAAGCGGTAGAGAAGGATAATGCTTAGCACTGGGTGGAGAAATGCGGACAGGCGAGCACATGGTTCCTATTTAGAGAAAGAGAATTTGAGAGTATGGTTGAAAGGCTGAAGATACCTTTCCAGTCAGCCAGAAACCTTAGGCTTGAAGCTTCTTTCCCACCGCCTTCCCATAATCCTGGCAGGCTTTCATCCCATCGGAAGTGGATATCACCGCTTCCTTGAGGTTCAGAGGCCCGAGGTCCACCATGTCCATCTTGAATACATACAGCAAATTGGGGGATATGATCGAAGCAGGCAAGCTTCGTGTGCAACAGAGGCTTTCATCTGGATATCGCCAGTTTTCAATAATACGAAAAGTTGACATATCTGCCATTTCGGTCAGCTTTTCTAAAGCATAAATTCCCTTGATATCAATTAGATAGCCACCGAAAGCGGATCTATCTTTTATGATATCTTAAAAAGTGTTTATTTCAAATTCCGGGGTTTGGATCTGTGGGGGCATATCCGGCCACGAATCATCGCAAAAACGGGCCTGTATTTTATAGCGGCCGGGTTTTAAGTCAATGGGCAGTTCCCATTTGATGCTGTTCATTTCATCGATATTCCTAAAGTTCATGCACCGATCTGTTAGGGAAGTGTTGAAAACAGGTATAAAATCCTGGCGATTTTCAATTCCATCCCGATCGTTTTGACGGATTAAGGAAAATTCAGAAGTTACACGAATGGGAAAAGCCGTCATTCGAATAAACCGAAGAGTAACGGTCATCCCCGGCCAATAAACATCATAATCGGTTATAATGCCGATGAGTTTGTTGCCATCGGAAATTCCGGTTCCCACACCGGATGTGATTTCGTCCCAGAATCGGGCTGGCCCCACATCAATATGAACCACATCCCCATGGTAATACCCTGTACCGCCGAATTTAAGATCCCTGACATAATGCCACAGAGTTTCGGCTTCTACCCCTTGGATTTTGAGATCCGCCGCCATGCCGTACTGGTGAAGGCTGGCCTTAGCCGCCAGGTTCCCTTTCTCCCGAAGCATGGTATTGTATTCCGGCTTCCGATAGCCGGAGGTGATGGTGATTTTTGCACCGCTGTTTAAATGGTCTTCCAGATAATCGATAAACTCGATAAGTCTTAAGGAAAGTCCCATTCGGGAGGGTTCACAGGGAGCGTCGAATACGCGGCAGATCTCATTAAGTGCTTTTTCACCATAGCTTCCCAGTCCTTCGCGGTAAGCGCCTGAGAAGGATTTACCGGTTCTTTCACTATATAATGTGATTTCACCGTCACCGGAAAAGAAATACCGGCCCATATCCTCGGATTCTTCACTGGCCCACAAGCATGATGGCAAAGCTGCCATCAGTATCAATACAGTTGCAAACTTTCCCGAACATTTTTTAACGATTTGATTAAATACCATTGGCCCTCAAAGCAGTAAACGCTTGTACAATCAGGTTGAACCGCCGGCAGTTACCGAATTTCTAATACAGGTTTCGGGCGTTAACTGCGGGCTGGTTGAAATCACCGGCAATGAATCCCGAGTTGATTCATCGCCTTATACAAGCCGGACATGAAGTGTCGCTGGAACCCAACGCCAGCACGGGAATCCCTGGATGGTCAGCCCTGGACAATTGTCATGGTTGAGTACACCTTCTCAATATTTTGCTAAAAAATTCAGAGCAGGTTCAGGCAACGGTACAAAATTATACTTGAGGGGGTATTTGTAAACTGCTTGATGGGCCTCTTTTAGATTTTCATAAAGTCTATGAAGATGGGCCATCGGCACGCCCATTATCATTTCATCATCGCTGGCCATAGCATAACGTCTCTCGCCAATGTCAGCTATAGCCAATTTCACCTCACCGGTGAGATAGGGTACCACCATCACTTCATAGCAGCATGCGCCGTGACCATTGGTGCTCAAGGTCACATTATCGCTGCCATCCCACATATTGGCATAGACCAGGCTGAGCATCTGATGGGGATTCCCAAAAATTTGCACCACATCAGGTTCAACCGGAATCGTACTCAGGGGGGCCGCGGCTAAGACCTTGTATTTTCCCTGCTCTATGGACATCCTGTCTGCGAAGATCTTTCTGGTCGCCTCTACGTTCTTTGCGAACCAACCGGCGCACCTGGTTCCGTCGACTAAATCCTCTGGAAGGTCAAAAAAGCCTTGCAATGCGCCACCTGCGGCGCAGGCCGTGGCGAGATCTCCCGTGGTGTAAACGGCCTTTTCATGATAGCGCGCCATTCCTATAAGCTGGCAAATAGTGATCTGCTGTTCGACCTTTTCAAACGCCTCGGGTAGGTCGTTTTCATTTTCAAAGTATTTTATTCCTAACGGAGTTGTTCGCACCTTCAAAATCCTATCCAACTCTTCACCTATTTTATTAAAATCCGGCATTCCTTTCCCTCCTTCTTTGCTTCCGGGTCAATTGAATGGCCTCAACCGCGCCGACTTCACGTCCCAACGCCCGGCCCACATAGTCCTGACCCGCGGGCCCGCCTGCTAACTGCGAAGCTTTTCAAGCACCTCTTCATTTGTGGGAAACCGACCCGCCGTGTGCTTCGAAAAGACAAGATCGCCATCCACCACCACATCAAAAACGCCGCCTTTTCCTTTGAAGCACTTGCGTGAGAATCGGGGTCACCCTTGAAATAGGACAGATTCCCCATGTCGAGGCCGTCCCCAATCAGTGTTTATAACATATTTTACTCTTTCGATAATACTGTTGACAGCGCCATATTTTTCAATGCACTTCCCCCAAGCCACAAAACAAAACCCCGCTCTCCATCTGTTCAGAGTAACGGGGTTTTGGGGTAACCATAGACCATTTCAAATCCTCTTTCTTTATCGGGTTGAAAGAAGAACATTTTTCAGTAATATTGCCTAATATCGTTTACAAAGAACTATTTCGGAAGTCAATGAAAAAGGTAAAGTGAAACTTGTCGAAGATCCCGTCTTTGCCGGAAAGGTTGACTTTGACTTGATCCGCAAGACCAAATCTTCTAAAGTAGCTAAGACGGCTGGGTACCGCCCTGCAAGGTGGGATGTCCCACTTCAGTGCCGCCGATGGCGGGATTATTTTTGAGTGCGCCCATAGTGGATACAGCATGAACATATTAACAAATCATATCGTTTTCAGGAAAGGAGCATTTTATGGGGAAAAAAGTACTTCGAACGAAATTGTGTGACATTCTGGGAATTGAATATCCCATCTTGAGCGCAGGGATGGGTCCCACACTTATTGGCGAAAATACGGGGGCGCCTGTTGAACTGGTTGTGGCAGTTTCAGAGGCCGGCGGCCTTGGGGTGCTTGGAGGAAGCGGTTTTACCGTTGATGAGCTTAGGAACGCCATTCGGGAAATCAAGGCCCAGACGGACAAGCCCTACGGCGTTGACCTCCTCCTGCCGGCGCGCTTTGCCACAAGAGATTCTATGGCCATGGAAGGAATAGAGGAGCTGCCTCTCAATCAGGTCATTGAGACACTGCCGGAGCCTCATCTAAAATGGCTCAAGAAAGTAAAGAAAGAGATGGGACTTCCTGATGTTGACGTTATGCTGAAAATGAATACTACAACCATGCGTCCTAAGGAAGCTATCCAGGTATGCATTGAAGAGAAGGTCCCTCTCTTTTGTGCAGGGCTGGGTAATCCGGGCTTTATGGTGGAAGAGGCCCATGCTGTGGGAATGAAGGTCCTCGGGATTACGGGAAACACCAAAAACGGTCGCCGTATCGCCAAATCAGATGTAGATCTTCTTGTGGCCCAGGGCCACGAAGGCGGCGGACACACAGGACGGATTGGGACAATGGCCCTGCTGCCCCAGGTTCTTGATGTGGCGGGCTCTGTGCCCGTCCTTGCCGCCGGCGGCATTGGTGACGGCCGTGGTCTTGCGGCCTCATTAGCCATGGGTTGTGTGGGTGTATGGGTGGGTACCCGCTTCCTGGCCACAGATGAGGGGGGAGCCCTGGACGTAAATAAACAGCGTATATTGAATTCGACTGATGAAGGCACCCGTGTCAGTACGGCCTATACCGGCAAGACCCTGCGGGCGAACTATAACAAATTTCACAAGGTCTGGGATAATTCCGGACTTGAACCGCTCCCCTTCCCCCTCCAGGTCCTTATCTCTTCTGCACTCCTCTGGAGCTTTATCGAGGCCGATAAAATGGACCATGTGGGGGGGCTGGCAGGCCAGGTCTCGGGGCTTATCCACGAAATTAAACCTGCCAGAGAGGTCCTCGAGGAAATGGTGGAAGAAGCTGTGGATATCCTCACAAAAAGGATACCCGCGGACGTAATCGCGAAATAGGACTTGGATGATGCCTATTTAAGTCCCATTTTAAGAAACATCACCTGGCCTGGTTTATAAAGAACTACTGGAAAAGCAATAACATCTAAATGCCGGAGGGTGTACCCTTGCCGCGGGAAGTGGGTTGACGTATTGCCTTTATTCGGTTTTTTGTTTAGAATATACTGAATCCCTGAGAAAAGGAGGTCCGAACCATGACTGTCACTTCAATTGTCAAAAATACGTTTGGCCGCACAGGACCACCTGTCACGATTGTCGGCCTGGGCGGAGAAGGTGTGCTAAGAACACAGGGTCGCGAGGAAGAGGCCACCACGGTTATTGAAGAAGCCTTTGCCGCCGGAATCACCTACTTTGAGTCGGCAAGGGCCTACGCCGGGAGCGAAGGGTATTACGGTCTCGTCTGGCCAAAACACGCAGGGGAGAGAACAAACCTGTTTCAGACCAGCAAATCAGCCATGAGAGATAGGAAAGGGGCACTTTCTGATCTTTATGGAACGCTCACCAACACAAGTCTGGAATATCTGGATCTCTGGCAGATCCACGACGTGAGAACAAAAGACGATTTTGAAGCCATCGGCGGACCCGGGGGCGCTCTTGAGGCATTCGTCCAAGCAAAAGCGGAAGGAAAAATACGTTTTATCGGCGTCACCGGTCATCATGACCCGGCTATTTTAACACGTGCGGTAAAAGAGTGGCCGGTAGATTCCGTCTTGATGCCGGTAAATCCTGTGGAAGGGATCCTCGGGGGCTTTCTGGACACCACCCTGCCGGCTGCCGGGGAAAAAGGAATCGCCGTCATCGGGATGAAGATCCTGGGGGCATCCCATTACCTGTTCCCGGATGCAGCAATTACCCCGGAGGTTCTCATCCGCTACGCCCTTTCGCACCCTGTAACGCTTGTCGTGGTGGGCTGCTCCAGCATACACGAAGTTCGGACGCTGGCCCATGTGGGGCAGAATTTCACACCCATGTCTCCCGACAACATGAGAAGGGTGGAAGAGCTCTTTGCACCGCACGCACGAAAACTCGCCTTTTATCGGGGGACATTCTGATTGTCTGAACCAAAACCCTGTTCAGAACAAAAACCAGGGCTCTTTTTCCTGTGCGCCCTCTGGTGGACAGGTTCCGGAGGAAAACAGATGGAGAAAAGCAGACGATCGTTCCGAGCGGTCTTGTGGATTATCGGGATTCTGGGCATCCTTGCCTTGGGCTGTTCAGAAGAGAAACCAGACAGGAGGACCAAAGCAGATTCCCCGCGGGGATTCACCTTTTTTGACCTTGGCGCCAATTCAAAATACTCCCGATCGGTGAGGGATCGCCTGGGTAAGAAACTGGGCTCGGACTCGATCTCCCAGAAAAACACCATTGATCTTTCCATCCACGATAACGGATTCCTCGAAAAATGGTTCCCCGGACCTGCAGACCTGAACCGGCAGCTCAACTGGCCCGCCGGGCAACGTGTTGAACACAACACCACCAAACTCATGTACCGCCAAGCCCGCATGAAGAACACACCGTTCATTTATGTGGAGCTTTTTTTCTCAGACGATACGCTGAAACCGCTGTTGTTCAGGATTGTAGCCGGACCTAATGGCGACGCCATTCTGGAGACAATACGCAAAAAATACGGCCCTCCAAAGGAATTTCAGTGGGCGCAGAAAGAAGGCAGGACACAATACTGGGAAGATGGTGACAATGTTTTCATCGTTTCTTCATACAAAACGAGACGGGATACCCCGGAGTACCTCTTCTGCATCTACTATGTGGTCAATCTTAAAGAAATGCTGACCGCGGAAGAAGCCCGAAGAGAGGCCGAAGATGAAAGGATCCGAAGGGCCGGGGAATCTGCCTTTTAATCTGCTGGTATCCGGGACGTCCATCACTAAGTAAATAAATAATACAACTACCTGATATTATTTACTGTTTGGTAGCTTCGTTTTCGAATTCACTGACTTATTCCCACTTCTGATACCATATCTTTTACGATACGCCCTTCCCAAGGCCACAAAATACAAAACCCCGCTCTCTATATGATTAGAGTAACGGGGCTTTGGGGCGACCGTAGACCATTTTAAATCCTCTTTCCCTCTCGGGGTTAAAAGAAGAACATTTCCCGGTAATATTGCCTAATACCGTCTACAAATAACTATTTCGGAAGTCAATGAAAAAGGTAAAGTGAAACTTGACGAAGATCCCGTTTTTAAGCGGGGATGCTTCCCCGATCCTTTCTGTCCCAATTTGCGATTTCAAGTTATTGACTTAATTTGGAACTGACAATTCGATTAAGACTAACCCGGGATTCGGCTGATTGGATTGCAAGATTTCTGTGAACATCAGGCGGTACTCTAACCATAAATTTTCCGCTATACCGCCTGCACGCAATCGGTTCGGGAACGACCTCTTTGTTGGCCTTCATATCCTGAACAACTTCAGCGACCATTTTTCGGACTCCCCTTAAGGCCGCCTCCGGGGTGGTAGCCAGCCAGCTCAAGCTTGGAAATTCCGCACATAAACCGACATACTCCATATCTTCCTCAGACCAGGTTACCCTGTATGTGTATCGATCATTTTGTAATGCCATGATCCACCTCCAATTTCTCAAGAGCCAAAAGCACCTGTTTCACTTGATATGCTTTTGCCTTCCCTTTATGATTCTGGATGTTTATTCTTGGATTTCCATGCCATGGAGTCTTGTAAACCCGATGGCTACCGGTTCCCTTACGGGGTCCCCCAAAGAAATGATCGCAAATCTTACACAAATCTTTGAACCGAACTTGCCTCGGATTTCGTTTCATCAAATTTTGTCATATTACTATAGTATCGTTATTGATATCAATGTCAAGAGGCAAGATGGGTTTTTTGTCCTAAAATTCAGAATCTATCTAAAAAAGTGCTATTGCCTTGGGTACCGTAAGAACAAAAAACCCCGCGCTCCATCTGTTCAGGGTAGCGGGGTTTTCGGGTAACCAGGGTATAGCTCTCAGTATCTCTCGCCCCAGTACCATCTTCCGGAGCTACGGGGCACACAGGGACTGCAGAGAGAAAATTGGCATTCCTCCATCCTTCCCTCCCGTTACAAACCGGGAATTGCATTTACCCATGAAAAATAGAGTTTAAGCCCTGATTAATGCGTTTCGGGCGAATTTTTGGTGTGCAGATCTTTCAAAATATGTCAAAATAAGATCCATGAAATGCCCAAGCTGCCAGTTTGAAAATCCCGACCATATGAATTTCTGCGGGAATTGCGGCAATCCCCTGGCTGTGAAATGCCCGGAATGCAGCCATCATAACCGTGCAGGATCGGCGTCCTGTGAACTCTGTGGAAGACGATTGTCCCCCCAAGCCCTTCCTGCTGACGCGAAACACTCTCCTGAAGACTATACGCCTTTTTTTCTGAAAACAGAGATCCTCAAAGTACCCGGCAGCATAGAGGGCGAGCGGAAGATGGTATCGGTGCTGTTTGCCGATGTGGTGGGTTTTACAGCCATGAGTGAAAACCTTGACCCGGAGGATGTCCACGAAATCATGGATGGTTGCTTTGACATTTTAGGGAAGGAGATCCATGGGACCGGGGGGACCATCAACCAGTATACGGGAGACGGCGTCATGGCGCTCTTCGGGGCGCCTATGGCCTATGAAGACCATATTGAACGGGCATGTTATGCCGCCCTCAGGATAAAAGGTCGTATGAAAGAATATACGGCTCGAATAGAAAGGGATTATGGCGTTCATTTTCAACTGCGCATAGGTATTAATTCCGGAAAGGTCGTTGTTGGCGCCATTGGCATCGATTTAAGGCTTGACTACACAGCGGCCGGAGACACAACCAATTTGGCTGCACGGTTAGAGGCCCGTGCCCATCCTGGCGGCATTCTTGTCTCTGAAAGGGTACAGGAGGCTGCGAATCTGTTCTTCAGATTTCGCAAGGCAGGAGAGTTTGTTCTAAAGGGGAAAAGAGAGGCTGTGCCGGCGTATACGCTCCTGGGAGAGCGGAAAAGCGTGCGTCTGTCAAGAAGAGATGCCTATAGGTCCGCTCCCTTTGTCAACAGAAAAGATGAGCTGTCAGTCATGAAAAAGGGCTTAAGGGATGTCCTCGGAGGCAAGCCCCGGCTGGTATCAGTGGAAGGAGAGGCGGGTGCAGGAAAATCACGTCTGTTATCCGCGTTCCACGACGCCATCATTGATGAAAATTTGCTTTTCTTAAAAGGGCATTGCCGGCCCTATGGAGAGGCTACTGCCCTTTATCCTTTAGCCCAGACGCTCAGGTCCCATTTTCAGCTATCGGAAAAAGACAGCTTCAAAACGATTCAAAAGAAGATCAAAAAACGGGTTAAAGAAAAATCTCTCATCCCCAAGCTAAATAAAATATTCAATCTCTTCAGCCGGGTCAGAGAAGAGGGAGACCTTTCTGAAACCTCCTTTGAAGGGGAAAAACGTGCCCTGTTCCGGGCTATCCGTGATCTTATGAATTCTCTCCTCGCTGCCAGGCCGCTTATACTGGCCTTTGACGATATGCAGTGGGTAGACGAAACCACACGCGATTTCCTCTTCTATCTACTCCAGACAAAGATGACGGGGCCTCTCTTGATCATCTGTCTCGGGAGGACAATTCACAAGGACTGGTGCCCGGCCGTCCCCCATCATTTTATCGACTTGGGTCCTCTCCCTGACAAACCTTCTACTAAGATATTCAATTCTGTTCTCGGTACGGATCGCCTTGATCCCCAAATCTCGCAAAAGATCGTCTCGAAGGCAGGGGGCAATCCCCTCTTCTTAGTAGGGATGGCGGAGACCCTGAAGCGCAAAGAATTGTTGGTTTGCGATACCCATGAATGCACCCTTACCTTGGGTGTTGAGGATCTGGAAATACCCGAAGATATCAGGGAAGTGTTAACGGCACGTTTAGATGCCCTCCCCGAGTTAGGCAAAAAGGTGGCTCAACTCGCTTCCATCATGGGCGGCGAGTTTTCCCATAATCTACTGAAACACCTTTTGGAAGATGATGACTCCCTGGAACAGGGTCTGAAACTTCTTGAAAAGGAGGGGATCATAGAGAAGATATCATCTGATCTGGGCGGAAAATACATTTTCCGTCATCAGATGATGCAGGAAATTACCTATCATGGCCTGCTGCGTCGAAATCGCAGGCGATATCACCGTCTTGTAGGGGAGGCCATGGAAAAGATGTTTAAAGACAATCTCTCTAATCAGGCAGGCTTTCTCGCCTATCACTATTACCAAGCTCAGGACTGGCGCAAGGCCTTAGACTACACCCTTGAGGCGGGACACATTGCAAGGCGTTCTTTTGGCTGCCGGGAAGCCCTCATGTGTTTTGACAGGGCCTTGGATATCCTTCAAAAGGGTGAGTGGGAGAATGTGAGCGAGAAGGCGCTGCAGATTTACAAATGGAAGGGGGGATTGTATTTCTTTTTAGGGCAGAATGGAAACAGCAGGTCAGCCTTTTATAAGATGTATGCGGAGGCAAAGCGGCTAAATGATGATGAGGCCGAAGCCGAGGCCCTCTTTGGGTTGGGCCGGATCTCTTTTTATATGCACCATCCCCGTGCAGCTCAAGGTTTTTTGCACAAGGCGATTCAGTTGAGCCAGGAAAAAGGCCTTGAAGATGTCCTCCTCAATGCGGCGAGCTTTCAGGGTTTTGTATATTCGGTCTTAGGGAATCTGAAGGAGGCCAGACCCCTGTTGATTAAGGCCCTTGATCTGAGTGAAGATGCTATCAATCTGGAGGGGAGGGCCTGGTGTTTATCCTATCTTGTCCAGTATTATAACTGGACGGGTGAATTCGGTGATGCCCTGACTATTTGTGAGGAGCTGTCGAAGCTGAACAAGAAGATCAATAGTCCCTTCTTTCATATCGCGCTACATTTCAGAAAGGGGATCATTTATGGCGCTTTGGGCAGATTAGGTGAGGCAAAAGAGGTCCTCAAGTCGGGGTTGAATCACCTGGAAATAGGAGATGAAGGATTCTGGAGACCTCGCTTCTTAAATACCTTAGGCTGGGTCCATAGTGAAGCAGGAGAGATAGAAGAGGCCCTGAGGTTGAATAAACAGGCCTTGGAGGAGGCCCTGCCTACCAATAATCCCGAAACAATCCATAATGCAGAGATCAATGTGGGTGAAAATTATCTGCAGATGGGGGATATGGATAAGGCCGGTGAGGTGCTGAAAAATGCCTGGGGCAAGGTCAAAGGGCCTGGGATCTCTTACGTACGGTGGCGATACAAGACAAGACTCCTGATCGCCCTTGCGGAACTCTATGAAAAGACCGGGGAGAGAAAGAAGGCCCTCGATTTTGCCAATAAGGCCCTCAAAATGGCCAAAGATAAAGGCGCCAAAAAACACGAGGCAAAGGCGCTTTATGCGAAGGCCAAGGTCCTCTATCAGACCCGGCCAAAGATGGCCTTTCGGTTGTTTGAACGGGCCATTGCCTTAAGTAATAAGATAGGTGCCCGAATTCTAGCAAAACAAATCAGGGGGGAGATGGAGGCTATTCAATAATTTCAGATACGACCTTCAATCCCGCCTGAGACGGGACTCACTTTAGTCACTTCAGTACACCATAATCCCGTTCGCGATATCCAAGGGGAAAATTACGCCGGCCGTTTAAGCGGGATATCCCACTTCTTCATATATTTCCATATAGCGGTTCTACTCAGTCCCACACGCCTGCCGACCTCGGCCTTGTTCCAGCCAGATCTATGAAGCGTCTCAAGCAGGATTTCACGGGTCAGCTTTTTCCCTGAAGGGGTGCGGTCCTGTGTCAAAGGTTGTGCCTTCAGGGCAGTCGGTTGATACTCGAATTGCCGTATTTCAACGGGGAGATCAAAGGTGTCGATGTTTCCACCATTACAGAGTACAAAGCCATGTTCAATTGAATTCTCTAACTCACGCACGTTCCCGGGCCATGTGTAATCCATTAGAATCCTCATGGCAGACTGGGTAACGCCTGTAATATGTTTGCCGGTTTTTTTGTTCTGTAGATTGATGAAATGGCTTATCAGGAGTGGGATGTCCTCCTTCTTCTTTTTCAGTGGAGGGATATTGATGGGAAATACCTTAAGGCGGTAGTAGAGGTCTTCACGGAATTTCCCGTCAGCCACGAGACCGTAAAGTTCCTTGTTTGTCGCGGCGATGATTCTGATATCGATCTTCCGTTTCTTTGACTCACCAACCCGCTCGATTTCCCGCTCCTGGAGCACCCGGAGGAGCTTGACCTGAATATAGGGGCTGATTTCGCCAATCTCATCCAAGAATACGGTCCCCCCATTTGCTTCCTCAAAGCGACCGGCACGATCACGGATAGCGCCGGTAAAGGCGCCCCTTACATGTCCGAACAATTCGCTCTCCAATAGCGATTCTGAAAGTGCGCTGCAGCTTACGGGCACAAAAGGCATATCGGATCGGTCGCCGTTATAATGTATGGCGCCCGCAACCAACTCCTTCCCTGTGCCGGTTTCACCCTGTAAGAGGATGGTCGCCTCGCTTGAAGCGGCCGCCCTAATGGCCGAAAATACCTGAGTCATGGGGTGGCTCTTACCGATAAGATTATCAAACCTGTGGATTTCACGCAGACGGTGGTTGGCTTGCTCTGCCTTACGCCGCGCCTTTTCGAGTTCGGTAAGGTCTGTAATCGTCTCTACAACGCCCTTTACGGATCCCTCTTCGTCTTTTACCAGCCTGGCGCTTTTTACAACAGGTATATCATGACCATCTTTGTGACGTAGAAAGCATTCGTTAAAATCAATAGATCCATGCGTGTAAATGCCGCATTCTTCAATACTTATGGGACAGCTCCTGGAAAAGCAGCGGCTGAAACCCATCAGCATACAGCCCTGGCCAATGGCCTCTTTGGGGGTGTATCCCGTGATACGCTCCATTGATGGATTCCATGAAGTTATTCTCCCCTTTTCATCAAGGGTAAAAACACCGTCAGCCATTGATTCCAACATCAAACTTGCAAAGTTCGAATCTAGTATGTTCCGGGTTTTATCTTTCATAGCAGGTATTCCCTTTGCAGATAGTATTCTGAAGGATTTGGCCGATTCCCAGGGTCTGATGGCTTTACCGTTACCATAACGCTATATAACGTTACCGTGCATTGTAAGTAACGCCACCTTTCTTGTCAAGCCTCCCATTATTTTTTCCCGGTCTGGAGCAACTCATATTTTTTGGAGGTTAAATTTTATCCTCTATTGCAATGGGTTACGACTTTACCATCATATGCTGTTCTGGCTGAAAGGCCAGAAGTGCGATAGCTGGCATGATTATTGAGTATGGAATTAGGACAGGAGTTCCCCGGAAAACAATTAGGGGACAAAAAACAATTTATCGGTCAAAAGGAGGCCAACGGAATGGAAATAAAAGAAATGCAATCGGGTGATGAATTTACCAATACGATCAAGGATGGGGTTACGCTTGCGGATTTCAACGCGCCCTGGTGCGCGCCATGTCGCACCCAGGAACCAATTCTTGAAAAACTTGCCGATCAGTTCCGGAAAAAAGCTTCAGTTGCTGCAATGAATGTTGATGAGAATCAGGACGTGGCAATGCAATTAGGGATCAGGAGTATACCTACCCTGATTATCTTCAAAGAGAGTAAAGAGATAGAGCGCTTTGTGGGGGTTCAGCCGGAAGCTGTTCTTACCGAGGCGCTGGAAAAGGCGCTAAAATAGGGTGTGAACCATTTCTTCACTTTAGGCATTTTAGGCACTCATAAAGAGACAATAGGGAGGTAAATCATGAAAAGAATGTTTGACGCATTTGGCTTAGATGATCTGGAGCTTGCAAACCGCTTTGTCTTCCCCCCGATCAAATTGGGGTATGGCAATCCCGATGGTACTGTGACGGATCGCCAGTTGAATTTCTATCAACAGATTGCAGGAAGCGGTCCGGGATTGGTTATTATTGAGCCTGTTTCGGTTACTGCTGATGGGAGGGAACACCCAAAACAACCCTGCGTTCATCTCCCTGAGAGCGCCACGGAACTTAAGAAGATCGCTGACGTCATTCACGGGCAGGGATCTCTTGCCTGTCTTCACCTGAATCACGCGGGCGCGGCCGCCAATCCCAAGGCCGCGGGCTCTAAGCCAAAGGCCCCGTCTGCTATTTCATGCCCCACGACAGGCCAGGACGCCGTTCCCCTAACTGGAGATGAGATTAAGACGATCGTTTTCGGATACCGTGATGCGGCCAAAAAGGGAGTGGAAGCAGGGTTCGACTTCATTGAGATCCAGGCCGGTCATGGCTATCTCGTATCACAGTTTCTCAACGGCAAAATCAACAACCGCGATGATCTCTACGGAGAGGACCGATTGCTTTTCGCGAGAGAGGTTTTGTCAGCCGTTCGCGTAGGGGCCCCGGCCATCCCATTGATTGTGCGGATTTCCGGTAACGAGATGTCGCCGGATTTTGGCATTAGCCAGGAAGACCTTATTCCCTTCCTCACACTGGTCAAAGAAGTTGGAATTAGCGCCATACACGTGGGTATGGGAAATGCCTGCTTCAGCCCCCCATGGTACTTTCACCACGGCAGCCTTCCGGACAAACCCCAGATGGACTCCCTGGCCTGGGTACGTGAGCACACGTCCGTTCCCCTGATTGTTGCGGGCAGGATGGGCAGGAAGGAAAAGGTCCTGAAAGTCCTTGACCATGGATTGGTTGACCTTGTGGCCCTTGGAAGACCCCTTATTGCGGATCCCGATCTCGTTTTGAAATGGCAAAAAGGAGCCGATGATGAGGTCATGTACTGTGGCTATTGTCTCCAGGGTTGTCTTCACCGTCTTAAGAGCGGCGAGCCCTTAGGGTGCAATTTGAACCCGGCCGTTGGTCTGCCTGAACTTGAGCCCACCGCGAATCCCCTGAAGGTCCTGATAGCTGGGGGAGGTCCCGCAGGAATGAGTGCGGCCCTTTATATGACCCGTCGAGGTCACCAGGCTACATTGGCCGAGAAGACAGCCCATCTCGGAGGACAATTCGCCATTGCATGGCAAGCGCCTGGAAAGGAAAAAATGAAAGAGGGGCTGGATACCATTGAACGCTCTCTGAAGAATTGCGGGGCCTCTCTCCTTATGAACAGACCCGTGGACGCGGCCCTTATTAAGGATATACAGCCCGATCTTATGGTGTGGGCCACCGGAGCGGTTCAAAATATCCCGGAAATCAAGGGCCTTGACGATCAACATGTCATGACCTCCATAGAGTATTTTCAGGGCGAAAAGAAGGTGAAAGGACCGAGGGTCCTGGTCATCGGGGCTGGCAGGGCCGGGGTTGAGATCGCTGAGAAGTTGGGCAAAGAAGGCTATGAGGTCGTCGCCACAAAGCGGACCGATCCCATCGGAAGCATGATGGAGATGATTACAAAGAAACTCGCCTTGATGAGGATCGGGCAGATGGAGAAGGTGACTCTGATGCCTCATACAACGGTTAAGGAGTTCAAGACCGATAGTGTTGAGATGGAAAAGGATGGGGAGAGGCTGTCCCTGGAGCCTTTTGAGACAGTGATCCTCTCTTCCGGTATGCTGTCAATGGAGGGGCCGGACGATGAGATCTTGAACGCCGTACCCAAGACGGAAATAATCGGAGATGCTAAGGAGGTGCAGGATATCTTTAATGCCGTTCATGCGGGGTACGGTCTTGCGCTGAAATATTGAAGCCTTGTTCATATGACAAAAAAACGAAAATTCAAAGGAGGTTGCTGATGGAAGAAATATCGTTTGCAGACATTGCTATTGTTTCCTGCGGGACGGTGAGTATGGAATTGAACCATCTCAAGGACGAGGGTTTCTTAGATACGAATCACCTGTTTCTAACAACGCCCGGGCTCCACGAGGACATTCATGAATTAGAGCTCCAACTGATTACGAGGATCAATAAGGCCAAGGAGAAGGCGGACAAGGTCCTTGTCGTGTACGGCGGCAAGTTCTGTTATGTGAATGCTGATGAACCCACAAGGACCATGAGGAAGGTCATTGAGGAGCAGGGACCAGGTGTCGCAAGGATTGAGGCCACCCATTGCATGGACATGATTGCTAGTGAAGAGGAGCGGGAGAAGATTGCACAGGAATTGGCCGGTGGGGAGAAGGTCTGGTGGATGACGCCCGGCTGGATCAAATTCCGTCACAAGGTCTTCAAGGGATGGGACAAGGGTCTTGCCAATGAGAATTTTCCCAGACACACGGGAGGGGCCGTCGTTCTTGATGGCATCGGATACGTTGATAAATACATGGCTGAAAAACCGGAGGAGTTCCTGGAATACTGCGACTGGATGGGAATCCCCATGCAGGCCTATCCGGTTACCCTTGACCGTTTTAAATCGCTCTTGTCGGACCAGGCAAAGATACTGATGGGAAGGTATTAAAAGAGTGAAGCACTTTGGAGAACAAAATGGCTGAGGAAAAGGAACGGGATCAGGACGGACTCATCCTTCTCGTGGCAGTTGATTTCTCGCCCTGTTCGAGGCTGGCCATGAAGAAGGCAAAATCCTTGCTGCGGCAAGGGCAGGGAAGGATCGTGGTTCTTCACGTAATCGATCATGATTTTGTAAAGCAGTGCATTCAAAATAGTCTGGGAACCGACGGTCAGATCAAGAAGAGTTTATTCTTTCAGGCCAAATCCAGACTTGGAAAGTTCCTTGATAGTGAGGGGGTGAATGGATATAGTGTTGATGCGGTTGTTTGTGAAGGGATTCCCTGTGTGGAGATCAACAAGAAAGCAGTCGAGATTAACTCAGACATGGTTATTATGGGTAGTAAGGGGAAATCAGAGGATATGAAAACCATCTTTTTCGGGAGCACCACCGAAAGGGTCTTGAGATTCATTACGCGACCCGTGCTTTGCGTACCCCCGGAGGTGGATTATCGGATTACATGAAAAATGACAGAGAACACAAAAATGGACAGCGTAATCGCTAAAGAAATACTGCGTGAAGAAGAGGCGATTAACGAACAACTTGAAGAGCTGAAATCAAGGGTGACTCAGCTTCACAAGGGTATCCCGTGTCTGAAGCAATGCGCTCATTTGAGCAGTCTTTTACAGAAGATGTACGAAATACGGGAGGGACTCAATCTATTAGAGCGGGGTCTGCTGCAGACTCATCTGAAATGCTGCATCTCTCCCAATATAAAGGTTCCCGGGGAGGTCATCATTGCACTTTCCAAGCTGAGTGCAAAACGACATGGCGCTATTATCGTTATGGAGCATCAGGAGAGCCGGGATGAGTATTTTCAGGGGGGAGTCATTATTGATGCCGCCGTTAGCGCACCGATCTTGGAAAGCATTTTTTATCCCGGAAGCCCGCTTCATGATGGGGCAGTGATTATTCGGGATTCAACCATCCGAAAAGCAAGCGTCTTACTTCCCTTAGCGTCTGCCACGTCAGAACTCGACGCCCTTGGTCTCGGTTCCCGGCACCGAGCAGCCCTTGGTCTCAGCCAGGTAAGTGATGCCCTGATTATTGTTGTGTCTGAAGAGAAGGGCTGGATATCAATGGCCCTCAGAGGGCAATTATACCCTAATTTAGGCACATTTGCTTTGCTCGAGAAACTGGAGGATAGCATAGGGGATGATGAAGTCTAAAAACAAAAATGGAAATAGTATGGAGAAGCATTTCACTGTCGCGGTATCAGAAAAAGCTCCTTCCCGGAACGAGCCTGAGAGACCCGGGTTGTTGAAGAGGTTCTTAGATTGGCTAATAAAAGGCGCTGCTAAATCGCATTTAAACGGGACATCCTGTCCGACCTGACAGATCAAGCATTAGCGACCCTCCAGGTGGGAAGGGTACTTTGTAGGAACCGGAGACTGGTTCGACATCGGGTTGAATATGGAGGGATAACTTATGATAGGCGAGATTGACAAATGGCCACTGAAACCCAAAGAAATATACAGCAACGGTCATGACCTGAATTTCTACGGATTTATAATTAACAGCCTTCCAATCGCTGTCGCCACGGTAAACTCCGAATTTAAGATCACCGGTTTCAATCCATGGGCAGAACAACTCACAGGCTATTCAGAGAAGGAGGCAATGGGCCACTATTGCGGTGACATCCTGCAAGGGGGGATGTGTAAAATCAATTGCCCCTTAAGGGCAGTCATCAAGAAACATCAGACTGTTGTCAGGATGGACACTGAGATAACTGACAGATCGGGAAAAACTATTCCGGTCCGGATGAATACGGCCGGCCTGTTTGATGATGAAGGCATGCTCTTAGGAGGTCTGGAGGCCTTCCAGGACATTTCCCATTTGAAGGCATTGGAACGGGAAAAGGCCAACCTCATTTCAATGTTCGCCCATGACATAAAGTCTTCTCTGACCATTATCGGGGGGTTTGTTCTCAGGTTGATAAAAATGAGGTCCCGCCTCGATGAGGAGAAGAAGGTAAAATATCTCGACATTCTGAAAAATGAGACGGGGAAATTATCATTTCTCGTCAATGATTTCCTTGAATTCTCCCGTCTACAGACAGGCAGGTTAAAGTTAGAGTTCAGCGCCACCTCTTTAGATAAGGAATTGATGGAGCTGTTTGATGCCTATCAGGTGAAGGCAAAACAAGCGGGAATCAATTTGAAACTTGAGAATGAAGAGGAATTACCGATTATCGAGGCCGATGCCAATCGTCTACGCAGGGTCTTTACCAATTTGTTAGATAACGCGTTGAAGTTCTCAAAGAGCGAGGGCGCCATTACCATATCAACCGATGAAACTGATAAGGAGGTCGTTGTCAAGGTCAGGGACGAGGGGATAGGTATTGATCCCAGGGATCTTCCCTATATCTTTGAGAGCTTTAATCGTGGAAAAGGCGCTGAGAAAAGGGAGGGCTTTGGCCTCGGACTTGCCACGGTCAAGGCCATAGTGGAGGCCCACGGCGGTCAGGTCCTCGTGAAGAGCGATTCGGGTAAAGGATCGGTGTTCAAAGTTATTCTGCCCAAGGAAAGAGTGGCGCAAGAAACAGTGGAGTAGTTTGGCTAAAAGAACCCGGATGTCATCATTTGTCTGCAAACAGATAAGACAGGGTTTTGCCAGGCTGAAATAGGATTGCATAAATGGATCTACTCCCCATCTTCATACATGCCATGATGATCACCGTCTTTGTGTTTGTGATGATGCTTCTGATTGACTTTATCGACGCAGCCAGTAAGAGACGCATGTCAGATATCATCAAGGGCGGTCAGTGGCGGCAGTATACCTTGGCATCTTTCCTGGGTTCTACTCCCGGCTGTCTCGGCGCTTTCATGAATGTGAGTCTGTATGTTCACGGCATGATCAGTTTTGGGGCCATCGTGGGTGGAATGATTGCCACCTCCGGAGACGAGGCGTTTGTCATGCTTTCTCAGTTCCCGGGCACGGCCCTGGCGCTCTTTCTGTTGTTATTCATCTTGGGTATTCTCTTCGCCTGGGTAAGCGATAAGCTTGTCCCGGTTTTACGGATTGTACCGTGTGAATCTTGCGCAGACATCGAATGTGAAGAATGCCTGTCCGACAACGAGCATGAGGATAAAATAAGCGATATTTTCAGGCCAGCGAATATCCTTAAGAACTTTCGTGCTTTTTCCTTCACCCGCTTTCTTCTCCTTGTGCTTATTCTTTTTTTCCTTGGTTTCGTCCTGACAGGGACTATTTGGCCATCCGCATGGGGATGGAAACGTATTACTTTTTTGTCCCTTTCAATATGCACTCTATACATTATATCGCTTTGCTCTGAACATTACCTCCAGTCCCATATCTGGGAGCACATTATCAAGAAACATCTCTTCCGTGTCTTCTTGTGGAGCTTCGGGGCTCTCCTTTTTGTGCACTGGGGTCTTGCGTTCTGGAACCTCGATGCCTTTATTCACGAGCATATGATATGGGTGTTGCTTCTCGGCGCTTTGATTGGAGTAATTCCCGAATCAGGGCCGCATCTCATATTCGTCATGATGTATGCACAGGGACTGATACCTTTTTCCGTACTCTTCACCACATCATTTGTCCAGGATGGTCATGGGATGCTTCCCCTTCTCTCATACAGCCTGAAGGATTCTGTACTAATCAAGGTTTTTAATATTGTTTTTGGGGTTTTCAGCGGAGGCATTCTCTTTGCACTGGGATTCTGAACAAGAGTTCTTAAATAAGAGAGGTCGTTTCGACTAACGCTGTGAAACAGTTCGGGAGGTGGATTTGTAAGCGTATCACGATTTCCGTAAATCCAATGCAACCAGACAGGGGGAAAAATGGAACCGATCAAGTTTGTCCAGAGTTGGGATCCCGTTGCGGGGAGAAAGCAGGAGTATGCCTCCTTTATTACCTGGGAGTTTCAGCCTAACATGAAAGCCTTGGGTCTGGAGATGGTTTCGGGATGGTACACCCTCATGGGAAGAGGGCCTCATATCCTTGTTGAGAGCCTGGCCGCGTCGCTGGATCAGGTGGAAAGGGCAATTTGTGACAAGGGGCTTCGGGAAATGCTGGGCCGGTTTATGAATCTGGTGACGGGCTATTCGAGTCGTGTGCTTGAGCCTGCCGGATGGGAGACCCGGCGTCGGCGGGAAGCAGCCTCACAGGAAGCGGTCAAATTTGTCCAGGCTTGGGATGTCCTCCCAGGGGAACAAGAAGCCTGTAATCGCTTCATGCGGGAAATACACCTGCCACAGATGGAGGCTATTGGGCTGCAGGTGGCTTCCGGGTGGCATCTCATGATCGGTTCCGGACCTCAGTTATTTTCTGAGGCCTTTACCCCGGATTTGGTCAGCCTCGCAAAGGCCCTCAGTGACGAGCGTTACCTGCGGCTGATCATGAGGATGGAGGAATTAGTGACAAACTATGAGAGCCGTGTATTGGTCCCACACCGGGCTTTTTTGGACGTGCTCCATGACATCTATGGGCGGGCCATCCGGGCGGTTGCGCCTGATGATATGCATTCTATGGTGGGGCCTGTTATTGATTAGGTAAGGGGGGAGTCTATGCGCCAGGAAACGAATCATCCAAGGGAGCGGTATCCTGTGCCCGAGGCCTTTCGGCGCCAGGCCAGGGTCTCCGGACGTGAGGCCTATGACCGTCTATACACACGATCCATCAAGGATCCGGAAGGATTCTGGGCAGACAAAGCCATGGAACTCTTGTCCTGGCATGCCCCGTGGGAGAAGACCCTGGAAGGTGACTTTAACCAGTGCCGTGTTGCCTGGTTTCAGGGAGGGAAATTAAACGCCTCCTATAATTGCCTGGACCGCCACATTCAAACCTGGCGGCGCAACAAGGCCGCCATTATCTTTGAGGGGGAACGGATTGGCGACAGCCGTACCTTCACCTATCAGGATCTCTTTTACGAGGTCAACAAGCTGGCCCAGGTGTTAAAGAAGCTGGGCGTACAAAAAGGCGACCGGGTAACGCTCTATCTCCCCATGATCCCGCACCTGGTCACCGCTATGCTTGCTTGTGCGCGCATCGGGGCGATCCACAGCGTGGTCTTTGGTGGATTCAGCGCCGAGTCTCTGGCCAACCGCATTCAGGACTGCCAGTCTCGGCTTTTGATCACCAGTGATGGTGGGTTCCGTTCGGGACGGGTAGTGACCCTTAAGCACAACGCCGATGAAGCGTTGGAGCACTGCCCCTCGGTGGAGAAGGTACTCGTGGTTCGCCGTACCCGATGGGAGGTGCCCATGAAGGCGGGGCGCGATCTATGGTACCATCGGGAAATGCGGGCCTCGGATCTCAAACCTTATTGTGCTCCCGAATGGATGGATGCCGAAGATCCGCTTTTTATTCTCTATACCTCGGGCAGCACAGGTAAGCCAAAGGGTCTGGTCCATACAACGGGGGGCTATCTCCTTTATGCTGCAAGCACTTTTTTGGACGTATTTGATTATAGAGATGAAGACGCCTATTGGTGCACGGCTGATATCGGCTGGATCACAGGCCACAGCTATCTGGTTTACGGACCGCTCTGTGCAGGCGCGAGCAGCGTCATGTTTGAGGGGGTCCCGAGCTATCCCGCCTATGACCGCTTTTGGGATGTGGTGGAAAAATATCGCATCAGCATTTTTTACACCGCGCCTACTGCCATACGGACTCTCCGCAGGGAGGGAGACGAGTTGGTCCATAAGCGGGATGTGAGCAGTCTTCGTCTCTTAGGCTCTGTGGGAGAACCGATCGATCCCGAGGCGTGGCGCTGGTACTTCGATGTGGTGGGCCAGGGACAATGCCCCATCGTGGATACCTGGTGGCAGACCGAAACGGGCGGTATCCTTCTTAGCCCGCTTCCCGGGGCCATTGACCTCAAGCCCGGTGCTGCTACAGTGCCTTTCTTCGGGGTACAGCCATGCCTCCTTAACGAGCAAGGTGAGGAAATAGCCGGGCCAGGGGAAGGGTATCTCTGTATAAAGAGTCCCTGGCCGGGGATGGCCCGCACGATCTATAATGATCCTCTGCGTTTTCAAAAGACCTACTTCTCCGATCATCCTGGCTACTACTTCACAGGCGACGGAGCCCGGCGTGATGAGGATGGTTATTACTGGATTACCGGCAGGGTGGACGATGTGATCAATGTAAGCGGGCACCGTTTGGGCACTGCCGAGGTAGAAAGTGCCCTGGAAGCCCATCCGGCCGTGGCAGAGGCCGCGGTGGTGGGATTCCCACATGATGTCAAGGGCGAGGCGATTTATGCCTTTGTGATTCTGGAACCTGATCAACACCCGGGCGATGCTCTACGCACCGAACTCATTCAACAGGTACGCCGTCTCATCGGACCCATCGCTACGCCTGAACGGATCCAATGGGCTGATGCCCTACCCAAGACACGGAGCGGCAAAATTATGCGCCGCCTCCTGAGGAAGATTTCCACCGGTGAACTATCTGATATGGGCGATACATCGACCCTATTGGACCCGGATGTTGTGCAGCAGCTCGTCCAGGGTGCAAAAATGCCTGGAGATCAAGGGCCTTCCGGATTATGACGATGCGTGGCAGCGTTTTCAGTGATCCAAATAGCATCGGCAGATCTCACTAAATGCACTTATTTTGGCATGGATGAATTGCAAGATTAATCCCGTGATTGCCGTTTTGAATTCTTTACTTACTCGACTATCAAGTAACGAAATTCGGAGGGAAAGAATGGTCGTACAGCATGGAGATCAGATCAAAAGCATTCAGGAGCGAATGGCTGAGGAAGAGTTGGTTAAAGAGCGTGTCGATGATGAAGGAAACAGGTGGACCAAGGCCTATTTCGGCGGAGGAGAACACTTTAAGAACTGGTTGGAACAATGCAAGGAGTTAGGGGAGGTCATGGTAGAAGAGGTTGACTCAACAGGATACAAATGTTTTGAGGAAGGCGGGGAGAAACTGTACAGGATCTGGATGAAAATGGATCAAACAAAGTAGGTAGTAATCTAAATGGAAAATAAAAAGTTTTCGACAGTTACGCCGTTTTTAAGCGAAGTCTCACCTGAACGTTTTGAGGCCGTGATTCATAGTATCAGCGATGGGGTCTTTACTGTTGATAAGGATTGGCGCATTACATGCTTCAACCGTGCTGCCGAAGAGATCACCGGGGTACCGAAATCAGAGGCAATGGGACAAAAATGCCATGAAGTTTTCAAATCAAATATATGTAGAGATGCCTGTGCCATACAATATACTATTGAAACCGGAAGGCCGGTCATAAACCTGGAGGTATACTTCACTGATAGAAACGGCACGCAGGTTCCGGTGAACATTTCGACTGCACTTTTCAGAAACATAGAAGGTGAATTAATCGGTGGCGTAGCGACTTTTAGAGACCTGCGACAGGTTGAAAAATTACGAAAAAAGATAAAGAAGAATTATTCCTTTGAGGATATTATCAGTAAGAACAGAAAAATTAGAAAAATTCTTGGTATTCTGCCTACCATAGCTGTTAGTGAAAGCAGTGTTTTGATCACAGGAGAAACCGGCACAGGCAAGGAGCTTTTCGCCCGCGCGCTTCACAACTTGAGCGGGCGTGCGGGCAAAGCGTTCATTGCCGTCAATTGCGGTGGTTTTCCTGAAGCACTTATCGAGTCAGAACTCTTCGGTTATGAAGCAGGGGCATTCACCGGCGCTACAAAGGCAAAGCCGGGACGTTTTGCCCTGGCCGAGGGAGGAACCCTGTTCCTTGACGAAATTGGAGATTTCCCCCCTCTTTTGCAGGTTAAGCTTTTGCGCGTACTTCAGGAAAAGACATACGAGCCCCTCGGAGGGGTTCAGACCCGGAAGGCCGATGTCCGAATTGTTGCTGCAACAAACCGCAGCTTAGAGACAATGGTCGCGGAGGATACTTTCAGACAGGATCTCTATTACAGGATTAATGTGATTAAGCTGGAAATTCCACCACTCCGAGACCGCATGGAAGATGTGCCACTATTGATAGATCATTTCATTGAACATTTCTCAACTCTTCACAACAAAGATATCGATAACCTTTCCCCACGGGCCTTAAATATCTTGATGAGCTATGATTATCCTGGAAATGTGAGGGAGTTGGACAATATAATCGAGCACGCATGCGTCCTCTGTCAGGGTAGTTTGATAACAGAAGAGCATCTGCCGGATTGGGTACCCCCGCCAACAGAAAACCTGGGGACAGCACTGAGTTTAGAAGAAGTGGAAAAGCAATTTGTAATTTCCATTTTGAAAAAGAATAACTGGAACCGGCTCGCAACGGCCAGGGAATTAAAAATTCATAAGACCACCTTATACCGTAAGATCAAAAGACTCGAGATCAAACCTCCTGATCAATATGGCCATTCGGTCAAAAATGATTAGGGTAGCAATTTTGCACCCAGAAAAGGGGTGCTTGGTGCATAATTGCTCCCGTCTTCTGGTTTCTTCCTGTTCGCCTTTTTCGCTAATCCCTTCTAACCCCCTGAAAATAAATATTTAAATTGCCATGCGTGCTGAAGAGCTTCTTGTGGTATGGGTTATGCTGTTACAGAATACTGAAAGCAGCTTAAACCATAAACCATAAGCAAGAAAGGAGATAACCATGGCTGAAAATGACGCAAGGGAAGAGATGACCACCGATACCCACAAACCTGCTCGCCCATTGAAATTTTTCAAGGACAGGGAAGGATACGGCTGGCTCTGTGATAAGGGTATCGACCCTGTTAAAGATTTAAGGGAGCAGGGTTGCTGGCGGTGCGACGAGATGGCATTTCCCAATGGCGGGCGCTAAACCGTCACACTTCGGATATCATCGAACACCCGTCAGGTCATCCTGTTAAGGATGACCTGACGGGATGTGCCACAGAGGACAGAATACCTTGCCGAAAAAACAGGATAAACGAAATTCCCAATCGGCTGAGGCGGTAACAGAAGCGGGCCTGGAATTTGCACGAAAAGGACAGCTTGAGAAGGCCTTAGCCGCATTTAGCAGTGCTATCGAACTGGACCGCACCCTGTGGGAAACATACAGGTTCAGGGGGATCGCCTATGGCAAGTTGGGGCGACATGAATTGGCCTTAAAGGACTTAGATGTTGACATCCTGCATGATCCTGATTGTGCTGAATGCTTTTATGAACGGGGAACAATAAAAATGCTTTCCGGTCAACTTGAGGATGCCGTCGAAGATTTTTCCAAATGTTTAGATCTCGATCCCGAGTATGCACCGGCATATTCATCTCGTGCAGGGATCTTTATCAGAATCGGTTTTTACAGGGAAGCGCTTGAGGATATTAGGTTCGCACTATTATTCAAGCCGCAAAATCCCGATTATCTGCACAACCGGGCCGTTATCCTGACAGCATTAGAGCGTTATGAAGAAGCAATACTGGACTATAAACGTGTTATAGAATTAAGGCCGAAAAGTGGGGGATCTTATAACAATTTGGCCTGGCTTCTTACCACGGCAAAGGATCCTGCGTATCGCGATTGCCGAAAGGCGATCTCTTATGCAGGTAAGGCGCTGGAGATCGGAAGGAACGGAGCCTGGATGGACACTTTAGCCGCTGCTTATGCGGAGTGTGGAGAGTTTGAAAAGGCGGTGGCCATCGAGAAGGTGGCCTATAAATTATCCCGGCCGCCCAACAAAAACTTCCTCAGACGTATGGAAATCTACAAAAACGGCAAAACGTATGGGGATTCGCTCTTGCAGCGTCAGGGAAGACCGGGGTGTTGAAGAGATGGACTCTCCTGGAAAAAAGAAGGGCTTATCAGAAAATCTGAAACATCTATCGAGAAAGGAGGGATTGACCATGTATAAAAGGATACTATTTCCTACGTGTTTGACACAGTTCTGCGAGCACATATTTACCTATGTCCTCAACATGGCGGTGGAGAACCATGCAAAACTCTGGATTTACTATGGCCTCGGACGCCAAAACCTGAAAGAGGGTGAGTTAAATGAAGAGATAAAGAAGGCAGAGGCGCGGGTGAAAGAGGCATATGGGAAAAAACTGGCAGAGAAAGGCTTTGAAGATTACATGATTAATGTATCAGATGGGGATGTTGTCAGTGAAATCACAAAACTGGCACGAAATGCCAAAATAGATGCCATTATCATGGGCACGGCTACCCAATCACCCATGGCCGCAGGAGAAGACGTAATGGTGGGGCCCCTGGGTCAGGTGACGGCCGACACCCTCTTGTGGTCTCCCTGTCCTGTACTGGTCATTCCACCGTCATGGGTGCCCGGTCTTACAAGGAGGTAGGACGGACAGGTAGCTCGCAGCTATCTCTTTTTAAAGGAGCAGGTTGTAACTCGCCTGCAAAAAGGGAAGATTTTCTGTTGAAGTTAACCCATTTCATTTATCGTCAATAAGTGGCTTTCCCTGGGTAGGATCTTCGGCAGGTACCAGGCTTCAGGAAACAATCTCTGACACCTGGTACCCGTAGGGGCACCGGGTGCGGTTTCATCAGTTATTGATAAAGGGGGTATCGATATGGAAATTGAAAAAATCCTGTGGCCTAATGACTTATCGAAATGTTCGGAGGCATCTCTGCCATATGTTTCATCTCTGGCGAAAAAATATGGCGCTACGGTATATGTGCTCTACGTAACGGCAGGCCTCGCTCACCATGAATCTTGGTACGGGAATTTCGATAAGTCCCATATAAATAAGATTATTGAGTGGGACACTAAAAAGGCCATGGAAAGGATGCAGGAGGTCTGTGAAAAGCATTTAGAAGTTTGCAAGGCATACAGCAAACATGTTGTTGTTGGAGATCCGGCCAAAGAAATACTCGACTTTGTCCAAAAGGAGAGCATAGATATGGTGGTGATGTGCAGGAAGGGGGAAGGAAGCCACTTTAATATGGGAGGCGTTGCGCAGAAGGTCGTATCAAATTCCCCGGTGCCGGTCGTCATCACCGAGGATAAGCAGGGAGAATAGAGCGTATGACTTCCAGAAAGGGTTTCCATGGATATCCCCACGGCGGTGATGAATGGAGATATTCGATAGATCCAAGGTCTTCGTCTTGACCCGGTATTATTCCACCACCCAGACCGTGCAGTTACGTGCATGGTTGACAACCTTGCTTGAGATGCTGCCGAAGAGAAATTCCTCACTTCGCGAAAGCCCCTGCCTTCCGACCACGATCGTGCTGTATTCGGTCTCATCTCTTTCCGACAGGATGCATGCCGCCATAGAGGGACAGTAGCGAAGCGTTGATCGAACAGCTACATCTTTTGGGTCAAAGCCTTTCTTGATCAAGATCTGGCGGTAGTCCTCTAACAGGGCATCGATTCTCAGGATGTACTGAGTGAGCCATTCTTCTTTCTGGGTAGATGTAGGAAAGTAGTCTGCCTCCGGTTCAGGAACCACGTGCAGGATGGTGACCTTGAAGCCAGGCAGACCCCCCAAGAGCTGCCCGACATAAGAGACCGCCCGGCGGGCATTTTCTGACTCATCCACTGCGATCAGGATATTTTTATTGAAAATCTTTTCCTCCTCAATCATGTTTTTTCTCCTTAACGGTTGGACGTTTGTGGTCAAGGTCTGCGGCAGGGCAGACAGCCATTCAATGGACACGGTACAAGATTAATGATCGTTTTTGACCTCTTCCAGATCGTCGAGAAGTTGTACTGTGTTCTCATAAAACCAATTGGCGCCTCTTGAAAAATGCATAAGGGTCCGGTTGAGGGGTTCGGATATATAAGGATAAACCTTCTTTAGATTCACCACGCGATGATTGAAAACAAGATTCAGGTCCGCATCACTCAGTGTGCTGAGACAAGGGTGTCCCTCCCTCTTAAGATCCGGCAGCAACACATCTCCCTTGCCCGCCAGAAATACCAAGACATTGCCCAGGCCAAATAGATCATAGCCATATATATTCTCCCTGTGCCGGTAATTGAAGTCAAAATCGATCCAGCGGTAACGGCCACTTTCCCGGTCGATCAGGATATGATCCCGCCGTATGTCTCCGTGCCGTTCGCCATTTTCATGCAAAAAGCGGATGGCTTGCACGCATTCAAAAAATTGTTCCAGGATACCCGGGAAGTGATCATAATAATAGGCCTCATGATCCATCTCCATATTCCCCACATGGACGGCCAGGGTCTTCCCCTTAATAAAATCCAGGATGCGGATGAGATTATCCTTTTCATCCAGGATCGAATATCCGCGCATGAAGTTTTTGTGACCGGAGACCAACTCGAGGATGCGGGCCTCCTTCTTGGGGCTTCGAAAACACTCAAATTCAATGTCCCCGATGCGAGACATGTACCTTTCGTAAAATACAAGTTTTATGATCTTCAAACTGCCGTTTCCCAGATCAATCGCTCGCTTGACCCAGAACTTGACTTCATCTTCGAGCCCGAATCGCTGTTCCTTGGCATTATGCCGAACGAGATAGGGTTTCCCTTTCAGGATAACCACGTCGTCATATTCCACCTGTAAAAAATTTGTTGTATCCGTGTGGATTCGAAAACGTTGGGGCACCCGGTGGGGAGGTAGCCATCGGGAAACCATCTGCCTGAGAGTTTCCTGGGAGGGGGTATTGTTCATGAGCAACCGTCTCTATTGAAATAAGGGGGTTCGTTGTTGCTGTCAGGTGAAACGCAGTCCATCATAAGAAGAAATATAGGGAAAAGGGTTGCACCCGTCAAGGAATAGTCCAGGAGTCCATATTCTTTGCGCGATTTTTCCGGGTACGGTCATTGATTATGTCCATGGAATACAACGTTACGGTAACGCTACAAATCGTTACTGTCTTGATTAGTAACGCTATGGGGTGGGTTAACCTGGGTTTTATCAACGTTATTTTTTGATCATCCTTTCATTATTAAATTATTTTTGATTAAGATTGTCAAAGAGTTAAGGTCATTCCTTTAGAGATTTCCATGCAAAGAAGAGAATCTCCGCCACGGTGGCATAGATATTGAAATAATATAAAAAATAATATAAATTATAAAGCAAACACCCTTTGTTTTGGCCCGGGGAGGGCAAAGTTAAGAGGAGGTGGTATGAATGGAATTAGTACCTTGGAGGCCCTTTGGAGAGCTGAATCCATTTCGTGGGGAAATGGACAGGTTCTGGGATAAATTCTTTTCTGAAAGACCTTTTGTCAGGGCCTTTTCATAGGAATGGTCGCCTTCGGTGGATATTTCGGAGACCGAGGATAAACTCCTCATTAAGGCGGAGTTGCCCGGTCTGGAGGCAAATGATGTGAACGTTAGCATCTCGGGAGATCTTCTAACGATAAAGGGTGAAAAGAAAGAAGAAGAGGAAGAAAAAGATGAGCACCATCATTATAAAGAGAGATACGCCGGATCATTCCATCGTTCGTTTCGGCTCCCGGTCAACGTTCAAGCCGACAAGGTCGAGGCAGCCTTTGACAAGGGCGTTCTCAATGTAACGCTTCCAAAAGTGGAAGAAGCCAAGAAGAAAGAGATAGAGGTTAAGGTCAAGTGAATATGCGTCGGCCCTCCCCGGGTATTAACTGCAAGGCATAAAAAGGAAAATGTGATTGATTTTTGGTTCGCTCATTTGAATCATATGATTTATTTAACAACACAAAAAGTAGGAGGTGAAAGACATGGTAGAAATAAAACGTATCCTTTTTCCCATTGATTTTACGCAAAACTCGTCCAAGATCTTGCCGTATGTCCTATCAGTTTCTGAGAAGTATGATGCCATGATTTACCTGCTCCATGTGGTAGAGGACCTTTCTAAATGGGATAGCGGTTCCTATATTCCCCATATTCCCCTGGCTCAGTACCAGGGGGACGCATTAAAAGGTGCTGAAAAGACCCTTGACAGGGTTTGTGAGGAGCAGTTGGAAAGTTGCCCCAACTTTCAAAAAAAGATTCTTTCCGGTGACCCGGCCCAGGAGATCCTGAAAACCATTGAATCGGAAGAGATAGACCTGGTGATTATGGGCACACATGGCCGTAAGGGATTAGAGCATGTCTTCTTTGGGAGTGTGGCCGAGAATGTGGTAAAAAAGTCGCCCGTTCCCGTATTGACCATTAATCCCTACAAGGTCAAATAACTTCTCTCATTAGTTGAAAGGAGGGACACAGCATGCAAAGCAAGCAAGAGGGTTGGGTATGCGCAAACTGCGGATATACGGCCGATGGTAAATTCGAGGGAGATATATGCCCCCAGTGTGGCCTGACTTACTGGAAATGTCGCAAGTGTGGTTTTACCATAACCGCTGCAAAGCCGCCGGATGTCTGCCCGGAGTGCGGTGAGAAGTGCGATTTCATCAATGTCACCTGCTATACGCCGGAGTGCGGAGGCCCCGGGCATATGGATCCGCGTCTTTAGGCGTAATGGGAATGGTCGGTAAAAAAACAACTATGCATTGGCCTACTGCAATATCCACGGGCTCTGGGCCAATTCTTTCGAAGTGTAATCATAGAGAGGCAAACCATGGGAGGTGAATAATGAAACTCGAAGAGATCAAAAAGGCTATTGAAGAATTAACCGATGCCGAAAAGCGAGAATTTTTCTCTGAAATAGTGCCCGAGATATGTGATGAATCCCTCACCATAGAGGGCTGTCGTATGATTTTTGAGAAAAAGCTTTCAGGTTCCCGGTATCTGGAATCTTTTGACGAGCTACACGAGATGCAAGAGGAAGGATAGTCTGTGGTAGATGGTTTAAGAGCCATCTCCACAAGGGCACGGGAAATCATGCGACGCCTCCTGCGGAGGATTCATGGCTGGGGTTACTGATCCGAGGCCAATTAAGGATAGAGAAAGGCATTCGGATTGAAATGGGCGTGTGGCGTGTAGATAGAAATGGATATTGAAATCAAAGTTGAAAATTATCTGAAAGAGCGTTTCGGGCCGGAGACCAGGCTGATCTCAATCCAACGGCTCGGCGAAGGGGTCCACGGCGCTGCGTATCTGCTAAAATTCAAGAACGCTCAGGGAGAAAACCGGTTGATCATGAAGGCCCTCTTTCCCTCCAGGTTCGGACATGATCACTATTCCGACAGGGCCCAGATCCTGCTTCTTGCACAGGCCAACTACAATGAGATGCCGAAGCACATAAAGGCGACGGATGTGGTGGGAGAGTCCCCTGACAAACTTATATCAGTGAAAGATGCCAGAGAGTTTTACATTTTCATGGAAGAGGCCAAAGGGGTGTCTTACTTCAAGGATTTGGACGCGATTCTGAAGCGGGGACACCTCGATGAGTTGGATATGGAAAGGGCCGGAATGCTCGCGCATTTTCTCGCGGATATCCACGCGCTCAGATATTCCGGGCAAGATGCAAAGATTCTTTACAGAAGGCGTATCCGCGATCTGATAGGTCATGGAGAGTGCATCATGGGGATTATCGACGCCTATGATCCCGTTGATTTCACAACAGACGGGGAACTCGTTGCCTATGCCGGGAAATGTCTGAAATGGTGGGGGAAGATCAGGGATAAAGGCGAACGGTTGTGCAGTGTCCATGGCGATTATCATCCGGGAAACATCCGATTGCAGGGAGACGATTTTGTCCTGTTGGACCGCTCAAGGGGCAGTTGGGGAGAGCCCGCCGACGATGTATCCTGTCTGAGCGTGAATTATATACACTACGCGATTAAGGATCGGGGAGCCTTTGCAGGTCCCTTTGCCGAACTGTTCCGGCTCTTTTTAGGGGCTTACCTTGAAAAGACAAAGGATGCGGGCTTCTTTGAGGTCGCACAGCCCTTTTTCGCCTTCAGAGTACTGGTCATAGCCAACCCAAAATTTTATCCGGACGATACGACTGAGACCAAGAGAAAGCTAATCGATTTCGGGTTTTCAGTCCTCGAAACAGAGAGATTCGATACAGAAAAAATTTCAGATTATATGGAGAGGGAATGAGCTTTTGTTTATGGCTTACCGGGCTGCCGGGGTCCGGGAAGAGTACAATACTGAACGAGCTTTCTCAGATGTTATCAGAATCGGGGATTGAAGCTGTTACGCTCAGTCTCGATCGTTTAAGGAAAGTCATAACACCGGAGCCAAAATATACGGACGAGGAACGTGCGCTTGTCTACCGCTCACTCGTCCTGATGGCTCAACTCCTAATTGAGCAGGGCGAGAAAAACGTGATCATTGATGCAACCGGCAACCGGAGGGAATTTAGGCATCTTGCAAGAGGATTGATCCAGGAATTTGCTGAAATCTATGTGAAATGCCCCTTGGAAATATGCATGGCGCGCGAAGGCGCCCGGCGAGGTCAGCCCGTTCAAGAAGAACTCTACAGAAAGGCGACAGAAGGAAAGTTGCGAGGAGAATTACCCGGCATTTCGGCACCTTACGAAGAGCCTGAAAACCCTGAGGTTTTGGTAGTCTCGGATCTCTTGTCTCCCCATGAATCCGCAAAAAGGATTATGGCCTATGTCAAATCGAGATGGACGGGGGGAGAGTGAAGCAGGGAAGGAAAACCATGTTACAAACCGCCATAGAGGCAGCCCAGCAAGCCGGTCGAAGCATTTTAAGGCGATACCCGGGTGAACGTAAGCTCACCTTCAAAGGGTACCGTGATCTGGTCACCGATGCGGACATCGCCGCTGAAGAGGTCATCATTGATCTGATCCGGGTACGTTTTCCTGATCATGCCATATTATCCGAGGAGGCAGGAGGCAACGAAATCTCCAGCGGATATACATGGGTGGTGGATCCCCTAGACGGGACGACCAACTACACCCATCACCACCCTGTTTTCGCTGTATCCATCGGGGTGCTGCAAGATGGCAACCCTCTTATGGGGGTGATCCACGACCCGATGCGCAATCATACATTTGTGGCTCACAGGGGAGGTGGAACGAGACTCAATGATGTGCCGATTCACGTCAGCCGCGTAGCGAACCTTGGTAAGGCCATGTTGGGATTGGACTGGGGACATGCCAACGGGGTACGGAAAACCATTTTGGTTTATCTTCAACAACTTACCTTTCGTTGCGGTACACTGCGTGTATTGGGATCGGCTGCCCTGGCGCTGGCCTATGTGGCCGCAGGATGGCTGGATGCCTATTTTAGCGTGGGATTGAGGCCCTGGGATACGGCCGCCGGGATGCTTATGGTCACTGAAGCAGGTGGGCGATGCAGCACGCTGAAAGGTGAGGCATATCGCGTGAAATTGCCGGGATGCCTGGCGACGAACGGCATCATACACGACCAGTTATTGGCTGTATTTCACAGGACTGATGTTACCTCGGGTAAAGAGCCAAGAAGGCTGTCCTGAAATGAGTCGTGCCCATTACCGGGATTATCCGCAGGAATACGTTGTCGATCAACCCCGATTTGCTCAAGAAAAAGATTGCGTTGCAGGCGAGCATGATCCGCCCACGGTGGCATAGATATTGAAGTAATAGAAAGCAAACATCCTTTGTTTTCGCCCGGGGAGGGCAAAGCAAAAAGGAAGGGCATGAATCAAAAGAGCTGTTTGAAGAGGCTGTTTTTGCATCAGGTCGCACCAAAGTCGTTTGCGCGGGCGGTTCAAGTTTAGATGTAAATGGGTTTTTGCAGCGTCTTCATGATCAAATATTTGTCAGTGGCGCATCAGGGAATGCTACTGGCAGAAACATCCACCAGAAGTCCTTAGAAGAGGCCATCAGCATGTGTAATGCCATTTATGCCATTGCTGTCAGTGGGGTTAATGTGGAAGAAGCTACGAAGGTGCATATTTCGAAGTAATGAAACCTAAAAAAGATCCTTTTAATGCCCATCATGAGCTTATGAAGCGTGGTTCACCCATCACCAGGCAGTGTATCATTCCGAATTGCTGGCGGTTCGTGTCCTGCTGCCCCGGCAGGGGTTGGGTTTGGAGATCGGTGTTGGAACGGGGCGCTTTGCCGGTCCCCTGGGGATCAAGGTTGGTGTTGACCCGTCCAACGCCATGATCACATATGCCGTCGGGAGAAGGATTTTAGGCGGCCAGGGAATAGCCGAGGCCCTGGCTTTTAAAAATGCGGTTTTTAACTTCGCTCTTGTGGTGACCACAATCTGCTTTGTGGATGACCCAAAAGCCATGCTGACCGAGGCACGGCGGGTATTGAAACCCGGCGCACCTTTGGTCATCGGATTTGTGGATCGGGACAGGGCCTTGGCCAGTACTACTTGGATCATAAGGCGGAAAACGTATTTTACCGTGGGGCAACATTCTATTCAACTTCGGAAGTGGAAGTGCTCCTCAGGGAAGAGGGATTTGTTGACCAAACTTTGGGGCAAACCTTGTCGAAACCGTTGAACGAGATTCAAGTGATCGAACCCTTTCGTGAGGGTCGCGGGGACTTCGGGTTTATGGTGGTCGCAGCTGCCAGATCATAAGGCGACTGGAGCAGACAAATTGATTGCAGAAAAGGGATCGGGAGTAAGATTATGAAGGAGGCAATGTTTTATGAAGCAATGTCTGAAAACAGGGTGCGTTGCAATTTGTGTAGCCATTGCTGCAAGATCGATGAGGGCAAAAGGGGTATTTGTGGTGTCAGGGAAGACCGAAACGGGGCACTTTACAGCCTTGTATATGGCAAAATTATTGCGGAACATGTCGATGCTATTGAGAAAAAACCCCTTTTTCACTTCCTGCCAGGATCAAGGGCGTTGTCCATTGGGACGGTCGGTTGCAATTTCCATTGTAAGCACTGCCAGAATTCTGATATCTCTCAATACCCGCATGAACACCGGGGAGAGATCATAGGGCAGCATCGCACGCCCGCACAAATTGTCGCATCGGCAAAAGCGGCTGGGTGTGAAACGATCGCTTACACGTACACCGAACCAACCATATTTTACGAACTTGCCCATGACACTGCTGTCTTAGCCCAAAAGGAAAGAATAAAAAATGTATTTGTAAGTAATGGTTATATGAGTCCTGAAGCGGCCCGTGAAATTGGGCCGTATTTGGATGGCATCAACGTCGACATAAAGTCCTTCACAAATAATTTTTACAAGGAGATCTGTGGGGCGCGTTTAAAACCGGTACTGGAAACAGTGCAACTGATGAAAGAACTTGGGGTGTGGGTGGAGATCACAACACTGATTATCCCTGGCCTGAATGATGGCGATCAGGAACTGCGTGACATCGCCCGTTTTCTTAAAGATATCGGCCCTGACATTCCATGGCATGTCACGCAGTTTTATCCTACATATAAGTTACTGGACCGACCATGGACCCCGGTGGCCACGCTACGTCGCGCCCGTGACATCGGCATGGAAGAGGGTTTACATTATGTATACGTGGGTAATGTGCCTGGTGAAGGGGGAGAAAATACTCACTGCTATGCCTGTAGGGCCTTGCTCATTGAGCGAAATGGACTAAAACTCATGGGAAATCGTTTACAGGATGGAAAATGTCCGGAGTGCGGGACAGGAATTGATGGAGTGGGCATGTAAATGCGTAACCGAAACATGGGTTTAAAGGTTTCCCGTCCGGCGGGCAGGGAACCTTTAAACTCTAAATCTGTCAACGCTTGCAATATAGGCATGTTCCATGTTTTATGTCACGGGCTGGGCTACCAAAAATACGGGAGATAAATGATGAAAATAGCCATTGGAACGGATGACAAGAAGACTGTCCGAAAGGGTCATTTCGGTGGGAGCAAGTATTTCGTGGTGATTGAGATACTCAATGCTGAAGTTGTGGGTAAAAAGGTGCGGGAAAATCCCCACGTTGAAGGCCAAAAGGCCAAAACGAAGCATGGGCAGGCCAATGCGATTATCCATCTACTGGAGGATTGCAGTCTGTTTATGGGGAGAAGCTTTGGCAAGGGCTCTGTGGATGAGATATCGTCTTGTGGCGTGGACTGTATCAGCACCGATATAGAAGAAATTGATGATGCGGTCTGTTCGTATCTTGACGGGAGGCTTGAAAGGTTCAACTATTACAGTCCCGATACAAAAGAGCACCTCCCGTGTGCCCAAAGGCCTTATACCTAACCAGGATAAACCGGAACAGAAAAAGTCTCACGCAAAGGCGCGCGAAGAAAAAAAGGAAAATATTTCTTGTGGTTCTTGTCTGCCTCTGGCAGATTTGCACAGGATTTAATTGATAACTGTCTATGCCTTTTCCGGGACTCCGCCCAGAAAAAGTGGCCCCTTTGGAGCAGTCAAAAATTCAGTTTCTTTGTTTTACAACATCTTGACAGTTAAGAAGCACTAAGGGCCTAATTGAGAATCGGCCTTTTTACGAGCTTTTTGCGAACTTGCCACTATTTTGCCTTGGACCATTTACTTAATAAGAATAGGAATTTCATCGCTTTTCTCTGGCACGCAGTATTCCTTGCCTTCGCCGCTACCCTCACCAACATAAACACAATCCTTCCTTCCATGGTAGTGAAAGCGGGCGGAAGTAATTTTCAAGTGGGACTCCTGACTGCTATTATGATTGGAACGCCCATTATCGGCGAACTATTATTTGCCAGTTACCTCCACCTGAAGGAACGAAAAAAGCCTTTTCTTCTTTTAGGGATAAACCTGAGGGTCTTGGCTCTGGCCCTGGTTTCGGTAATTCTATGGCAGACAGGGCGACATTCAGATCGTTCTACCATTTTTTTGATCTTTGCTCTGATGTTTATTTTTGCCATATCCGGCACTTTCGCAGGCATTTCATATTCTGATATTCTCGGAAAATCGCTGCTTATCGAGGAGAGACAGGGTTTTTTTGTATGGCGCCAGATTCTCAGAAGCGCTTCCATACTTATTGCGGCACTCGTGGCCCAGCGTATATTTTCTGTGCTGGCGTATCCCGATAACTATCAATGGCTCTTCTTACTTGCCGCTATAATGCTGTTTTTGGCCTCATTCGGATTCTGGGCCATAAAGGAGAAAACAATTCAGCAGAAGCATGAAAGCTATACTTTCATCAGGGTGCTAAAAACAATTCCTCAAAGATTTGGCAATGACAGAAATCTCCGAAATTATATCTTTATGATAAACTTTTCAGGCTTCGGATTGACGTTGCTCCCTTTCTATGTAGTCATAGCCAAACAGAGCTATGGGCTGAATGGCAAACAAATAGGAACCTACCTGCTTTTACAGATAATAGGAATGATCGTATCAAACTTTGCTTGGGCCAGGCTGGTAAAAAGACATGGATTCTACGCTGTGTTCAAGGGGTGTATTATATTCGGGACAATTCTCCCGCTTCTCGCAATCACGTTGGCCAATTTTCCTGTCTATTTTTACCAGATTGTATTTTTTTTATCGGGATTTGGTATAAGCGCGAGAGAGATTTCTGTCGAAGGAATCTTCATAGAAATCAGCAGAGACGAAAACAGGGCGCTTTACCGGGGGATCACAGGGGCAACGAGCCTTTCTACAGCTATTTTCCCGCTTGTGGCAGGATGGCTGATCGGCGAAGTGGGTTTTGTACCGGTTTTCGTTTTAGGCTCCCTTATGGTTGCCATTAGTTACTATTTTGTGAATGGCCTAAGAGATGTGTCACCGGTATAATTAAACATCAAGGAGTAATACCAATATGACAGAGAAATCAGATGATAAAAAGAAAGCAGTGTCAGATATTGAGAAACTAAGGATTTTGATTCCTTATTGGATAAACCATAATAACGATCATATTCGAGATAATGAAAAGTGGCTCAAGAAAACAATTGGCTTGGGGCTTGAAGATGTCGGCCATGAACTAAAAGAGGCCATTGAAATTCTGAAAAAGGCGAACATGCATATTGAACTGGCATACGATAAGCTGCAACAGAACGGATCGCCCAAACCGGAAAAAGTATTCGAAACAGAAAAACCTGAAAAGAAGTTAAAAGAGAAAGCCCTGGGGGAAAAGCCCTGGGACTTCAATTTGAAGCAAATTGGAGTTATCAGGACTCCATATATTGACAATGCACCCTATCAACCAGTGGAGGAGGATGAAGGAGATTTTCGTATAGTAGTTGATTCCCAATATGTCGATAGTCTCTATAAACTTGACGGATTTCGATATATTTACGTCGTCTATTATATACACCGGATCAAGCAGGAATTATCAAAGATCGTATCCCCCACGTGGACCGACGGTGCAAAGGTTGGGGTGTTTGCAAGCCGATCACCGGTTCGGCCAAATCCCATTGGTATAAGTATCGTTCGCGTAAAGGGTATTAAAAATGGCGAGATCTCTACATCAGGTATGGATGTCTTTGATGGAACACCTTTGCTTGACATCAAGCCATACATAAAGGACTTGGATAGCAAACCTGATGCCAATTATGGCTGGCTTGAAGACTTGGATAACAGTGAACATCTTCTCCTGCATATCAAGGGTATTCCGCATGATTACTGAGAAGATGTAAACGGGCCGTTCGCGCTTATTTAATGACGCTCTGACAGACAAGCAGTTGTCACTTACAAACATTTTTATAAGCGTTCACAGGTTCAGGGTTCAACGTTCAGGGTTAGGGACAAGGACAAAATTGAAGACCCGAAGTCCTCGTAAAAAATGCCGGTTTTGCGACATAATAGCATTATTTGCCTGCCCCCTTTTTTTTCTTTGTAACATAATTACAGGGTTTTAGTATCCTGACGTGAAAGGGGTATCATGGGACACCCTCTTATCCCCAATTTTTTCAGGGGGCTTTGCCATGCGATCACCGACAAGGCCCTTGCAATTTGCACCCGTTCTTTGTATTTCTTGAAACCTGAAAGAAAAGGTTCTTTTTGAAAATACAAGATCTCCGGAAGTTATGATATGCCGAAAGCGAACATGCCATTTGAATATGGCCTTGATGAGAAAGTCCCTTTTCTGCAATCCTGTCTTTTCGGGCTCCAGTGGGCGGCCATCATTGTCTCTTCCATCATCATTCTGGGGAAGGTGGTGGGGGTCATCCATTTTACCGATTCCCTGTCACAGATTATATATCTTCAGAAGATCCTCTTTCTGTGCTCTCTGACCCTCTTTTGTCAGATCTTTCTGGGGCATAAGCTCCCTCTTGTGCCGGGACCCGCGGCGGTGCTCTTTATCGGGGTAGTTGCCAGCCAGGGCTTTGGCATGCAGGCCATTTATTCCTCCGTGATGATCGGAGGGGTGCTTGTTGCGGTGCTCGCGATCAGCGGGCTCTTCAAGTACCTGCAACCCTTCTTTACCTCCAATGTGGTGGCCGTGGTCCTGCTCCTGATCGCCTTTACCATTGCACCCACCATTCAAGGCCTGATGATCGACAGTGAGAGCGGGATCAATCCGCTATACAATATGGGTTTCGGCGTGCTCCTGCTTTTTCTGATGTTTCTTTTTTATCGACTGCTAAGCGGCATCTGGAAATCTACACTGATCATCTGGGGTATGGTTGCCGGTAGTTTTTTCTATTTTCTAATCTTTCCCACCGACAAGCCGGGGGCACTCATATCAAATGCCCCGTGGTTCAGTGATTTCTTTCAGCAAATGAACCTCCACCTGTCCGTGCAACCAGGTGTCCTCATATCCTTCATTTTCTGTTTTATTGCGCTCTCCATCAACGATCTCGGTTCCATCCAATCGGTCAATGAGCTGCTCAAGACCGGAGACACGGACAGACGCATTACCAGGGGGATATTCATCACCGGGCTGGCCAATATAGCCTCCGGATTTTTCGGGGTGATTGGACCTGTGAATTATACGGTCAGCCCGGGTGTGATCGTATCCACCGGATGCGCATCCCGTTTCACTCTGATACCGGCGGCCGCAATCCTGTTTGCACTGGCTTTTTTCCCTGCTGTAACCGGGTTTATCGGGAGCGTGCCACCCGTGGTGATTGGCGCTGTTCTGGCCTATGTCATGACTGCCCAGGTTGGGGCCGGTCTGATGGTGGCTTTAAGGGGTGTAGATGACGAAGGCTTTGTGTTTGAAAATGGGTTGGTGATCGGTTTGGCCATATTGCTCGGTGCCATGGTGGCCTTCCTGCCTGCGGAGGTGATCAGGGACCTGCCCGCTTTTTTGAGACCGATCCTGGGGAACGGTTTTGTGGTCGGTGTGGTCAGCGCCCTTGTCCTGGAACATCTGGTGCTGGGCTGTGGCGGGACCGATTCGCAAGGGAAATCGGCATGACGATCAATAAGGGTTTCCTACGATTTGGGCAGCCCCTTTTGGTAGCAGCGGACAGGTATCTCGTTGAACATGGCAACAAAACACTTGTTGCAGGATATACAGGCCGCCTCAGTGGTTTTTTTTCAAAAAAATTACAGGATTACAGGATAGACCGGATTTTCTTTCAACAGTACGTACTGTACGAAGCAGGAGGAGTTCTTAAGACTGTCCTCAAGCCGACCAGACGATTTCGCCGTCCACCACGGTCATGACAAAGGGGATTTCCGGGACCTCTTCAGGTGCGACCTCTCGCGGATCAGCGGCCATTACGGTAAAATCGGCTCTTTTACCAATCTCGATGGTCCCGTTAAAGGCTTCGTCAAAAGAAAGGTAGGCTGCGCCGCGCGTATAAAGGCGGATTGCCTCGTCCATGGTCAGGGCCTCGTCCGGCCCCAGAGCCTCGCCAGAGGGGGTCCTGCGCAACACGGCGTCTCGAAGCCCCACTCGCGGGTCGAGATTGGCCACGGGGCAGTCCGAACTACCCCCGAGCGTCATTCCGGCCCGGAGCATGCTCTTAAAGGGGTAGAGTTGATCGGCCCGTTCAGGGCCAAAGGCATCAAGAAAGCCGTCGCCTAATTCCCCAAAGAAAACGGGCTGGACCGAAGCGAGGATATTCATGTCTGTCGCCCGTCTCAAAAGGTCAGGGTACAGGCAGCCCGCATGTTCGATGCGGTGGCGAAGAGGATTGCCGGATTTGGGACCTAAAACCGCCTCGTAGGCATCCAGGGTGTCGCTGATCCCCTCGTCTCCCTGTGCGTGGATAGCAATCTGGTATCCCAGGGCGTGGTAGCCTTTTACCTTATCGATGAGCTCTTCGCGGCTCTGCACTTTGAGTCCTTTATCATGGGGTGGCGTAAGGTAGGGTGTTCCCACAGCGGCGGTGCGGTTCGACATGCCCCCGTCTGCGAAGAGCTTGATAGGACCTATTCTGAGTTTTCCGCAGCCGAACCCGGTCTTAATCTGCGAACCGGTCAAGGGCTCGGCCATAAGGGCGTAGTTCATGGTGTAGATGCGGATCTTAAGCCTGCCGGCAGACAGCGTCTCCTGGTACATATTCAGGGTGGGCGGCACAACCAGTGCATCGCCGGCAAAGACCAGGCCCACCCGGACAAACTTCTCCACAGTCCTTTCACATAGTTCTATCCGTTCATGGGTGCTCATGGCGGCCAGGTCGTCGAAGAAGAGCTTGTTAAAGACATCCATCATGGCCTGATCGTGAAGCACACCGTCCGGCTCTCCGGATTCAGGGTCTTTTTGAATAATGCCCCCTTGCGGATTGGGGGTGTCCCGGGTAATGCCCATGTGTTCCAGGGCAGGGCTGTTCAGGACGCAGGCGTGAAGAGAGGTGTGGAAGAGGATGACGGGATGCCCTGGACTTACCTGGTCGAGGTCGCTCCTTGTGGGGTGCCTGTTTTCGGCCAGAAAGTATTCAGCGTAGCGGGAGCCTTTTATCCAGGTCCCGGGCGGAACCTTTTGGGCCTCTTTCCTGACAAGGTCGAGGACATCGTCCATTTTCCGGACATCCCCGGGGGACAGGTCGATGCCGTCTGTCAGGTAGCCGTACATTGGCAGATGGTTGTGGGCCTCCATAAACCCCGGGAACATAACAGCCCCTTTCAGATCGACCACTTCGGCTTTGGGCCCGGTCAGTTTTCGCACTTCGGCTTCAGTGCCGAGGGCAGTGATGAAGCCATTACTCGCGCCAACTGCCGTACAGGTGATGCCGGCATCGTCGAGTGTGTTTATCTTGCCGTTTATGAAAATGATGTCCATATCAAAGTCTCCTCTTTTTACCGTTTAGCAATTATTAGTGTTAAACGGGTTTACTGGGCATGCTGTTCCTGGAATTTGACTAAAATTTAACTCCCTGCAAAATATGACCATTTGGTGAAGGGCATTTCAGAAAGCAATCCTTAATTCCAGGCCAATTGGCTACGTATGTGCCAATAACTTTCGGCGGGTTCCACCAACGCATCCAACATCTCTGCCAATGAATCGTTCCATTTTATCTTCAATGCTTGCAGGTTGGATTTCAGATGATCGACGCATGCGGCACCACTCAAGACCACATCAACAAACGGCTGGTTAATAACCGCTGCCAGGGCCATGCTGTCCACCGTGACGTTTTGGGTTTTTGCCTGTAATGGGGTCAGATCTACTCTTGACTCTTGCTTATTAATAAAGTGTTCAGCCGTCAGCGGGTGGTTTTATGATTTGTTGATTTTAGCCAATGCCCCTTGTTTCGGCCATGAATGCCATTTGCCCTGCGGAATTTGCCGGGGGCGTGCGGCGCAGGGCTTCGGGTTTCGGGGTCAATTGAATGGCATCCTCGGGGCAGGCCGCTACGCACAGGCCAAACCCTATGCACCGATCCAGGTTGATCTCGGCCAATTCACCCTCATTCATTTTAATGGCTTCCATCTGGCACCTTTCCAGGCAGGTTTCACAGCCGGTGCATTCATCCTGGTTCACCTCAGCGAAATAGTTGGAAAAGACCATTTCGGCAGGTTTGGGGTGCCTGTTCAGGGAACTTAGGGCTCACTCAGAAATAACTTTACATTCTGACATCTCAGCTTAAGGCCATCTTCGGTTACTGCTCAATCGCAGGTAAGCGAGCTTGTGAGACTCCGAAGTCATCGAAATAGCTCGCTATTCCTGTGGGTTTACTCAATTGCATCGACCAGATCTGACCCAAATCTGAGCGTCAACTCTGCCAAGTTATTTTTGAGCGAGCCCTAAGGGTCACGCCGAACATCTTATTGGAAAAAGATCCCGCGATGCGTGGGATTAGATGTTCGATCTATCTGTCTATCCTTTTTACACCGTTCGCCGCCATAAATTTTTCCAGCTTCTCGTAGGGCTGTGCACCCACAAATTTATCCTGATTGATGACGAATGTCGGAACGGCCGTAATCCCCCTCGCTTTTGAAATTGCCCAATCCTCATCCACCGGATTTTTAAAGGACCTTGTCGAAAGAACGGTCTCAGCCTCTTCTCGAAGGAGTCCGACCGATGCAGCCAAATCTAAAAGCACCGGAATTTTTGCGATGTTTTTACCATCTACAAAGTATGCCTTGAAAGCCGCCATATGAAATGGATCCCCCCTGTTCTTTGATTCGGCCCAGATCCCCAATTCCTGGGCAAGACGGCTGTTATAGGTTTTTTTTCTCTCCCCTAAAGGGAGTCCCAGTTCCCGCGCTTTGTTTTTCAATCGGTGCATAATTTGATTTACATCTACGGGGTAATTCGCAAAGAGCTTTTCAAGAGAAAGCCCTTCCTCCGGCGTGTCCGGGTGAAGGGGAAAGGCCCGCCACCGTACCGCGATGGCGTATTCATCTTTGAGCCGTTCGATACTCCCGGTAACGAAGTAGCACCACGGTCAGACGTAATCTGAAAATATCTCAAGTGTTAAAGGTATGGGCATGTCTCATCCTCCTTCAATCTGTTCTCCTCTTCGCTTCTTGCATACACTGCAATCGGTTCCCCTGGAAAATAGCGTCAAGGCATTGGTTGCAAGAGATACAGGCCGGTCTGTAATGATTATCTTTCCGCCATTTGTTCACGATGAAGGGTTCTCTTATGAAAGGCCGACACAATGAGACAAAATCCGTCTCACCTCCCTCAACAACCTCTTCCATGAAGGCAAACGTCCTCAGACCACCTACCATCATGACCGGTACGTCCACCTCCCCTCTTATCTCCCTGCACCATCCTCGAAAATAGGCTTCATGCCCGGGGCGGCTTAATTTGGTTTTGAACTCGGTCCCCTCATATCTCTTACCCCTCAGTCCTGAGCTGATCTCGAGGGCATCAAATCCCCATTCGGCGAGATACCGGGCCGCCAATAGCCCCTCACGAAACTCAAGCCCGCCGGGAAAGCCGTCCTGGACCCCCAATTTAATGAGCACGGGGTAGTCCTCTCCCACCTTTGCTCTGATATCTTTGAGTATTTCTCGGTGAAGGCGTAAACGGTTTTCCAGATATCCTCCCCACTGATCGTTTCGACGATTCAGGTACGGAGAAAGAAATTGGCTCAGCAAGTAAGCGTGTGCCCCATGCACCTGGACGGCATCAAAACCGGCCTCTTTAACTCTTCTTGCCGCATCTCCGAATGCGCTGACCACTTCAGAGATTTCCTCCCCGGTCATGGATCGGTACGGTCTTTTAAAGTACGGGTCATCATGGACAAACGAAGGGCCTATGGCCTCAAGGTTTTTGGCCTCTAAAAATCTTGCGCTTTCTCTGCCGGCATGGAACAGCTGGATTGCGATTTTAGCCCCCAGATTATGTACGGCGGCGGAGAGCTTTTTGAGGCCTGGTATACAGTGGTCGCTCGCCACTGAATTCTGGATCGGAGAGGTTTGACCGGAATCGTGAACATGGGAAATACCCGTAACGATGAGCGCCGGCCCGCCCCTTGCAAGGTCTTCAAAAAATTGGATCTGTTTGTCAGTCACCTGGCCCGTATGATCCGCGTAACCGTCATAGGTTGCCGACCTGACAAAGCGGTTCTTCAGTTCCATCCCCTTTATGGCCATCGGTTCGAACAGAATGCTCATCATCCCTCCCTCCCAGGTATGTGCCTGTTCAATGGGAAGTATCCTTCCCCCGGCCACCTTGGCGCCCTTGTCATCATTTTTTCTTCTTCGACTGAAGCGCCTCCATGAGTTTCTCACCGAGAGAGCTTACCGCAGCCCCCTTGCCCGAGGAAAAGTTACGCCAATCCCCCTCATCCCCTTCATCTCCGGGACCAACGGTGATCTTCCTTTCCCCGGCACTGATACGTTGGATCACCACCGTGATGGGGTCACCGGGCCTCATTTTTTCGATCCCCACCGGTTTAGAGGTCTCCCTTAGGGTTGATTTTGGAAGAAGAGCGGTCACACCCGGTTCCAGGGAGACAAAGACCCCGAAGTTTTCCTGTTTTTCCACCGTCCCGTTTACGGACTGACCCACCCGGTAGCGTTCCGCCACACCTGCCCACGGATCCCCCTCCACATCCCGAATGCTCAGGGAGATCCTCCGTTTGGCCTTGTCCATCTCCTTGATCATCACCTGGACCTGTTCACCGGGGGAAACCACATCTTCGGGTTTTGAAATCCGACGTCTATAACTCATTTCGCTGATATGCACCAACCCCTCAATACCGGGCTCTACCTCCACAAAGGCGCCGAAATCGAGGCATCGGGTCACCTTCCCGGGGACTGTGTCCCCCTCGTTATATCGCTGGTCCACGGTCTCCCAAGGGTCCCCAAGGGTCTGTTTTATGGAGAGGGCGATCTTTAGCTGGTCTGATTTTTCGCTGGGCTCCATGCCGATCACCTTTACCCGGACCGATTCCCCCACATGGATAACTTCATCGGGGTTTTCCACCCTGGACCATCCCAGTTCGGAGATGTGGATCATCCCCTCCACACCGGGGGTGAGTTCCACAAAGGCGCCGAAAGGCATGAGTTTTGTCACCCGGCCCTCCATGAGGTCGCCCACCGTCAGGCCTGCGTAAAAGGATTCCCGCACTTTTTCCAAGGCCCGGTTCAAAAGCTTCCGTCTGGAAAGGACGATGTTGCGGCCATCCTCATCAAATTCGGTAATGAGAAATTCATAGGCCTGATCCATGTATTCTTCGGGGGTTTCCACATACCGCAGGTCCATCTGACTGATGGGACAGAAGGCCCGTCGCTGCACCACCTCCACCTGAAAGCCTCCCTTGATCACAGCCTTCACCCTTCCCTCCACCGGAATGGCGTTTTCAAAGGCATCTCTCAGGAGTTCCGCCCCCCCGATTCCGGTAATGGCCTTGGAAAGCCTGATCTCTGTGCCGGTGACGGCAACCGCGTAGAGCTCCAGGATATCCCCCTCCTTGAAGGTGAACTGCCCTTCCTCATCAAGAAGTTCGCTTTTCTCCACAAAGCCGTCGGTCCTTGTCCCTGTGTCCACAAAGACACTGTCCCTGCCTATGGAGATAATGGCCCCCTTGACCTTGTCTCCCACGCGGACATCTTCGTTCATCCCTTCGGCATAGGACTCAAACAGCTCGGCAAAGCTCTCTTCTTCATCGGTTTGATCCTCTGGTTGTTCCTGGGCGGCTTCTTCCAAAACATCATCAGACATGATTATTCATCCCCCTAAATAGCGTCTGAACGAAAACTGTCTTTTTCGCCCATATCTGCGTCAGGCTCAAACTCTAATCCTCGAAATACTCAATGTATTCCTGCGGTTTAAATTTTCACCTTCCCTTCCGGGGCGTAGGCCCTCCAGGCCGGAGGCTTGATCTGAACAAAAAATCCTAGTTTTCGTTCGGACACTAAAGACAATTTTCAAATTCACTTTCCTTATAATGAAAAGGATCTCGTTTACACCAATTCTCCATGGTTTCCATAGAGATCTTTTATCAAAATTATGGCATTATTTCAACATAAGAGAGACTCCGGCGGCGATTCTCCTTATGGTTTCTCGCAGGCAAGGTCCATCAGGAGAATGGCGGGTCCCGGAAAGAGGCGTTTGAGGCTTTTCGGTCCAGGTGATATGGTAGGGGCCCGGGATAAGGAACGGTCCCCAAGATGGACGTGAAAAGGGGCCTACTCTTCTCTTTTCAACAGTCAGAGCTTGCAGTCAGGATCTTATATTTTAACTTTTCATGATACAAGCACTTTATATTTACTGAAAGGAAAATGATGACAAAAGATAAAAATCGGACACCCGTTGCTCAAGACCTGGTTACGAGGTGCACCAGATGCAAGCTGGAGCTGAGTCACGTGGTTGTTGTCCACAACCTGGAAGGAATTGTCGATAGGGTAAAGTGCAAGACCTGCGGCAGTGAGCACAAGTTCAGTCCTGACAAAAAAAGTCTCCCACGAAGATAATGGGGCCGGATCTGTCGGCCACTGACGAGCCTGAAATCCCGTCTGGAGCAAAGCAAAGGCGGGAGAGCCATCCATCCCTCCTCAAAAGCCATATAACGCTTTCAACAAACGTCATTCCTGGAAGTCAACGAGGGGTTTTTGTGTGAAGGATCCGTCAGGTCAGTTCGTAACGTAGCGCCCCTTCAATCTCTTTCAGATGCTCTTCATCCGCGATCTTCTGTCCTTCAAGATCACGCACATAAAAGACATCCGCTATCTGATCGCCCTTTGTGGCAATCTTGGCGATCCTGATATCTAAGAGGAGATCAAACAGGGTTTTTGTAATAAGGTGGAGGAGCCCCACCCGGTCATCTGCAAATACCTCAATCAAGGTAAAGAAGTCAGAGGAACTGTTATCTATTACGACCTGAGGGGGGCGGGAGGGTTTTTCATGATTGGAGAGAACAGATGTCGCTCTTTTCTGTCCAAGGCGATAGGCCAAGGATAGCTTGCCTTCGAAAGTACGTTCCAGATCCCGCTTTACCTTCTGCCAGGTCCTTTCCGGGTCAATGGGGTCGAGGGGTTTGGTTGCCTTAAAGATATCGAGAGCGGTCCCGTCCCTCCAGGTATAAATATCGGCGGAAAGGATGTTGACACTGTTCAGAGCCAGAACGCCGGCCATATCCGCGAACAGCCCTGGCCTGTCTTTAGCCAAAAACGTTATCTCAGAGCAATCCTCCGCAGGGTTCTCCCTGGCATCAAAAGAGAAGACAGCCCCTGCATCCTTCTTGGACGGCTCCCTCGTGCACAGAACCATTTCAATATGGCGAACAATATCCCGTGGCGTGGTGGACAGGAGGTACCTTGGTGACATCACCTCAAAAAAGGGATCCGGATCCACGCCCTTCTCTTGCAGGGCCATTTCTTCACGAACTTGATCCATAGTCTGCTGGACCTTTTGTGAGGCATCGACGGTTGCCAACTCTCCCCGTGCAAGGATGTGGATGACTTTGAAAAAGAGTTCCTGGACCAGATTGGCGATCCAATCGTTCCAGGCCCTCGGGCCGGTTGCCATGGAATCGGCCCACGTGAGCAGGTAGAGCATGCGGAGCCTCTCAGGGTTGCCGATGATGCGGGCGCACTGCACAACCACCTTTTCATCACTGAGATCCCTGCGGGTAGCGGTTTCCGCAAGGAGAAGATGATGTTTTATCAAGAAGAGGACTTCTTCGCTGGTTTCCTTAAAATAATTGAGACGTTTCAAAATTTTACGTGCTATCTCCGCACCTCTGGCAGCATGCCCCGTGCCGGTTTTGCCGATATCATGGAAAAGCGCTGCCAGGAAAAGTGGTTCAGGGTCCGGGAGTTCCAAAAAGATGTCAAGGAGCAACATCTCTTTATGGGAATGAATATCCTTTAAGCACCTGACCGTTTCGAGGGAATGCCTGCCGACCGGAAAGGTGTGGTAGGCGTCAAATTGAACACGGTTGCTGATTTTCGCAAATTCAGGGATAAAGGCCGACAAAAAACCGACCTCATGCATTTGGTTCAGGACCTCAAAGGCATTGGCACTATTCAGGATGTTTAAGAAACTCCTGCCAGCCTTTCTCGCTCTTCGGAAGCCATCATCCACGAGGGACAGAAACTCTGTGACCAGTCTGCGTGCCTCCATAGAAAGGGGATACTTGGTTCGTGAAATCTGTTCGAATACCGTCATCAGGAGGAGGGGATCTGAAAGGATGTCCGTTGCTGATTTGAATCCTATTTCTCCCTGGTGAAAACGAAGGTCCTTGCCCACATCAGATGGCTCGGTTCCTTTCACCAGGCTTCTCCCTTTGGGAAGGTGGGCCCTGACAAAGGCACGGTTCAAGGACTTTATGGAGGTCATAGACGCGTGGAGATCTCCCATGAATTCCTCGACCGCCAACAGATCGTCGCGATCCTGGTAGCCTAATCTCGGGGCGATTTTTTCCTGATATTCGAAGTCCAGCCGGTCGTTTTTGCGGCCGGATAACTGGTGCAGATGATTTCGCACCTGATAGATGAAATCCAGGTGGTCTTTCAACTTGTGGTATTCGTTGTGGGTGAGCTGACCCGAGTACTCTAAGTCTCTTGGCGCCATAAGATCAAAAAAGGCCTTGGCTATCCAGAGGATATGGTGGTAGTCCCTCAATCCCCCGATACCCTCTTTAAGATTGGGCTCCAGGACGGCGCTGGCATCCCCATTGGTATCCATCCGGATCTGATAGAGGTCTTCCAGCCATCTGCCAAAGGCTGTTTTTCTTTTTGGGACGACTTTTTTTTGAAGATTGGCCATGAGATCAAGGAACAGAGGTGAATCACCGCATAAGAAGCGGGCATCCATCATGGAGGTGAGGACTTCAAAATCATCCTTGGAAAGCCTCAGACAATCCTTGATGGTGCGTGTCCCATACCCGAGCTCAAGGCCGACGTCCCATAAGGGATAAAGGATATCCTCTGTCAGCCCTTTGGCTGAGGATGGTATCTTGGAGCCAAACAGGATCAGGATGTCAATATCTGAATGAAGAGAAAGCTCCTTTCTGCCGTAACCGCCCACGGCTACGAAGGCAAATGGGGTCCTCTTGGAGAAAAGGCGGTGACCGGCTGCGCTCTCCTGGAGACCTCCACGGAAATACTCATCCATGATCTCCGTATGATCAGCCTGAAAGGCGCCCATAGCCTGAGACGCCGGCAACAGGGAGATCAGCCGGTTTCTCGATTCTTTAAGTTCTTCAAAGGCAGACATTTGGATTCATATGGCCTCTTTTCCGGTCTCACCTGTACGGATGCGGATTACTTCCTCCACCGGGAATACAAAGATCTTGCCGTCTCCGATTTGGCCTGTCCGGGCCTTTTCCTGGATCACCTTGACAGCTTCCGGTACCAGTTCGGCCTCCATCACCACCTCAATTTTGACCTTGGACACAAAATCCACCTGATATTCTGCTCCACGGTAGACCTCTTTGTGCCCCCGTTGACGTCCAAATCCTTTGACCTCGCTGACAGTGAGTCCTTTTACTCCAACACCGGAAAGGCCATCTTTGACATCATCCAATTTAAAAGGCTTGATAATGGCTTCTATTTTTTTCATGGTATTCACTCCTTAACTAAAAGCTGTATCCTGTTTCATTATGAAGACTGATATCCAGGCCCTTCATCTCCTCTTCCTCGGTTACCCGCAAGCCTATGATCAGATCAACAACCTTGAGGATGATCAAGGTCATGAAAAATGCAAAGGCCATGGAGGCAATTACTGAGACAAATTGAATCCAGAGCTGACCGGGATTGCCGAAGAAAAGACCGTTGGCGCCGTCAGGATTGATGGCGGTACTGGCAAAGAGACCGGTAGCCAGGGCTCCCCAGGTACCACCAAAGCCGTGAATGCCGACCACATCTAAGGAATCATCGTATCCCAGCCGCGCTTTGAGCAATATCCCGCCGTAGCAGATGACGCCTGCCAGTCCGCCGATAATGATTGCGGACAACGGCCCGACAAATCCGGAGGCCGGGGTAATGGCCACTAACCCCGCGACCGCGCCACTGGCCGCGCCCAGGGTGGTTGGTTCCCCCCTGTGTATCCATTCCATTATAATCCAGGTCAGCGCCGCAAGTGCGGAGGCTATGTGGGTAACCACAAAGGCACTCGCCGCTAAACCATTACATGCAAGGGCGCTACCCGCATTAAATCCGAACCATCCGAACCACAGTATCGCCGCCCCCGTGATGGTCATGGGTAGATTGTGGGGGATATAGGCCGTGCTGCCGTAGCCGATTCGTTTTCCGATGATCAGGGCTGCCGCAAGGGCCGAGACACCTGAACTAATGTGCACCACAGTCCCCCCGGCAAAATCGAGGGCGCCCATGCGGCCCATCCATCCTCCGACACCCCAAACCCAGTGTGCCAAAGGATTGTAAACAAAGGTGCTCCACAAAAGGGCAAAAAGAAGAAAGGCGCTGAATTTCATGCGCTCTGCAAAGGCCCCGGTAATCAATGCCACTGTAATGATGGCAAACATACACTGGAATATCATGAACGCAAAATGAGGAATGGTACTCCCGTAATCAGGGCTTGGGTTCATACCCACCCCATTCAGCCCAAACCATTCCAGACCTCCGATAATCCCGGCATGGTCTGTTCCGAACGAGAGAGAATACCCCCACAGCACCCATTCCAAAGTGATGATTCCCAAAACAATAAAGCTCTGCATCAGGGTTCCCAAAACGTTTTTGTTGCGTACCATTCCCCCGTAAAACAGGGCAAGACCCGGTGTCATGAACATGACCAGGGCCGCCGACATCAATACAAAAGCGGTATCTCCAGCACTCATAATCTCCCTCCTCCTTCAGGTTTTGGATTACAAAGAAAGCAATATGTGTGCCATTGCCAAAGGATCGACATTTATCTTTAAATATTAAGTTGTTATCCGTATTTGGAGGAAAAAGGGAAGGTCGGTTTATGACATTTTTGTAGTGTAAATTCTGACGGCATACAAAAATGGGGAATGGCGGGATACTGGATACTGGATACTCGATACTGGATGCCGGTCGAAGAACCCGACTTTGGCGGTGATACTCGTTCGGCTCCTTGCGCCCTGCGCCTTAAGCCTTCGTCATCAATCCTAAAGCCCCCAACATCTCATCTCTGATCCTCTCTATCTGCTCATCGCCATAAATCTTCTGTCCTGCAAGATACCTCACATAGAAAGCGCCGGTAATCTTCTCCTCATCGCTATTGATCCTGGCGAACCTGATATCTAACTCCAAGGAAAACATCTTGTTGGCCAGATCATAAATGAGATCTATCCGTGACCCGGAAGTGATTTCTATAACGGTAAAGAAGTCAGAAATATCATTGTTGATGTTGACTTTTTTGGCCATTGGGGATTTGTATCCTTCAGGATAGATGGAACTCCCCTTCTCCCGGATCAATTCATCCAAGGGGAGCCGATCTTCTAAGGCTAAGCTGACATCCCTGTGTGTTTTATCCCACATCTCTGCCTCACGAAGTGGGTCCAAAGGGTTTGTTACCTCGTAGATGTCAAATGCAAGGCCGTTTTTAAGGGTAAAGATATTGGCCGAAAGGATTTTCATATTGTGTAATGCAAAGACCCCCGCCATCTTGCTGAAAAGTCCTGGTTTATCGTAGGTGCACTGAATGACTCGCGTAACCGGGGCATTGGGTAATCTCTGCAGATGCCATGTATGCTTGTTATTTCCAAGAGTCAGGGCCATGGGGAAGTGGAGACTCATATCTTCTAAGGTATTGCGCAGGAAATACCTGAACGATACTTGATCGATCAGGTCAAGGATCTCTTTTTCAGAAAAATGTGGTGTCAAAATCTCTATGAGGTCGCGTTTCTTGGCCGCAATTTCATTGGTGGCATCCCGCGAGGCAAGGGTTCCCCTCTCCAAGATCCGCATTACCTTTATGAACAGTTCCGTAAGGAGTATGGTCTTCCATTCGTTGCGCGCCATCGGACCGGTTGAGAAACTGTCAGCCACGCTCAAAAGGAACAGCATCCTCAGCATGTCTTTATCCTGGATAAGCTGGGCCGCCTGAACAGAGGTCTTTTCATCGGCCAGGTCCCTGCGCTGTGAAATATTGACAAGGAATAAGTGCTGTGCGATCAAAAAAGAGACAACCTCCGCAGCTTTTTCCCCCATGCCGAACCGATTCAATATCCCGGGGATCATTTCGGCCCCCTTTTTAGAATGATCTTCACCATGTCCCTTTCCAATATCGTGTAGAAGCGCTGCCAGGAAAAGCCAATCCGGGTGTTCCAGATCTCTGAAAACGTCTTTAAACAGAGGCCATTGCTCATCATAGGCCCCTCGGGAGATGCTATATAGGACGTCTAAGGCCTCCAATGAATGAAGATCCACGGTACTGACATGATAGAACCCGAATTCGGCCAGATTCCTGATCCGCTTGAATTCAGGGATAAAGAGGGTAAGCAATCCCATTTCAAGCATGAGCCTGATGATCTTAGGGTTCTCTGGTTCTAATATGATCTTCAAAAACAGTTCCCTCGCACCTGAGGACTTGAGCAAATCCTTACCTTTTTTGGCAATAATCCCTTTTGCCTCCCAGATAAACCCTGAACCCAAGAAAAGACCCCTCTCGTTGGCCTCTTTCAGTGCCCTTAAAATCACTGAAGGGTCTTTTTCCGAGAGCGTTCCCTCCTTCAGGACCACATTCCCCTTTATTACCTGAAATTCCGTGGTGATTTGATCCTGGCCCAGTTCCGGTGGGAGAGGATGGATCAGGTCCAGGGCCTTTACCTCGAATTCATCATGACCATATCGGATCCTGTTCATGTGGAGGTAGAGGTCTCTCATAAGCTTTTCAGGTCCCTCAATATGGGGGCCATCCTTATAACCGAGATCCTGGGATATCTGTTTCTGGTAGGCAAGCAACATCTGGTCCTCTTTCCGGTCGGCCAAGAGGTGAAGATGATTTCTCACGTTCAGGAGAAAGATCCTGGAATGGCCCAATTTATTGAATTCAAAATGGGAAAAAACCGCAAAACGTCTTATTTCGCTGAATCGTTTGCATCTGAAATATACCCGGGCCATCCAGGCCATTAAGTGCAGGTCCCTGAGTCCTCCCAATCCATCCTTGATATCAGGTTCCACAAAGTAGGCTTCGCTATGGTATTTGTCTTCCCGATCCTGCTGATAAATCAGGAATCTCTTTAATAAAGAAGATTTTTCCCGGTAAATACGTGACCAGAAGGCCTCCCTGAAAAGCCGGTAGAATGATCGAGAACCCAACAGAAACCGGCTGTCAATCAGGGCGGTGAGCATTTTGAAATCGTTAAGGGCCAAACGGATGGATTCAGGAACAGTCAGGATGGAATGCCCCACTTCTAATCGGGCATCCCAGAGGGGGTAAATCGCACGTGGAATGATCTCGTTCATCTCTGCCGAGAGTCGGCCCTGATGGATCACTAAGAGATCAACATCGGAATTAAAACAGAGTTCTCGTCTTCCATATCCTCCCAGCGCCACCACTGCCAGGGGCTCCTGCCCGGATTCTTTTAGCCTTTCCCTGAAACCGGCCTCAAGGAAGAGGGCACGTACAAAGCGATCCATTATATTAGAATATGCATGGGCCGCTTCAAGCCCGGAACCCTGCGTCAGATAAGTCTTGGTGAGGGATTCCCTTGAATTCAAGAACCCTCTTACTCCATCTTGCATCTTTTTCGAGATATCAGATGGCGTCTCGATCCTCCTCACCGGTACGGATACGGATCGCCTTTTCCACAGGCATAACAAATATTTTTCCGTCCCCTATCTCACCGGTGTGAGCATGCTCTTTGATTACTTCAACAACACGGGGCGCAATATCAGTGGCTACCACCACTTCCAACTTAATCTTGGGCAGGAAATCCACCACGTATTCCGCCCCCCGGTAGATCTCCTTGTGTCCCTTTTGCCTCCCGAAGCCTTTAACCTCTGTGATAGTAATCCCGCTTACCCCCAACTTGAGTACGGCATCTTTGACATCATCTAATTTGAAAGGTTTAATAATCGCTTCCACTTTTTTCATATAAAATATCTCCTTAGTAACTCAACTATTTGACGATTTATCCACATCCCACTCTTCCAGGCCGTCCTGCTCCACATAATCCACCTGTTTGGGTCTTACCTTTCGATATACCTCTAAAGGGGTTTTTTGTTTACCTTCCACCTTGAGGAGATCATCTTCAATGGAAATCCCGAATAGACGTTCATTTTCCTTGAGAAATGGCAGGATCAGACGCCAATCTCGTTCGCCCAAGGGCACGATCTCGGTCCCGTTCAGTTGCTGTTCATCCACCAGGTGAAACGGATCCCGGACAAATATTGCGCCCCCGGATGCCAATGAAAAGAGATTGGATCCGGGATATGGGGAGGGAAGCGGTCTGACAGCGCCCTGGTCATCAAAACCGACCCCGTTTAAGACCACGAATCCGCCTCCATCGTGGGGATCCCCTGCCATGAAGGACTCGCCTAAGTAGTCTAAGCAAGTGCCGTTTATGACAACACGGGGTTTCCCCACCGCATTAATCAGCGGCCGGCCGGCGGCATTGCCCATCACATAGACCTCACCCCCTTTGGCGCCGTACATAAACGTCTGGCCCGCATCTCCGTAAATGACCATCTTGCCGGTCTTCATGATCTGCCCGAGCTGGTCCTGGGCATCCCCATGGACGTGAACAGTAAGACCGTCGATCCCTGAACCGAGATAGTCACCCGAACTGCCATATATATCTAACCGTACACCGCCCGAGTCAGGCCCCAGGCCACACCCGTGAAAACGCTGTCCTTTAAGCCCGAATACGATAAATCGCCGCCATCCCCTGAAAAAGGCCTCTGACAACAGACGGCTGTCACAGTGATCACCTTCCGGGGGGAAGAGGGATGCGTCAATGATCAATACCTTCTCTTCATAAGAAGGCCCACGGAAAAACTGCCGGGTCTCCCAGTCTATCAGGCGATACGCGGACTTTACATCTTCCCTTGCAAGGGATGGAAAATGATGGAATATGGCATCCAAGGTCTGGTTGATCATCTGCAGGACAGAGCGACGCTTTTTGTCATAGGTAGGATAACGCCTGTCCAACAACCGGGTCAGGGCAGAGAGGGCCACCTCAAAGTAGGCGTCGCCCTTTAATCCCCATCCCTTTATCTCTTTCAGGCAATCCATAAGATCTGAATAGTCCCAGGCGCTGATTCCATCTTTCACATAATCGCACAACAGGTCCGGTCGCTGGAGATCGAAAAACCCGGATATGTCAAACCGATCCTTTTCATCACCCTCTACCAGATAGTAGACCTGCCCTGGAAGATAGGGTGTCTGGCCCTCGGGTGCAGTGATCTCGCGGCCAAACTTGTCAACGCAAGTCAGTCTCTTCTCGAGGGGCGCCTCTTCTTTTCTATCAAGGTTGAAGATAAAGGCGCCTCCGTCGGTATGGCTCCCCCCGCGGGCATTCCAGTATCGATCTGCCACGGTCCCCACGCGGGGATCTTCTGCTGCCAAGCTTTTCAGGGTGGCGTCTATGGCCTGTTTTTCAGAACATATCAGCCCCACCTGAACCTGGCCCTCATGGAGGGCAAAGACCTGGGGTCTGAGCATGGCGGTATCCGTGATTCCAATGAGTTGAAGACGTTCATTTGCGGTGTCATTTCTCGCAATGATAAAAAACCAGGGACCGTCAGGAGACCCGTGAATATGGGTGGCCTGAATGGCCCGGTATAACCGCTGTTTGTCTGCCGGCAACTGGTCAAAATCCCTCTCCATGGTGGGGGCGAGGGCCTCGATGACCCATTCTAAAGGATACCCGTATGTGCGGCTGTAGAGATCAAAGAGGAGGACAGATACCTCTGTATCGGTAAGGAAGAGGGGATACAGGTTCCTCTGCCTCAGGTACTCGGCCACTGAATGGTAATTGGCAAAATCGCCATTGTGGACAAGGGCCTCATTCAGACCGATAAAGGGGTGTGCCCCGGCCGGATGCCAGACCCTGCCCTTGGTGGGATAACGCTGGTGGGCTATCCAGATATGGGCCTTGAAATTGTCAAGTTTGTAGTACTGGACCACCTGTTCGGCATAGCCAACGATTTTAAGGATGAAAAAATTGCGGCCGTGGGAAAGCACAAAGGCCCTCTGGCTCCCATAGGCATCATAGTAGGCCTTGTTGATCTTGAAGCTGTTCTGGTAGACAAACTCATCCTCGGCCTGGCGCATCCCCATCTCTGTCATGCTGTTCTTGGCCATGAATGTGGCAAGGACCTCCTGCTTTACCCGCACAAAAAAGCGAAAGACCTCTGGCGGCCGAACCCTCAGACCCCGGATATCCCTGTAATCGTTTATATGGGGGATACGTTCAGAGAAATGGACACTAAAATAGGGTTCTATGAATCGCCGCTCCAGATCATTTATCACATCCTCCTCAAGAGCGGCGATTTGAAGGATATAGTCATCATTCAGGATCTCTTCTGAAACCCCCAACATCCTCGGATCAAACCCCATGGCCGCAATACCGCCCCCGCGGCCATTCCCCCTGTTATGCATCTGCTTAGAGGGTTCAAAGATATGCCTTCCCCTCACAGGAATGTTGCAGGCAAACCCCGTTACACCACAGCCCCCTTCGGCCTCGGTTTCATAATAGGGCCTCGAAGGCAACCCTTCCACAAGTGGCTCCCTTGACCGTATAATTTTTTCTACCATTTGATTTCGCGTCATCATTAAAACCCGCTTCTTTTTGACAGGATCTACAGGATCTACAGGATCAATTCGTTTTATCTTGTTGATCATTATTTAATCGAAACTTGAGTTTAAATTTTTGGTGTAATTCACCTTCTTGATTTACAGGATTTGCACCAGAATCTTATCCAGTTCATCCTGTTTATCCTGTCAAAGATTCCTAATATTATGCTCTACTACAACTAACAACTAACCGCACAGGTGACAAACTTTAGGCATTTTAGCTCATTTCCCCGCTACAAACTGGATAAATAGGCACTTTAGTCATTTTTTCTCATATAATCCAGATGAACCAGGCAGTCTGTGCGCCCCACTAATTCCTTAAGGCTCTTCATCCCGAGCCTTTTTAAGATCCTTATCAGCTCTTTCCGCCACGCCAAAAACATATTGATGATACGCTGGGTCCCCCACTCAAGGTCCATCAGTTTTATCAACTCCGGGTCTGTTGTGGCGATCCCCCGTGCACAACCCCTGCCGCTCTCGCAGTTGTGACAGCGGATACACTCTAATGCCACCAGATCGGAGGTCCCCGTGCAGACCCCGTCGGCGCCTAAGGCAATCGTCTTGGCAACGTCATGGGGGGTCCTGATCCCTCCGCTGGCGATTACAGTGATCTTGTCCCTGACCCCTTCTTCCTCTAAGAAACGGTGCACCTTGGGCAGGGCATATTCAATAGGCATGGCAATATTCTTCTTGGCAATATCCGGGGCAGCTCCCGTACCGCCATAGCTCCCGTCGAGATGGATAATATGAGCCCCGGCATAATAGCTTCCCACGGCCACCATATCCACGTCAGTGGGCGTAGATACCTTGACAGATACTAATGCCTTAGGGTTCATTGCCTTTATCCAGTCCACATGTTTCTTGTGGTCTTCCACCGAATATACGCTGTGGAAAGGGAAGGGCGAAAACAGCGGGTATCCAACCACTGCCTCCCGCATACGGGCCACGCCCGGGGTTACCTTATCTCCCAAGAGATGCCCTCCGAGACCGGGCTTTGCGCCCTGGGCATACTTAAACTCAACGATTTTGACCCTCTGAATCGTCTCTTCCCTCACCCCAAAAAGCCCGGTAGCCACCTGGGTGATCACATGATCGTCATAGGGCTTGAGTTCATCGGGGTAGCCGCCCTCGCCGGTGCAACAGAAGGTCCCGAGGGCCTTTGCCGCCTTTATCCGGCTGAGCATGGTGGTGATGCTTACCGAACCGTAGGACATACCCCCCCCGTAGAAGGGTACCCCTATCCTGATCTTGTGGGCGTTATCAGCCTTCCGGTTCAGGTCAACGCCGACGTCCAGCTCATCATCCTCTTCGAGCAGGGGTTTGTCCCCTTTTTCAACCGGCGGAAATTTGATGCGCAGCTTGTCAAATCCGCCGGCCGAACCGCCGATTTTGTACTCAAGATGCTTTGGGGGCATCTCGCTGAATTCGGCCATATGCCAGGTGCTGGCCAAGAGATCCGGGGTCCATCTGAAATCACCCATCGCATCGAAATCAGGGTTTCTCCTGAGGGTGAGGGCCTGAACCGGACAGGTCGCATGACAGGGCTCAGGACACTCAGCACCCACACACAGGTGATGGTTCTCCACAAACACCTTTCCCCTTCTCATGACATGAACCCCATAGGGGCATATCTCAACACATTTTCCACAGGCAATGCAATCGCCGTTCCTGTTGAGCCGGTATTTTCCTATGGCGTTTCTGAATCTGGAACCGGTCCTCACCGCCTCCGGTAATTGAAAGGCATTACGACTACTCAAGTTCACATCCCTCCTCCACTTCTCCCATGCTTCCAAAAGTGGCCCGGTCTAAATCTTCGAAAAACATTGCCCGGCCCACCTCTCCCCTGAGTCTGCGGGCATCTCTAATCCCCATGGCCCCCATCACCTCCAAAAGCTGATTATGCCAGGCGCCCACAAGGTTTATCACGCGCGATGCCACCCAGGATGGAGATGCCCGGTCGATTTCAACAGGACAGTCCAATCCTTTTGTACACCGTCGGCACATCCTGCACTCAAGGGCTATGAGAATGGGAAAATCAATCAAGACCGCATCTGCTCCACAGATAATGGCCTTGGGCACATGCTCTGCCATGGCAATACCGCCGCTGGCCAACAGGGTGATCTCATCCCTGATGCCGGCCTCTACGAGCTTCAGATGAGTCGAACGAATCCCATCTTTCAAGTATTGCTTACCTCTGTCCATGAAAAACCCGTTCTCGGCCGCCTCTAAGTGAATGATCGAGACACCATTGCGTGCCAGGGAGAGGGCCTTCTCTTCAACCTTCTCATCCATTGGGATTCTTACTGAGATCAAGAGGGAGGGGTATGCCCTCTCCATTTCCTCGATGACCCTTGCCCACTCTTCGCTCCAGGAGATCTCCAAAATCCGGCTCTCTTTCGGGACGGTGTACGGTTCAGATTTTTCAGGGGAAATCATCGGGACTAAGTATGGACCGGAGTCATCCGGCGCTGAATGAATCATCTCTTGAGGAAGGGCCATGAGTGTGCCCAGGCGCTTTGCGGCCATGGCCCATCCCTTGATGGTATCTTCATTGATTGCGCCGAATGCCGGCATCTTCAGTATGATGGGAAGAGGGATATCATAGATTTGAGAGTAATCGCGCTCAAGGATACCCTCATCATTAAAGGAGAGGTGCCGCGATGTTCTGCCCAAGTCTATGGCAGTGCTGATATACTCACGACCATGGATACCGTCCCGGGTCGGTCTGACGATCTCTGACATGTCGGTCCACATGGAATCGAAACCCGGGCCGCTGAAAGGCCCGGGGTATCCCGCGCCCGAGACAGGGATTTTCCCGGTCTCCGCCTGATACCACAACTTGGAGATAATATCCGGGCTCCAATAGGGATCCCCCAGGGCCCGGTATTCGGGATTGAGGGATTTGTGGATCAATTCCTTGGGGCAGCCCTGGACACACCTCAGGCAGTTCATGCACTCGTTATCAATGGAGTCGATCATCTGCAACGGATCGAGATTGCGGTGATCATATACCCCGTAGACGCACCTCTTTTTCACGCAGACCGCGCACTTGAGACACCCCTCTTCCCAGGCAATAATACCCGATTTCGTAACCGATTTGAAACGAGGAGGAACGGTATGGGTGTGTATAGCATATCTGGATGGCATCATTATCTCCTCTTCACCATCATATACCGGGCCTCGGCAGCAGGCCTGCTCTTTCAACGATTTCCCCTACCGCATCTTCCCATTCAATGGCCATGATATGGACCCCTTTGACCCCGGGGATCTCTTTCAGTCTTAAAATGGTCTCCACGCATATCCGTATCCCTTCCTCTTTCTGTTTGTCCTTGGGGACCCCTTCCATCCTTTTTATAATCTCATCAGGGATATCCATGCCCGAAACCCTGTTTTTCATATACTTGGCCATGCCGGAAGATTTGAGGGGAGTCACCCCGCCGAGGATATAAACCTTTTCAGGCAACCCCCTCTCCATCGCCATAGAGATCCAGGACTCGAACCGGTCCAGGTTATAAATGCACTGAGTCTGGATGAAATCGGCCCCTGCTTTGATCTTTTTAGCAAGCCGGGTTACCCTGAATTCCAGAGGGTCTGCAAAAGGATTGGCCGCAGCGCCGAGAAACAGATCGGGCGGGGTGCTCAATTCGTCCCCCCCTATAATAATTCCTTCATCCCGCATCGTCCTTACCGTCTGCAGGAACTGGATAGAATCCAGATCAAAGACCCCAACGGTTTGAGGCTGGTTTCCAAAGCACTGATGATCGCCTGACAGGCATAATAGATTCCTGATCCCAATGGCGGATGCGCCTAAGATGTCGGACTGCAGCGCAATTCGGTTCCGGTCCCTCACCACCATCTGTAGAACAGGGTCGAGGCCTGCTCTCTCTAACAGGCTGCACGCCGCAAGACTGCTCATCCTGACAATAGCGGTCTGGTTGTCGGTGACATTCACCGCATCAACCTTATCCCTCAATAACTCTCCCTTTTTGAAGACAACATCCGGGTCTGCTCCTTTTGGGGGGCCACATTCCGCGGTCACTGCAAACTCGCCTCGTTCCAATATCTGTTTCAAATGGCTCATCTCTTTCACCTTTGCTGATCTTCTCTGACGATCTTTCTGGGTCCGCTACCCTGTTTTTTTGACCAGTCTTTCGGCGGGTAGACCTCTTCAAGTCTGTCTAACGCGCCAAACGTTGACAGACGGTCGATGATTAGCTGCCACGCGCAATCCAGATCGGGGTTAATTTCACACTTGCCATTCACCGAGCCACCGCAGGGCCCGTTGAAGAGTTGCTTGGAACACCGCGCCAAAGGACAGACGCCGCCAAAATAGTAGAGCATACAATCCCCGCATCCAAGGCAGTTCTCCACCCATAAACCCTGGTTTTTGGTCTCACCTAAGAATTCAGTATTAAGGGCAGGTATGACAGGAATCTCCGGGAACATATCACCGACCGCCTGGACCCCGGCCCCGCATCCCAAGGAGAGGATGGTATCATATTTATCAATAATATCATCCAACAGGACGATAAACTCATTTACGCACTGACGATCTATGGTCTTTTCCTCAATCTCGACCTCCTGATTCTCCATCTTAGCTGCCATTCGCAGGGCGGAGGCTAACATGGCCGTCTCTTTCTCCCCCCCGGCCGCGCATTCGGCCACACAGGAGGCACAACCCAAGACGAGGATTCGTTTATAAGGGGCGATCATCCCCCTGATCTCATCAATCGGTTTCTGTTCCGCAGTTATCATATATCTTTCTCCTCCTTCATCCCTGTTTAAAGACCGGGGACGGCCCCATTTGAGAGATCTTCTCAAAAATCTCCTTCGCCAATTCGACGAGGGTCTTAGGCGCCTCTTTAGACCCAAAAATAATTCCCACCCGTTCCGGTTCTAACCCGATATCGGAAAGGAGCTTCTTCGTCCTCTCTACCCGCTTCTTAGCCCGGTGATTCCCCTCAAAATAACGACAGGCGCCCTCAGGGCATGTAATAATAAAGGCCGCATCAGCAAATCTTTCCAGTGCCTTTAGTAGATGAACTGGGTCTAACCTTCCGCTGCACGGAATAGGAAAAAGGCGTATGGATCTCCCGAATTCTTCTTCCAAGGCCTGTCTGTCCTCTTCTTTACTTTCCGGGACGTTCTGGCAGTAAAAAAGCGCTAAGGTAAGTTGTTGTTTTCTGATCATTAGCGAGTTAAATCCTTTCTCTTAAAGTTGAGACCTTTGCAAAACGCCCCCTTTCGAAGTCTGCGCTTATCTGCCCAATCTCGGCGTCAGACTCAAATTTCAATCCTCGAAATATTCAATCCCGCTGTAAGCGGGATTCCTGTGGTTGAAATTTTCTCCTTCCTTGACCTTGACCAGATAAGCGCAGACTTCGAAATTGAAAATTTTTCAAAGGCCTCAAGTGCTCGCGTGTAACGGAAAATTAAAAAGTTTGTAGTATACTTAATTAAACGCAGATTTGCAATATAAAATCTATTTTGTAGAGATTAAGTCATGCTAAAACAATCAAAGATATGTCAGTGGCACTAAAAAGCGAAAAGGCAAAATCGTGCCTTTTCGCTGATTGATTCAGGCTGCAATGACCCCTGCAATAATTTCTTGAAGCAAATAGACCTGATGGCTATTTTTGAGAACACCTCATACTGTGTTGATGTTTCTTAAAATCGTTTTCGCTGCAATCACAATGCCAACCAGAATGAAATTATTAAAAGTGTCCGAATTTCCATCTGTTACGTCATTCAATCAAGGGAAGAGCCAGGAGGAAAACATACATTTATGTACGGTCAAAGGGATTTATAATACGTAAATGTATTTGTATCCGTTCACAGGTTCCCTGAACAGGCACCGGTTTTTTGTGAATTAGCAGGCATCCCTGCGGTGACAGGGGTGCCCTCTCCTCGATGTCCCGCAGGTCCTGTTCACCGGGTCTTTCCTTTTATCCCGCCAAAATGAAAATACGGGAGTTTTTGGGGGGAATTTTTTCTATCCCGTGGTTTGGGAAGATTGAAATATAGACCGGGGAATGCGGTCAACTATGACCGGGAAATGGTCCGGGCTTAGACCCACCTGCTTCAGCCTCTTATCAATTTTATCTGTATTCAACCTTTCGAATTCGTGATCTACCCGAAACCTGGACATCAGTAAATCAGCAAGGTAAACAATAGTCACAAGGTCTTTATCAACGGTGGCCTCTTCAGGGTAATGATGGTGACTTATGGCGTCTATCAGGTTGTCGGCGAGGGTCCATCTTTCCCCCAGTAGAGCACCTGCCTCGGTGTGTGTAATGTCGAATCTCTCTTTTTCCACTTTACACAGTTCTCTCCCTTCCTCATGGGCCGCCCGATAGAAGTAGGGGGTCGCAGGTGTCATGTACTGGTCCAGCGGAACCTTTCCTATATCATGGAGGAGCCCTGCCGTATATGCGATATCCGGGGCTGACCGCCCCGTGAATTCAGCCAGTTCACCGGACAGCATGGCCGTCCCCAGGGCATGCTGGAAAATGCCGCCCTTGCAAAGGGAATACCCCTGGGATGATTCTGAAAAGATGATTTCCAATGAGGCAGATACCACGAACATCAAGAGACGCTTTTCTCCCAAGAGCACAAGTGCATGATCAATGGAGTCAACCCTGGACTTCAGGCCGAACTGGGCGGAATTGCACAGGTTGAGTGTCTTTGCGCTGATAACCTGGTCTTGACGGATCTCTTTCCCGATCTCCGCCATGGTGCAGTCGTCGTCCTGAATCATTCGGATGATCTTGAGGGCTATCTGGGGAATGGGTCGTACCTGCTGTATGACAGTGTCAATATCGGAGGGCGTGGGTTTCTTATGGTCCGTCTCCGGAAGATTGACTACGGGCTTACTTAAGGGCTCAATTCCAATCTTCAGGTCGTTGAGATAGAGGGTCAATTTGCAACTGAAATAACCCCCGGTTTCAACCCGGTTAACCGGTATCCCATTTTCGCCCAGAATGGCCTCAACCACTTCGGTCGTTCGTCCCCCGATATTCAGAAAGAGATCCTGGTCAGATACCGGGCCAACCAGGGCGCCTCCGGCGACAGAGGCTTCCAGCCTGTCAAGGGAAGCGCCCGCCGCGATCATGGTCTGAATAAAACGGGGGACTCCGGTAGAAGCGTATGTTTCAGGTTGAAAGGGAATGTCGGTTCCTGTTGGCTCCGGCAGGAGTATGTGAAGCAGTCCCCCCAGGTTTGCCTTCCGGTCCCGCAAGACGAGCCCTACACAGGTTCCCAGAAAAACTTCCAGTCTGACATTCTTTTGTTTACTGATGACGCATTCTCCAGAGGGTACGATTTGCGTTTCCATTTGCGAGCTATTCTCCTATGACTCAACGTGAAAATTCAAAATCCCTTCACAGGGACTGCCGGCAATGGCCATGATGGCATCGACAATGATATGGGATTTTATCTCGATCCCTGCCTTACAGTCGGGGTCCATCAAGACGGGTATCTCTTCCCTGTTCCATGCAGAGCGGATTTTCCCCCTTCAATGTAAACTATTCTGATTGGTCTGGGCCAGAGGGTTGAAAGAAAAAAATAGGTTCAGAAATGTTGCCTGATATCCTTTACACAGCCTATTTCCGAAAGTCAATCCTGAAATCTTTCTAAATTTGGTTGAAAAACCTACAAAACTCGGGTACAAAAGTATAGAAGGCATGGTCTGAACGATCTTGAGATGCTGTCACGATACTGCCTCTCTTGGCAGGCCTTGCCTCAACAGGGTGTAAGGATAGTTATTTGGCGCTGATCTCTTGATATGGGGGTGCAGTTATGATTAATGCTATTGTTGCCGGCGCTGCCGGACGGATGGGGCAACGGATCATTAACATGATTTATCAAAACCCGGAAACAGCACTGGCAGGCGCATTTGAACTCCCCGGGCACTCGAGCGTCGGCAAAGACGCGGGTCTTGTGGCCGGTGTGGGAGATTTGGGAGTGAAGATAGCCGGTACTCTGGAAGAGGTAATCGACAGGGGAGATGCCTTAATCGATTTCAGTGCGCCTGAGGCCACATTAAAAAATGTCAGGGCCGTTGCTTCACAGGGAAAAACGGCAATGGTGATTGGCACCACCGGGATTAAAGGTGAGATGTTGGATGAGGTTGAAACTCTTGCCGAGAAGATCAGGTGTGTTCTGGCCCCTAATATGAGTGTTGGCGTCAATGTTATGTTTAAGATTGCCGGGGAGATGGCGCGGATCTTGGGGAATGATTATGATATGGAAATTTTGGAAGTGCACCATCGTCTCAAGAAAGATGCCCCGAGCGGGACGGCTATGCGCCTGGCCCGGATATTGGCTGATGCCTCGGATAGGGACCTGGAAAAGGTTGGCGTATACGAGCGAAAAGGGATGATCGGTGAAAGGACCGATGATGAGATCGGCATTCAGACATGGCGGGCAGGCGATATTACGGGTGAGCATACGGTGATGTTCGGAGGAATAGGTGAGAGGCTTGAATTGATACACAGGGCCCATAATCGCGACAACTTTGCCAGGGGGGCAGTGCGG
>Ga0307425_1000012_pt1 | contig 83519 bp, 80 predicted proteins | sample SalMarWE160330MG_FD_202152 | JGI IMG/M metagenome (GOLD analysis project Ga0307425, IMG submission 202152) | Salt marsh sediment microbial communities from the Plum Island Ecosystem LTER, Massachusetts, United States - WE1603-30 | ecosystem: Environmental > Aquatic > Marine > Intertidal zone >... | reverse complement strand
GCCGCTGGCCTCGACCGACCGTGAACGCCAGCTTCCACGTGCCCGAGCTCAGCTCCAACGCCACGTACAGGCTCCCAGTGCTATCCTTGCTCCCGGCTGCTGATGTCGTCATCTGCTTCTCCTTTCGCAACGGTGTTTTCGAGAAGCTTGACATCGGCAGCCTTTTGCTTTCAACTCCCAACCCCGCAGAACCGCTCCCCCGCCCTGCATAGGATCTCCCTCAATCGTGGGGCCGTTCTGCGATCGCCAAGGGCCAAGGCAGCGCCCCCTTCTGTGCAGCTCCGGCGCCCGGACGTCTGCTTCGCAGACGCCCGTCGTCACCCGCCCCAAGCGGGCAATGAGCTCCGCTGCCGAGCAGCCCGCGCGGCCCGCTCCGGGCGGGCAACGAGACGCCTCCCTCGCAGCTGTAGCCACACAGCCGACCGCCTTTCCCGTGGGTTGCCAAGCTTGAGGTTTTCCCCCAACGGCTCGATTATGTGAGCGTGCTCCAGGAAAACCATCGAAGCATGGCACGCCCCGTCGAACGCCACTTACTCTGGGGTGCGCTGCGGACGTGTTCTCCGGGTGGGCGGGGGAACTTAATTGCCGGTTCGGGCCGTGGGGTTCTCCTTCCAGGAACGGTCCCGCGGCGAAGCGGGGACGGGACGGAAGGAGGCGAGCGGCCATCCCGCCGCGGGCGGCGGGGGGACCGGGCGCAGGAGGCTTGGCCCGAGGTTTCACGAGGGTAAGCTTCCGAGCACGGCCTCCCCGGCGTCTGCGACGGGTGCAGCCGTGAGCCGACGCGCCGGCCCGTCCCCGCCCCGCCGGCCCGCGAAGCGGGCTGCGGGCGTAAGCCCGCACGGGACAGGCGATCGCGCCACGCCCCTCCCAGCGGGATCGCGCAGGGCGTTTTCCTCGCGCCCTGCCGGCAGCGAGCGAGGAGTCGCTGACCAAGCCCGGATTGTCCATTCCCCATCTACTGCAACCGTCAATACGCCAGGCTACGCGGCCTCGGTGCCGGTGGCCGGGCTCGAGAGGACGCGCTTCACCAGGTAGGCGACGGTGGCCAGACCGGCAATCAGGAGCACCGCGAACAGGGCGAAGGTGCCCCACTGGGGAGCGGTGGTGAGCTCGAACCTGGCGCGGGCCGCCGCCAGGTAAAGGTCCCGCACCTGATCGCGGGTAATCGCCATCACCGCGATGGTCAGAGCCAGCGCCGCAAGTGTCCCGGTCACGGTACCGCGCTGGCGAACCGGATCCGTGACCCGGGACAGCATCATGAGCAGGCCGATGGCGAGCAAGACCGCCACCGTCAGTGGCACCATGGTCGCCGCTCCGCCGCGCATCAGGCCGAGCAGCACACCCTTGGGCAGCAGCATCAGGAGAGCCACCCCGTCCACGATCTGCGCCACCGTGGCCCACAACGCCCACCTCCAGGCGTAGCGCGCGAGCTTGCCGTTCAGCTCGACCTCGCGGCCCCCGGCCGCCCGGCGGGCCGCCCACCAGGCGACCACAAGCCCGGAGAAGGCGACCCCGGCGAGCACGAAGTGCAGCAGGCGGGGGAAGTAGGCCGGATCACCCAGGATCGACCACGGGTTGGCCTCGATCGCAGCCCACTTCCCGGGCTGGGCATGGATCAGGTTGACGGCGACGTGAACGGCGGCGATCAGAAGGAAGAGAACCGCCGAGAGAAACAGCCACAATGTGCCGGCGATGCTCTTGTCCGGCGCGCCATCGAAGCGAAACTTGAAGACGTAGGCAGCGTAGTAGCCGACAACCAGCATCACCAGGAAGGCGAACCAGATCCAGCCGAGGAGGATGGTCGCAGTGTAGAAGTACTGCTGGTAAAGCACCTGGACGAACAGTAGGGGAGCGATCCCGGTCGTGATGGTGAGAGCGATCCCATAGCTGTTCACCCGCATCAGGCGCGAGGCAAGGATCGTGCGGTGGTCGCCGTCACGGCCTCCGGACAGCAATCGGGAGACGGCCGCCAGCAGCGTCCCCCCCAGCGTCAGGTTCATGAATACCAGGTGCAGGAAGAAGGTCAGCACGAGCAGGACCTGGAACAGCCACACCGGCCCCGGCAGCGGTGCGACGTCGAGTGCGGGAATCAGCCCAGGGTTCATCGCACGGCTCCCTTCTCGGCCAGCGTCCCACTGGAGGCGGCGAGTGAGTTGAGGTACTGCGCCAGCTCCTCCATCTCCTCGTCGCTGCCGACAAACGGGGGCATGAATGGGTAGTCGAGGTTCGACATATCGACCCTCTGACCGGGAGCGAGCTCGCTGTACGCGTCCCCCATCTCTGACAGCGCGGCGAGAACCCCCATCGTCATGTCCGGGTCCTTCGGCAGCAGGCGCCGGATTCCCTGGTAGCCGTCGAGGGTGTGGCAGCTCGAGCACTCGGCGCGGAATACCTGGCGTCCGCGGCTCACCGGACTATCGCCGGCGTCGTGCGCCGCCCAGCCAGCCGTGGCCAGCACGCCCTCGTCGTTGATGGCGGCGATGTCGGAGACCAGGAGGCCGTTTGAGAATATGTAGTCGTGAATCAGGAACGGCTTGCGGGCGCCCTCGCGCACGCGCTCGAAGCCGGCGAAGAACGCGAACCCGGCGATCATGAGGACGATCGCCGGCACCACGCGCGCGAGGCGCGGTACGGCCAGCAGCAGGAGCACGCCGAGGATCAGGGTCGCTGCCAGCGCCCACAGCAGGAAGTGCCGGGTCGTTGCGAGCTGTCGCAACGCCGGGCTGGCGCCGAGAAACAGGCCCTTGATCTCCGCGGGGAGCACGCCTTCCCACCAGCGGTAGCCGCCGTAGGAGACAAGCACGCCGGCCGTCAACCACCAGCCGAGGTAGCGCAGGATGCGGCCACGGAAGGCCGGCGACGCCTTGAGCGCCGGAAACACCATGAAGACGGACGCCATGATGGCCGCGATACCGGTCCGCAGCAGCAGCGAGGGGAAGTAGGTCGGGTTGAAGAAGCCGTCCCAGAAGCCGTGAGTTGCCAGCCATTTCCCCGGCGTCAGCATGAAGGTGATGATGCCGTTGATGATGACCAGAGACAGGTAGGCGGCCACGAAGTAGAGCCAGCCCACGAGCAGGTGCGCCCGCTTGGAGATCTTGCCCCAGGTGTCGTAGTAGACGATCGCGCACACGATCTCGACAAAGAAAAACACCCACTCGATCGCCCATCCCCACACGTAGTTGTGGATCAGCGCCGAGATCGCGGCTGGAGAAACCAGGCCGGCGACGACCCAGATGCCGACCCCGGAGACCGCGCCAAACACTGTCGAGACCAGGATCAGCATCAACGACGACCTCTTCGCGAGCTGCCTGAGCTCGGGGTCGTTGCGCCGGAGCGCGAGCGTCTCGGTGACCGCGATGACAAGGCCGCCGCCGACGGCGAAGTGGGCAACGATAACGTGAGTCACGGCCACCACCGCCATCAGCACGCCGCCGCCGATCGCGATATCCCAGATCGGGTAGCCCATGGCGAGTGCCCTCCTGCAACGATCTTACCCACAACCCTACCACCCGGGTGTCACCCCGGCAAATCCACATTCTTGCAGCAGCTTCAGCGCGCTGCATTCGCCTGTGGCGGAAGAAAAACGGGGAGGCCCCAGGGCCTCCCCGTGTCAGCTCATGGAGCGAAGGATCAGTTACCGGCGCCCGCTGCGGGGGTGGTATCCCACCAGAGCCCGCCGGGGCCGAAGTACTTCACCAGGTGCTGGGCGAGGTTGACCTCGTCCTGGGTGCCGAACTTCATGCTGGTCGGCGACAGGTTCGCCGGCACGTCGCTGAAGAGGATGACCTTGCCCCTGTGGCACGAGGCCGAGCAGGCGTTCGGGTTGCCGGTAGCGCCGTACAGCTGGCCGGTGACGTTCGCATAGGCGATCGTGTCCTCGGGTCGGGCCGGCCAGAAGGTATGGGAAACGCCTCCGATCGAGCCGTGACCGCTCATCGGCGCCATGTGGCAGGTGATGCAGCGCGACACGCCGAGCATGCGAGTGGCACCGTAGGGGTGGTGCGTGTGCTCCTCGATGGCATTGCGGATATTATCCGGGATCGGCGCATTGAAGCCCGCAGCCTTCCAGTTGACGATATCGTCGGCTGTGACCTTGCCGGTTGCGAAGTACGGGTCGTGGTGGCACGCCATGCAGAAGCTGTCGTCGTCCACGTTCACGTTGGTGTAGGTGTTGCCACTCAGGGTGATGGTGTCGCGCACCTGCGCGTCGTTGGCGGTCTCGGCCATCGCATCGTGGCAGTCGTTGCAGGCGATGCCGTGGGCGCCCTGGTAGTGAGCGCTCTCCTTGAAGCTGTCGATCCGCTGCAGGATGTAATGCGTATCGTCCGGCCACTTGGCGCCGGTGAAGACCTGGTACTTGGAAAGATCGTCGGGCGGGTTCGTCATCACGAAGCCCTTGCCGTCTGCCTCGTCGTAGGTGTAGCCCCAGGTCCCGTTGGGTGCCGACTCGATCTCGACGTGGCACTGCAGACAGGTCGCGGAGCGCTCCTGATTGTTGGAGATATTCTCCGGGTTCACGATCTTGCTCGGATCACCCCCACCCAGGATGTGCGCCGAGCCCGGGCCGTGACAGCTCTCGCAGCCGATGTTCGCGAGGTCCGGGATGCCGTCGCCGTCGAGGTCCGGGTAGTCCGGGCTGTCCGGAGCCACCAGGGCCGCAGGGTAGGGGTGGGTGACGTACTCACCTTGGGCGGTCACGCCGTTGCTGCGGACGCCGGTGATGTGGCAGCCGACGCAGTTCTTGAGGTAGTTCTGCCCCTGCAGCGAGGCGAGGTCGGAGCTCGAGATGCCGGTCGCGTACTTGGGTGTGCTGCCGTCGTACCAGCTGGATGCGTTGCTGCTGTAGCCGGAGCCACCCCAGGCAAACGGGGCAAAGTAGATGGCGTTGCTGTAGCCGGTGGGCGTGTCGGTCACCGGGATGCGGACCATGTAGCGCTGGCCGTTGCCCTCCGACATGCCGGCCCAGGTTGCTGCCACGAGCAGCTTGAGGCCGTCCGGACCGAGCTGAATGAAGTACTGGTCGGTGGTCGCGTCGTAGGACAGGATCGGCGCGTTGGGCTTCAAGGCGTCGAACGGGGTGCCGCTGACCTGGTTGAAGTCCAGGCCCATCATGAAGTCGTCCTGTGACGGATCACCCAGGTAATTGGCCAGGACGCCCGAGCCGGGCACCAGGCTGTACATGCCCATCGGCTTGCGGAGCACGTGGGAGTGGTTGGTCTCACGCCACTCCGTCTCATCCGGCGCGATGTTGCCGGTGTGGCAGGCGAGGCAGAACTCGGAGCCGACGTACACGCCTTCCTCGAGCTGCTGCTGCGAGTACATGCTGCGCAGGTTTGTCAGGGCGGCCGCATTCGACCAGCCCGCCGTCGTCGCGCGTGTGCCGGCGTGGCTCGCGCGCAGCTGCGGGCCCCCGGCATACGCGACCGTGACCCCCGCAAGGATGATCACGCACGCTATCAATCCCACTCTTCTCATGAATACCTCCTCGTTCCCCTCTCGGGGGTTCATTCCGACAGCAGCCGCGGATCCCGGTTCGAGCCGTGGATCGCAGCGTGGCAGTTCTGGCACGCGCGGACGCGCGCCTGGGACAGGTTATGGTTCGCCGACACGTCGGCGTGGCACTCCAGACACAGGTCGGCGACCTCATGTCGCTTGAGCTGGCGAGGGTTGACCGAGCCGTGCGGGTCGTGACACGTGATGCAGCCGTCCACCTCTCGGGGCGGGTGCGGGAAGACGAACGGGCCGGCCTTGCCGGTGTGGCAGCTGATGCACAGGCCGCCGTTGCCGAGCAGCTCCAGCCGTCCACGCTCGCCCTCGCCGTGGACGTCGTGACAGGTCGTGCACGCAAACGGCTTGTGCGCACTTTCGCGGTGCGCGTAGGGCAGCTGGAACGCCGCCGCCTCCTGCTGGTGACAGCCGCCGCAGAGCTTGCGAGGCCGCAAACGCAGCATGTGCTCGGTGCCCGGATCCTTGTGGCCGGAGGCGTGGCAGTCCAGGCACTGGACGTCGTTGCGTGGGTGGCCGGGGGTCGTCAGCTCCATCCCACCGGCGCGATCCGCGTGGCAGCTCGCACATGCATCGGACGACGGATGGCGGTTGATGTTCTCCGGCGACGGATCGTCGACGTGCTTGGCGGCCGGACCGTGGCAGGTCTCGCAGGCCCGCTGCAGCAGCTCTGGCGACACCTTCGCCATTGCCCTGCCATGGGGCCCGGCGACGAACGCCGCGGCGACCTCGTCATGGCACTGGGCACAGGTTTCCAAGGGTACCGGCTCGTCGGCGGCCAGCACCGGTGTCAGCACCAGCCCGACCACCGCCAGCGTGCCGACAATCAGCAAGGTGGGAAGTGTCCTCCGCATCAGAAGCTCCAGCTCAGGGCGACGCCGTAGCGCGTCACCTTGAAGTCATCCAGGTTGCTGCGGTCCTCGTTGTACGACCAGTGCTGGACGTACGCGGCCATCTCGGTGTGCTGGGCAAGGCTGATCCCCGCGCGCAGAGCTCCGTTCCAGGAGGAGACGGGCCAGGTGTTTCCCGAGTCCTCGACCCGGCTCACCGACCCCCGCAGCCTCACCTTGCCGAGAGTTGTCTCACCAAAGGCCGTCAGCGTAGTCAGCGACAGGTCGTAGCGAGAAAGATCAGCACCCCCGCCCGGCAGCACGATGCCCGTGTCCGTGGTCAAGGAGAGGACGCTAACGTCCACGCCGAACGAGGCGTCGCCGCCGGCCGCCGACCAGGTCAGGCCGATGCCGCCCGCATCCGAGCTGTGGTCGAGGGACGCGATGCTCGCCGGGTTGTCGCCCCGCTCGAAGCGGCCGTGGGCGCTCACGGCCCAACCGTGCCCGAGCTGAGAGCGTACCCGCAGAGTCACCCGATCCACAGTCTCCGGGTCGGTGCGAAAGACGTACTCCTCGAAGGTTCCGTGCCGGTACTCGAGGCTGCCGCTGACGCCGTCCGCCAGCCGTAAGCTGAAGCCGGCCACGGCTCCGGTGCTGTCGCGGTTGACGTCCTCACCGGGGTCGTCTGTGGTCCGGCGCCAGCTCACCTTGCGGCTTCCGACCAGGCCGCCGGCCCACGCCGACCAACCGGAGCCCCGGTACTCCAAGGTCGCCTCGTTGCTGGTGTTGGTGAAGTCGAAGCGGCCGTTGTTATCGATCGGCGCCGACAGGTCGAGGGCCGCGCCGATCGGGTTTGCCACATGAATCAGACGCTGGCCGAGCAGGGCGGAGTCAGACGACGCGTCCCGGTAGGCGGTGCGCAGGTTGACCCGCCAGCCGCGGCCCAGCGCCACCGCCAAGTCGACGCCGCCGGCCAGCGTGTCCGTGCTTGCCGAACTCACGACGTCATCGACGAAGCGAACCGTACCGACCGGGCCACCGCCGATGGCGAACTCCTGCCAGCCGGCGCCGGTGGTGTCGAGATCCGCCGAGCTCCACAGCACCCGTGCCGACACCGCGATCGCCGCCGAGGCATAGGAGGCGGTGGCGACCGTGGTCGGGACGTCCTGCTTGTCGCGGTACGTTGTGCCGAGGTCGGTCAGCAGGTCGGCATCGTTGGCGTCGATGTTGGTTCCCCCGTCCGGCGACCACAGATTCCGCCGCTCGTAGCTCGCCACCGACTGCTCCAGGGTGAGGTGAACCGGGAGCGTCTTGGTCTCGAGCCGTAGCGTTGCCTCGTCCATTGTCTCATCCAGCGCGACGCGACCGGGGTACTGCTCACCCAGCCCGTAGAACGTCCGCTGAACGTCCCCGCCGCGCTCGACGCGGCGCAGACCGAGCGTCACGCGGACCGCCGACCAGCCGTCCCATGCGATCTTCCCGTTCCAGCGCGTGATCTGCCAGTCGTCACCGCGAGCCGAGAAGTCGCCGCCGGCGAGGCCGAAGAACGACTCCCGGCGGTCGTAGCGGACCGCCACCGACCAGCCGGAGCCGAGCTCGAGGCCGAGCTTGGCGTGTTGGCTGGGCTCGGCGTTACCAAAGCCCCAGGCCTGGAACGTGAACCGGTCCTTGCCGTCCGCATCCTTGCGCAACAGCGTCAGGTCCTCCAGGGTGAAGCCCTCCTGGAGGTTGCTCTGACTGCGGAAGCTCTCCTCGTTCCCGCTCATGCTCTGCCAGGTGTAGGCCGCCCCGGCCGAGCCGCTCCACTCCTGCGCCGCCAGCGGCAGCGCGCATGCCACCGCCAGCGCCGCCAAGACTACCGTGCGCGCTGCGCCCCCAGTCTCTCGGGTTGTCAACAACCGCCACCTCCTTCAACCGGCAGCAGGGGAACGGCGCATACCGGCTTATGACGACCCCCCTCGTGACCGAGATCGAGTCTTGAAATCAATATGTGAATCAATTCACAAGCACCGACACTCTTCGAGAGTCTTGAGACCTGGCCTCGAAACGCCGCGGCCCGGAGCTCGGAGGCGGGAGAACCACGACCAACAGGACCAGGGAACACTTCCACAGCAGAGCAAGTATGGGCCTATCAGGAGGCCTTGTCAATCCAGATGACCATAATCCTTGCTAGGTGAACTGGAAATATTGGAATGCATCCCCCCATCCTCCCGCGACGGTAAACCGACCTCTTGACACGGCCCCTTCCTCGGGCTATCTTTGTTTGAGACGTTGAAAATGAGTCTGGATTAGATTATGAGTAACCTAGCACAACGAGCCCAGAAGTTATTCATTCAGTACCTTCGGGAGAACAACCTCAAGGTCACCCAGGAGCGTCTCGCCCTGCTGGAGGAGATCTTCTCCACCAACGAGCACCTGGACGCCGACGAGCTGCTCGCCCGCATGAAGGTCAAGAAGAGGAAGGTGTCGCGCGCCACGGTCTACCGCACACTCGACCTTCTCGTGCAGTGCGGCCTCGTGCGCAAGAGCCGCCTCGGCCACGAGCACTACTTCTACGAGAAGGTCCAGCCGGGTAAGAGGCACGACCATATGGTGTGCACGCACTGCGGCAGGATCCTGGAGTTCTGGGATCCCGACCTCGACGAGCGGCAGCGCCAGATCTGCCAGGAGCACGGCTTCCGGCCCTCCTTCTACTCGCTGCAGATCCAAGGGTTGTGCAGCGACTGCCAGAAGCTGGAGCAGGAGAACACGTTCCTGTAGGAACCTGTTGGGCCGACGCCCATGCGGTAGCCAGTTTCTTGGCACGAATTCGTGAGCCTCGAGCGATCGCAACGAGACCGGCGAGACGTCCGTCAGTGGCAGGGGCCCGGCCGCGCGTCTAAGAAAACGTAATCCTGGCGAAGCGGCGCTTGCCAGCCTGTACGAGGAGCCGTGAAGCCAGGGTGACGCGCACCTCGGCCTTGACATCGCCGACAACCTCGCCGTCGACCTTGACGCCCCGCTGCTGGATCAGGCGCCTGGCCTCAGAGTTGGAGGAGGCGAGCCCGGCCGAGCACAGGAGCTTCGACAGCAGAACCACCTCCTCCTCAAACGGGAGCTCCACCTCGGGGATCTCGGTTGGCAGGTCGCGGGCCGAGAACACGCGCTCGAACTCCCGTCTCGCCTCGTCTGCCGCCTCCGGCGTGTGAAGCTCGCCGACGATGGTGGAGGCGAGCTCCTTCTTGACCTCCATCGGATGTCGGTCGCCTGACGCCACCTCGCCTCGAACTCGCTCGATGACGTTCTCTGTCCGGTCGGTGAGCAGCAGCCAGTACCTCCACATCAGGTCGTCGGCAACCGACATCAGCTTGCCGAACATCTCGAACGGTGGGTCCTCAACGGCGACGTAGTTGCCCAGGGACTTGGACATCTTCTCAACCCCGTCCAGACCCTCGAGGAGGGGCACCGTCATAACCACCTGCGGCGGGAGGCCGTGCTCGCGCATGAGATGGCGGCCGACTAGGAGGTTGAAGAGCTGGTCCGTCCCACCCATCTCCACATCGCACTCGAGGGCAACCGAGTCATACCCCTGCGCCAGGGGATACATGAACTCGTGCAGCGCGATCGGCTGCTGCGCTTCGAAGCGCTTCCGAAAGTCATCGCGCTCGAGCATCTGCGCCACGGTCACCTTGGCCGCAAGGCGAACCCAGTCGGCCGACTGCAGCCGGTCCAACCAGCGCGAGTTGAAATCGATGACGGTCTTGTCGGGATCGAGCAGCTTGAAGATCTGGCGCTCGTAGGTGCGCGCGTTCTCCTCGATCTCCTCCCGCGTCAGCTGCGGCCTGGTGGCCTTCTTTCCGGTCGGGTCGCCGATCAGGCCGGTGAAGTCACCGATCAGGAAGATGACACGGTGGCCGAGCTGCTGGAAATGTCGCATCTTGCGGATGACGACCGTGTGGCCGAGGTGCAGGTCCGGCGCCGACGGGTCAAAACCGACCTTCACCGTCAGCGGCCGGCCCGACACCAGCGATCGCTCGAGCTTGGCCGCAAGCTCCTCGCGTGGGATGACGTCGACGCATCCCTTCTCGAGATAGGCGAGCTGCCGTTCTACTTCCGTCGTTGCCACGCCGTCCTCCTGCCAGATGGCCTCCCGGGACTGGGGAAGGGGCTCCCTCTGAAGCGCCGCCGGTTGCGGCAAGACTGTACTGGACCCCGAGTGCAGCGTCCAGCCCGGGCCGTTCGCGCGCGACTGAGGGCGATGATGCTGGCAGCGCCTAGCGGGCGGGGATTGGCAGAGACTCGACCGGCAGCGGGCCGGCGCCCGCAGTCACGAGCTCCTTCCACCTGGTCCACGGCGCCAGCGCCGGAGTCAGATCCTCTGCAGATTCGGCCAGCACAGCCCGCTCGATCTCGGCTGCGGGTTGCCACGAGTCGCCGCCGGCGGCCATTCCGGCGCACACCCGGGCCTCCCCCAGAACCCCGCTGGCTCGCGCCGCCAGGCGGGACGCGACCGCGCGCCGGAGCAACGCCAGCTCGGCCTCCCCCGGAACCTCGAGCCACTCGTTCCAGCGCTCGGCGACCGTGTTTTCGAGCTTGTCCAGGTCGGCCTCGCCCTGGACAAGCAACACGAGTGTGGGTCGGCCCGGCAGCAGCGGATCCAGGACTTCGACATCGAAGGCGGGGAGCAGCCGCCGGCCACGAGTGACAATGAGGTCCCGGAGAACCGCGCGCAGCGGCAGGTCCGCATCGGCCGGCAGATCCAGCACGACCGCAAGGTCCGACACCGTTCCGGGTACGGCGACCCGTGTCTTGGGAGTCACCGAAACCGACTGACCGTGAAGCACGTCGGTGCCACCGCCGAGCTGCCCGAGAAACTTGTCGAGCGCCTCGCTGGCGGCGTCGCTATCAGGAGCCACAGCGCCCAAGGCCAGGTTGTCCGGCCGCAGCAGCCGCGCCGCCGTCAACGCCTCCTCGCCGCCCACCCCGAGGATCTGGCCCAGAAGAGCCAGCACGCGCGGCCGCGCCCCGTCGCCGGGTACCACCTCTCCGGTATCGTTCATCACCGCGTCGAGGCCGGCCGCAAGCGCCTCACACAGCTCCGGAAGTGAGTCGGGCTCAGCCGCCAGCTCGAGGCGCGGTGGTGTCTCCTCAACGCGCACCCACCCCGGCGGCTCCGCCGCGGCGCGAATCCTCGCCGCCAGGCGAGTCAGTACCGTGGCCGCCCCGGCATCGTCGATCCCGGGAATGACGACGGGCCGTACGGTCAGCACCGCCAACGGCGCTGCCGGGCGCTCGAGCACCACAGCGGTCAGGTTGTTCGGGAGCACCAGGCGCCGGGGACCGGCTGCAAAGTGCGGGTTGAGCGCCTGTGGCGGCAGCAGCAGCACGGCCGCGCCCGGATGAAGCGGCAGCCACCCTTGAGCGGCCTCCCGCACGCTGTCCGCAGTCACGCCGTCGAGGCCGAAAAGCAGTTCGCGGACGCCGTCGAGCCCGGCAGCACACCATCGGCGAACCACCCGGGAAGCACCGTCCGGATGCTGCTCGAGCTCCGCGCGCCGCCGCACCTGCTGCCGTACCCGCACCCTCTCCACGGCGGGCCGATCGAGGGCCGGTGACGCCGCCAGCCTTGCCAGCGCCAGCCGCAACCGTGTCAGACCCAGGGTCGCCGCCTCCGGCGGCTGGCGGCATTCGAGAACGAAGGCATCATCCTCCCAGCGCAGCAGCAGACCGGGCGTCTCACGGGCCAGCAGGGTGGGGAGCATGCCGGCGAGCACCTCGACGGCTGAGCGCCGGGGGTCGCCGGCGGGCGGCAGCGGTATTCGCAGGCTCAGAGCCGCATCGCTGCCGGGGGCGCCAAGCCGCCGCTCCAGCCCGCCCTCCGCCGGCGCCTTGGCCGTGGAGACGGGAAGCTGTTCGACGCCGCGATCGGCGACCCCGCGCGCCACTGCGGCTACCAGCTCGGCCGACGCCGCACGGCCCACTGTGACGATCACCGGGGGCGCGGGTCCGTCCGTCCGCGACAAGGCGTCCGCCACATCGGCGACCAGTGTCAGCTCCCCGGAGGTCATGCTCTCCACCCTGAGCGTGCCGTCCTCGGCGATCTCTGGCCACGCCACCGTCGTGGCCGCCGCCTCCGGCTCAGCTACGCTGACCAGCCACGTGCCGTTGGCCAGTCGGCTGCTGCCGAGAGCCTGGGCATGGGCCGGTACGGCGCTGGCCACGATCACCGCCATCGCCGCCAAGACCTGTCCGACTCGCTTGACCGCCCTCACGCTTCCTCCGATGAAACCTGAAACACATTGTGAACAGGAGAGTTGCCGCCGCATAGCCGGCCCATGGTAGCATGCCCCGATGAGGCCGGAGATCAACCCCCTCGCACCCCGCAACCTGGTTGTGTCGTGGCTCGCCGCAGCGGCGTCGCTTCCCTTCGCGCTCGCCGTCGCGGTCCTTGGGCAAGCTCTGGGCGCGATGGCCGGAGGTTGTTCCTGGATCGGGATTGCTCTTCCTCTCGACCGGCCCGTCTGGGCATTGGTCAACGAGCCGAGCCTGCACTTCGCGAGCCTGGGCTCCGCCTCAGGCTACTGGCTCGGCTCGACCGTCCTCCCGCTCCTGGCGGCGTTTGCCGTGATCCCGTCTCTGCCGCGCCCACGCACCGTCGCCGCAGAGCTCGGATTCACTCAGTTTGCGTGGGCGAACGCCGCCGTCGGCCTCGCCTGGCTGCCCTTGCTCGACCTTGACGACGGTCACCTCGCTCGCTGGCTCGACCTCCACCACCTGCCAGCGCATCTCCTCTGGCTCGCCCCAGCACTCTCGATCCCAGCCGCCGTCCTGGTTGCGATCCGGCTCCTCTCCCTGACTCGCGCCGCCACGCAGTATGTCGGGCCTTTCGGCCGCCTGATCACAGTTGCCGCCTATCTCCTACCGATCCCCGTCGCCTGCATTGTGGCGGCCTGGGCATTGCTCGGCGCGCCGCCGCTGGCGGCGACCATCGCCATCGCGATCCCCGTGGCAGCCGCTTTCGGAGTGGCACTGCGCGGTCTCCCGCCGCCGTACGTTCATTCGCTGCGCCCGGTCAGAGCTGCTTCGGTGCTGCGGCTGGTGTGCCTGCTGTTGGCAGCAGCGGCCCTGCTCTTGATTGCCGGACGCCCGCTTCCGCAACGCAAGGTATCCGGCCTCCTGTGGGGACGGGCATTCGCCAGCAACAACATCAGGCCGTGGGTCGAGACGGCCAGAGATCCTGCGGCCGGGCGGCTGCAGCCCGGAACAGAGGTCGTTCATCCTTCGGAGTAGTTCCTGCTCAACTCCCCCGCACATTCTGCCAGCCGGGGCAGGGAACCCAGCCTGGAATGCGGGGCCCGGGTCACGGCAGTGCAGAAGGGGCTCTCCCTACGCCGCCTCGGCGGGCTATACTCGGTACGGTTGCTGAAGACCGCCACCGAGCTTGGAGGACAACATGATCGGCAAACCCATCGAGAAGGCCCTTAACGAGCAGACCCACGCCGAGTTCTACTCGTTCTACCTCTACCTGTCCGTGTCCTCGTACTTCACGGACCTGCACCTCGACGGCTTCGCGTCCTGGATGGAGGTCCAGGCACAGGAGGAGCTCGGCCACGCGTTGAAGCTCTTCCACCACGTTCAGGAGCGCGGCGGCCGACCGCACCTCACGGCAATAGACGAGCCCACCCGCGACTGGACGTCGCCCGCCGAGGCCGTGAAGGCCGTCCTCGAGCACGAGAAGCACATCAGCGGGCGAATCAACAAGCTCGCCGACCTCGCGTCGGCGGAGAAGGACCACGCGACCTCGGTTCTGCTTCACTGGTACATCAGCGAGCAGGTGGAGGAGGAGGCGACGGCGGACCGCCTTTACCACCAGGTTGCCATGGTTCAGGAAAGTCCCCAGGGGCTGCTGATGCTGGACCGTGAGCTTGCCGGACGGGGCGTCACCGCCGCCGAGGGTTGATCGGGGCTCAGCCCCGGATAGCCGATCGCGTTCCCCGCAGAGCGGCACTGCGCCAGCCAGCACTGTGCTGTCCGCGCCTCGCTTCGGTCGCCCACGGACAATCCTGGCCCTACCTGTCTCCCTCGTTCAGGTTCGTTCTTGTAGGCACCGTTTCGAGTGTCGATGCGGCTTGATTGTGAACCGCCAAGCCGCCAAGCTCGCTAAGAAGATATTCCCTTTCTTATCTTTGTGTTCTTCGTGCCTTGGCGGTTCAATTGTTGCCCCACCGGGATCATGCCTGCGCGGAGACAACCCGACTCAACGGGATAGGCAGGATCCTGGCTACCGCGACTCCGCAAGACCGAGCATCTGTTCGACAATCGCCGCCGCCACGTCGACGGCCGTGGCGCGTTCCAGGAGCTGGAAGCCCGGTGTCGGGTTGACCTCACCGATCACGGAGCCTGCGGGCGACGGCAGGAGATCAACGCCACAGACGCCGAGACCGAGAGCCGCCGCCGCCGCCACGGCCAGCTGCGTGTCCTCTGTCGACGGTTGGTAGGGCTCGGCTGCGGCGCCGCGCGCCGCGTTGGATCTCCACTCCCCTGACCGTGCCTTGAAACGGGCAGCCGCAACCACCCGTCCACCGACAACGAGCAGGCGTAGGCTGACTCGGCCCGCGCCAACGAACCGCTGCACCACAACCTCATCCCCGACCCGCCACAGTGAGTCGAGCACGGCTTCCAGGTGGTCACGCTGGTCACACCTGATCACCCCGACACCCATCCTCGAGCGCCGTTGCTTGACGACAAGTGGAAAACCGAGATCGGCGCCGGCCTCCGCGAGAGTCTCGGGATCGGCGCCGGCCACGGTGGAGGGAACGGACAGGTTGGCGGCCGACAGCGTGAGCATCGTCAGCCAGTGGTCCCGCCCAACACGGATGCTTGCGGGCGGGTTCGGAGTGGGAACGCCGCCCGCTACCAGCACCTCCAACGCCGCCAGTACGCTGTCCGGGCGCCAGTTGCCGACACGTGCCAGCACACACCCCAGCTCCTGCGGCGCCAACACCGCGGTCCCGTCGCCCACCAGCAGCATGCCTCCGGCAACCGCCACCGTACGCGTCGCATCGACGATCCAGAGCCGGGACCCAAGCTTCTCGGCGGTCTCGACGAGCCGGCGGTTGGCAGGCAGGTCAGGACGCGCGGTGAGTACGACAAGCCCCACCAGTCCATGGTATCCCGGATCGTCCACTCGGGACGCGCACAGCGCGTCACTAGGAGCCCGTGGGGCAGAGGCCCACGACAACATCGCAGGAGCCCGAGCATTGAGAGGGGCCTCTGTCCCACGGGTTTCTAGATGTCATGGAATGGAACAGCTCCCGCGGTATACTCGTGCTGTGATTCGAGGCAAGCTTCACCGGCTCCACTTGGGAGATCTTCTGCAGTGGCTGCAGATGGGGGGGCTCACAGGGAGACTGTCTCTGCGCCGGCAGGCCTACGAGCGCCGTCTGGACTTCATCGACGGCCGTGTTGTCTTTGTGTCGTCTCAGGTGCCCGGTGAGCAGATCGCCACCTGGCTTGTCAACGAGGGAGCGATTCCCTCGGCTCAAGCTCGAAGAGCGCTCGCCATCTCGTTGCTGCGGCGAGAGCTGTTTAGCGACATCGTGGTCCGATCAGGCGCGATCGAGGCCGCGGTCCTGCGCAAGGCAGTGACACGCCTCGCCGGGACCATTACCGCGCGCATCCTGGTCGCACGTGAGCTGGACTTCACCTTCGATCCGAGCTTCCCGGTACGCGATCTGCTCGGGCTCGACCTCGGCCTCGAGCCGAACCGGCTCCTGCTCGAGGCGGCACGCCTTCATGACGAGGGCGAAGAGGAGCTGGAGCCATCTCCCGAGCTCGAGCTCCCGTTTGTCGGTGAGGCATTTGAGAGCTTCTTTTGGGAACTCCTCCGAACCACGATCTCGTCCGAGATGGCGGTCAGCGGGGAGGAGCTCGCGAGGCTGAGGACTCTTGTCCGCGACGTCCTGGCGACGCTCGCCAACTGGCTGAGCACCAGCCCCGGGCTGGTACCGCTGCCGCCGAATCAGGCGACCGACGTCGCTCTGGCTCTCGGCGAGCACACATCCCCACCGCTGGTCGGCCACCCGCACGTGGCGTGGAACGCGATGGTCGTGGCGTGCTCGATCCGCTGCGACGATCTGGCGCCGCCGCGGTCGCTCGCCGAGCTCAACGAGATCTGCAGCGACGGAGAGATCTGGGCGGAGATGGTGTGTGGTGAAGCGTGGCACCGTCCGCACTCGAAGCGACTCGACGATCTCACCCCCCGGGTCGCTGCGGAGTGGGCACGCCTGGGCGCTGCAGCCGCACCTGAGATCGGGCTCGATGCAGAGGCGGTTGAGCTGGCGGCCCACCTGCTGGTCGTGCCCACCGACCTCGTGCTGTGGGTCCTTTCGACAGTCCCGGTCCCGCAGACCGAGCTCCGCCGGGCCCTCCTGCGCAGCCTGCCACGTCGGCTCGGCCTCGCGCTCGGCACCCGTGCCGACTTTCCGCTGGCCATCAGGTCCCTGTTCTCGCCACAGGTGCCGACGCCGGTCGGCGCCTGTCTCCATCTGGCACGGACCTACCTGAGCTCGGCGGCGGTGTGGCCGGACCCGGTGCCCGCAGATGAGGGCTGCCTGCTCGAGCTGGCCTCCGCCAGCGACCTCGTGCGCGCGGCGAGCCGCATCAAGGAGGAGTTCGAGCGTACGTCGGAAAGCCCGGTTGCGGTAGGATAGGCCCGTGAAGGTGCTCGTCCTCGGTGGTACGCGGTTCATCGGGCGCGCCATCGTGGCGAGGCTGCTGCGGGAGGGTCATCAGGTGACACTCCTCAACCGCGGCCTCTCGCCCGACCCGTTCGGCACGCGGGTGCGGCGGGTCGTCGGCGATCGCCGCAAGGTCGAAACCCTGGACAGTGCGGTTCGCAAGGGCGAGTACGACGTCGTGGTCGACATCAACTCCTACCACGAGTCGGAGACCGCCAGCGTCATCGAGAAGTTCAAGGACCACATCGGCCACCTCATCCACGTGTCCACCGCCGCGGTGTACCTGATCCGGGAAGGGCTGTTTCCTCCGTTTCGCGAGTCAGATTTCCACGGCAGATTGTTGCCGAAGCGACCCGGGAACGAGTCGTCGTGGCTGTACGCGTACCACAAGCGTCGCTGCGAGGAGGCGCTGAACCGGGCATGGGAAGAGGACCGGCTGGCATTCACGTCGTTGCGCCTACCGATGGTGGTGGGAGCACACGACTACACCCGTCGCGCCGACGCCTACCTGGAGCGGATCATGAGCGGAGGCCCGTTGCTGCTTCCCGGGGGTGGCCTCAACTCCTGGGGGTTCCTGTGGGTGGAGGATGTGGCCGAGGCAGTCGCCGGAAACCTCGCCAACAGCACGGCCTTCGGTCGCGCATACAACCTCGCGCAGCGGGAGTCCACCACCGTCCGTCAGTTCATCGAGCTGGTCGGCCACCTGCTGGAACGAATGCCGCAGCTGTTCTCGCTCCCGACCGAGTGGCTGGAGGCGGTGGGGCTCGGTACCGGTTTCAGCCCATACTCCCACGATCACGACGTCCTCCTCGACTGCCGCGCCGCGGAGGAGGACCTGTTGTTCCGTCCCACACCGATTCTCGAGTGGGCCGAGCACCTGGTCTCCGACTTCCGCAGCCGCTGGAACGGCGCCCTCGAGGCGTTCGCAGCCACTCGGCCCTTCGAGCTGTTGCTCGCCGGCGAGGTCTCCAAGATCCGCCTGCCCTCGATCGCTACCGCCGACGTTTCGAACCGCTAGAAACCAGCCTTTCGGGCTAGGCAAACGCCTTGTCGAGGAGCCGGAACACCTCCTCCTCGTCGAACGGCTTGGTCAGGAAGTGGTCGACGCCGGCCTCGCGGCCCCGCTCCTCGTCAACACGCTGTCCCATCGCAGTCAGCATGATGATACGGGTCGCCGCTACCTCGGGGTCGCTTCGTACCCGGCGGCAGACCTCGAAGCCGTCCATCAGCGGCATCCCCGGGGCCTCGACGAGCTAACCTCCCCGCCGGCACTGACGAGCGCCGCCGGCGGGTGCCCCGCAATCGCGAGCACCGCTGGCTCACTTCGGCGAACGCGCAGCAGCGTCGCGGTGATGAACATCCCCATCTCTCCGACGCGCTCAACGATGAGATCGTTCACGACCGCCAGCAGGTGGGACGGGTCGTCCACCTCGCGCACCAGTGCCGAGAGGGCGGTGGCGAAGCCGTTCATCAGCAGCGCCGACGACAGGCCGTGGCCGGAGACGTCGGCCACTCCGGCCAGTATCCCGCCATCCTCGAGTGGGTAGGCAAGGTAGGCGTCTCCGCCCACCCAGGCTGCCGGCAAGCAGGTGGCGGTAGCCTCGAGCTACGCGGTCTCGAAGCGTGCCGGTAGCAGGATCGAGCTAGGAAGGGTTTTGTCCCGCATTCATGCGGTTGCGTCGAGCTCCTGTGGCAGCTCGAGAACGACCTCGGTTCCTTCCGCCACGGTGCTCTTGACCAGGATCCTCCCGCCGTGGCTCTCGACCACCCGCTTGGCGATCGCGAGGCCGAGACCAACACCGCGCGGCTTGCCGGTGAGGACGTTGCCCCCTTGCCAGAAGGTGTCGAAGATCCGCGGCAGCTCGAGATCGGGAATCCCGACACCCGAGTCGACCACCTTGACCTCGACCCAAGGAGCACGGTCGCGGGCAAACCGCCGCACCTCAATCTTTACCTCGCCGCCCTCGTGATTGAACTCCACGGCATTCTTGATCACCGCACGAAGCGCCGCCTCCATCGTGCTCGACTCGCAGACAATGGTCTCGAGGTCGGCTGGAACCAGCACGTGAAGGGCGACCCCTCGTTCCTTGGCGAACTCGTGCAGTGGAGCGAGAGCACTCTTCAGCAGCTGTTGTACGGGTACCGGCGACCGCTTTGAGGGCTCCTGGCTCGCCGCCAGGATCGAGGCCTGGAATACGCTCTGCACGATCTCGGCGAGCTTCTCGGCTTCGTCGCGGATGATGGTGACGAAGCGTCCCCGAGTCTCAGGAGAGCCATCGTCACTCCGCTGGAGGATCTTGGAAGCGGTGAGCAGCGAGGTGATCGGCGTCTTCAGCTCGTGGGAGATGCGGGTGATCAGCTCGCCCTTGGTCTGATCGAGCTCGGAGATGTCACGGTACGCATCGCTGAGCAGGACGTTCTTTTCCTTCAGATCCGCGGCCAGCCGTTGAACCTCTTCGAAGCTGTCTCGAAGCTCCTTGGTGCGGGCCGTCACCTGCGACTCGAGACCTCGGTTGAGGTCCTCGAGGCGCCCCCATGCGACGGCGTTTGCGTAGCCCATCGCGGCCGTGGAGCCGAGAACCGTCGCCAGCTGGAGATCGTCCTCGTCCAGGGGCACGCGGCTGCCGTCACCGTACAGGGTGAGCAGGCCGGCAACCCGTCCCTGCGCCACCAACGGCACGGCAACCGCCGACGAAAAGCCGGCAGCCTCCACGGCCCCCATCGCCAGGCTGTCACCCACGCCCTCCAGGTCACGGACCATCAGCTGTGGCCTTGACTCATTGAGGAGCACCATCGCCAGCGGCTCACCGGCCTCATCCTGCGTCGCCAGCATCGGGTCGTGCTCCAGCTCGCGCATCACCACCTCTCGCAAAGCCCCGGATGCGGGCACAATGATGACGGACCCGGCCTGGGCCCGGAGAAGCTCGAGACCGTTGTCCAGAAGCCGTCCCAGGACGCCCTCCGGATCCCGCTCGCTGGAAACGCCCTGGCCGAAGGTCGAGATGCCTTCAAGGACCCGCACCTTGCGCTCGAGCTGCATGCGCAAGACATCGAGGCGTGAGGTGAGGTCGGTCATGGCAACGTTGGCGCTGACCGCCTCCTGCACCAGAGCCTGCTCGGAAAGCGGCGCCTCGCCCTCGGTAGAGACCGTGGGCCGCGTGACCTCGACACCGCCGTCACCACCGACGGCGGCCTCGGCCTCGACCATAAGGGGGCGTAGGGCCGCGCGCGCCTGCTCACGAAGCTGGCGCAGGGCCTGCGGGCTCGTGTCGACGCCCAGTCTGCCCGCGACGGCGGCCAGCGTCGCTTCGGTGATGGTCCCGAAGGCCTCCATCACCCCCTTGCCGTTGATTGCCTCTGACGGAAACGAGGGAGCCTTGTCGGGGTTGAGCTGGGCCTCGAGCTCCTCGATCTCGACCAATGGCGACAGATCACGCTTGTTGTACTGGAAGACAATCGGCACCGTTGAGCTGTCAAGGCCGTTGGCGGCCAGGTTATCCGACAGGTTGCTCAACGATTCGGTGTTGGCGTCGTGCTGCGACACCTGCGAATCGGCCACGAACACGACCCCGTCAACCCCGGAGAGAACGGCGCGCCTGGTCGCGTTGTACTGAACCTGGCCGGGCACCGTGTACAGCTGGAGCGCCAACCGGTAGCCGCGAATCTTGCCCAGGCTGAGTGACAGCAGATCGAAGAACAAGGTCCTGTCGCTGGCCGTGTTGAGGGAGTACAGCTTTGTCCGCTGCTGCGGATCGGTGGCACGGTGGATGTACTGGAGGCACGTCGTCTTGCCGCCAAGCGCCGGTCCGTAGTACACGATCTTGATCTTGACCTGGCGGTACTGGTTGTCGAACTGGACCATCACGCCTCCTCAAGGGCGGGCCACCACGGTCACGGCACACACCTCTCTCGGCTCCTTGGAGACCCCACGGCATTGTACTCGAGAACGAGTCGCCGCTTGCCCACCGGCCGCCCGGCTGGCATCCTGGTCTCATGTTGTCATCGGTTCTCGTGTGGGCCGCCGACAGCCGCTTGGGCCTCCTCCTCGCCAGAGATCTGGACGCCCGCGGTGAACCCCTGCTAGTGCTCAGCCCGACTGACGGGACCTTCCGCCCACCGGAGAATCACGGAGCGCGGTGCCGGTTCGCCGCCGTCGAGCCCGAGGATCCCAACAGCTTCATCCGACCCATCGCGGACGTCGTCGACGAGTGGGGCCCGCCGCACGGGCTCGCCCTGCTGCTGCCCGCACCGCCCCCCCGACCTTTTCACGAGCTCACGGTGGGCGAGTGGCAAGACAGCGTGGCCGCCGCCCTGTTGGCCGTGGTCCTACTGCTGCGGGCGGCGCTGCCCGCTGCCGCGCTGGAAACGGCAGGCCGGGTCGTGACCGTCTTGCCAGCCCAGCCCGATCCACCACCTCACCGGCGCGGCGGCCGCTGCGCGGGCGATGCGCTCCGCGGCGCCCTCAACGGCCTGGTGCGCGCCCTCGCGAACGAGCCTGCCGGCCGCCACGCGCGCTGGTTCACGGTGCAGGCAGCAGCGCCCGGCGTGGGTTACGACCTCGACCATGCGCCGCTTGCGGCCCGCGGCGACGGCCCTGACGCCACAGCCGCGCTGGTGGGATGGCTCCTCACCGCACCGGCTGCTCGCCTACCACGCTCGGACGAGATCGCTGCGCGAGCTGCTCGCGGCTGACCTGTTTGCCGCCGTCGGCACGCGCTGGGACGTCCCGCAGCACGAGCCCGCCCGAGGACACGGACGCTACCGTGACACCGACCTCCGACACCAGAGTGGGCACGAACGTTGGGTCCCCGGTCTGCTGGTTGACGACGGTGACGTAGGGAAAGACCAGGCTGTCATCCGGGCCGTCAACGATGTAGAACACCGCGCTGCCGGCGCTCACCGCGGTGCGCATGCGGCGCTGCAGATGGCCGAACGGCGGCACGTCGAACACCTCGGTGTCGAGGATGGTCCCGTCCTCGTCCTGGACATCCATCTGCACCGTCACCCAGTCGGCCGTCCACGAGGCGACGCCCGGGTTGCAGCGGAAGTAGGCCCCGTCGTTCATGACCCCGGCAGCATAGGCGTAGCCGTTCCAGTCCAGCCCATTGAAAATGCTGACGCCCGGCATCGCTTGCCCAAACTCGCCCGTCACCGTTACCGGGTCGAGGGTGTAGGTGCGCGACGTGGCCAGGAAGTCGCAGACCGCGGAATCGCCGCAGTCCATCAGGGAGTCGTCGACGTAGACCAGCAACGCGCCGGTGCCGTACCAGTCAAGAAGGTCGGCGCCGAGGGCATCCCAGAGGTTGGCCGTCTCCCACGGGCCCAACGTCAGATCGAGCGTCGGCACCCCCTGGCTGCCGTTGTCGCGGTTGCTCGGCAGCAGCTGGACCACGACCGGAAGATCGTAGCCGTGCGGGTTGTGGAGGTTGACGTCGGTCATCCAGAAGGTCGGCGCCACGCCGCGGTTGTGGGCGGCGACCGGGATCATCCATTGCGGGGAAAGCTGAGCCACGGCGGCCACTGGCGCGAGCAGCGCCAACGTCACCGCGACGGCAAGGGCTGAGCGGTTCATGGTGTACCTCCTGTGAGTACGATAATAGCAAGCCTCGTGCCACTGCGCGTGCGTCCTCACGTCCCTTCGTAGCCTTGGGCGTGCGGCTTCTGGATGTCGCAGCGTCCACTGCAGGCGACACATCACCCGCGGAACGCGGTAAGGTGGTGGGGAGCTCCGCATGGGAGGGGTTACATGCGCATCATGGGTGCCCTACTGCTCGCCATTCTGCTCGCCGCCGCACTCGTGCTCTACCTACAGGGCCGCTCCGCCCACGAGGACCTTCGCGCCGTCAACGCCATCTCGTCCGATCTCCGCGAGGCGGGCGTCGAGAGCAGGCCGATGGATCACGGACAGGCGCAGCGCGCCATCAACACCCTGGCAGAGCTGGCGGGAAACCCGCAGGCCATCGCCGACCAGCGCCAGCAATTGTCCGCCATCGCCGACACTGCGGCGCGCTGGGCGGCGGCGGCGCCGTCGCCGAGCCCGGATCTGCGCGCAGCGGTAGCCATTCGCAGCGCCGCCGACGAGCTCCTTGCCTACGGTGTCTACGGCGGCGAGGCGCACCTCGGGCGCGCCCGGCAACACATCCTGGCAGCCCGCAGCGCGCTCGCGGGTGAGGGCAGGCCCGCCGACGCCGTCGACGGCGTTCGCGACCGGCTTCAGAACCTCCAACGCTCCCAGGAGGAGCAGCTCCGCAAGCTCGACGAGACCCTCAAGCACTAGAAACGTCGCCACCCCTTGGTGGTGAGAAGCGCACGCTAGCAGCCTGTAGTTCATAGGCGGATGGTGCATTTCGGAGCGTCGTGAGTGGCCCGTTGAGGCGCATTCGAGGAGCAGTACTCCGAGTACGGTCCGAGACTGCAACGAATACGGGACCTTACGCCGCCCGAAAGGCGCCGTCCGCTCTATGTGCTAGAGGCTCCTAGAGCTCGAGATCCGACCACAGCTCAGGCGGCAGGTTGATGGCGACCACCGATCCCGCGCCGCACCGCCGCAGGTCGACGGCGATCAGCGCCAGCCACCGCTGCACGGCCGCCGTCCGCTCCACCGTCACGGTCGGCCACAGGCGGACGATCGTATCGGCGTGGTGCGGCGCCACCAGCGCCACCGGGTGCAACGGCCGAGAGTGTTCGACCACCACGCCCTCGATCAGGAGGGCTGCGCCGTCCTGCCGCCGCCACCATTCGGCCGTCTTGAGCACCGCACGCCCCCAGCGCTGCACCTTCGTCTCCAGTCCCGCCGCCAGCCGCTCGATGTCCGGCGGACCGCCAAGCACGATGTGTGGCATCGATCTCCCCTCTGCGGACGAGATGGCCTGCCGCTGCGGACCTTCCTCGTGTCGCGCGCAGTATAGCGGGCGGCCGCGACCTTCATCCGTGCAGAGGACGGCGGGGGTGGGACCTGGCCGACTGCGCGCCGAGGAAGCGCGGCCCATGAAACCGCGTCTCAAGGATGCGATCGTCGCCTCGGCCCGTACCCCAGGGTATTCAGGTTGTGAATTCTGGTACGATACCGCGCGTGGGTGTCTGGACGCGACCTGCTCGGCTCGTCGAGACCCTGCTCCCGAGCCTGTGTATCCTGTGTGAGGAGATGCTGAGCGCCGGGCAGCGGGGACTGTGCCCCCGGTGCTGGAGTACCGTGGTGCCGCTGGCGGGTGTCCGCTGCGGGCGCTGCGGAGGTCCGGCAGCGGAGCCCGGCGACGACTGCCTCTCGTGCATCTCAGCACCACCTCCGCAACGAGCAACGGTGGTGTGGGGCGAGTACGACGGCACCCTCCGACGGGCGCTCCTCGCCCTGAAGCATCATGGACACGACGAGCTTGCGCGCCAGCTGGGGCAGCGGCTGGCATCACGAGTCGCCTCCAGCGGGCTGGCGACCGACATCGACGTGGTGACGGCTGTGCCGTCGCATGCCGTCCATCGCCTTCGCCGCGGGTGGTCGGCGGCCGAGCTTCTGGCGCGAGAGGTCGCCCGCGGGGTCGGCGTGCCGTTCGCCCGACTGCTTCGCCGTCGCGGCGGCAAGCGCCAGGCGGGGCGCACCCGCGCCCAGCGCAGGGCGCTCGAACGGGATTCGTTCGCTCTCCGGGGTCTTTCCTGTGCCGGCTCGGTATTGCTGGTTGACGACGTGGTGACGACCGGAACGACCCTCCGCAGAGCCACCGAGGCGCTGCTGGCCGGGGGTGCCGAGGCCGTCGCTTGTGCGGCGCTGAGCCTGGCGCCCGACCCGAGGAGGTTGTTGGCATGAGCCTTTTCGACTCCATGATCAAGCACGGCATGCCGCTAGTTCCCAAGCGCATCGTGGGTCGGGTGGCGCGTCGCTACGTCGCCGGCGAGACCCTCGACGACGCCGTGCATACCGTCCGCACGCTCAACGATGAGGGCGCGATGGCGACGATGGACGTTCTCGGTGAGGAGGTCCAGGCGCGCGACAAGGCCGAGGAGGCCATTCAGGAGTACCTGAGGGTTCTCGACGTGATCCAGAGCGAGGGTCTCGACTGCAACGTCTCGATCAAGCCGACCCTGCTCGGGCTACGCATCGATGAGAGATTCTGCCGCGACAACATTGCCCGCATCGTCGACGGCGCCAAGAGCCGCGGCAACTTCATCCGTATCGACATGGAGGACCACACCGCCACCGACGCCACACTGCGCATCTTCCACGAGCTGCAGGAGGCTCATGGGAACGTTGGGGCAGTGGTTCAGGCCTACATGCGGCGGACACTCGCCGATATCGGGGACCTTCTTCACCTCAAGCCGAACATCCGCCTCTGCAAGGGGATCTACCGGGAGCCGCGAGCCATCGCCTGGAAGAACTTCGACACCATTCGTGCGAACTTCATGGCGGCTCTGGACAAGCTGCTGGGCGCAGGATGCTACGTGGGAATCGCGACCCACGACGAGCACCTGGTGTGGGCCGGGATGGAGGCTGTCGACCGGCTCCGGCTGACGCCGCAGGAGTACGAGTTCCAGATGCTGCTGGGGGTCGACCCGGACCTGAGGCGGATCATTCTCGACCACGGCCACCGGCTGCGTGTCTATGTGCCTTACGGGCGCGACTGGTACCCGTACTCGATGCGCCGCCTGCGGGAAAACCCGACCGTCGCCCGCCATGTCATGCGGGCCATGGTCGGGCTGGGAGGCTAGAGGCCCGGCCGGAAACGCCGGTACCGTTGAGACCGGCGGGAGAAGAGAGTATTCTCGACGTAGCGTGCTGCGGCACGTGGGAGGTGCTTATCGTGAGCATGAAGAGAGTCTCGATCCTGACCCTCCTGGTGGGGCTGCTCGTGGCGACCGCGGCGTTTGCCCGCACCCAGGCCTTCATCAAGGGCAACGTCGTCGACGCGGACGGAAAGCCGGTTCCGAACGCGGTCATAACCATCACATCGAGTGACATGTCCGATTTCAACAAAGTCATCAACGTCAAGGAGGACGGCTCGTACTCCGTGCTGATCCTCGACGCCACCAGGCACTACCTGTTTCATGTCGAAGCCCCCGGCCGCATCGCGGTCGAGCAACACATCAAGGTCGAGGCCGGCAGCACCGACAACGTCTTCGACTTCAAGCTCGAGACTCAGGCACAGATGATGGAGGCCGAGAAGACCAAGCTCCTGTCGCAGCCGGGGTACAAGGAGATGGAGGAGGGACGCGCGCTGCTCGACAAGGGCGACCGCGCCGCCGCCCGCGCCAAGTTCCGGGAGGCCGTGGCCGCCAAGGACAATCTCGTATCGGCGTGGGTCGCACTTTCCGAGCTCGCCTTCGACGCCAAGGACTTCAAGGAGGCCTTGACCGACGCCGAGAAGTGCCTCTCTCTCGACGATGAGCAGATTCGGTGCCTGGCCGTGGCGGCCAACGCCAGCAAGGAGGTCGGAGACAAGGCCAAGAACGCCGAGTACATGAAGCGCTACCAGAGCCTCAACCCCGACGATCCGGCGACGGCCTTCAACGAGGCGGCGACGTATCTGAACAAGATGGACGACGAGCACGCCAAACCGCTGCTCGAGAAGTGCCTCAAGGCGGATCCCGACTTCCCGTCGTGTCTCTACGAGTACGGCATGCTCCTGTTGCGCAGCGGTGACATGGCCGGCGCCAAGGAGAAGCTGCAGCACTACCTGAAGGTTGCGCCAGACGGGCCGAATGCGAAGACCGTCCAAGACACACTCAAGTATCTGTAGCGTGGCAATGCCGGGAGCCACCCCGAGAGCAGGCGCGAGCCAGGGTTCGCGCCCGACCGTGGCGTCTCCTTCGTGCCACGCGTGCTGCCGATGCAAACCCTGGTCATAGGAGTCGCCGGCGGCACGGGCTCGGGGAAGACAACTGTTGCCGCCGAGATTGTCCGCAGGGTAGGCGGCGACCACATCATGGTCCTGACTCATGACCGCTACTACCTCGACCTGGCCGGTCTGTCCGAGCACGAGCTCGCCCACCACAACTTCGACCACCCGCTGGCTCTCGACACTCCGCTCATGGTTCAGCACCTGAGCTCCCTGCGGCGGGGCGAGGCGGCGCCGCTGCCGGTGTACGACTTCACCAGGCATGTTCGTTCCAGACAGGTCGAGCGGATGCAGGCACGGCCGGTGATCCTCGTCGAGGGGATCCTGGTCCTCGCCGAACCTGCCCTGAGGAGCCTGATGGATATCAAGCTCTACGTCGATACCGACGCCGACATCCGCTTCATCCGGCGTCTCCGGCGGGACGTTCGGGAGCGCGGGCGATCGGTGGAAAGCGTCGTCCACCAGTATCTCGAGACGGTCCGCCCCATGCACCTGGAGTTCGTGGAGCCGTCCAAGCGTTGGGCCGATGTGATTATTCCAGAGGGCGGGCATAATATTGTTGCGTTGGACCTCGTGATCAGCCGCATCCAGCAGCTCTTGGACCGCCAAGACAGCGCTCGAGATTGACGGCATCGCTTCGCTGAGGAGGATTGGAACGTATCGTGCGGCGGATCATAACCGTGTCATCGGGCAAGGGCGGCGTCGGCAAGACGACCTTCGCCGTGAACTTCGCCCTCACGTTGTCGCGGATCGCTCCCACGATCCTGGTCGACCTCGACACAGGAACATCTTCCGTCCGCAACACGCTCGATGTGAACGTCTCACACGACCTCTACCACTTCTTCCGGCATGACCGGCCCCTCCTCGACTGCTTGAGCACGGTGGACGGACGCCTCGACCGCGACGGGTTGTTCAGCCAGTTCGCCTTCGTCGCCGCACCGAGGCATGCCATAGAGGAGATCACGAACCTCTCCGACGCGGCGCGGTGGAAGCTGATTCACGCCATCAACCAGCTCCCCGCCTCGTTCATCATCCTTGACCTTCGCGCCGGCCTCGACAGCAGCATCCTGGATTTCCTGCCGCTGTCGAACTCGGGCATCCTGGTCTTCACTCCCCACCATCCGGCGGCCACCATTGCCGCCGGAGACATCGTCAAGAGCCTGCTGTTCCGCAAGCTGAGGATCCTTTTTGCAGAGGGTTCCCCGGTCTTCGATGCCGGTGACCCGCGCAGCCACCACCGGCTGGTCAACGAGCTGCTAGACCAGGTCGAGGACGTGTACGAGGAACGTCTCCCGAACCTCGACGCCTTCCTGCACGACCTCTATCAGGCCCTCGGGGAGAACCCATACCTCGAGGCGATCTCGTCGGTGGTCCAGACCTTCGCGGTGCACTTCGTGCTCAATATGTTCAACGGCGTGGAGGAGTCGTACGAGAAGGCGATCCGGCCTTTTGTCGAGTACCTGATGCAGTCCGTCTCGACCCACCTCCAGCTCGTCAACCTCGGCTGGATCGTCGAGGACCAGCGGATCCACCGCGCCAACTGCGAGCGCCGGCCAATCCTGCTGCAGCCTCCGTCTCGACCCGGTGACCGACCGTTGGATCCGGTCCTGGCCGAGCTGGCAAGCCTCGAGACCTCGGTACTTGGGCTGCCGACGCGCAGGCACCCTCCGACCTCCAGGCTCTACCGCGACTCGGTGGCCGACCTCAGCGCCGAGGTGACGCTGGAGCAGCAACTGCAGGTCCTCAACAGCATGTACCGTAGCCGAGGCGCGCTGCACGTCCGCGACAACTTCGCCTACATCGCCCACCGTGCGCTTCACATGGTCCGCGACCTGCCTGCCGATACCTTCGGGCAACCGCGCCTGCTGGCGCCGCTGGAGCTCTTCGACGCACTTATCCCCCACGACCGTCGGCTGTAGGAAACAGGCGCCGCCGCGGGCGCGGGGCTCGGTGTCAGACTGGCACGCTACGAAGTGGATGGGCGCGAAGATGACCGGCGCCGCCGACGCGTGTGGAGCTCCTCTTCCTTGAACATGAACTTGATCGCATGCTTGAATAGCAGCAGGTTCGGCGCGTCGCTGCGGTTGAGCTTGATGCAGGTCTTGTCGTACCACTCGATCCAGCCCGCGAGCTCGGTGCCGTCCATGAGCACCACGACCATCGGCGTCCTAGCCTGCATCTGCTTGAGATAGTAGAAGTTCTCGGCGTTCGTCTGCTCGGCAGGAACCTGCTTGCGACGACCGGTCGTACGGTTCGGGTAGCGCTCCATCATCTGCGTCAATGACGGACGTATCAGCTTGCGATCAGGCATCGTCGGTCTCCTCGAGCCCTCTCCTGCGGCCACTGCGGCTGGGGCGGCTGTGGTTCCCTTTCTCCTAGCTTAGCAAAACTCGAGCCACTCCTCCTCCGCGAGTTGGAGGCGCTCCCTTCGGAGCCGGGTTCCCGTTCTATCGGAGCGGCGGAGGAACCGGTGCTGGAAGGTACGGGTTTCAGCTCTTCCGGTTTCGAGACGGATACTGCTCGACCTCGTGCGACAGACAGCACATGAGTCGACCGCACATCCCCGATATCTTCGCCGGGTTGAGGCTGAGGTTCTGCCGCTTCGCCATTCGCACCGTCACCGAGTGGAAGCGACCCATGAACGTCGAGCAACACAGGCTGCACCCGCACGGCCCAAGGCCGCCGATGATTCTGGCACCGTCGCGAACCCCGATCGCGCGCATCTCGATGCGCCGGCGGAAGCTCTTGGCGAGCTCGCGTACCAGCCTTCTGTAGTCGACCCTTTGCTCCGCCGTGAAGTACACCATGGCCTTCCGACCGCTCAGCGGGACCCGTACTTTCAGCGGCCTCATGTCGAGATCGAGGGTATGAATCCGACGCCTCAGAGCACGCGTCATCTCCTCCTCGATCCCACCGACCGCTTCGTGCTGGCGCCGGTCATCGTCGTCGGCCAGGCGAACGATCTTCCCAGCAAGCTGGCGCGGCGGCCTCAACACGGGCGGAGCGAAGAGGGTGACGCGCCCCAGAAAAGGACCGTCGACGGTTTCAACCACCACCTCATCGCCGTGGCCTACCGTCGTTCCACCATGCCGGCAGGGTAGGGCGGGCAGGTCCGGATCGACCGTGACACGCACCCAGTCCTCCTCCAGCGAAGGGACGGCGCAGCCCGCGAGGCAGCAGGTCATGGCTCAGTCTCCGCTTCACGGCCGGCGACATCCGCGTCCGCCTGTAAGACCTTGTCGCGTCCGCGCTCGCGGTGCCGGCGAAGCGCTTCCGCCAGGTCGCCGCGCTCCAGAGCGAGGACCTCCGCGGCGCAGTAGGCCGCGTTCTTGGCGCCTGCAGAGCCGACAGCAAAGGTGGCTACCGGGACCCCTGCCGGCATCTGAACGGTGGACAGGAGAGCATCGACCCCATCGAGCACTCCTCCCGGGAGCGGTACGCCGAAGACCGGCTTCAGGGTCAGCGCGGCGACCGCGCCCGCCAGGTGGGCGGCCATGCCGGCAGCACAGATGAACACGCTGCACCCCTCGGTCTCCGCCCGCAACACGAGCTCGCGGGTGCGGTCCGGCGTGCGGTGCGCCGAGGTGACGTGGACCCGGACCGAGACACCCAGCTCCTCGAGAAGGGCGACGGCGGGGTCCATGTACTGGCGATCGCTAGCCGATCCCATGAGGACCATGACCTCGAGCGAACTCATCAGGCGCCTCCCAGTCGTGCCAGGCTGTCGGCACCGATGTCGGTTCGGTAGTGCATTCCCTGAAAGCGGATGTGCTGAACCCCACGGTAGGCCGTCTGTACGGCGTCTTCGAGGGTCGGCCCCCGCCCGCAGACCGACAGCACTCTGCCGCCGGCAACCACGAGACTGTCGCCGTCGAGACGTGTGCCGGCGTGGTAGACGTTGACTCGAGGCTCGGCAAGGGCGCCAGCGATACCGGTGATCTCCATGCCGCGCTTCACGGCTCCCGGGTAACCCTCGGCGGCGAGCACCACGCAGGCGACGGCCTCGCGCCGCCAGTTGAGTGCCCGCTGTTCCAGGCTGCCGTCGGCGGCTTGGCGCAGGATCTCGGCGAAGTCATCATCCAGACGCAGCAAGATCGATTGCGTCTCTGGATCGCCGAACCGGCAGTTGAACTCGAGCACCTGTGGGCCCAGGGTGGTGAGCATGAGACCGATGTACAGCACGCCGCGGTAGGGGCGTCCTTCGGCCGCCATGCCGGAGATTGCCGGGCGGACAATGCGTTCGAGGATCTCCTTACCGGTGCCGGACTGGAGCACTGCCGGCGAGTGTGAGCCCATGCCTCCGGTGTTGGGTCCGCGGGCGCCGTCGCTCGCCCGTTTGTAGTCGTGCGACGTTGCCAGAGGTACGAAACGGGTACCGTCGGCGATCACCATGTAGGACAGCTCCTCACCCTCGAGGAACTCCTCCACCAGGACACAATCCCCGGCATCTCCGAAGCGGCGTTCGACAAAGTAGGCGTCCAGGGCAGCTTCGAGCTCGCCCTCGGCCGTCACCACCGTCACCCCCTTGCCAGCCGCCAGGCCATCCGCTTTGAGCACGATCGGCAGACCCATCCGCCGTACGGCGGCCGCCGCCTCGTCGCTCGTGCGGACAATCTCGGCCTTGGCAGTGGGAATCTGGTGCCGCTGGCAAAACTCCTTGGCGAAGACCTTGCTCGCCTCGAGGACAGCCGCGGAGCGACTCGGCCCGAAAAGGCGTAGGCCGCGCTTCGAGAACTCGTCCCAGATGCCGTGGGCAAGCGGCACCTCCGGACCGACCACGGTGAGGTCGACCCGTAGGTCCGAGGCGGCTTCCGCCAACGCCGGCAGGTCATCCGCGGCAATCGGCAGCAGGTCGGCGGCCAGTCCGATCCCTGGGTTCCCCGGTGCAGCGTAGATCTCCCGAACACCCCCCGAGCGCCGGATCGAGTGGACGATGGCATGCTCTCGAGCCCCTGAGCCAATGACGAGAGCGCGCATGGTCAGGAACCCTGAGCCTGCAGCAAGGTCAGCAGTGCGGTTTCAACCACATCCGTGGCGCTGCAGCCGCGGCTGAGGTCGTTCGCCGGCCTTGCCAGACCTTGAAGCAGGGGACCGAGGGCCCGCGCCCCGCCAAGGCGCTCGGTCGCCTTATAGCAGATGTTTCCCGCGTCCAAGTCCGGGAATACGAGGACGTTGGCGCGACCGGCGACCGCGGAACCCGGAGCTTTGCGCTCGCCGATGGCGGGGATCAGGGCGGCATCCAGCTGCAGCTCCCCGTCGGCCGCCAATGACGGCTCCCGGTCGGCGAGGATCGCCGCGGCCTGGCGCACCTTGTCGACGCGGGGATGCTCGGCGCTTCCCTTGGTCGAGAACGAAAGCATCGCCACCCGCGGCTCACCGCCGACTACCAGCCTGAAGGTGTCCGCAGCGGCCAAAGCAATCTCGGCCAGCTGGCCCGGATCGGGATCCGGGAGAACCGCGCAGTCGGAGAAGACCATGACCCCACGGTCTCCCCAGCGGGCGTCCGCGTGAATCATCACGAAGCACGACGATACAGTTTTCAGCCCGGGCTTGGGTCCAATGCAGTGCAGCGCCGAGCGGACCGTGTCGGCTGTCGTCCGCACCGCACCGCCGACCGAGCCCGAGGCCTCGCCGGTCGCGACCAGCAACGAGGCGAAGTACATGGGGTCACTGACCGCGGTATCTGCATCCTCTCGCCCCATACCTTTGTGCCTGCGGCGCTCGAAGAGAGCCTCGGCCAGCCGGTCCCGCCGCGGATCCGACGCCGGATCGGCCACCACGACGCCAACACCGGACAGACGCCGGTGGTCGTCAGTACGCCGTTCGGCCGGGCACAAGATCGTCACCCGACAGATCTCGCGCTCTCGCAGCTGCGCAGCTGCCTCCAGGATGCGTGGGTCATCGCCCTCGGGAAGAACGATGTGTCCCCGAGCCGCACGCGCCCTTTCCTCGACCTCGTCGAGAAACCCCATACCTACCTCCGTGGGACATTGTACAGCACGGCACAAACTCGTCCGGGGGCGGCTAGGACTCCACGGTTGACATTCTATCGAATCTAAAATATAAAGTACATCGTGTTTGTCATTAATAGTACTGACCGCTACCGCCTGCTCCTCCTCATTGAGCTCGCCAGCGTGCGCGGGAGCTGTCTCCAGATAGCGGAGATCTCCCGACGCCGGGACCTTCCCACCGCCTACCTCGCGCAGCTCGTGGCCGAGCTTTCGCGCCGCGGCGTCGTCGTTGCCCGCCGGGGCCCGAACGGCGGGGTGCGTCTCGCCGTCGATCCTTGCGATATCTCGATCAACGACCTGCTGTCGGGTGCCGCTGTCACCGATCCGGCCTCGCCGGCCATCATGCAGCTCCAAGAGCGCCTGTCAATGGCCTGGGAAGAGGCCACTGCGCGGCTGACACTGGACGATCTCTTGCAGTGGGAGAGGTCGGCTGCCCGACAACCGGAGTACGTCATCTAGCCGGAGCACGCCAGCTCCGAGAACCGTGGAGGATCACCCATGCACATCGCTTCCGACGTCACCCGCCTGATCGGCGGCACACCGCTTGTCCGGCTCAACCGCATGGCGGGCGGGCTTCCCGGCACGGTTATCGCCAAGCTCGAGTTCTTCAATCCGGCCCACTCCGTCAAGGACCGCATCGGTGTCGCCATGGTGGAGGCGCTCGAGCGCACCGGCCAGCTCCGGCCCGGTGTATCGACCATCATCGAGCCGACCTCCGGCAACACCGGCATCGCCCTCGCAATGGTCGCTGCGGCTCGCGGCTACCGTTGCATTCTGACGATGCCGGAGTCGATGTCCGTCGAGCGTCGGCAAGTCCTTCGTTTGCTCGGCGCACAGATCGAGCTGACTCCCGCCGCCGAGGGCATGAAAGGCGCACAGGCCCGCGCCGAGCAGCTCGTCTCCGAGATCGCGGGCGCCGTCATGCCGCAGCAGTTCACCAATCCGGCCAACCCCTCCATCCATGAGCACACCACGGCGGAAGAGCTATGGCGTGACACCGACGGCGCCATGGACGCTTTCGTGGCGGGGGTCGGGACCGGCGGCACGATCACTGGCGTCGGCCGAGTCTTCAAGCGGCGGCGGCCCCAGACCCGGATCATTGCGGTCGAGCCGCAGGCATCGCCGGTGATCTCCGGAGGCCAGCCCGGCTCGCACAAGATCCAGGGCATCGGCGCCGGGTTCATTCCTGACAACCTCGACACCTCGCTGCTCGACGAGGTGGTCGTGGTGGCCAACGAGGACGCCTTCGAGACCGCCCGCCGCCTTGCCCGTGAAGAGGGAATCCTGGCCGGGATTTCTACCGGCGCCAACTGTTGGGCGGCCCTCCAGGTGGCTGCTCGTCCCGAGATGGCGGAGAAGCTGATTGTCTTCGTCGCCCCGTCGACATCCGAGCGCTACATCTCCACCGAGCTGTTCGCCGGCCTCGATCGGTAACACGCCGGAACCCGGGTCGCTCAGCTGGGAAGGCGGACCCTGAGCGGGCAGGGATCGATCCATGCTTCCACCGGCAGTGTGCCGGCGGGATCGCCGTCCACCTGGTACGGCACATCGGTTGCCCCTGCGGACGACTCAACGCGGATCCGGCTGACACAACGGCGCACGACGTCGGGTCGGTCGAGATGACGACCGCTCGGAATCGAAAAGAAGAACGGCACCGCAGATGCCCGGCCGACGCCGCGCTGAACGACAACCTCCAGATCGGGCGCGAACGGATCAGCCCCCGGCGTCGCACGATACGGACCGCCGTAGAAGCGCGAGTTGCCTGCGATGATCCAGCCACCCGTCTCGCTCCACTCCTCGGCCGTCACCCGCAGGCTCGGCAGGCCGCCGCGCACGAACTCGACGAGCGCCTGCACGGTAACGCCCACCTTGCCGCCGCGGCGCTTCATCCATGCCGGGAGCCGCTGCAGGATCACCGAATCGGGCCCGACCGACAGCATGAGAAGGAACATGTCGCCGTGGTCGGTGCGGCCGACGCGGGCCTCGCGGTCGTGCCCGGCGATCAGGACCGACAGGGCGCGGTCCGCCTGGCGTGGGATGTCGAACTCGTACGCCAACACCGAGGACGTCCCGCCCGGAAGGAGACCGATCGATGTGTCACTCCCGTGGAGTCCGCGCGCAACCTCGTTGTAGGTACCATCCCCTCCGAAAGCGAAGACTACCGGCGCGCCGCGGTCGGCCGCACGGCGCGCCAGCTCGGTCGCGTGTCCGGGCGCCTCGGTCGGCCACCAGTCAATGGCGAGACCAAGCTGGCGCGCCGTGCGCTCGAGCACATCGCGTTGTCTCATCAGGCGTCCTCTGCCGGCCACCGGGTTGAAGATCACCTGCACCTCGTTCATGAGGGATCCTCGAACAACGAGCCCTCCGCGCCGCCACCGTCCAGGCCCAGATGTTGGTAGGCACGGGGAGTGGCGAGCCGCCCGCGCGGTGTTCTCTGCAGGAAGCCGATCTGCAGCAGGTAGGGCTCGTGGATGTCCTCGAGAGTTCCCCGGTCTTCGCCGAGAGACGCCGCCAGGGCCTTGAGTCCGACCGGTCCACCCTGGTAGATCTCGATGATGGTCGCCAGCAGCCGTCGGTCCAGATGGTCCAGTCCGTAGGCATCGACCTCCATCTGGGCCAAGCCCCACCGGGTCGCCTCCAGGTTGACGCTTGTGGCCTGCAGGTGATGTGCGAAGTCACGCACTCGCCGCAGTAAGCGGTTGGCGATGCGCGGGGTGCCGCGCGAGCGCCGTGCGATCTCCTCCGCCGCATCCTCGTCGAGGGCGATCCCGAGAATGCGGGCCGAGCGCTTGACGATGGTGGTCAGGTCGACAGGCTGGTAGAAGCTCAGGCGGTGGACAATCCCGAACCGGTCGCGCAGCGGCGGTGTAAGGAGGCCCATTCTGGTCGTTGCCGCGATCAGCGTGAAGCGCGGCAATGACAGGCGTACGCTGCGGGCGGCCGGACCCTGTCCGATGATGAGGTCGAGCTCGAAGTCCTCCATCGCCGGGTAGAGGATCTCCTCGACAGCTGGACCCAGGCGATGGATCTCGTCGATGAACATGACGTCGCCCGCCTCAACGTTCGTCAGCAGGGCGGCGAGGTCGCCGGCTCGCTCTAAGACGGGGCCGGAGGTCGTGTGGAGATTGGCCCGCATCTCGGTGGCGACGATCTGCGCCAGCGTCGTCTTGCCGAGGCCCGGTGGGCCGACGAAGAGTACGTGGTCGAGGGCCTCGCCTCGGTCGAGAGCTGCCTGTACGAACACGGCCAGGTTCGAGGTGAGGCGAGGCTGACCGACGAACTCCGCCAGCCGCCGTGGCCGCAGCGACTCCTCGAACGGTTCCTCGTCCGGCTGGGCGTCCGGCGCCAGGACATCTCCCATCACCGCGCCCCGGTCAAGCAGCGGAGGGCCTCGCGCAACAGCTCGCCGAGGTCCAGCTCGCCATCCACCGCTCCGACCTTCTCCACGGCGCGGCGCGCCTCCCTCTCCTTGTAGCCGAGGTTCACCAGTGCCGACACCGCATCCGAGAGGGCATCCGGCAGCCCGACCGATCCCTGCTGCAGCCGGCCCCGCAGCTCCAACACGATGCGTTCCGCGGTCTTCCTGCCGACGCCCGGGACCCGTTGTAGCTGAGGAACGTCGCCACGCTCGACTGCATCGGCCAGGTCACCCGGGGTGAGGCCCGACAGCACGGCGAGCGCGGTCCGTGGCCCGACGCCGGCAACGGAGATCAGCCGCTCAAACGCTTCCAGCTCGTCTCGCTGCAGGAACCCGAACAGCGTGATGGCGTCCGACCGCACCAAGGTGTGGGTCCACAGCATCGCCCGCTCCGAGCGGTTCAGCTGCTCGAAGGCACGGAGGGTGGTTTGCACCAGGTAGCCGACACCACCCGTCTCGACGATCACTTCACCAGGCTGGAGCTGGTGGAGCCGACCCTCGAGAAGACCGATCATCCCCCTTGCCCACCCTGCCCCTTGGGAGCGAACCTGTTCATGAGCTCGCTGTTGATGGACACGACCGTCTCCCGACGCCGCTCTGAGAGTATCGAGGTGAGCAGGTCGTTGACTCGCGTCCCTATCAGCTGCTTGCGGGTTGCCTTCCTCGCTGCGGCCATCTCATCGTCGGTGAGGCGCGTCACCTTGAGCACCTTGGCGATCACGACGTTTTGCTCGCCGACAACCTCGGGAGGCAGGACCGCGCCGTCATTGCTCGCGAAGACGGCCGTGTCGAGCGTCGGCGCCGCACCGAGACCGGGCAGGGGTGCTCCGTGGCGGTGACCATGAACCGGTACGAGGGTGCCGCCAACCTCCTTGGCGACACTCTCTGCATTGCCGCCCTTGGCCCAGCTGGCTGCCGCTGCCTCCGCTGCAGCGCGGGCAAGGTTGACAGCCTGCAGCCGCACAACCTTGGCAGCCACCTTGTCCTTGACCGCGTCCAGCGGTGGGACGCCGGCCGCCTTGATGTCCTTGAGCTGCCAGATCACCCATCCACGCGAGGTCGGGATCGGATCTCCGAGGTCGCCGACCTTGGCGGCGAACACGGCCTTGTTCAGCTCGGCGTTCTCTCCGATACCGGGAATGACCTCGCCCTTGGCAAAAGGTGGGGTGACGTTGAGGCTGACCGCCTCACCCTCGTCAGCGATCTTCTGCCAGGCTGCATCGTCCTTCGGCGGCGCGCTTCGCAGGCGCTGCTCGAGGGCGTGTGCCCGCTTCTCGGCCTCGGCTGCGGCCCGGGTTTCGAGAAGCTTGAACCGCACCTCGTCCTTGACCTCGTCGAGCGGCTTCTGATGCGCGGCCTTGAACCCTTCGACCTTGACGATGTGGTAGCCGAACTGGCTCTCGATTGGACCCACGATCTGTCCCGGCTTGGCGCCGAAGACGGCGTCCTCGAAGACCTTCACCATCTGGCCCCGACCGAACCACCCGAGCTCACCGCCTTTGTCCTTGGAGCCGGGATCCTCTGAGTGCTTGCGGGCGAGCGTGGCGAAGTCGGTGCCGGAGCGGGCCATCTTTGCGATTGCTTCGGCCTTGACCTTGGCCCTGGCGCGCTCCTCGGCCGAAGCGCCCGGATCGACACGGATCAGGATATGGCTCGCCTTAGCCTGCTCGCCCTCGCGGAACTCATCCTGATGCTGCTGGTAGTACTTCGCGACCTCGCTTTCGTCGACCGGCAGCAGGCGTCGCAGCGCATTGCTGTCAACCAGGAGATAGCGGAGAACTCGCTGCTCGGGGTGGTGGAAGTCCTGCTTGTGCTGGTTGTAGTACTGCTGGACCGCCTCGTTGCTGGCGCTGGCCTTGCTCAGGAAGGGATCGACGGAAAAGCGGATCATGTCGAAGTCGGCCGTCTCCCGCTGTTGCCGGATCTCGCGATCGACCTCACCGTTGCTGACGACAACCCCCGCTTCGAGGGTTCTGCGCAGCTTATCGATCAAGAGATCGCCCCGCATCTGCTGCTCGAACTCATCGGGGGTAGTCTGGTTGGCGCGGAGAATCCGCTCGTAGAGCTCCCGGCCTACAAACGCTCCCCCCTGCCGCTGGAAGGATGGCACGGACATGATCTGCTCCTGGAGCTCCCTGTCCGATACTCGCAGACCGGCGCGTCTGGCCACGTCGATGAGCAGCTGGCGCTGGACGATCTGCTGCGCCGTCTGCTGGGCCAGATTGATCTGGTTCCGGACCTTCTCCCACTGTTCGCCGTACAGGCTCTGGTAACGACGCTCAGCGTCGCGGAGCTCGTGGAGGAACTCCTGCTCGCTGACAGCGTAGTCACCAACCTGGACAGCAACGCCCTCGCGAACGCCGCCGCTGCGGCCAGTGCCCCAATCGACAAAGACGAGGAGCACGAACACGATGACGACGAACCAGAGGACCCACTTTAGATGCTTCAGATTGTCCCGCAACCACTTGAGCGCCATCGCTCCCCTCCAACAACATCAGCGTTCGGACAGCGAAGTGTATCGGAGCCTCCCGGCCCGCGCAACCTACCGAGCCGCTGTCCCGCCCTGTCGCGTTTTGACAACGTCATGGGATTGAAGCTCTTGCGCTTGCTCGCCCGCCAGATGGCATGCTACCTTGACGGTTGGAGGTCCGGCGTTGGCACGACGTGGATTCGAGATCGATTGGGTGGTCGTTCGGGTCAACACGCTGCGGCGTGTTCTTGCCCTCGCCGCCACCGGTCTGGTCGCCGCAGCACTGTTGGCGTTCGGTTACAGTCGGCTTCACCTTCCTCCGGAGGCACAGGCACGACGCGCAATCGAACACGCGCAACAGATGCGCGACGCCATCGCGTCCAAGCCCATCCCACGAATGTGGCAGGCCGAGTTCAGACAGGCCTCGCAGCAGCTTGACGAATCCCGCGCCGCCTACAGCAAGGAGCAGTGGCCGCAGGCGTTGAGTCTTGCCGAGAAGTCGGACCGGCGACTGGAGGCGATTCGCGGTGCCGGTGAGGGAGCCGCCGTCGGCGCCGGGCAGATCCTCAGCTACCACGGAAGTGTGTCAGTACAGCGTGCCGGGAAGGTCGAATGGATCAACGCCCAGGTCAGGATGCCGGTGTTCAACGGAGACTTCGTACGGACCGGGGATGATGGCACCGCCGAGATTCTGTTTGCCGATGGCACGCTGTACAGGATTTCGCCCGACTCCCTGCTCGAGATCCACAACCAGCCGGCACGCGCCGCCCCGGGACGGGTCAAGATGGTCGTCGGACACATCAACGTCTACACTTCGACGCAACCATCAACGATCTCGACCGACACCCTCGAGGCCCGGGTAGCGCGCGACAGCCGGGTCGCCGTGGACGTGAAGAAGGAGCACACCGCCATCGTCGCCGCCTACGCGGGAGGAGCGGATGTTCGCGGCAGCGGCGGCCACAAGGTCCAGCTGCGCTCTCGCGAGCGAGTCGCCGTCTCCGCAGAGGGCGCCCTCGCTGACAAGGGACGGATTCCGGATCCGCCCCGGCCGCTCGAGCCCGCCGACAACGCCACTTTCGACATGGCCACCACGGCGAAGATCTCGCTCACCTGGCAGCTCCCCGCCGGAGCCGTCACCTCTCACCTGCAGGTCAGTCGCTCGCCGCGTTTCCTGGGCAGCACCATGGAGATCGATGCACCCGAGCTCCCTCACAGCCTGGCGAAGCTGAAGATCGTCTCACCCGGAACCTACTTCTGGCGCGTTGCCGTGACCGACGCCACTGGGACCCGATCGGAGTGGAGCGCGGTGCGCCGCTTCCGGATCATGTCTCCCCACCAGCGCCTGCCGCTCGAGGATCACACGCCGCCGGAGCTGGAGGTTCAACCCGCACGACAGATGGGACAGCTCTTCATCGTCGAGGGTCGGACCGAGGTCGGTGCTACCGTCACGATCAACGATGAGGACGTGAACGTCGACGCCGACGGACACTTCCGGAAAGCCGTCGAAGTTCCCCACGACGGCTGGAACGACCTGATCGTCGCCGCCGTCGATCCGGCCGGCAACCGCACCGAACGGCGCCAACGCGTCTACGTGGAGGTCTATTGATGCGTGTCTCCAGCTTGCTGGGGTTCTTCTCTTCAGATCTGGCCATCGATCTCGGCACCGCAACTACCCTGGTGTACGTCCGCGGCCGAGGGATCGTGGTCGTCGAGCCATCAATCGTGGCGGTCAACCGCGTCACGAATCGGGTCGAGGCCGTCGGCAGCAAGGCCAAGGAGATGTTGGGCAAGACCCCGAGCAATATCCAGGCGATCCGTCCGATGAAGGACGGTGTCATCGCCGACTTCGAGGTCACCGAGAGGATGCTCGACTACTTCATCAGGAAGGCGCACGGCCGCTCATTCTTCGTTCGGCCCCGGATCGTCATCTCCGTCCCGTCAGAGATCACGCAGGTCGAAAAGCGCGCGGTCAAGGACACGGCGCTCAAAGCCGGGGCCAGCGAGGTGTATCTGATCGAGCAGGCGATGGCGGCGGCCATCGGAGCCGGCCTGCCGATCACGGAGCCGTCGGGGAACATGATCGTCGACATCGGTGGAGGCACCAGCGATGTTGCTGTGATCTCTCTCGCCGGGGTGGTCTACTCCCGCTCGGTCCGTGTCGCCGGCAATAGCATGGATGAGGCGATCATCCAGTACATCAAAAAGAAGTACAACCTGCTCGTGGGCGAACGCTCCGCCGAGCAGATCAAGATGGAGATCGGCTCCGCATATCCGTTGGACGAGCCCCTGACAATGGAGATCAAGGGCCGCGATCTCGTCGAGGGTGTTCCGAAGACCCTCACCATCACCGACGAGGAAATCCGCGAGGCTCTCGCGGAGATCATAGTGACCATCGTCGACGCCGTCCGCAACGCTCTCGAGCGAACGCCGCCCGAGCTTTCCGCTGACATCATGGACAAGGGCATCATTCTGGCCGGCGGCGGCTCTCTTCTCAAGAACCTTGACAAGCGCCTGCGCGAGGAGACCGGTCTGCCGGTGGCTTATACCGAGGACCCCGGCTCTGCGGTCGTTCGGGGAACGGGCATGATGCTCACCGACATCGATCTCCTGCGCAAGATCGCCATCTCTTAGGGACCGGTGCTCTACAACCGACGACGCATTGTTCAAACGGCTCTGATCTGGCTCCTCCTCGAGCTCATCGCCGCGGCCCAGGTTCAGCGCGGGCGGGAGCCGCTGGTTTTCGCATGGGCCCACGCACTGGCGCGGCCCTTCGCCGCCGCCGCCCGTACCGCGTATCGGTGCGCCTCGGATCTTTCGTGGGGAGTCCGGGACACTTCCCGGCTAGTCGGCGAGAACGCTCAGCTGCAGCAGAGGCTCGAGGAAGCAACGATCCGACAGCGGTTGCTCGAGCGGGATGTCGCCTCCCTGAGAGGCGCACTGAAGATCGCCAGCAACATTCCCAGCCTCGCCCAGGGCGGCGTCATCGTGCCGTGTACGTACCGCGACCTCGGCTCGGGTTTGATGGAGATATCAGCCGGCACTCGTCACGGTTTGGGCCGCGACATGCCGGTGCTCGCGGCCGGCGGCCTGGTCGGCAGGATCGTGAGCGTGAGTCAGTCCGTGTCGTGGGTCGAGCTCGTGATCCGGCCCGGCAGCGCCATCGCCGTGCGCACCGCACCCGGGGAGCTTCCCGGCCTGCTCGTTGGCACCGGAAGCGGCGAGCTGCAGCTGGAGTACGTGCCCAGCCGTGCTCATGTCCTCCTCGACACCGAGCTCGTCAGCAGCGGCGCGGATGGAGTCTACCCGCCGGGCATTCCGGTGGCGCGAGTCACCTCGGTGCGCGAGTCCGCCGGTCCGTTTCTCGAGGTTCGGGCGCGGGCCGTTGTGGCCCTCGACGCGCTCGACGTCGCCATGGTCATCACATCATGGCAGTCCCGGGCTGGAACGGAAAAACACTGATGAAGTGGGGGCTGCTCCTCATCGGGTCCTTCATCGCTCAGCGGTTGCTCGGCTTGCCCGGGCTCCCCGCTTGGGGTACCGGCCTGCTCGTTCCGGCCGTGTGGCTAGTCGCCGTCGCCACGCGTACGGAGCGTCCCAACCCTTTGCTGGTCGGTCTCGTCGTCGGGGCGGCATGGGACGTGGTTATGGAGCCGCTTCTGGGTCCCGGGGCCATCGCGTGGAGCGCAGCCGCCCTGGCGGCCGCGTGGACCGCATCGTGGGTTGCCGACCGGTCCCCTCGCATGTGGGCCGCCCTTGGGGCACTCACCGCCATCATCGTTCACCTCGTTCACGAGCTGGCCTTACTGCCGCTCGGCGTCGCGACTCCCTTGCGCTGGTGGACGGTCGCGATGAGCGCGCTGCTGACCGCCGCCTGGTGCGGTCTGGTCGGGTGGCTGCTGACCCTCGACCTAGCGGCTCGCTGGGCGTTCTATCGTCACCGTCGGCTGCGCTGACATGCAAATCTACGAGGATGTCTCCCCGCTCCGGCACCGCGCGTCGTGGCTGGTGATAGCGCTGGTCCTCCTGCTCGGAGCGATCCACCTCCGGGTAGCCGATCTCGAGGTTCTTCGCGGCGCGTTCTGGCGCTCCATGGCCGAGAACAATCGGCTCCGCAGCCTGCCGATTGCTGCGCGTCGGGGTCGTATCTATGACCGCAACGGTCTCGTCCTGGCTACCAATAGGCCCTCATTCGATCTCTTCCTGTTCCCCGATGAGGCGCGTCACCTCGACGCCACCGCCCTCTTTCTGGCCCGCTCCGGTATTGCCAGCGCGCGCGACCTGTCGATGCGGTTGCGCCAGAAAGCCCGCAGCTCGCTCGCACCGGTTCTGGTCGCAGAGAACCTGACCTGGGACCAGGTGGCACGCGTCAGGACCCACCAGAGCGACCACCCCGAGCTGGCGGTTGTGAGCGGGTTCCGCCGTCACTACCCCAATGCCGACCTGGCCGCCCATGTCGTCGGCCACCTGCGGCTCCTGAGCGAGCATGAGCTTTCCTCCCGGCCCGACGCCAACCCCGACACGCTAGTCGGAGCAACCGGAGCCGAGGCCATGATGGAGGACTTCGTCGGCGGACGAGGGGGAAGCAGGCAGGTTGTCGTATCCGCGATTGGGCAGCGCCTTGGAGTGGTAGCTGAGTCGCCCCCCCGAGATGGACATGACATCACTCTGACCGTGGATCTGCGGCTGCAGCAGGTCGCGGCGACGGCGCTCGTCGGCCACAGTGGCGCCGTGGTCGCGCTCGACCCTTTCACCGGCGCGGTTCGTGTCCTTTACTCGGCACCTTCCTTCGACTCCAACCTGTTCACCGCGAGGCTTACCCCGCAAGGCTGGGCGCAGATCCGGGACGACCCCGAACACCCTCTCCAGGATCGGTGTATCCAGGGCGTCTACCCGCCGGCATCCACGATCAAGCCCTTCCTCGCCATGGCCGCCCTCGAGGACGGCCTCATCAGACCCGGCGCGTCGATCTACTGCTCCGGCTCGGTTGTCCTCTTCGGCCATGTCTTCCACTGCTGGAGGCGCTCTGGCCACGGCCGTGTCGACATGCCACGGTCCCTGGAGGTCTCGTGTGACTCCTACTACTACCTGCTCGGGCAGCGCCTCGGCATCGACGAAATCGCACGCTGGCTGCAGCGCTTCGGGTTCGGTGCCCAGACGGGGATCGGGTTCGCAGCCGAACGGCCCGGTCTCGTTGGTACCCCCGAGTGGGCGGGGCGCGTTCGCCACCGCCCCTGGTACCCAGGGACCACGGTCTCGGTCTCGATTGGCCAGGGTCCTCTCGTGGTGACTCCCTTGCAGCTGGCGGTCGCCTATGCGGCGCTCGCCAACGGTGGCCACCTGGTCCGGCCGCACCTGGTCGAAAGGGCGCGGCCGAGCCAGCTCGACGACCTCGGCCTCGATGAAGCGAACCTCGCCACCGTTCGTAAGGGGCTGTGGGAGGTCGTACACGGCAGCAACGGAACTGCACGCTCGTTGGCCGCGCTGCCGATCTCCGGCAAGACCGGCACGGCGCAGGTCGTCCGACTGCGTGACGACACGGAATCAGACGAGCTCGAGGAGAGGTTCCGCCACCACGCCCTGTTCGTTGGCTGGGCCCCGGCACACTCTCCGAAGCTTGTCGTCGCCGCCGTGGTGGAGCACGGCGGTGGCGGATCCGCGACCGCGGCGCCCGTCGTTGCCGCAGTGCTCAAGGCTGCACTCTCCGAAAGCGGTGAAACGACGGTCAGCCGGCGGCCGGCTGCGGACTCACCGGGGTAGACTGATGGCCATGGAGCACCGCATCGACCCCTGGCTGCTGCTCGCCGTCCTCGCCATACTGGGTGCGTCGCTCTCGGTTCTCGGTGCGGTCGATCCGATCGTCGGTCACAGGCTTCTCCTGAGACAGACGACCTGGGGGGTCATCGGGCTCGCCGCCCTGTGGCTGGTTGGCCAGGTCCGTGCCTCGGTGTTGCAGCGAGTGGCGCCCATGGCCTACGTCCTGTCGTTGCTTCTCCTGGCCGCCGTTCTACTCGTCGGCGAGACCCGTAGCGGAACCCGCGGTTGGTTCTCGTTCGGCCCGGCGTCGTTTCAGCCGAGCGAGGTGGCTCGTCTCGGCACTGCGCTGATGATCGCCGCGTGGTTCGCCCGCAGTGGGCGCAATCGGCTGCAGCTGCTCGACCTGCCGCTGCTGGCAGCGATCGTCGGAGCGCCTGTCGTCCTGATCCTGCTGGAGCCCGATCTCGGTGTGGCGTTGACGTACCTGCCCCTGATCGTGGCAGCACTGTGGATCGGAGGTCTCCGACCTCGGGTGTGGGTCGTCATCGGTCTGGTGGCGATTATCGGCGCAGGGGCGACCTGGATGTGGGGGCTGAAGCCCTACCAGAAGGACCGCATCCTCACCCTCGTCCAGCCGGACCGCGACCCGTACGGTGCCGGCTACCAGGTGCGGCAGTCAAAGATCGCGGTCGGCTCCGGACGCCTGGTGGGACAGGGGCTCGGGCGCGGCAGCCAGTCGGCTCTCCGCTTCCTGCCCGCGCAGCACACCGACTTCATCTTCGCCGCCTGGGCTGAGGGGACAGGGTTTGTCGGGACCACCGCGCTGCTGCTCGCCTACGCTCTCCTCTTGTGGCGAGTCGGTGTCACAGCCGCCGAGGCCGGTGAGCGTTTTGGCATCGTGCTGGCGACCCTGATCGCCGCCTGGCTGGGTTTCCAAACCGTCGTCAACCTCGGGATGGTTGTCGGCTGGCTGCCGACGACCGGCATCACCCTGCCGCTGATGAGCTACGGCGGCTCCTCTCTACTGACCACCTGCATCGCGCTCGGCATGGTGATCTCCATCTGGCGCCACCGGCTGGTGAACGCGTGATTGAGGCCTCGATGTATCTGTCGGTCAACCCGTTCGAGACTCGGGTTGCACTGCGCGAAAACGGACGCCTGGTGACCTACCGGGCCGAGCGACACCGGGCCTCGTCGCTGGTCGGCAATCTCTACAAGGGCACGGTCACTCGAGTGCTCCCCGGGATGCAGGCCGCCTTCGTCGACGTTGGCGTCGGTCGCGACGCCTTCCTGTATGTTCGCGAGGCCGGTGCCGTGGTCGACGACTACGCCGATCTCTTCCTGGAGGGGGAGGGGGAGGCGCTCGGCCTACCAGCCGACGAGGTGGCAATCGACGACCTGCTGCGCGAGGGCCAAGAGGTGCTGGTGCAGGTTGTCCGCGACCGCCTCGGCACGAAAGGTCCGCGGCTCACCAGCTACATCAGCCTTCCCGGACGTTTCCTGGTCTACCTGCCAACGGTTCCGCAGAGCGGAGTGTCGCGGCGAATCACAGATCCCGACGAGCGAGCGCGCCTGCGACAGATCATCGAGGGCTTTGACGATCCCGGAGGTTGGATCGTTCGTACCGCAGGGGAAGGACAGGGAACCAGTGAGCTGGAAGTTGACCGTCGGGTGCTGCGGAAGCTGTGGGACAGGGTTCAGCGTGTCGCGGAAGGGAGCCACTCCCCGGTCCTAGTCCACAATGAGCTCAGCCCCGCCCTGCGCTCGGTTCGCGACATGCTGACCGAGGCCGTTCGCGAATGCTGGGTAGACGACGTGGATGCCTTCCGCGAGGTCGCCGAGTTCCTCGATCAGCGCGACCCGCCGCTGGTGCAACGCGTGAAGCTGTTCCAGCGGCCCGGCGACCTGATGGCGGCGTTCACCATCGATCGCGAGCTTGAGAAGGCGCTGCGTCCCAAGGTCTGGCTGAAGTCCGGCGGCTACCTGGTCGTCAACCAGACCGAGGCACTGGTAGCGATCGACGTCAACACCGGCAAGTACGTCGGCAGTACGTCCCTCGAAGACACGGTTTACCGCATCAACCTCGAAGCAGTGCGAGAGATCGTACGCCAGCTGCGGCTGCGCGACCTCGGCGGCATCGTCGTCATCGACTTTATCGACATGGAGGACGGCACCCACCGGCTCGAGGTATACGAGACCCTGGCGGCCGAGCTCAAGACCGACCCTGCACGAAGCCAGCTGCTGCCGATGAGCGACATCGGCCTGGTACAGCTGACACGCAAGAAGAGCCGGCCCAGCCTCGACGTCATGCTCAGCCAGGAATGCCCATACTGCCATGGCTCCGGTCGGATCAAGTCGCTGGCGACCCTGTGTCTCGAGATCCGTCGGGAGCTCCTGAGCACCGCAGAGCGAGATCAGGCGGCCCAGCTTTCTCTGGTCGTGCACCCCGAGATCTCGCACTACATGCAGGGGCCGTTTCGCGAGATTCTGCGCGAGATGGAGGAAGTCCACCGCTTCGAGGTCGTACTGAGGGAGAACCCCACCTTCCACCTCGAGCAGTACGAGATCTTGTCTTAGTCCGGAGCTCCGGCCTCTGGGCGACTGCCCGGAATCGCTTGGGCCGCCTCCTCCAATCGTGAGGCCAGTACTCCCAGCGCCAAGGGCCGTGGGAGCCCGGCATTCTCTGTGGCTCCGGCGCCCGGACGTCTGCTCTGCAGACGCCCGTCATCGCCTGCCTCGGAGCGGGCGAAGATCTCCATCGGTTCCTCGCTCTCACGGCCCGCTCCGGTCAGGCAACGAGGCGCCTCCATCGTGGCTGAGGCCACACGGGCAAACGCCCTCCCCGCGAATTGCCACCTATGACATTTCGCCCGAGCGCAGTGAGCTTGTGAAGGTCGTACAGCGACAATGTCATAGATGGCACGTTCCGCCGATCGTGCCATTCTCCGGAACGCGCTCCGGATTGGTATTCCGTTGGCCTGTGTTCCAGCGAACGCTTCCATCTTTCGAATCTCCCTAACCCGGAGCATTCGTGCGCGATCGTAGCGAGACCGGCGAGACGTCTGTCAGCGCTGGGTTCTGAGTGTCGAGCTGCCGCAGGCATACTCCCTGTATGTTGAGGACAGCGAGGCGCGAAGAGCACAGCGATGGCTGGCGTATCGTCGGTCGCAGTAGATCGCGAAGGAATGGTCCGGGTTATAGGGGTTCGTGGAGGGTCCGGCGCTGGCGCGGTTCGCGTCCGGCGCCCGAGATGACCCGCTCTATGTCCGCCTGTGTCATCCGGTGCTGTGCCCCCGCCGCGGCGACGACGTTCTCCTCGAGCATGATGGAGCCGAGATCGTCGGCGCCGAAGAACAGAGACACCTGGCCGATCTTCGGCCCCTGGGTCACCCATGACCCTTGGACATGCTCGATGTTGTCGAGAGCCAGGCGGGAGATGGCAAGCGTCCGCAGGTATTCGTAGCCGCCCGCGGTCGCAACCTCTCCTTCGAGGTCACTGTTCTCCTCCTGGAAGGTCCACGGAATGAAGGCGGTGAAGCCACCGGTCTCGTCCTGCAGCTCGCGCGTGGCCATGAGGTGCTCGACCCTGGCGGAGTACGGCTCGCCGACTCCAAACATCATCGTGGCGGTGGTCCGCAGGCCGAGGTGGTGGGTCTCTCGGTGCACGTTCAGCCACTGCTGAGTGGACGCCTTGGCGCGTGACCAGATACGCCGCCGAGTCTCGTCCTCCAAAATCTCTGCGCCGCCGCCGGGAATCGAGTCCAGCCCGGCCTCCATCAGGCGGCGGATCACCTCTCGTACCGGCATTCTCTCGAGCTTGGCCACGTACCACACCTCAGGAGCGGAGAACGCATGGAGGTGAATCTGCGGGAATGTGCGCTTCAGGCGACGCAGAAGGTCCTCGTAGTAGGAGAGGCGCAACGCCGGGTGCACGCCGCCCTGGAGGAGAATCCCGGTTCCGCCTGCGGCCACCGTCTCCGCCACCTTCTCCGCAATCTCCTCGAACGGGAGCACGTAGGCGTCGCCGTCCTTGGGGGTCCGGTAGAAGGCGCAAAACCGGCACCGGTAGACGCAAACGTTGGTGTAGTTGATGTTTCGATCGATGATGTAGGTGGCCTCGGTGGGGTCGGTGCACCGCTCGCGAACCTGGTTGGCTGCCTGACCCAGGTCGAGCAGGGGTGCCTCCTCGAAAAGGGCCAGCACCTCGGCCCGCTCCAGCCGCTTCCCGGCCACGGCTTTCTGCAGGATCTCCTGAACGTCCACTCGCGACCTTCCCCTCCGGCTGCAACCAGTTCCTATCCGAGCGTCTTCCGTTTTCCAGGAATCCGCGACGAAAATTTCTACCCCTGAGACATCGCCTGCAGGAACTCGGCGTTGGTCGTAACCTGAGAGAGCTTCTCGAGCAGCAGCTCCATCGCCTCGACCGTCGACAGCGATGACAGGACCTTGCGCAGCACCCAGATCCGCCGCAGCTCCCACTCCTCGATCAGGAGCTCCTCCTTGCGGGTGCCCGAGCGGTGGATGTCGATGGACGGAAAGACGCGCTTTTCCACCAGCTTGCGGTCGAGGTGGACCTCCATATTGCCGGTGCCTTTGAACTCCTCGAAGATGACGTCGTCCATCCTTGAGCCGGTGTCGATGAGGGCGGTGCCGATGATCGTCATGCTGCCGCCCTCCTCGATGTTGCGCGCTGCGCCGAAGAACCGCTTCGGCTTCTGTAGGGCGTTGGAGTCGACGCCGCCTGACAGGACCTTGCCCGACGGCGGGACTACCGTGTTGTAGGCGCGCGCGAGGCGAGTGATGGAGTCGAGCAGAATCACGACGTCGCGCTTGTGCTCGACGAGACGCTTCGCCTTCTCGATGACCATCTCTGCTACCTGCACGTGGCGTGTCGCAGGCTCGTCGAAAGTCGAGGAGATCACCTCGCCCTTCACCGAACGCTGCATGTCGGTGACCTCCTCCGGGCGTTCGTCTATGAGGAGCACGATCAGGGTCACCTCCGGGTGATTACTCGTGACGGCGTTCGCTATCGCCTGCAGCATCATTGTCTTGCCGGTACGCGGCGGTGCCACGAGGAGGCCGCGTTGGCCCTTGCCGAGCGGCGTCAGGAGGTTCATGACGCGACAGGTCATGTTCTCCTCGACCTCGAGGTTGATGCGCTCCTCCGGGTACAGTGGCGTCAAGTTGTCGAAGTGGACCTTCTCCATGGCCACCTCGGGCGGCTCAAAGTTGACCGCCTCGACCTTGATGAGCGCGAAGTAGCGCTCTCCCTCCTTGGGAGGTCGGATCTGGCCGGAGACGGTGTCTCCGGTGCGCAGGTTGAAGCGCCGGATCTGCGAAGGAGACACATAGATATCATCCGGACCCGGAAGGTAGTTGTACTCCGGCGCCCGGAGGAATCCGAACCCCTCGGGCAGCACCTCGAGAACGCCCTCACCGAAGATCAGGCCCTCACGTTCGGTTTGCCGCTGCAGGATCCTGAAGATCAGATCCTGACGTCGCAGGCCGGCCGGATTCTCCACACCCAGGGTGCGCGCGATCCCTGACAGCTCACTGATGTTCATCTCCTTGAGCTGTTTCAGGTTCAGGCGCTCACCCGGGGCAGCGTCCGAAACCTGTGTTTCATACTCCTCGATCTCGTCCTCCAGATCGAGCGGGATCACCACCGGTTCCGGACTGTCAGCCTCTTTCTTCTTGCGTGCCATCTCATTCTCCTCGCTGTTGCTCTCTCCACCTGTCGAGCAGGCCTTCGATCCCGTCCAAGAGCTCTCGGCGCCCCTCACCCGAGCGAACGCTGACCACAGGGGGCGGTGTCGGGACGCCGAACGCGAGCTGGACCTCGCGACGCATGTTGGCGCGGTGGGATCGGTTGACCTTGTCCGCCTTCGTCAGTACCACAAGACGCTCCCTCCCGCTCTCGAGCAGCAGCTCCTGCAGCTCGAAATCGAGCGGGCTCGGCCCGTGACGGATGTCAATCAGGCTCACGACGCCCGCCAGGCGCTGTTCGTCCGCGAGGTATCTCGCGACCTCCGCGCCCCACTGCTGCCGCAGCCTGCTCTGGACCTTCGCATAACCGTACCCCGGCAAGTCAACCAGGAGGAACGCCCGGTTGACGAGATAGAAGTTCAAAGTCCGCGTCTTGCCCGGCGCCTTCGCGACACGGGCGATCTGACGCCGACACAACCAATTCAGAAGACTCGACTTGCCAACGTTCGACCTTCCCGCGACCGCGATCTGCGGTAGCCAGTCCTTGGGTCGCGAGGTGGGCTCGAGCGCCGACCGCAGGAAGGTGACATCCTTGATCTCCACGGCATCAGTGAGGCATCGGCGGAGGAACGCCCTCCGACGCCTCCCCAGCCGCCGGTGCCAGGGGCGGCTCCACGTCCTGGACCAATGCCCGTTCGAGGACCGCGTCCATGCTGGAAACCAGCACGAAGGTCATGGCTTCCCTGACCTCGTCCGGGATCTCCTCGAGGTCCTTCTCGTTTTCCTCCGGCAGCAGCACGCACGGCACGTGCGCCCGGAAAGCGGCCAGGACCTTCTCCTTGATACCACCAACCGGATACACACGGCCACGCAGCGTGATCTCGCCGGTCATCGCCACGTCCGGCCGCACCGGTCGTCCTGTGAAGGCCGAGACCAGCGCCGTCGCGAGCGTGATCCCGGCGGAAGGCCCGTCCTTGGGGATCGCCCCTTCCGGAACATGGAGGTGGACGTCGGTCTTCTCGAACCGCTCGACATCGATGCCGAGAGAGTCGGCGCGGGAACGGACAAAGGACAGCGCGGCACGCGCCGACTCCTGCATGACATCGCCGAGCTGCCCGGTCAGAGTCAGCTTGCCACTGCCGCGCATCAGCGACACCTCGGTGGTCAGGAGCTCGCCGCCGACCTGAGTCCATGCCAGGCCCAGGGCCGCGCCAACCTCCGGCTCCTTCTCCGCCTGCTGCTGGCGGTAGCGGGGACGTCCGAGGAGCTCGTCGACCAAGGCTGGGGTCACGTCGAGGCGCGCCCCCTTCTTCGCCGCGCTCTTGAGCGCTCTGCGCGCGAGCTTGCGGCAGATCGAGGCAATCTCCCGCTCGAGGTTGCGGACACCGGCCTCGCGGGTGTAGCGCTCGATGAGCAACATCACCGCCTCATCCTGGAACGACACCTCGAACCTCGTCAGACCATGCTTCTTGAGCTGGCGCGGGATCAGGAACTGGCGCGCGATCTCGCGCTTCTCCTGGTGTGTGTACCCCGACAGCTGGATGATCTCCATGCGGTCGAGCAGCGCCGGTGGAATCGTGTGGGTGACGTTACCGGTGCAGATGAAGAGCACCCGAGAGAGGTCGTACTCGACGTCGAGATAGTGGTCGTGGAAGGCGTGGTTTTGCTCCGGGTCCAGCACCTCGAGCAGCGCCGCCGCCGGATCACCGCGAAAGTCCGCCGCCATCTTCTCGACCTCATCGAGCAGCAACACTGGGTTCACGGTCCCCGCCTTGCGCATCATCTGCACGATCTGCCCAGGGAACGCTCCGATGTACGTCCGGCGATGGCCGCGGATCTCGGCCTCGTCGCGGACCCCGCCCAGTGACAGGCGGACGAACCTGCGGCCAGTGGCCCGCGCGATCGAACGAGCCAGCGAGGTCTTGCCAACCCCGGGAGCGCCGACGAAGCAGAGGATCGTCCCGGTCGTCTTGCGCACCAGCTGACGCACCGCCAGGAACTCCAGGATGCGGTCCTTGACCTTTTCGAGACCGTAGTGGTCTTCGTTGAGCACGGTTTCAGCCCGCTTGATGTCCCTGATCTCGCGCCCGGCCTTCTTCCAGGGCACGGCCAGCAGCCAGTCGATGTAGTTTCGGGATACGCCGGCCTCCGCCGACACCGGCGGCATCCCTTCCAGCCGTTTGAGCTCGGACAGGGCCTTACCGAGAGCCTCGTCGGACAGGTCCGACTCCTCGATCCGCGCCTTCAGCTGCGCGAGCTCGTCCTGGCTGTCGCCGCGGCCCAGCTCCTCATTGATCGCCTTGATCTTCTCCGACAGGTAGTACTCACGCTGCGCCTTCTCCATCTGCTTCTTGACACGTGAGTTGACGCGGCGATCAATGTTCAGCTTCTCGATCTCGACGTCGAGGAGGTCGTTGAGCAGCTGCAGGCGCTCGAGGGGATTGACGACCTCGAGCAGCTCCTGCTTCTTGGGCGTCGGCAGGGTCAGGTGAGCTGCGAGGATATCGGCAAACTGGCCCGGATCCTCAGTTTGCAACGAAGCGATAACGCCTTCGGCCGACAGGTGATGCGACAGCTTCGCGTACTCCTTGAAGAGCTCGGTCAGGCGCTCCATGTAGGCCTCGACCGTGGCATCCACGTTGATGTCGGACTGCAGCAGCTCGACGCGCGCGGTCAGCGAGCCCTTCTCTTCGAGTAGCTCGACTATGCGGGCGCGCGTCTGGCCCTCGACCATCACCTTGATGTTCCCCGACGCGAGCTGCAGGTGCTGCACGACGCGGGCCACGACGCCGACCTGGTAGATGTCGGAGGGCGCCGGCTGGTCGACCTTGGGATCCTGCTGTGTGGTCAGAAAGATCCGCTTGTCGGGACGCTGGAGCGCGGACTGCAGCGCCGCCACCGACGGCTCCCGTCCGACGACGAACGGCGCCATCATGTGAGGAAAAACGACCATGTCCCGCAAGGGCACGATCGAGAGCAGCAGGGTCTCACTTTCTTGAGTCATGGGTTCCAACCTATGAAGGACCGGTAGGCTCAGCCGACCTTTCGGAACGCTGTCAAGGGTGGCACGCGCCGCTCAACGACGTCGCGCGAGATGACCAACTCCTTGATATCCGGTGTTGCAGGTACCTGGTACATGATGTCCAGCATCAGCTCTTCCAAGATGATACGCAGCCCCCGTGCCCCGACCTTCCGCAGGATCGCTTCATCGGCCGCGGCGTTGAGCGCGTCCTGGGTGAAGCTGAGCTCCACACCTTCGAACGAGAGCATGGTCTGGTACTGGCGCACCAAGCAGTTCTTCGGCTCCGTCAGGATCCGCACCAGAGCCTCGTGGTCGAGATCGTGCAGGGTGGCGACGACCGGGATGCGACCGACGAACTCCGGGATCATTCCATACTTGATGAGGTCCTCGGGATGGACCTGCTCCAGCAGCTCCGAGGAACGCGCCTGGTTGCCGCCGATGTCGACCCCGAACCCCATCCGCTTGCGGTTGAGGCGGTCCGCGATGACATCCTCGAGGCCAACGAACGCACCACCGCAGACAAACAGGATGTTGGTCGTATCGATCTGCAGAAACTCCTGATGGGGGTGCTTTCTGCCGCCCTGCGGCGGAACGTTGGCCAGGGTCCCCTCGAGGATCTTGAGCAGCGCCTGCTGCACCCCCTCGCCGGAGACATCGCGTGTTATCGACGGATTCTCCGCCTTGCGCGCCACCTTGTCGATCTCGTCGATGTAGACGATGCCGCGCTCCGCCGCCTCGCGGTCGCCGCCGGCGGCCTGGTACAGCCGCAATAGGATGTTCTCGACATCCTCGCCGACGTATCCCGCCTCCGTCAGAGTGGTGGCGTCGACAATGGTGAACGGCACCTCAAGCTGGCGCGCGAGGGTCTGAGCGAGCAGTGTCTTGCCGGTTCCCGTCGGCCCGATGAGCAGGATGTTCGACTTCGCGAGCTCGACATCGCCGTGGCTGCGCCCGCCCTGGTACTCGATGCGTCGGTAGTGGTTGTAGACCGCGACCGCGAGCTTCTTCTTCGCGGCCTCCTGCCCGATGACGTACTCGTCAAGGTGGAGCTTGATCTCGTGAGGCTTCGGCAGCACCTGCTGCCGCGAGTGGCTTTCGGTGGAGCGATCCTCGGCGATGATGTCGAGGCAGACCTCGACACACTCGTTGCAGATGTAAACGGTGGGCCCCGCAATCAGCTTGCGCACCTCGTGCTGGCTCTTGCCGCAAAAGCTGCAGCGCAACACGTCGCCGTCACGATGCGCCATCAGGTCCTCCTCGGACCATTGTATACCACCACCTGTTGCACTTCTGCTCCATCATCCCTAGTCTCTGGAAGAAATGACCTTGTCGATCACGCCGTACTCGAGTGCCGTGGTTGCCTCGAGAATGAAGTCACGCTCCGTGTCTTGATGGATCTGGTCGACCGCTTGTCCGGTGTGATGGGCCAGAATCTCGTTGAGACGCTCGCGCAAACGCATCAGATCCTTGGCATGGATATCGATGTCGGTTGCTTGCCCCTGCAGCCCGTACATAAGCGGCTGGTGGAGGAGGACCCGGCTATGGGGCAACGCGAAGCGCTTGCCACTCGCGCCGCCCGCCAGGAGCACCGCCGCCATCGAGGCCGCCTGTCCGAGACAGATGGTGCTGACATCGGGCTTGACGTACTGCATGGTGTCGTAGATGGCCAGACCGGAAGTAATCGATCCTCCCGGCGAGTTGACGTACAGGAATATGTCCTTCTCGGGGTTCTCAGCCTCCAGAAACAGAAGCTGCGCGATGACCAGCGAGGCGACCTGATCGTCAATCGGGGCGCCGAGGAAGATGACATTGTCCTTCAGCAGGCGCGAGAAGATGTCAAATGCGCGTTCCCCACGACTGGTCTGCTCGACGACAATCGGTACCAGCATCACTCTACCTCCCCGCCAGCACGGCGGATGAGCTCGTCGACTGTGGCCGATACCCGCGCCGCTCGTCGGATCTCGTCCAACCGTCCTTCCTTCTCCAGGTTTGCAATATGTTCCGCCAGGGGTACGCCACGCCGTTGTGCGTCTTCCCGTACGAAGCCGTCAACCTCCTCCTCGGGCACCTCGGTCTCCCACTCCTCCCCAAGCTGATCGAGAATCAGGCTGTCGAGCACCTTGCGGCGAACCTGCGGCTCCAACTCGGCCGAGATCTGCTGCCAGTCAGTGTCGTCGCTGCGCGGGTCCTTGCCCTGCATTGCCATCGCGTACGCGTACCGCTCCATCTCCTCCCGGAGATCGTGCCGCACCAGCGTCGGTGGCAGCTGATTGTGGTCGATCCCTTCCTCCAGCCGGTCAAGCAGCGCTCTCCGCCAGGTGCTCCGGCGCTCACTCTTCTTGCGGGCCAGGACCGCCTCGCGAACCCGCGTCGTCAGGCCCTCCAGGTCATCGAACCCGAACCCGGTGGCGAAACCGTCGTCGATATCCGGCAGGATCTGGCGCTTGAGGCTGAGCACATTGATGCGGTAGCGGACCGTCTTGCTGGCGCGCTCCCGATCCGGATCATCCTCCGGGAACTGCCTCTCGGCCGTCACCTCGTCGCCGCTCTTCGCTCCCCGCAGGGCCTCCTGGATCTCCATGAAGACCCCTTCCTCCCCCAGCTCGAAGCGGACACCCTCGCTGCTGAACGGCTCCCCGTCCCCATCCACGTACTCGCCGTGGAGGTCCATCTCCACGAGCATGCCGTCCTCAGCGGCTCCGTTTTCGACCGGCTCCCACGCCGCCTGCTCCTTGCGCAGCTTTTCCAGCTCCTGCTCGATCTCTCCGTCGGTGACCGAGATCGTCACCTCGGGCAGCGTGAGCCCTTCGAAGGACGGGAGCTCGAAGCGGGGCCGCACCTCGAGCTCGCCGTCGATGGCGAAGGAGCCATCCTCCTCAAAGACCGCGCTCTTGACCTGCAGCGGCGTCAGCGGCTCCAGGCCCTCCTCGCCGTCGAGCACCTCCTGCCACAGGTGCTTGGACAGGTGCTCTTCGAGCTCGCTTTGGACGGTGTCACCGAAGCGGGTACGGACGACCGACAGCGGCGCCTTGCCCGGACGGAAACCCGGTATGCGGGCAGAGCGACGAAGCTCCTGCAGGATATGGAGGCGCTCAGCCTCCACCGTTTCTGAATCGGCGTGGGCCGTGACCTCGACCGTGTGATCGGGACGATGTGTCAGCTGGTATGGCATGGATCTGAACTCCGGGTGGTGCGAAAGGGGGGACTCGAACCCCCACGGGTCTCCCCACGAGATCCTAAGTCTCGCGCGTCTACCAGTTCCGCCACTTTCGCAGCGAAAAGGGGATTGGTGAGCCGTGGAGGAATCGAACCTCCAACCTAGGGATTAAGAGTCCCTTGCTCTGCCAATTGAGCTAACGGCCCACCCGCAAAGCGCAGTCTACTTCAGATTTCCGTATGGAGCAACCCCGCCTCGTGACGGCAAGCCAGGCGCCCGCAGGAGTGGCGAGCTCAGCGATGGACCAGGTGCTTCATCTCGGCCTGGCCCAGCCGCCCTTCGGCCGCCACCACCACCGCGGAAGTCCCCCCGTTGAACTCCGGCAGCTGTGCGGAAGCCTCGAAGGCGCCTTCGTCGTCGGTCACACCCTCGGCTAGAAGCAGCCGGCGCGGCTCGGCGGTCGACTTGAAGACGACCGAGATCCGGACCCCGGCCTCGGGCTGGTCGGAACGGGAGTTGAGAGCGACCACGTGCAAAGAGACCTCGGCGCCGTAGACGAAGTCCTCGCCTTCGGCCGCCCGCAGCACCAGATGTGCCTGCTCTTTCTGCGCCTCGAGGTACTCAAGGATCACCTGGTCCAGCGTACGATCCTCGCCTTCCGTTCCCACCAGCGGACGTGCCGTGGAAACCGCAGTGTCATCGCTCTCGCTAGCGACCTCGGAACGCGAGGACAGCTCTTCGAGCATGCCGCGGCGGATTGCCTCGACAATCGTCCGGTGCTGGCGATCCATGAGGCTCGCCACGGCCTTGAGGTCGATGCCCTCGTCCACGAGCTCCCTGTACTGGGTGCGCCTGGAGTAGAGGATCTCGCCGTTGGCGTAGACAAGCGACTCAATGACAGGGTTCGACGTTCCCTTGTCCTCGGTCTGGACGTGGTAGGTCATCCCTCGAAAGTCGATATCGGTGTTGTAGCCGGTAAGAACCACGCCCTGCGAGCACCTCCACGGCACCTGTAGGCTACAACCTCTAGCCTCCTGCGGTCAATCGTCCGCAGCTGCCATGACCCGAGGCCGGCGACTACGTGCCGCCGGACGGTGGCGACGTGGCGACGGCTGCGGAAAGCGGCTCGAAGCGCGCCGTGAAGTGGCGAAGCACCTCCGCCGCGTACACCATCCGCAGGCCGCCCAAGCGCTCCCGGTCCGCGTACAGTCGCTCGATGACTTTGGCGACGTACTCCAGGTGTGTGTTGGTGTACACACGACGCGGAACCGCCAGGCGAACCAGCTCCAGCTGCGGCCATACGGCGGCGCCGGTTCCGGGGTCAGTCTTGCCAAACATGACGCCACCGATCTCGACCCCGCGTACGCCGCCCTCGAGGTAGAGCGCCACGGTCAGCGCCTGGGCCGGATACACCTCCTGGGACAGATGCGGGAGGAATCGCCGCGCGTCAAGGTAGATCGCATGACCGCCGGCAGGACGGATCATCGGCACACCCTTGCGATCCAGGTGCTCCCAGAACGCCTGCACCTGTCCGACCCGGAACTCCAGGTACCGCTCGTCAAGAACCTCGCGCAACCCGCGCGCCACCGCCTCGAGATCGCGTCCGGCGAGCCCGCCGTAGGTAGGGAAGCCCTCGATCAGGATCAGCATGTTCTTCAGCTTCTCGAACAGGCTCCGATCCCGCATCGCGATGAAGCCGCCGATGTTCGCGAGCCCGTCCTTCTTGGCGCTCATGGTGCAGCCGTCTGCGGCATGGAACATGTCCGCTACGATCTCGGTGACGCTGCGGTGGCCCTGCCCCGGCTCCCGCTGTTTGATGAACCACGCGTTCTCAGCAAAGCGGCAGGCATCGAGGAAGAACGGCACGCCGTGCCGCCGGCACAGCTCGGCCATGCCTCGGATGTTGGCCAGGCTGACGGGTTGGCCGCCGCCGGAGTTGTTGGTAACCGTGAGCATGGCGATCGGGATCTGCTCGCGGCCATTCTCGGCCAGGAACGCATCGAGGCGGTCGAGGTCAATGTTGCCCTTGAAAGGGTGGTCTGCGTCGGGGTCGCGGCCCTCGGCAACGACCAGGTCGACGGCCTCCCCGCCGTGGACCTCGATGTTGGCTCGGGTCGTGTCGAAGTGGCTGTTGGAGGGCACCCTCATGCCCGGCTTGACGAGGGTCGTGAAAAGGAGGTTCTCCGCAACCCGCCCCTGGTGGGTCGGGATCACAAACGGCAGGCCGGTGATCTCCTGCACCGTGTCCTGGAAGTTGTAGAAGTTGCGCGCCCCGGCGTACGACTCATCCCCGACCATCAGGCCGGCCCACTGGTTCTGTGACATCGCCGAGGTGCCCGAGTCGGTCAGCAGATCGATGAAGACATCGGCGGCCGGGATCGCGAAGACGTTGTAACCGGCCTCTTCGAGCCGGCGTCGCCTGGTGTCCTTGTCGGGCAGAAAGATGGGCTCTACAACCTTGACTCGCCAGGGCTCCGCGCCGTGTTGCATGGTGTCCCTCCTCCGCACCGGTACTCCTCACCTGTTCAGTACCCGAGCGCGGATGATTGTACTGAGGGTTTGGTTCGACCACAAACCCCGCGTACAATCACCGGGTGTCACGACCTAAGGTACTCTTCATCTGTGTCGGCAACACCTGCCGCTCGCCGATGGCGGAGGCGATGGCCCGCGGGCTGAGTGGCGGCCAGGTAGACGCGCTCTCTGCCGGGCTCGCTCCCACCAGAAGAATCGCCAACGGTACGCGCCGCGCGTTGACGAGCCTCGGCTACAGTCACGACGGGCTCAGATCGAAGGGGCTCGGTGAGGTGCCTCTCGCCGAGGTCGATGTCGTGGTCAGCCTGATCGGCCGCGAGGGGCTGCGGTGGCTACCCCGCAACCTGGCCGCTGCCAGCCACGTGTGGAGCATCTCCGATCCATTCGGCGAGGACGACGAGACCTACCTCGCCATCGCCCGCGTCATCGAGGGCCGGGTCCGCGAGCTCGTCGACGAGCTGGTGTAGCGGACCCGCCTCCAGCACTGGAACTTCTGCTGCCGCGGCGGGTCTCACCTGGTGTGGGAGGTGAGCTCCTGTGGCACACTGGGAGCGTGGAGTTCCAGGAGGTTTATGCGCGCTACAAGGACCCGGTCTGGCGCCTGGCACGGCGTATGTCGCGGACCGAGGAAGATGCCCTCGACGCGACCCAGGAGATCTTCCTGCGCGTCTGGCGCGGACTGCCGGGGTTCCGCGGCGCTTCCAAGCTCAGCACATGGGTCTTCCAGGTGGCGTGGAACTGCCTGCGGTCGCGCCACCGCCAGAGCCGGGGCGCCCTGCATCTGGTCGAAGTACCGACCACCTCCACGGCTGCCGGCGAAGGGTTCGAGGCCCGCGACCCGGCGCCCGATCCCGAGCGCCGGGCAGCAGGCGGAGAGCTCTTGGAACAGGTTGACGCAGCCCTCGGCCGGCTGCCCGACGAGCAACGCGTCGTCGTCTGGCTTAGGGACGGTGAGGGGCTCAGCTATGAGGAGATCGCACAGGCATTGGAGGTCCCTATCGGGACCGTCCGCTCACGCCTGGCACGGGCGCGGGCGGCACTGAGGGAGGCGATACAGAGGTGATCACGCCCGACACCACCGAGCTGCTGAGCCGCTACCTCGACGACGACCTCGACCAGGAGGAAAGCCGTCGGCTCGAGATGCGTCTGGCCGCGGACCGAGGCTTGAAAGACGAGCTCGAGACCCTGCGGCGCATCCGTAGCGCTGTCCAGGAGCTCGCCCGGACCGAGAGGGCGCCGGCAGCCGTCGATCAGCTTGTCGGCCATCTCGAGCGCTCAGCACCACCGGTGCCGCGCCTGCGCCCGGCCCTGCGTATTGCGGCCATCGCCGCCACGCTCGTGATCGGCACCGCGGTCGTGCTGCGCCTCAGCCAGCACTCGCTGCCGCAGATCTCACCGCCGGCTCGGTCCGCTGGGCAGGTCGAGGTCAAGGACGAGTCTCGTGCCGCCCCTTCCCAGACCAGCACCGCTCAGCGGATGGCCGAGGGCGAGCTGCAGGAGGTCGACCGCCTGGTGTCGAGCACCCCGTCCCCGGCCCGGGAGAGGAGGGTGACGTTGGGCGCCTCCGGCAAGGCGGAGCGGCCGACGGCGCGGGTCGCACCCGTCCCGGCGGTCGGCGCAGAACGCCAGCAGGCTCGGGAGCTCGCGGCTTCCCGCACCCAGGGTGCTTCGGAGAAGGCACGGGTACAGGCAAACGAGGTCCACTCCCTGCCCCTACCCGACACCGTTCTCGCACCTCCGGCGGCCCCCGCTTCGCCAGCCGCGGGTCGACCGGCGCGGGCATCCGAGGAGAAGGGCTTCGGGCAGCTAGGGGTTGCCAAGGAGAGCACCGTCGCCCCGCAGGGACCCTGGTCGCTCGAGATCGAGGGCCGCGCCATCGCCCTCACCATGCGCCCACCCGGTGGTCTGGCCGGCGGCCGCTACCCTGTCCATCTGACCGTCGACCACGGCGGCCAGATCGTCGCCGCATGGAGCACTCTCGAGGACAAGAACGCCCCCGCCGAGCGCCGCCGCGCATCGGCCCTGGACCGCGCCTGCGCGCTTCTCACCGGCACCAAGCTGCCCGGCGTATCCGCCGGCAACCACGGGGCGACCCTCATCGTCCCCCAACGCCCAGACGAGGAGTGAACCCCCTCCCGCACCTCGAACCGACGGAGCAACCCGCGGGCAGGTTTCACCAGTCCTACCGGCATTTGCGGCTGAGGCTGCCCCGCCGCAGGAATCTAGTACGCCGCGACACGCCGGCCCGACTGCAAGTGCACGCAAGGCTATAAGGCGGCAGAAGAGCAGTCTTCTTGGTCCGCCTCTCCAGGATGCGAGCAGCGTATCCACAAGGAGCGCGCGGCGTGGAGCCCGTCGGCAGCCCTCTGCACTCGCGACCAGAGCCTCGAGAAGGGCTCCGCGGTACGCGGTCCTATTGGAGGTACCCCAAGTTGCGCAGCAGCTCGAGCTGCGCTCGCCCCTCGGCAGCCGTGGTCTGCGACGCGAGCGGGGGCGGGCCGCCGTAGTCCGCCACCGCCAGCGGCTGGCGACCGGATACTCCGGACAGGTCCCGTCGCACGCTCCCTCCGACTTCTCGCGCCGGCGGCAGTCCGAGCGCGTCGAGCAGGGTCGCCACAAGGTCGGGCGGCCGCAGCTGCGGCCGCTCCCCGCCGGTTGCCGCCGACGACATCACCCAGCCGCCGCCGTGCGGGACGAGCGCCACCAGCCAGACCTCGTAACCGTCCCTGAGTAGGGTTCCGACCGCATCCCCGAGCAGCTCGAGGTGGGGGCGCAACGTCTCGGCCGCCAGCAGCGGCGGCTGGCGGCTCCCGCTTTCCTCGAGCCACCAGCCCGGAAGGTACGCCATCACCAGCGGCTCCTCCGCCGCGCTGGCACCACCGATCATCGCCACCGCGCGCCGGTCCATAGCCAGCGCGGACACACCGCCCCCCGACGGAACACCGGTGGCGTCTGGCGGATAAACGGTGTCCTCGTTCCGATTACCGGTAAACAGCCATCGCTCCGACGCGACGACGCCCCGCACTCGCCGCGGAGGAAAGCTGCCCCACCACCCCGCCACCCTCACCGCGGCACCGGCCCGCGCAGCCATCTCCCACACCGTCGGTGCCCTGCGGTATGCCGCCGGAACCGTCCGTTCCTGCGCCACGCCCAGGTTTCCCCACACCGCCATTGTGAGTCGGTGGAGACCGGGAGAAAGCAGGAGATCGCGACCGATACCGAGCACGTGCACCTGCCGCAGGGTCGTCACACCATGCCGCTCCGGGGACACGCCGGTGGCGAGCGTGATCCACCGAACCGGCAGCGAGCGCCCCTCGCCGCCGAGGTCGATCCGTGCCCAGGACCAGTCGCGCATGCCGGCCAGATGCACATCTTGCGCCGCCAGCAGCAGCACCTCGTCCCGCGTCGGGCCGTCGACGCCGATGACGGCGATGGGATGCCACGCGGGTCGCACGGCCAGCATCCCCTTGCCGCCCGCCGTCCCCCCCTGGCCGCCGCCGACCTGGGTGAGGATCGCCAGCACGACAGCGGCTGCAAGGGTCACTGCGGAAACGGTTCGCAGCCGCGGTGCGGGACCGGCATCAGCGGCTCGCAGGTGCAACAGGGAGCCTGCCACTAGACGTCCGACCCCGCGGACAGTGAGAAAGATGGCGCCTAGACCCGCTGCCACTGCCCATGCCAGCCGTCCCGCCGACACCAGCTGCGGCGGACGCGACACCGCACCGAGCCAGGCGGCGGCGAGCCCGACTCCTGCAACGACCGCCGCCGTGGCGGCGACGTTGCCGACGCCGAAGCCCGCGCGGTGGGTGCGCGAGGCCGCGAGCAGCAGCACCGGGACGCCGGCGATCAGGCCTACCGCGACGATCGGCAGCACCAGCGCAACGGCCAGGGCCCATGCAGCGGCCGTGGGTGGCGCTGTGGCTACCGGAATCGCGGACAGCACGGCCAGAACCGCGCCGGCCGCGAGCCAGCCAAGCGGACCCAGGCGCCGCCAGCCACTTCCCGACGATGAGGCGCTTCGTCCCAGGTAGCCACGCTCACGGAGCGCGTGGACTGCCTCCTCCCACCTCCTGCAGTCATCGGTCACGGGCTACCACCTCGCGGGCCAGAGTCTCCAGGACGGCGCCCCGCTGCCGGAAAGTGCCGAGACTGCAAATCGCCGTGGTCGCGAGCTCGCCCGCGAGGCGGCGGGCACCGTCGAGACCGAGGAGATCCACGAACGTCGTGCGCGACACATCCTGGCCAATCGGCTTGCCGAGCCGGTCCGCATCGCCCACGCAGTCGAGAACATCGTCCATCACCTGGAACGCGAGACCGAGGTTGCGGGCGTAGTCCTCGACGGCACGCAGCTCGACGGCGGATGGGCGTCCGGCCAGCGCACTCCACCGCGCCGACAGCACGAACAATGCACCGGTTTTCTGGGCATGGATACGTTCCAGCTCCTCAACCGTCTTCGCAGCGCCGGCCAGATCGAGCTCCTGCCCGCGGCACAGCTGCTGTACTACCAAGGCGAGCTCCTCCCCGATTGCCGCCCATCGCCGGCGCGGCAAGCGAGCCGCCGCACACGCAGCGGGTAGACGGGAATGGGCGCGGCTGAGCAGCTCGAACGCCGCCAGCGTGGCCACCGCCTCGCCGTAGGTTCGGTGGAGGCTGGGCCGTCCGCGGCGCGTGTCGGCGTCGTCCATGCAGGGCAGGTCGTCGAGCACCAGCGAGGCCGCATGGATCATCTCCACGATCACCGCCAGCTGCAGGACCCGCTGCCTCGGTGCCGCGAACATCCCGCCCACCAGCAGCATCAGGATCGGCCGTACGCGCTTGCCCGGGGAAAGCAGCGCCTCCCGCCAGGCGGCGTCGACATTGCCGGCCGCAACCTCCCGCTCGGCCACCGACCGGAGCATCTCCTCGACCTCCGCCCGAAAGCCGTCCCACGGAAGAGCCTCGCCTTGCGGCATCGTGAGAATCCTAGAGGGTCATCCGCTCGCTACGCCGACTGTCTTCGCCCGGTGAAAGCCGCCGCGGCTCCTCACGCGAAGGACGCCATCGCCTCCTGCGAGTCATCGAAGACATCGAAGACGGTGATGAGCTGCGTCACCTGCAGGATGTCGTTGATCTTCGGAGACAGGTTGAGCAGCTTGAGCTGACCTTCGCGCTTCCTCACCGTGGTGTACGCTGCCACCATCTCGCCGATCCCCGAGGAATCCATCGCGGACACCTTGGCGAGGTCGAGTAGGATCTTAGAGTGGCCGCCGTCGAGGGCCTCGCGGATCAACTCACGCAGCTTCACATCGCCGGCACCGATGGTGATCTTGCCTGCAAGCTTGATGATTCGGATGTCGGCATGATCTTGAACTTCACTCTTCATTGTCAGCACTCCTCACGGTTGAGTTGAGGCGGCGTTTCATTGTCACGCAGGTGCCGCCGGCGGGAGGAGAGGTGAACTCCACCCGGTCCATCAGCTGTTTCATGAAAAAGATACCGCGGCCGCTCGGCCGCAACAAATTCTCCGGCGCGGTAGGGTCCGGCACGGTGTCGGGATCAAACCCCTCGCCCTGGTCGTATACCGTGATGACGGCCGCTTCGTCGTCGACCGCGTATTCCACCAGGACCCTGCGATCCGCCTGGCGCCGGTTGCCGTGGCGGATCGCGTTGGCGAGCGCTTCCCACAGGGCACTGAGCAGTGGGCGCAGATCTTCCTCGTTGCAGCCGGCACGCTCGCACAGGTCCCTCAGGACTCTTTCGGCAACCTCGATGTTCTCGAAGCGGCTCGACAGCACGAGGGAAGCAGTCAGGGGCGCAGGGCACACCACAGGTGCAGTATTATATACAACCGATGCATGAGGGGCCGGCCCGCACAAGTGGCTGGGCCCGGGGGGAACGCAGATGAGGCACATACTTGCAGCGGTACTCATGATTGGTGTGGCTGCCGTTGCCGTTTCGCAGGAGGGAGCACGCATGAGTCCGAACGTCAACCCGCGAGTCAAGCTGCAGACCACAAAGGGCGTAGTGGTCATCGAGCTCGACCGCGAGCACGCGCCGAAGACGGTCGAGAATTTCCTTGCCTACGTGGCCTCCGGTCACTATGACGGCACCATCTTTCACCGGGTGATCCCAGGGTTCATGGTCCAGGGCGGGGGCTTCACAGCCGACATGAAGCAGAAGCCGACCCTGCCGCCGATTCGCAACGAAGCCGGCAACGGGCTCAAGAACCTCCGCGGCACCGTGGCCATGGCACGTACGGGACGGGTGGACTCGGCAACCTCCCAGTTCTTCATCAACCTTGTCGATAACGGCTTCCTCGACCATCACGACAACTCCCCCGAGGGGTTCGGGTACTGTGTCTTCGGCCACGTTGTCGAGGGGATGGACGTCGTCGACGCGATCGCGGCAACGCCGACCACGACCACCATGGTGCAGGACCCGAGCTCGGGGCAGCGGTTCCCCTTCAGGGATGTTCCCAAGGACGCGATCGTCATCGAGAGTGCGAAGGTCATCCCAAGCGCACCCGCCAAGCCCGAGAAGTAACCCGGCAACCGCTCAGCACTTCTGCTCTGAGAAATGGTTCCCAGCCGGGGCCGTGCTCCCAGACGCACCTTGGATGGAGCCGGGCTTGCAGACGGTACCGAGGCCGCTGGCCGGACCTCTACTATCGCGGCTCGTAGCCGATTCGGGTATGCGGTCGGGGCCCGGATTATTCATGAGCGATCGTAGCGAGACCGGCGAGACGCTTGTCAGGGCAGGGTTCTGAGCGTCGAGGTGCCGCAGGCATACCTGACAGTATGTTGAGGACACCAAGACGCGAAGAGCCCAGCCCTGGCTGGCGTATCGTCGGTCGCAGTAGATTGCGAGTGAGTGATCCGGGCTAGTACTCGACCGGCTCTTCGGCCTCGGCCTCGACCTCGTCCTCATCCGCCGGGGCGCCCGTCGCCATGCGGAGGATCCATTCGTGGAAGGCCTTCTCCGCTTGGTCGATCGAGAACGAGAGGATCTCTGGCAGCTCGTAGGAGTGGAGCTCGCGAATCGCGTCGGCCACGCGGTCGAAGAGGCTCGAGGGCGCCTTGACCAAGAGGATGTACTCGGTGTCCTCGCACACCTTGCCCTTCCAGCGGTAGATCGAACGCTGGCAGGGGATGATGTTGACGCAGGTCGCGAGCCTCCGGCCGATGAGTTCTTCGGAGATCTCAACCGCCTGCTGCTCGGTACCCACAGAGGTCAAGATCAGCGAGATGGGTTCGAGGCCGCTCATGCTCAGAAGCTAGCCCAAACACGCCGGCCAGTCAAGATGGCGAAGCAGCAATCGCGGGCCCGGCGCGCCTCACGTGAAGCGGCGCAGGAGCGCAACCAGGACGCCCTGGATCTCAACCCGGTCCGCCGCGACCAGGAGCGCCGTCATCGCCGGGTTGGCCGGCTGCAGACGAACGCTCCCGTCGTCGCCGAAGAACACCCTCTTGAGGGTCACCTCGCCGTCGATCAACGCCACTGCGGTGTCTCCATCACGCGCGGCGGCGCCGGCCCGGATGACCACCAGGTCGCCGTCGAGGATTCCGTCGCCGATCATCGAGTCCCCACGCACCCGCAGGACGTAGTGCTCGCCGCCTCCGACCATGACGGCCGGTACGGTCACCGTTTGCGGGTCCGGCAACGCTTCGATCGGCTGCCCGGCGGCGATGATACCGAGCAGGGGTAGGGACACGCCCTCCTGCCAGCCGGTGATCGCGTTGGTGACGGGAACGAGACCGCGCTTGCGATGCCGCTCGCGTTGCAGATAGCCCTTCGAGACCAGTTGGTTGACGTGCTTTTGTGCGCTGGCGGTACTGGAGTAGCCGAAGGCGTCGGCTATCTCCTGCAGCGTCGGTGCCACGCCTTGCGCTCTCAGGCTTGCGGTGATGAAGTCGAGTACCGCGAGCTGGCGCTTGGTCAACGGTCCGCCTGCCGGGTGCATGTCGCCACGGTAGCTGAAGGCGCAGAGGTCGGTCAACCGGGCGTCTGGAGGAGATTCGGCGGGATCACAACGCGGGGAACGAAGGTGGTCGGGGCGAGTGGATTTGAACCACCGGCCTCACGGTCCCGAACCGTGCGCTCTGCCAAGCTGAGCTACGCCCCGACGGCGAATCAGTCTAGCCGAAGCTCGCGGCAAAGGCAACCGGTTCCCCGGGCGTGGTCCGGGGAGCTCACGACACCCCAATCAACTTGGCTGCAAGGATGATCGCGATGAAGATCGGGCACACCCAACGCACGAAGAAGATCCACACGCGGCGCATGCGGCGGAACCCGGGAGAGCTGCTCTCGATCTCGTCGGCGGCGCGCTCCAGGCCCCAACGGCCGATCACGAAGACGCACAGGAGCAACGAGCCCACCGCCAGCGACAGGTTCCCCCACAGAAAGTCCATGGCGTCGAGAATGCCCTCGCGGCCGAACAGGTGCACGGTCGACCAGGGAGAGATCCCGGCCAGCGCGAAGGCCGAGGGGACTCCGACGACGAGGGCGGCGATGCCGACCGACCACACGGTGCGCGCTCGCGACCAGGACAGCTCATCGACGAAGTACGCCGTCACGACCTCCAACAGTGACACCGTGGAGGTGAGCGCGGCCACGCACAGGAGGAAGAAGAAGACCAACGCCACCAGACCGCCGCCGGCCATGCTGCCGAACACCCGCGGCAGCACCTCGAAAATCAACGTCGATCCGGCGGCCGGGTTACTGCCGAGAGCAAACACGGCCGGAAAGATCATGAGGCCCGCGAGGACTGCAACCAGCGTGTCGAAGGCGACGACCCAGACGCCGCAGCGCAGGATGTCCTGGTGCTTCGAGAGGTATGAGCCATAGGTCAGCATCGCCCCCATGCCGAGCGACAGCGAGAAGAACGCCTGCGCCATGGCGTTGAGAACAACTCCCAAGGTGATCTTCGAGAAGTCCGGGGTCAGAAACCAGCGCACGCCGGCCATCGCGCCGGGAAGGAACAGGCCACGGATGATGATCGCTACCATGGTCACCAACAGCAGCGGCATGAGGATCTTCGCCCACCGCTCGATGCCGCGCTGGACGCCGCCGACGACAACCAGCACGGTGAGAACCATGAAGACCGCGAAGTAGAACAGGACCTCCGGGGCAACACCCGTGTAGGTGACCGCTCCGCCGGTGACCAGGCTGCGTGCGTAGAGCGCGCAAAAGGCGAGCACCTTGCCCGCAATCACCGAGTAGTACGACAAGATACAGAGCCCTGTGAGAAGGGCGAGGAAGCCGAGGGCTCGCCACCGGCTCCGGGGCGCCACCGTCTCGATCGCTCCCACCGGGTTGCGCTGGGTGGCACGGCCGAGGCTGATCTCGAGCAGCATCACCGGCAGCCCTAAACAGATCACGCACAACAGGTAGACGAGCAGGAACGCGCCTCCGCCGTTCTCACCGGTCATGTACGGGAACCGCCAGATGTTGCCGAGCCCGACGGCCGACCCGGCCGCGGCGAGAACGAAGCCGATCTGGGAGCTCCACTGGCCACGGTTCGCCGTCACCGGAGTCAACCTCCACCCCCCTGATATGCGCCGCCTGTGAGCTCACGCGGTCGCCGTGCGGAAATCTCACCCAAAGCTAGCGGCGCACCCCGGCGTTGTCAAACCCCGGCACGGGTGCCGCCAGATCCGCCATGGGAAGGCTTCGGAGCAGCGCAGCGCATCCGAACGAACGCCGGCTAGCCGTTGCGCCGCTCGGCGACCTTGATGCGGGTCAGCGCCATCTGCAGGCGCGCCGTGATCACCTCGACCTCCACCGCGCCGGCGGTCTTGAGGGCGACCTCGGCCTCATCCCGCTCCCGCTCAGCGGTCGCGACATCGATCTCCTCGGGCATCTCCGCGATCGAGGCGAGAACGGTGACGCGATCGGGCAGGACCTCTGCGAAACCCCACTGGAGGGCGAGGTAGGACTCGCGGTGATCGCTGCGGAACATCAGCTCGCCGATACCGAGGGTGGTGAGGAGCGGCGTGTGGCCGGGAAGAACGCCCAGGACCCCGAGCGTGCCCGGAAGCTGCACCTCCTCCGCCTCGACGTCGAGGACGCGGCGGGTCTGGGTCACGACCTCCAGGTGCAGGCGGTCCTTCACCTCACGCCTCCGCCTTCAGCTTCTCGGCCTTCTCGATCGCCTCTTCAATCGTTCCCACATACAGGAATGCCTGCTCTGGCAGCTCGTCGAGCTCGCCGGCGCACAGCATCTTGAAGCCGCGCACAGTGTCCTCGACCTTGACGTACCGTCCCTCGAAACCGGTGAACTGCTCGGCGACATGGAACGGCTGTGACAGGAAGCGCTGGATCTTGCGCGCCCGCGCCACCGTGACCTTGTCCTCGTCGGACAGCTCGTCGATGCCGAGAATCGCGATGATGTCCTGCAGGTCCTTGTACCGCTGGAGGATGCGCTGCACCTCGCGGGCCACCTGATAGTGCTCGTCGCCGACCACGCTGGGGTCGAGGAGGCGCGAGGTCGAGGCCAGCGGATCGACCGCCGGGTAGATGCCGAGCTCCGAGATCTGACGCGACAGCACCGAGGTGGCGTCGAGGTGCGCGAAGGCCGTGGCCGGCGCCGGGTCGGTGAGATCGTCGGCGGGAACGTAGATCGCCTGCACCGAGGTGATCGACCCCTTCTTGGTCGACGTGATGCGCTCCTGCAGCTCGCCCATCTCGGTCGCCAGATTCGGCTGATAACCGACCGCCGACGGCATGCGGCCGAGCAGCGCCGACACCTCGGAGCCCGCCTGAGTGAAGCGGAAGATGTTGTCGATGAACAGCAGCACGTCCTGGCCCTCGCTGTCGCGGAAGTACTCGGCGACGGTGAGGCCGGTGAGGCCGACGCGCAGGCGTGCTCCTGGCGGCTCGGTCATTTGCCCGTAAACCAGCGCTACCTTCGACTTCTCCCAGTCCGAGGGATCGACGATGCCCGACTCCTGCATCTCGAGCCACAGATCGTTGCCCTCGCGCGTGCGCTCGCCGACGCCGGCGAACACCGAGAAGCCGCCGTGCTGCAGCGCGACGTTGTTGATGAGCTCCATGATGAGCACGGTCTTGCCGACGCCAGCGCCGCCGAAGAGGCCGGTCTTGCCGCCCTTCGAGTACGGCTCGAGCAGGTCGACGACCTTGATACCGGTCTCGAACATCTCGATCTCGGTCGACTGCTCCTCGAGAGACGGCGCCAGGCGGTGAATCGGCAGGCGGCCGTCGGCCTCGACCGGACCGCGCTCGTCCACCGGCTCGCCGATGACGTTCATGACCCTGCCGAGCGTATGGCGGCCGACCGGCACCGAGATCGGCTCGCCGAGGTCGACGGCTGTCATCCCGCGCACCATGCCGTCCGTTGGCTGCATGGCGACGCAACGCGCACGGTTTTCACCAAGGTGCTGCGCGACCTCGGCGATGACGTCGATCGGTACCTCGCCCTTGTCGCCGTCATCGACGACCTGCACCGCGTTGTAGATGGGGGGCAGGTGTCCTTCGGAGAACTCCACATCGATCACCGGGCCGATGATCTGGACAACGCGACCTTCTGCCTGCTGGTTCATTCCCGCTCGACTCCCTACTCCTCCAGCGCCTGGGCGCCGGAGACGATCTCGATGAGTTCTTTGGTGATGGCGGCCTGGCGCGTGCGGTTGTAGACCAGCGTCAGGTGTTTGATCATGTCATGGGCGTTCTTCGTCGCCGCGTCCATTGCCGTCATCCGGGCTGCCTGCTCGGCGGCCGCCGAGTCGTACAGCGCCGTCTGCACCTGAACCTGGACGTGCCGCGGTAGCAGCTCGGCGAGGATGGTCGCGGCGTCGGGCTCATAGATGTAGTCGACGTTGGGCTCGGCGACAGCAGGGCCGGTGGGAGGTTCCACCGGCAGCAGCCGTGCCAGCACCCGCTCGTGCCGGATCAGCGACAGGAACCGGTTGTACATCAGCCACACCGAGCCCACCTGTCCTGAGGTATAGGACCGGATGAAGTCGTCGGCCAGCCTGGGCCCGTCCTTCGCCGTCAGGTGGGACATCATCTCGGTCTCGGCGTGGACCACCGCATTCCGTCGCTTGCGGAAGAAATCTACCGCCTTCTTGCCAACGGCCACGATCTCGACCGACTCCCAGCGGTCCGAGTCCACGAGCGCTCCGGCCTCGCGGAGGAGATTGTTGTTGAAGGCGCCGCACAGGCCCTTGTCGGAGGTGATCACGACCAACCACGCCGTCTCGGCCTGCGAGGGAGTGAGCAGCGGATGCGTGTACTCGGTCCGCGCGGCGAGGCTGGCCAGCACTCGTGCCAGCGTCGCGGAGTAGGGACGCGCCTGCACCATTCTCTGCTGGGCGCGCCGCAGCTTGGCGGCGGCGACCATCTGCATGGCCTTGGTGATCTGCTGCGTACCCTTGACGGAGCGGATCCTCCGGCGCAGATCCCTAGTGCTCGGCAACGGCTGCCTCCGGGTTCTCCTTCAGGAAGCGGTCGAGGGCACCCTCACAGACCTTCTTCAGCTCCTCGCGGAGCTGGTCGTCGAGCTTCCCCGTGGCGACAATCTTGTCGAGGGTCTGCGGCGCCTCGTCCCTGGCGTAGCGGTGGAGGTGTCTCTCGAAGACTCGGATCGACGCCAGCCGCAGGCGATCCAGGTACCCCTGGGTGCCGGCGAAGATCGACACGATCTGCAGCTCCACGGGCAGCGGCTGGAACTGTCCCTGCTTGAGGATCTCGAGCAGGCGCTCGCCGCGGGCGAGCTGCCGCTGGGTCGACTTGTCGAGGTCCGATCCGAACTGTGCGAAGGCGGCGAGCTCGCGGTACTGCGCGAGGTCGAGCCGCAGCGAACCGGCGAGCGACCTGATGGCCCGGATCTGCGCGTTGCCGCCGACGCGGCTGACGGACAGGCCAACGTTCACGGCCGGCCTCTGGCCGGCGTAGAAGAGATCCGACTCGAGGTAGATCTGGCCGTCGGTGATGGAGATGACGTTGGTGGGAATGTAGGCGGACACGTCACCCATCTGGGTCTCGATCACCGGCAATGCGGTCAGGCTGCCGCCGCCGAGGTCGTCGCGCAGCTTGGCGGCGCGCTCGAGCAGCCGCGAGTGCAGGTAGAATACGTCGCCCGGATACGCCTCACGTCCCGGCGGACGCCGCAACAGCAGCGAGATCTCGCGGTACGCCTGCGCGTGCTTCGACAGGTCGTCGTAGAAGCACACCGCGTGGCCGCCGTTGTACAGGAAGTACTCGCCCATCGCACAACCGGCGTACGGCGCCAGGTACTGCAATGGGGCCGGCTCAGCGGCGGTCGCCGAGACCACAATCGTGTGCTCCATCGCGCCGTGCCGATCGAGGATGGCGACGACCTGTGCCACCGTTGACTTCTTCTGGCCGATGGCGACATACACACAGACGTTGCCGGTGCCCTTCTGGTTGATGATCGAGTCGAGGATGATCGCGGTCTTGCCGGTCTGACGATCGCCGATGATCAGCTCGCGCTGGCCGCGCCCAATCGGGATCATGGCGTCGATCGCCTTGATCCCGGTCTGCATCGGCTCCTTCACCGGCTGCCGCGCGACCACGCCGGGAGCGATGCGCTCCACCGGGTAGCGCTCGGCCGCCTCGATCGGTCCCTTGCCGTCGAGAGGCTGGCCGAGCGGATCGACCACCCGCCCCACCAGACCGGGGCCGACCGGCACCTCGATGATGCGGCGGGTCCGCCGCACCTCGTCGCCCTCGCTCACCAGCTGCGATTCCCCCATCAGCACGCAGCCGACGTTGTCCTCCTCGAGGTTGAGCGCGAGCGCATAGACGTCGTTCGGGAACGCGACCAGCTCCCCGGCCATGACCCCGTCGAGGCCGTAGACGCGGGCGATGCCGTCTCCGACGGAGATGACCGTGCCCACCTCGGCCATGTCGATGGAGGTTTCCTGGCCCTCGATCTGGCGGCGGATGATATCGGCAATTTCGGCGGCTTTGATCTGCATACCTTCCCTCTGCTGGCCCTCTATTGGAACTGTTCGGAGGCGATATTCCGGCGCAGCTGCTCGAGCTGGCCGGTGAGTGACCCGTCAAATACCCGCGAACCGACGGTGGCACGGAAGCCGGCGAGCAGCTCGGGGCTGTGCTCGAAGTCAGCGAACACCGCGGCCTCGGTCACGCGGGAGAGCGCGTCGACGATGGCTCGGCGCTCGCGCTCCTGCAGCGGCGACGCGATCTCGACCCGTGCATGCACACGCCCGTGGCGGCGGTCAACCAGGCCGCTGTAGGCGTCAAGGATCTTCGCAAGGTGCTCGGTCCTGTAATGACGCTGCACGACATGGATGAAGCGTCGCGTCGGCTCTTCGATGGCGAGCGCGTCGAGCACCTGGTCGAGTATCACGGCCTTCACCTCCGGTGCGACCACCGGTGTGACCAGGACGCGGTTAAGATCCGGCACCGCTGCGAACGCCTGGCTGAGCCGTTCGAGATCCGCGGTCACACCCTCCTCGCGCTCGGGCGCCGAGGAGAGCACCACCGCATGCAGCGCCTTCGCGTACGGTGCCGCACGAAAACGTCCCATGGTCAGTCCTTCCTCTGCAACGAGCCCATGGCGGCCAGGCTCTTGTCGAGCAGGCGTGCCCGGTCTGCATCAGTCAGCTCTTTGGCCAGCAGCTCTTTCGCCATCTCAGCAGTCAGGTCAACCGCATCGCGCGCGAGCTGTCGGCGGGTTTCGGCCGTCCGCCTCTCGATCTCGTCCTCGACCCGGCGCAGAAAGCGCCGCTCCTCGGTCCCAGTCTCTGCGGCCAGCTGCTCGGCCTCGGCCTGCGCCTCGCGCTCGGCGCGCTCACGCACCTCTGCGACCTCACTCTCGACACGCTCGAGGCGAACGGCGATCTCGGCGCGCAGCGCCTCCGCCCGCTCGAGCTTCTCCTGTGCGTCGTCGAGCGCGGCACGAATCCCCAGTCGCCGATCCTCGAGGAACCTGCCCAGCGGACGGCCGATGAACCAGATCAGGGCGAACAGGAAAAGAAGCAGGTTGACCAGCTTCCACCACGGGTCGGGAATGCCGAAGGTCGTGCCTTCCGCGGCCGCCACCGGCGCCGCCACGGCCGTGAGCGCGAGAAAGCAGAGGATCACCGGCCTCATCGTGCCACCTCTCGCTCGAGTAGATGCGAGGCGAGCACGCCGGCGAGCGTCACCGCACGCTGACGGAGGTCGTCGCGCGCGGCCTTGGCATCACCGCCCAGCCGGTCCAGCGCTGCCTGCAGCCGCTGATCGGCCTCCGACCGCGCTGCGGTAAGACGATCCTGGCGGGACGACAGCGCCTGCTTCCGAACCTCGGCCCGGCGCTGGCTGGCGCCGCGGGCCGCCTCTTCGAGCTCGCTCTCGAGGCGCTCGGTGGCAGCCCTGTACTCCTCGTGCTTGGTGCTCCATGTGGCCTCGGCATCGTCGAGCCGGCGCTTCCGCTCGGTGGTGACCGCCGCGATCGGACCGAGCAAGAAGCTGCGGATGATCAGGTAGGCCACCCAGAAGCAACCCATGATGAGGAGCAAGGACAGGTTTGGTGGGGTCATGCGCCGCTCCTGGCGAGATCCTCTCCTGCTGCCGCAGGGCGGCTCAAGCTAACAAAGATCGCGCACTGGGTCAAGGCGACTCCTTCGCCGCCGTTGGTTGGCTCTTCGGGGCTTCCATGGCGATCTTGCCCTCGAGGAAAGCGCCCTCCTCCATGACCAGCGCCGGCGTCTGAATGTCCCCCCAGACCTTGGCGGAGGCGTGCAGCTGCACCAGCTCGGTGGCGATGATCCGGCCGCGGACCGTGCCGCCGACAAGGCAGCGGGCCACGTGCACCTCGCCCTCCACGACCCCACGTTCGCCGATCACCAGCTCCGCCTTCGAGCGGACGGTGCCGTCGACGGTGCCGTCGACACGAAAGGAGCTTTCAAACTCCAGCTCGCCATGAATCCGGCATCCCGGGTCGACAAAGCCGTTCAGGGCCTCATGATTCCGCCGCATCAGATTCCTCTCCCATCAGTCGATCGAACACCCGGATCAGCTCGGCCTGATCGCGGCAGTCGATGAGTATCGTGGATCCCCTCCGGCGCGATCGGATCTCGACTCGCGCGCCGAGGCGGAGGCCGAGCCGCTCTTCTGCTGCCCGGAGATTGGGGTCGACCGGTCGCCGCTTCGCGGCGCCGATTCCGGCAGACGCCTTCACGGTGCGCCGCCCTGAGGCGGCGCGTTCCAGGTCACGGACAGTTGCCGCCCCGGCCGCCGCGCGTTGCGCCCAGCTCAGCCTGTCGGCACCATCCGGGATCGCCAGCAGCGTCCGAGCATGGCCCGCGGTGATCCGTCCCTCGTCGACCATGACCTGGATCTCTGGCTCTAGCTTCAGCAGACGAAGAGCATTTGAAACCGTGCTGCGATCAATACCGACGCGCTTTGCAATCTGTTCTTGAGACAGCCCGAGGGAGTCCCGCAGGTGCGAGAAGGCGTGGGCTTCCTCGAGCGGCGTGAGGTCACTCCGCTGCAAGTTCTCGACCAGTGCGAGGGCCAGTTCCCCTTCGCCGTCGAGGCGCTCGCGAACGACGGCCGGAACCGCCGCCAGACCGGCCTTCTCGGCGGCTCGCAGGCGCCGCTCACCGGCGATCAGGACGTAGCCTCGGTCACCGTCCTCCGCCACCAGCAGCGGCTGCAGGACTCCGTGCTCGGCGATCGAGGACGCGAGCTCGTCGAGCGCGGCCGCGTCGAACCGGTGGCGCGGCTGGCTCGGGTTGGGCCTGATCCGCCCGACCGGGATCTCGGCCAGGCCCGACCGAACGTGGGGGGTGTCCGGAATCAACGCCTTCAGGCCGCGGCCCAGCGCCTGCTTACGTGCCACGGCACACCTCGAGTCGCCTCAGGTACTCGCGTCCGAGCGCGAGGTAGGCCTGTGAGCCGCGGCTGCGGAGATCGTAGGCGTGAATGGGGCGTCCGAAGGACGGCGCCTCCGCGAGGCGTACGTTGCGCGGCACGATAGTGTTGAACACGAGGTCTCCGAGCACCGAGCGTACCTCCTCGGCAACCTGCTGTGAGAGATTGGTGCGCTCGTCGTACATGGTCAGCAGGACCCCGTCGATGACGAGCGACGGGTTGAGGAAGCGCCGCACCTCGTCGACGGTTCGCATGAGGTCGGAGACGCCCTCGAGAGCGAAGTACTCGCACTGGATCGGAACCAGGAGAGCATCAGCCGCCGCCAGCGCGTTGATGGTGAGAAGGCCGAGCGACGGGGGACAGTCGACGAAGATGAAGCGGTAGCCGTCGGTAGTCGAAAGGGCATCCCGCAGCCTGAACTCGCGACCGACCATCCCGACGAGCTCAACCTCCGCGCCGGCCAGGTCCGCGGTCGCAGGCAGGATTCCAAGGTGTGGAAACGCCGTGGAGCGCACGACATCCTGGTGGGATGCCGCTCCCGTCACCATCTGATACGTCGTCGGACCACCATTCCGCCCCTGAACTCCCACCCCCGAGGTGCAGTTGGACTGCGGGTCCAGATCGACCAGGAGGGTCTCGTGTTCGTACGCTGCGAGGGCCGCACCGAGGTTGATGGCGGTTGTGGTCTTCCCCACGCCGCCCTTCTGGTTGGCAACCGCCACAATGCGACGTTTCACGTGAAACATGGCTGAAGTTCCGCCAGTCGACCGCTTCGGAGGCCGGGCAGCGGTGAGCTTACCACACGCCATCCGGCCCTCCGAGCGAGGTCGGCGGCGGCATCAGCCGTCGTCCACAGCACCACCTTGCCGCCGTCGGCCAGCCGCGGTCGTGCCCAGCGTAGGAGCTCCTCGTGCCGTCCGAGCGCTCGCGAGCAGACGACCGAGATCTCCCCGACATCGTCGCCAAGCTCCTCGAACCGGGTGCGCACCGCCTCGGCATCCAGCGCCAGCTCGCGGATGACGAGACGCAGGAAAGCCCACCGCTTCTGCCGAGGCTCCACCAACAGCCCGCGCCAACCGGCAGCTGCACACAGCAGCGGCACCCCCGGAAGCCCCGCTCCGCTCCCAACGTCGACTAGCAGACCCGGCGCCGGCGGCAGCGCCCGCAGGCCGGCGAGCGCCTCGACCACGTGCCGTCGCACCAGCTCTTCCGGTGTCGCCGCGCCGACCAGGTTGTGGGTCCCAGCCCACCGCTCGAGAAGCGTCAGGTATTGGGCAAGGCGAGCTCGGATCCCGGCGTCGGTGACGTGCTCAGCGAGCAGCCCCCAGAGCTCCTCAGCCACCGGGATCTCCGCCGGCGCCGGTCTTCCGCCCCTCACTCGCGACACGGCCGGCGAGAATCGCCATCGCCGCCGGCGTCATGCCCGGCAGCTGCTCGGCGTCGGCGAGCGTTGCGGGCTGGTGATGGGCCAGCAGCTCCGCCACCTCCCGCGACAGCCCCGGAGCGCCGCCAGCCAGCAAGGTCTCGGGGATGCGGCGAGCGCGCAGCCGCCGCACTCGTTCCCTCTCGCGCTGATGTCGTTCCAGGTAGCCGGCGTAGCGCAGCCGTGACACGACCACGCTGCGGTCCTCGTCGCTGAGCTCGGCAAGGCCGGGAATCCGCGCTGCGACGGCGCCGGCCTCCAGATCGGGGCGCCTGAGCAACGCCGCCCACGTCGTTGCTCGCCGCAGATCGACGCCGGCAAGATCGAGAAGCGCCGCCGCCGTCTCGTTGTCCGAGTTGACGCGTTCGGACTCCAGCGCAGCCGCCACCCTGTCGCGCGCCTTCCACCGCCGTCGTTCCACGTGAAACGCTCGCTCCGGTACCAGCCCAAGAGCGACGCCCCGCGCCATCAGCCGCTCCCGCGCCGAGTCGACCCCGAGCAGCAACCGGTGCTCCGCCCGCGAGGTCATCATCCGGTACGGTTCACGGTGATCCCGAGTGATCAGGTCGTCGATCAGGACCCCAATGTAGGCCTCCTCCCGGCCCAGGCACAGGGGCTCCCGGCTGCGGCCCTCGAGGATTGCATTGACCCCCGCTAGCAGCCCCTGGGCCGCCGCCTCCTCATAGCCGGAGGTGCCAAGCACCTGCCCCGCCAGGTACAGGTTATCGAGGCCGCGGACGCGCAAGGTCCGACCCACCTGCACCGCTGCCACGACGTCGTACTCCACGGCATAGCCATGACGCAGGAAGCACGCCCTCTCGAGGCCCGGCACCGCGTGCACGATACGCTCCTGGACATCACGCGGCAGGCTTGTCGACAGGCCGTTGACATAAACGCTCGGTGTCGTCAGCCCCTCCGGCTCGAGGAACACGGTGTGCTCCTCGTGGTCGGGGAAACGCACCACCTTGTCCTCGATCGACGGGCAGTAGCGGGGACCAGTGCCGGCGATGCGGCCGCTGTACAGCGGCGATCGGTCGAGGTTCTCGTTGACGATCGTACGTACCAGCGGTGGCGTCCGGGTGACCCAGCAGGAGACCCGGTTGCGGACCTCTCGAGTCCGCCACGAGAACGGCAACGGCGACTCGTCGCCTCGCTGCTCTCGCAGCCGCGCGTAATCGAGGCTATCGCGATGCAGCCGCGGCGGCGTCCCAGTCTTGTAGCGACGCAGCTCCAGGCCGAGCCCCGCCAGGTCCCTCCCCAGCCCGTGGCTCGCCGGCTCGCCGAACCGCCCGCCATCCCGCCTTTCGTCGCCGGTGTGCAGGAGCCCGCCGAGGAAGGTCCCCGTCGTCAGCAGCACCGCCCGGCCGGTCACCCGCCGGCCGTCGCCGAGCCGCAGCCCCTCGATACGGCCACCGCCGCCGATGAGGCCGACCGCCTCCCCCTCGATCAGGCTGATATTCCTTGCCCGCTCGAGGAGGCGCAGCATCAGCAGCGAGTACCGTGCCTTGTCACACTGCACGCGCGGCCCCCACACAGCAGCCCCCCGGGACCGGTTCAACACCCGGAACTGCAGCCCGGCGCGGTCAGCTGCCCACGCCTGGACGCCCCCCAGCGCGTCGATCTCCGCCATCAGGTGGCCCTTGCCGATGCCGCCCATCGCAGGGTTGCAAGGCATCTGCGCGACGGTGTCCCGCCGCAGCGTGACGACCACCACCCGCGCGCCCATCCTCGCCGCGCCGAGGGCCGCCTCGCAGCCGGCATGCCCGGCGCCCACCACAACCAGGTCCGGCTGCGGCGCCACCGTCACTTCCCCACACAGAACCGCGCGAACACCGCGTCCAGAACCTCGTCCGAGCTGACGTCGCCAATCACCTCGCCCAGGTGCTGGATCGCCGCGCGCACGCACTCCGCCGCCACCTCAGGCTCGCCGAACCTCACCGCCAGCAGCTCGTCGCGGGCAGCTGCCAGCCCGACGGCGTGGCGTCGGTTGACTGCCACAGCGCCATCGGTTTCCCCAATCTCCTGCGACACCAGTGCGTGCAGACGTTCCTCGAACGCTCCCCATCCGTCACCGGTCAGCAGCGATGCCGCCACCCACTCCTCGTCCCCCGCCACAACGCCCGCAACCAGGTCGGTCTTGGTCAAGACCCCCAGCCAGGGCCGCCCGCCGGGGTCCCAGCCCGCCGGCGGCGAGACGCTCACCGTCGCGTCGTGCAACAGCACAATGGCATCGGCCGTTGCCGCCGCCGCCTCCGCCCTCCGCACGCCCTCTTGCTCGACCTTGTCAGGGCTCTCCCGCAGCCCCGCCGTGTCCGCCAGGACCACCCGAACGCCGCCGATCTCGACCTCCGCCTCAAGCACATCCCGTGTCGTCCCGGGGTGAGCCGACACGATCGCCCGTTGCCGGCGCAGCAGGCGGTTGAACAGCGTGCTCTTGCCGCTGTTCGGCGCACCCAGAATCACCAGCCGCAGGCCATCCCGGATACGTTCTCCGGCGCGCGAGGTTGCCAGCAACCCCTCGACCTCGGCCAGGGCCTTGCCGCGCTCGGCCGCCAGCTCGCCGGCACCCGCCGCAACGCCCTGGGCTGCGAGGTCCAGCTCGCCCTCGATCCGTGCCAGCAGGCCGATCAGCAACCGCCGCGCCGCCGCGACCCTGGCCGACAGCTCGCCCCGCACCTGCGTCTGCGCGACCCGCAGTTGCCACGCGGTTTCCGCCGCGATGAGCTCGGCGACGCCCTCGGCCTGTGCCACGTCCATCTTGCCGTTGGCGACCGCCCGCCGCGTGAACTCGCCGGGCCGCGCCGGCCGGCAGCCGAGCCCGACACACGCTCCGATCACGGCCTGTGTCAGGGCCGGGGAGCCGTGAACGGTGATCTCGAGCATGTCCTCCCCGGTGTAGCTTCGCGGCCCCTCGTACACGATCGCCACTGCACGCTCGTCCGGCAACCCGTCGCCGCACTGCACCTGTGTCAGCTGTGCTTTCCAGGACGCCGTCGGATCGAGGCCGGGACACAGCCCGGTGGCGATCTTCAACGTGTCGGCGCCGCTCAGCCGCACCACCGCCAGCGCGCCGTGGCCGGCAGGGGTCGCCAGAGCAACGATGGTGTCAGCGCCGCCGGCGAGGTCGAACGACAAGGCGCTTGAGGAAGCCATCCCCTTGCGATTCTGTCTCAACACGGTCGTCCGTGGCGAGAGCAACGTGTATCACCCGCCGCGCCGCCGGCGACATCAGCGGGAAGGTCACCGGCCGACCGCGGCGAGCGACGCGGTCCGCCGCCTCCTCCGCCTGCTGGCGAAGGCTGCGCGCCCGCCGCTCCTTGAAGCCGCCGACGTCGAGCTGCACCGGCGGATGCTCCCCGGCGCGGTTGTCGAGCACGCGGTTCACGAGGTACTGCAGCGCATCGAGGGGCTTTCCCCCACTCCCGGTGAGCAGCCGACTGTCCTCCCCCTCCACCTCCCCCCGCAGCACGTCGCCGTCCTCACTCAGAGAAACCCGAAGCTCAAGCTCCCCGGCCCTGAACATCTCGGACAGAAAGAGGCCGAGAACCGCAACCGGATCCACGACCGCGTTGATCGCGACACCCTCGGCGTTATCATCGGCTACGGTCTCGTAGCGGATCTCGCCGACCCGCGCTCGCAGCTCGCCGCACGCGGCCGACAACGCCGCATCGAGGTTGGCGCCGGAGAACACCCTCCCCGCGCTCACTTTCGTTTCCCCTTCGTTCCCTGGCCGCCCTTTTTCCGCTCCCCGATCAGGCGCAGCGTGACCTCCTGCTGGATGATCGTCAGCACGTTGTTGGTGAGCCAGTACAGCACCAGGCCTGACGGGAAGCCGAGAAACATGATGCCGAAGATCAACGGCATCATCCTGAACATTTTCTGCTGCTTCGGATCTCCCGCCTGCGGCGCCACCTTCTGTTGCAGCCACATTGTGAAGGTCATCAGGATCGGTGTGATGTAGTAGGGATCCTTCGCCGATAGGTCGTGAATCCAGAAGATGAACGGGGCATGGCGCAGCTCGATGGCATACGCGAACAGCGTGTACAGCGCCCACAAGATGGGAAGCTGGATCAGCATCGGCAGGCATCCGCCCATCGGGTTGACGCCCTCGACCTTGTACAGCTCCATCATCTCCTGGTTCATCTTCGCCCGCATCTGCGGGTCCGACTTGTTCTTGCGATACTTCTCCTGGATCGACTTCACCTTCGGCTGCAGCTTCTGCATCTTGCGCATCGACACGGTCGAGCTGTGCATGAGCGGAAACAGCAGCAGGCGAATGGCAAGTGTCAGGAGGATGATGGCAATGCCGTAGTTGCCGACCAACCCATAGATCCAGCGCAACACCTGCAAAAACACCACCGAGATTGGGTGGAAGAAGCCGAAGTGGAGCGTCTTCTCGACGCCGCGATCTACCTGCCGCAGGAGGTCGTACTCCTTCGGTGCGCAGAAGACCTCGCCGCGGAATGGGTAGGACTCGGGTTGCGCCAGCAGCTCGAGAACGACCTCCTTGCCTTTCTTCTTCTTCTCGGTCTTGCCGGTCTTGGTCTCGCTTTCCGGCAGCTCCAGGGGCCGGATCGCGATGTCCTTCAACCCAGTCAGCGGCCGCAGCAGGTTGACGAAGTAAGTGTCCTCGAACCCGGCATACGTGAGACCGGTCCCGGGCTCGATCTTCTCCTGGCTAACCTTCTTACGCTTGATCCGCTCGACACCGGTCGGAGTCACGAAGACCGCATCCCCCCAGGTCGCGAAGCGGTTCGCCCGCTCGGCGGGTCCGATGTCGCGCATTCCGGTGCCGACGGCGAGCGCCCACTTCGCCGCTGCCCCGGTCGCAGAAACCTCGATGCTGAGGGTGTAGGGTTGCTCACCGACACGCACGGTCTTCTCGACCGCGGCGGTGGTGCCGTCAGACCACCTGAAGCGGTAGCCGCCGTCGACCTTCTCGACCGCGTAGAGGTGCGTGTCGGGGCCGGCCTCGGTCACCAGTTGCAGCGGCAGCGCGCGCTGCGGCAGGTTCAGGGTCTTGACCAGGTCGAGCGGCCGGCCCTCGTCATCCGTGTACTTGCTGAGAACCAGCGATGCAACGGCCGCGCCCTGACTCGTCAACCGCAGATGGAGGTCGTCGGTGACCAGCTCTACGGTCTCCGGCCGTTCACCGCTGATCGCTTCGGCAGCAACCTGCGGCGCCTCCTCTGTCTGCTGCGTCGGCACCGGCGTTGCGGCTGCGGCCGCTGCCGATGTTGCGGCCGTCGGTGCAACGGTGGCCGCCACGGCCGGCGCCTCCCGCACGGGCGGCGGAGTTGGCGCCGGCGGCGGGAACAATATCGACCAGACGATGAAGATCGCGGCCGACAGCACGAGCGCGAGGAGGAACCGTTTTTCCATGCTGCTGTCCCGCCGTCTCCTTTCAGGGGACCGGATCATACCCTCCCGGGTGGAACGGGTGACACCGGAGGAGGCGTTTTAATCCCAGCCAGCTTCCCCTCACGACTCCGTATCGTACGATCGCTTCCGCTGCGTATTCCGAGCAAGTTGGTGCGAAGCGGCACGCCGGCGGCAGGAGGGGAGAGATCCACCTCTTGTAGGCTCTGAGGAGGGCGACCATACCCCGAGCTGCTCCTGAAGGCGTTTCACGCACCGCCCGAACTCCACCACCAGCTGGCTCCACGGCACCGACTCACATCCGGCCCGCGCGTTGACCACGAGATCAATTGGCATTCGCCCCGCCGGGAAGCCGAGGCGGTAGAGCTCTCTGATCCGTCGCTTGCAGCGGTTCCGCGTCACCGCGCCGCCTACGCGCCGCGATGCTGTGATGCCGAGACGCGCCGGCCCTTCGTCGTCGCCGCACTGTCCAAACATAACAAGCCAGCGTCCCGAGACCCGGACACCGGCTCCATATACTCGCTGAAACTCGCCCCGCTGCCGCAGACGTCGCCATCGCGGCAGCCGCAGCACCGTCAGGCCGCGACGCGCCGCCGCCCCTTCCGACGGCGGGAGGAGAGTACCTTGCGACCGGCGCGCGTTTTCATCCGAGCACGGAACCCGTGCTTCTTCTTGCGTCGGCGGTTGTTTGGCTGATAGGTCCTTTTCATTGTCCATCACTCTCCAAAACTCAGGCGCGTCACGTTACCCCAGCGGCCGTCACCTGTCAAGGTCGGACGGCCGGGCCGCCACACCACCGCTCCCGCCACGCACACCTCGAGCACGCTTCCTGCATCGGCCCCTCCTCTGCTATGCTAGGTCACTGCGATGAAGCAGTGGAAAGACCTCCAGCCTCATCTACGGCAGATGCTCGGTGCCGAGGAGTACG